>Ga0116227_10001227_pt1 | contig 56337 bp, 30 predicted proteins | sample S1TSphgellanicum_FD_89693 | JGI IMG/M metagenome (GOLD analysis project Ga0116227, IMG submission 89693) | Host-associated microbial communities from peat moss isolated from Minnesota, USA - S1T2_Fb - Sphagnum magellanicum MG | ecosystem: Host-associated > Plants > Peat moss > Unclassified...
TGCCCTTCACCCACTTTGCATTGTTTATTATATTTATTGAACATCAATTTTAAAAAATTATAACAAAATTTTGTTTTGTTCCTTCTTGGGTATGACCATGCATTGCACATCCAATTTACTTGGTAGAAAAGAATTAAAAAATGACCCAACAAATAAAGGGAAAAATATGAATACCCTTCATACAATTGGGCGTTAGGCCTACCTCCACTCAAGTCCTAGAAGGGACCAACTAGTTTTGTTACCATTATTCGATAAGCATGAGAATGTTGGTTGATAGAATGTAATTCAAAATCCCCGTTGTTCCCTATTCCAAAAAATTTACCACATTTGAACAGATCTTTAAAGCTTGAACATGTCAAAACAAATAGGAATAATCGAAACTTCCTTCAATTGGCTTTTCATCAAAGATAATGTTGAAGGGGAGAAGTTGAGGCAACACCTAAAATGCCATCATAACCTTTGGACTAGACTAAAACGGAATCTTATGGCAAGATGACTATGATTGAAGGATAGATAGTCAAAAGCGAAGCAAAGAAGAAAAACAACCTTTTCATTACAATGTCTAAGGATTGCTTCCAAATGCCATTAGGTGTATCAAAAGCATCAAAGAAGCACCACCTGACTAAGTTTGAACTATCAAACAAAATTTCCATCATGGTAAACTATTTGTCAATCAAAACTCATGATTCCTACATAATTTTGTGCAAAAAATCTTTGCAACATTCTTTCCCAGGCTCATGCAAAGCACAAACTTGTAGTCTGTCCATTGAAGTCCCTCAACATATAGGTATCAACTAGTTAGCCACTCTAATTGCTCCCTGTAGCTAAGTTAATTATCATCTAACTGCTGCCAGTACAAATATTGTTGATCCAACATATCTGTACACTCGAGCAATAACATACATTGTTGTCATCATCCTCATCTGCAATGTCACTATTAAGCCCATGGTGACAAATAGATCAAGAACATTTCAAAATCACCATTGTGGCCACTTTTCCAACAAATGTTGTTTGCTTGAATCATCTACTCACCCCATATGTTGCAGAAGAGAGCTCCAACCTTGCATGATCTTCTGGCTCCATGTCCAAAGTTCAAAGCCTTCCTGCTGCACGTTGCAGATCCATAGAATTCATGGTTGTGGAAGCAATGAGGTAACTTTGCTATCCATGTATGCACTTCTTGAACTCCAGTGTGCTACTCAAGGTACTCAAATGACCAAGACCAGGATCCATTGGCTTCATAAAAACTCCAGGGCATTTCAAATCAAGCTTCAAGTCAACAAGGGATTATCACTCTCCAGCCCATGCATACAATAGACAGAAAATCCAATTAACTTGAAGAAATGCTAAAAGAGTGTTAACCTCCATCTCCAAACAAACAGAACAGAACAGAACAAAGCCTCATGCAGAATCAGTAAGTATCAATCATTTGGTTGCCAGTCAAGATCCACAAGCAGCAAGCAGCTCAGCTGCTATTCCTTGTCACAAGGCCTGTGACTCCTAATCTAGCTCATTATGGTTCTCTGTTCAGTAATTCTGCATTCTTCCTAACTTAGATCCTGGTTTGTACAATGGCAAGTGAAAATGAATTGATGCTCAATGCCCTCACAAGCTTGGCTGCAGCTTTTATGAGGATATACTATTGTTGTGTCTCTTGACCACTTGTGTGTCTTGAGTGATAGTTAACATCACAACTGAGTCTTCCTGATGTTGCTTCCAAAATTAATGTGACAGAAACTCACAATACAGATTTCTGTATAATAATTTCTTGCCCAAAATTTTGAGCCGCAGGATCTGATGAAGTCAGTGTGAAGTATTGACACAATTCATGCTGAAGATGATGGTCTGTACACTCACAAGGTTTTTCCTTCAATCATTCTTGTCTTGTTTGTTTTGATTTTGCTGGAACTGACATAATATGGTTCCCTACAAAGGACTATTGTGGAGTTTTCTTTGGAATTTCATAGATCTCTATGATCAGATGTGTGTAACTTGCCAATACCCAAATGTTGAGACTTGCAGGTAGTGCAGCTTAACTTGTTGAAAGATCTCCAGACACAGATTTGAGAATTAGTAAAGTTGATCACACAATGATTCTGCATAAGCGATGGTTGATTTGCAGGGTGTCCTGTCAAAGATACTTTAACATGGAAGCTTTCTTGATGAATTTGCAGCTATCAAAGAACCCTATTTGAGCATGGAAGTACAATTGATGCTTCCGGTCTCTAAATCTCTAACTTTGTGGTCTTGAATCACTCTGATTAGGGTTCGTTCCTAATTCAAATCTTGCTGGAACGTGTGCGTTTGTAGAACTAATGTTTAACTGATTCAGTCCTTTCCAGTCAAAGGTACTACTGTGGGACTTGCAACAAATGTTGTGACAGAACACTTGAAGCACAAACCTGTTTGGCGGAAGGCTGCTTCTTGAGGAAGAAAGGAGAGTATTTTCACTGCTGTGACTTCTATCTCTATAGGAGAACGGTTTACTTTTAGACCCTTCGATATTTGAGGATCTCGTCCCGAGGCTGGTAGGCCGAGGGGAGGAGCTGCAAATCCGGATGGGTCTAAAAGTAGACTTTTCACATGCGGAAAGAAACATTTTCTTTGCGCCATATTCCTTTGCCTTAAAGTGGCTTGTACAAGGTCCTTCTTTGGCACCGTTAGATTACATAATTGGCTCTTGCAGGTTTATTTGCTGTCTATCTCAGCTTTTTCTTGCCGCATTATTCATGGCCACCTGACGTTCTTGTCGTGGCGAGCTTTTCTTGTTTGGGTTTCATGATGCTGCTGCTAAGATCATCATCCTGTTTGTTTGTTGCTGCACATTTTGATTTGTTTGCTGTTGGGCATGCTGCTATTGCCTTGGGTTCATCTGACTTGGGTGCTGCTTAGAAATGGCCAATTTTCTTTTGGTTGCATGTTGTGTTTTACAATTCCTTTTCTTCTCAACAAACTCTCTCTCTCTCTCGCTTGCATCTCTCTTGCTTACAGTAGTTACAACTTACTACTTCTTGGTTTTCTTGAAACGTTAAGCTTTTGGGGGCTTCTCTATATTAGCGCTCAATCTGCTTTTCCATCATTGGCATTTCAGCTCTGCGAAATTAGATGCGATCATGGAACCACACTAAACGTATGGGATCACCGCTCTCTATAAACAATTGGGTCCCAAGAAAACCTTGAAAGTTTGCACATATGTGGTTGCTATTCTTCAATTCTCTTTAGTTGAAGAAGAAGCAGTAGCAGAAGAAGAAAGGGTGGGGTGAAGAGGGTAAGTCTTGCCAAGGCTTCCCTTCTCAATTTGCTTCAACACATTTCTACATGGCTGTTGCTCTTTGTGTTTCTTTGTTGGGCTGTCCTTTTCAAGCATTCTTGCTTCAAGGCTCAAGCCTTCTTTCTTTCTTTCATTATCTTCTTCCCCTCTTGACTGTTTTTTCCTTCTCTTAGTTGATTCCGTCAATCTTCCTTCTCTCTCTTTCCTCCACACCGCTCACAGCCAGAGGTCAATTAGTGTGTCCTGAGAGCTATTGATAAATCTTTTGTGAAACTATCGCAAATTATGTGCAGGCAGGAATTTCGCATCTATCTCTCTTTCTGGCTTCAATTCACAAGGTGAAAAATGAAAAGAAGTAAAAAGAAAAGAAAAAGAAAGGGAAAAAATGAGAAAAGAAAAATTCCAGAGAAGTAACTTCCGAAATTTGGAAGGCCTGGTCATAGGCTGGCCAGGGTCTGCCCCATTTCAGAAGTTACACTGAGAAATATGCTGGGTGAGCGTCCTAAAAATACACAAAAAAAAGCTATGGTTCCTTACGTTAGTAGAATCCTTTTTTCTTCTCTGTAGTTTGGCTCTCAATCTTTCCAGCTTTATGCAATTCATCTTCTTATTGTCTTGAGAATAAAAGGCCTAGCACAGTTTTCTATCTTATTGTGCCTGCTACTGTATCTGCTTAGATCATCACATGCGGTCAGTTTTTTAGCTAGAATCACCCTTGTTCATTAAGACATCTACCAAACATCTAAAGCATTGTGTATGCATGCCAAATTTCGGATCCCTGACCATGGAAGCAGCCATGTTAGGTGAATTGAAGATCACCAGAGCTCACATTAGATGGCAGTGGTTAGCAAGGGACTTTGTACTCTCCAATTTCTTGCAAATTGTGCCATCTATAGAAAGTAACTTAACATGTGGGAAGTTTCTAGAAGTGGTTTAACCATATCTATAGTATCGCCGCACATGAGAGTGGGCTCTTCTTAGTGCCGGCAATATTATGGCTCCGGGTTTCTCTTTGCTTCTGGGAATGCAACAAGATGATGACTGGGTCTTTCCCTTTGTTTCTGGAATGCAACAGAAACTGAGGACACATGATTTTGTATGATTGTTTGCCCGACATTTTGAGCAGATCATTATACGCTTATCTACAGTCACCACAAGGAGGGAGCAATGATGACCACTAGTCACTGCAATTCATGATGAAGATGATGGAGTGAGACTTTGAGAAAGGGTCTGATATTTTGTGAGTGGCACGCACTTAAGGTATGACTGCACTCATTCTTGTCATGTTTGTTTTGGTTTGGCCAGATCTTGGACGCAAATTGATTACCTTCAAAGTGCTATCGTGGAAGCTTTCCTGCAATCTTGTAGATATCGTTGGGGAAAGTCATGACTGCATTTATTCTCGGCCTCCGACACATATTGATTACCTTTCTATTATGCATGTGAAATTCATTATTCACAAATAGGAAAGCATCTTTTTTGTTTTGAAATGAAAACTTTATGGGCCTTGTTGGGTCACCCATCAAGCCAAGTGCACCTACAGTCACGGTGGTTTGTTCCATGAATACTTAGGTGTTCCGCACCTACCGACTTAGTGCCACTTTTGGTTGGTAACTATTTTTAATTTTACTTGTTATTGGAGGCAATTAGATATTTTTGAAGTAGATAAAAAGAAAATGTATTCCAAAATGAATATGTTCAGATTCTTGAGTTGTTTGAGTTGTTATTGATAGTTGTTAGTTATTGGTTGCATAAGATTATGAGGTTGAAATCCTTGTTATGTTGAAGCGTATTTAATTTTGGCTTTGTAAACTGTTTTGCACTTTAATGTTGCATATCAAATTAGAGTTACTGGAACAAGAGGACTATAAATCATGACAACCCCCCATGCTCAATCATTACTTTAACATTCTCAGGACGTTACAGAGGCCGGAAAGGCCATAGGAAAACCACTACGCTCATTCAGCAATGTGGCTGGAAGAGTAATTTTGGGGCTCCTCCTTGGTTGATATGTGATAATCAGAGTCCGTTACATGTCCATTACAATGCCTTTGATTTTCACACAGAAATAAGAAAGAAAAATAAGAAGAGTGCGTGAAAGAAGGTTAGTAGACCATCTGACCACACCTGAAACACACAGAATAGTTTTCCACCTTCATTCCAGTGCTCATATTAAAATTATTCTGCTCCTTAGATTTTGGAACTATGATGATTGGATACATTTTGACCCAAAATGGATGTAAAGTACCTCAGAGAAATTTATTAGTATATTTGGAAGGCACTTATATCTGTGATTATCCATCCTAGAAAAAAGGAGGGATCCTCACCTATATCTAGGTGTAAGATCCGTCCCACTTATAAGGAGTAGGTGTAAGGACCCTCTGCATCTCATAGTCTCTATTTATTTTAAGTTCATAATAACATTCTCCTCATGATTTGTGATGGGTAAAACCCTCTGCTGAGGAAACTTCTCAAAATCCAGGGCTGGACTTGGCTACCACATTGTCCTAGGCCCCTTAGTTTGGGAGTCTACCCCACCTTGAGCTTTACTATACACAAAACCATTTCTCAAAAATTTCCTGAAGTTTTTAAATGCACATAGAAACAGGGAAAACATTGTTGAATAGTGAAAGCAAAGGATGAGATTTTCCTTTAGTATTTGAAGACCCTTATCGTTGTCAACTAGACCACATCTTCCATTGTGTCTTATATAAAAAGCTGGGCTCCTAATTTGTCTCTTACATTTGCAAGTACCTTTACAAAGCATAATCTTCCTCATAACCACTAAGCCACACTTTGTATTTTGTGGATACCCCTTGCTTTCAGAAGGTATTATATGCTACAAGATTACAAATAATAAGTGTTACTATAACTTAAAAAGGAAGGGCCATATGGAAACTAATGAAAATGTGCCATCAACTACAATAGCAACCCATTTTATTCACACAAACACTTATTTATTTAGCTGCCTTAGTCACATGCCTAGACACAACATTTCAACAACACAATCTACAAATACAACATTCTGGAGCATAATTGTATAGGCCTAAACTAGCACAGTTAGCCAAGCACAAGAGATGACCATATGCATGCACACAAGTACCCAACAATTAAAAGCCAGAATTGGATCAAACACCCAATGTCCACCTGTCTTGGTCTTCCTATCTAGGAATGATCCCACACTTACCGTTTACAACGCAAATTCACTCAACAGCATATATCCATCTACACACTCTCTTTCAGGGAAAGCATGATAAAATAAATGCAAAAAATAAACATTTGCACATAAATCTTGCATCATGCATATAATTACAAAAACTCGCATAAATTTGGATGAAAATATGTGTCAAATACCATCCATGTTCCATATTAAGCTTCTAAAAATCTAGTTTCAAAAAATGCAAACCAAAAGAGATTTAAAAAATCAATAAAAAATACATTTGAAACATACTAATTTACTATGTGTTCAAATATATTTTTGTGCTAGAAAATTTAATGAAATAAATAGGTATTAAGCTAAGGTATGAAGATCATCATATATTTCAAAAAGTCATTCAAAAACAAATCTTTTTGTTAAAACCTACTTGACACATATTTGACACCTACTTGAGACAAAGTTCATGCTCAAAAGTTGAGATCAAAAGTTATTTGTATTTTTAAAAACTTACTTGAAACCTATTTTTTAAATGTGAAATTTGAAAATCAATGCACACAAGTGAAAAAATATCTTATCTTCGATAATTTAATTAAAAACATTAAATTTTCCACAATTTTATAATGGGTTTTGCTACTACTTTACGTCTACATTTACTTGCATGTAGTTTTACAAAGGTCATCAAATGTTCACTTTATCTTTCTTGCTTACACCCAATATTTCTATTTCTCTTTAAACATAAACCCAAAATCTTATTACAATCTTAAAAGCACAACAATTTCTTTGCCCCTCAACACATCCTCACCAACATCTAGCAGTGAACATGTGCCTATTTCCCTCATCTCACACAAACCCTACTCACAACAAAAAAAAATTCAATCAACAATCACTCCCAACATGCAACACCAATACATATTCCATCTCTCCACAAACCCACCCTAAGATTAAGCTTACAACTTCTCTAACCTAATCCACACAACACATAAACTAGGACAACCACCCCAAGCTCCCAATCCTCCCACTTTTTTTGCCTTTTTTTTCTTTTTTTTGGGCAAATGTAGGACCTAACGAACCATGAACCTAGATTCATTCATCATATTCATCCCTATTTCTAACTATTAAGAAACCGAAAACATAGTATCAATTTTCTACACATATATGCACCAAAAAAACTTTTGAATCTTGCACAATGAAAGTAAAGTGTAGTCTCTCTAACACAAATGAGCTAACATGAAAAACATGAAACAAAAACTTATCTTGTGAATATGAAAACACCTATTGCCAAATTCCTCAATCACTTCCCCATTTATCTACCAATGGGTCTTCATCTCCATCATCCAATCCTCCAACACCAACAACATCCTTGCATTCCCAACAACGAACCACAAACAAAAAAAAACACAACTATGTCTACACCATTCTTAAAGTTCCTTACACATCGTAGGATTGTTATCATCGTCTTTCTTCATGAGTGAAGAAACAAAGACTTAGAGGTCAACATCCACAAGCAACCTTAGTAGTAAGCTTCAAAACTCACAACTGTAATGTTCTATGGTAACCAACTAAAGTTGTTTTCAAGTCACGTTACTATATACCATTGTTTATTGGCACTCCAAGCATAGGGCAAAGACTACACAATAGTGTAAGATGTGAGCATAATTTGTTTGCTTCAATTCAACCCATGTGTGAATGATGTTGGGAATATTACATATAGATTTGATGCATGAACATGTTCCATAAAAGTGCAAGCATTTGGATGAAGAGCTTTAGATTAAGTAAGGAAAGTTTTTAGTATGAAGTTTCAACCTACCATAAAGGGCAATGTCATTACATTATGAGCAGTTGCAATTGATACATGTAAGATTTATTTATAAACAAAATAAAAAATCTATAACTATATTTCTAAATGCCTTTTTTATTTTATGAATATTTTCAAGTTTGGGCAAGGGTATAATTTGTATTTAAACTATAAGTGACTCCCCCCTAAGGCAAGGAAAAAGAAAGCATACAATGCTCTAATCTAGAAATAACAATGAGCAACTAAAGGCAACGCAAAGAGGGAGCATCAAATGTTCCAATACACCAATTGCACTATGTGAAATTTGCCATAGGAAGTACTAGTATGCTTTGATTTGAGGATTTGTAACTACCAAAGATGGTGTTCCAGACACTCACAATATCACATGTTTTGTCATTCTTCAACTAATTACTTCCTATTGAATTCCAAAATGGCAATGAAAGTGGGTTAGTGGGTCAAAAATTGAAATCTTGGCTTGGGCATATGGCAAAAATTAAAAGATTCCAGGGCTTGAGACCCCACAACATAGAATTTTGGTTTGACCCTAAGCAGACACTAAAATATTTTTTTACATATAATTTAGAACAACCCAAAGTCTACCTTGCTTTGAGCCCCAACCAACTTATAGTCAGTTTGTCATGATGGCTTTAACCCCAAGTCACCATGTCTTGGATATTAAGCCACCTTATCCTAACCCTATGTAGCTTAAGGTACAATTGCCTAGAATTAACAAACATGATAGACAAGTAGATAGGTAGCCTATGTGGATGCATAGTCAGTAAGTTGATAGGTTGGGGTAAATGTAAGCTAGAGTGAAACAATATATATGGAACTAGACAAATTTTGTATATTCTTGTGGATTATAATGTGTCTAAAATCAAATTGATTTTAAAATGTTGTGAAAAGGGACATAAGTATATATATTGTGATTTTTATGTTATATAATTAAATATAATATTTTAATTATTCAAAAATGAATGCTTTAAACTAAATGGGGACTTTGAAAATTGCCAAAACTAAAAGAAAACAATGCAATTTCTTATGACATGAATTTTGTGAAATTTTTATAACATTGTTGGGTTTTTAAGCATGTATGTATTTATTTACTTACATACATAGCAATTTGATCATATGTTATTTGGGGGTTTGGACAAGGTGTCCTAGGGCCCACAACACATATGGTGCCTTGGGGTTAAGGCCACCATTAACAAATGACCATAAGCTACTTGGGGGGCCCAAGATAGGGTGGACCCTAGGTTGTCTAGGACCCTAAACAAGAGAACTATTTAGTGTTTGCCCAAGGGCCAAACCAAGATTTGATGTCCTAAGGTTTGAAGACATGAAATTTTTTAATGTTTGCTTTAGGCCTAAGCCAAGATTCTAATTTTTAACCCTTCAACTCTCATGACCTTTTTGGAATTGGGTACCCTCCACCTTTTCAATTTGTTTTCCCAATTCATGTCCTCTTTGATGAGTTTATTACTTGCTTATAGCCATGTTTTCAATTGTTAGTTTTATGTGGACTTTGTAGCTATGTTTTGCTTTCGAAATAAATGGTATATAAATGCAGTAGTTATGATGATTAAGGGCCCAAGGTGAGTTGGAGGAATACATGGTCATGGTTAGATGATTTATGTTACTACTCCACACTTTGTAAGCATTAAACAAAGACCATTGATGGAAAAAACTTAGCTAGTATCTTCTAGAGCCATGAAAACCCATTGTGACAAAAGTTATGAATCTACTTAACATTTCAAGAAAAGGAATTGGAACAAGACCTTAAGTAAATTATGTGTCAGCTATTAGTTATTGCTGAAGTGTTATTATTAATGTTAGTTTGCTATATAGGCATGTGCCTAGTGTTAACATCAGTATCAAGAAGCTTACTAGGTTGACATCATTTGATGCAATACCAGTTTTACCTAGTTCTAGCTTGGCCGAGACTCAAGATTTGAGGTGATATTGATTTTATATTGGTTTTATACTAGTGAAACACAAGCAAACTCCATTTAAAAAAACACTTAGCAAGGGGGAAAAGAAGGAACAAAGAACGGAGACCCAAGTCTAAGCCCAAAGAATAAACACAAAGTGTGTAAAAAAGGCACTAGAACAATCATGTTCCAAAGCCCCCACCAATCACAAGAAACATATAAAAAGAAAAAGGGATGGAAAACTTGAAAGGGCAGAAAGCTTAAAAAAACCTTTGCCTGCAGTGATAATGTGCTTCAAAATAGAGGTGGCTTGAGCTCTTTGCAAAACTACTAACACCCTTAGAAAAGATTAAAAAATTCTATTTATAAAAAACACACAAAATAGCAAGAGGAGGGCTAGTGGAGCCCTTTGCTATCCATGCCATGTTAACACATTGATGAAAAAAATTGTCTATTTGTTGGTGCATGCAACCAAAAACCTTTATAACAAGGGGGAAAAACATGTCTTCTAGGTGTTAATCATGATAAAGTACTTCCTTTGTTTGAGCTAACATCATCGTGGCCACTTCACAAAATGAAGCAACCCACAAAACCAAATATGTTGAAATGGGATTGGTAATGAGAACATTAGCCAAAGGTGCAAATGCCATTAATCAATAACACGATGTCAACCAATTGATGAAAAGACTGAAAGGAAGGTGATGGAAGGACATGAGTTATTCATGTAAGATATGAAATCTCACGTCTCTCACAATGAAAGCAAAAACATCCCAAATGGCATCATGGGATTAAATCTATTCCCCACCTAAACCCTACAAGGCAAACATCCAAGGTGTCTTGCAAAAAGGAAGAAATAAAACAAGAAAATGCAAATGGGACACCCAAAACCCTAATATTATTCAAAAAGCAACAAAAATCAATCAAAGGAAAGAAACCAAAAGATAAACAAAAAGGCGACCAAGTTGAGCACTTGCGAAGTTAGACCACTGGCCCCATAATAGCCAACTAAAAAACAAAATGGTCAAAAGCAAAAGGAACGATAGAAGCAGGGTCAATGATGTGAATGCCATCAATAAAGGAAAGGAGAATACAAAAAAAAAGAAAAAACCCTTGCAAAATAACAATTACAATTCATGGTTTTCTTAACTAGGTTTTTAAGTCCCAAAACAACAAGCATAAAAAATACCACCTTATAAATTTGGAACTACCAACATGACTGGGTGGTTTATTTAGACCTTATCATTTTGACTAATAAAGTATTTGACTATTTGACTAAGTAAACAATGGACCATTTGATTAGGTCAAATTTGTATTTAAATTAAAATCATTTATGGACGATTATTCTTAAAATTAATAGATAGGTAGGTAATAAATAGGTCTAGGTAGGTTGAAAAATGTATTTAGTTAGATAAGTGTTAACCTAACTTAGGATACCTAACAAATAACCTCATTTCACCTCATTGAATTACATTAGTTTGCTTTATTTACATTAACTTTCTAAATATGCATATAGGTTGCAAGTATAATGAATTGAACCCCAAACCTCCAAAATGATCAACCAAGTCCTTACCAATGGATTACACCATGAAAAATGTTTAATTTTTGTCAAGGTTTTTACACATCACCAGATATAATGGCTAAACTTAAGCAACACCTATAGGTTAAATTTAGTTTAAACCTAATGATTAAATCAAGTGGTTAAACATAATGGTTAAACCTTGACTAAACTTAATGATTAAATTTAATGGCTAAATATAATGACTAAATCATGGTTAAACATAAAGACTAAAGCTAATGGCTAAATTTAGTGGCTAAACATAATGATTAATTATAATTAAATTTAATAATTAAACATAATGATTAAACTTTGGTTAAACACAATGATTAAACTTAGGCCAAATCTAATGGCTAAACCTAGTGGCTAAACTTAATTAAAACTAGTGGCCAAATTTAATGGTGTAACTTAAGTTAAACCTAATGACCAAATCTAAATGGTTAAATTAAAATTAAAGGTCAAAGCAAAATAAAAAATATATATAAAATAAACGTCTCCAATTAAACCATTTATCACATATATAATTACAAAAATATATATATCAAATTAAATGAAAATACATGTCAAGCAACATTCATTTGTTGCATTAAGTTTGTGTGTAGTTATGTTAATAGGAGCCAAAAGTAGTTGTAACCATTGTTTAATAATGTGTTTTTTACACCAAAGATTTTTTTTTTAAGTGTTTTTTAAACTTGAAAATAAATAAAATTTTTTGCACATTATCAAATTCAATATCTTATTCTATAAATGTTAAAAATATGAAATTATTTCATTAACATTTGAACCTTCAAAAGTAATGTAAAAAGACTTGTAAAAAGACTTGAAAAACTTTGAAAATGATATATTTTTGGCAAATTTTTAACACAAACCTTAACAAAAAAATACAAATAAAATTTGAAAAATTTTTTAAATATTTTTTTGAAGAATTTTTTTGTGAATATTTTAAGAATATTCCCCAAAAAGTAATCACCTAAAGGGGGTGCTAGTGGCTCCTATTAGCTTATTTGCACCCGTTTATAGAAATATAATTCCCAAAACGTAAAAAATAAGCATTGAACTTAAAAAGTAGATGAAAAGTAGATGTAAAAATAATTGGCTTATAAGTGTTCAAACCTATTTTTTCATTAAAAATTTAAGCAAATACATATGTACTAATTTATGATATGAAGGTCATTTATTTTAACAAGACATCAATTTTTTTGTTTTTTTCTTTATTAAACCTTACTTGACACCTATTTGAAGCAAAGAGGCCACACTCAAAAGTAAACATCAAAAGCTATTTATATTTTTAAAAACCTACTTTAAACCTACTTTTACAAGTTGGAATTTGAAAATTAATGCACATTAATGTAAAAACATTTTATGTTTTATCATTCAAGCAAAAACCCTAAATGTTTCACAATTTTATGCTATAGTTTTGACAAGGTAAAAAAGTTCACTTTATCTTGTTTACACCCCTAAACCTAATGGCCAAATCTAGTAGTAAACATAATGGTTACATTTAACGCCTAAACTTCATGGGTTCAATTTAAGCTAAAATTAATGGCTAAAATTTGATTAAACTTTGGGTAAACCTAATGGCTACACTTAGTGTCTAAACTTAAGTAAGTAAGTGGGTAGGTAAGAAGGTGGATAGGTAAGTAAATAAGTTTTATGAAAGTGAAAAAATTCAAATAGGTAGATACGTAAATAAGTAGGTAGTTAAATAGTTAGGTAAATAGGTGGGTGAATAAGTAGGAGATAAATACATAAAGTAGCAAACTATGTCATATTTGACTAAAAAACATTAGCCATTTTGACTAAATGTTCCATTTGATTAAAAACCATCGGCTATTTTTACTAAAGTTGTACAATTTGACTAGATGTATCTAAACAAAGAAATCATTGTAATCAAGATGTATTTAGTCAAAGAAATCATTATAGTCAAAATGTACATGTCTATTAGTCAAAAATGATAAATTACGCAACTTGAACCTTTTTAAAAACCATGACTTGTAGTAATGATGTCACGAGCATGAAAAACTACAAGAACAGAAACTAACCCAAAGACATAACAAGGAAAACAAATCACAAAAAATGCAAGCTTAAATGTAATCCAAGACTAGAAACACAAAGATGTAAGGCAAGAACACAATATATGATAGAAAGTGATTCAAACAAAACTTTATTTTGATGGCTTATGAAAACAAAGGTTATGACAGGAATGTGCACCCAAAATTAATGTTGAATAGATTAAAAGTAATGAGAGGTCCTACCCCTATTTATACCCCATTGGGAACCTAGCTCAAGGAAGTTTCCATGGAGGCTTCCATGTGTGCACCGACCAAGGAAGCTTCTTAACTAATAGTGAATTAAAAATCAATTAAAACTTAAGTAAGCATTAACTTAAATTATACCGCATTGGGACTTAATTCAATGAAGTTTCCATAAAGGCTTCCATTTGTGCACCGACCAAAAAAGTTTCTTAAGGAGCCTTTTAAGTAATAGTTAACTAAAAATCAACTAAAACTTAAGTAAAGGTTAACTCAAAGTTAATTCAAACTTAACTAGGATTTAAATAAGAACTGACCAAGAGTTAACTAAGATTTAACTGAGATTTAAATAAGAGTTGACCAAAAGTTGACTAAGATTTAATTAGGACTTAAATAAGAGTTGATTAAAATTTAATTGGGATTTAAATAAGAGTTGACCAAAAGTTGATTAATATTTAATTGGAACTTAAATAAGAGTTGACCAAGGGTCGACTAAGATTTAACTGGGATTTAAATAAGAGTTAACCAAAGGTCGATTAATATTTAACTAGGATTTAATTAAAACTTGACTAAAAGTTAACCAAAAATGAATTGTGAGTTAACTGAAAGTTAATGACAATGCAAATAATGATGTAAGTGATAATGTAGGTGACTATCTTGATGCCAATGCTGATGCAAGCAACAGATGATGGTGCTGTTTGTTACATCACCTCCCCCAGTGGCCTTGGGCTTGTTCAAATACCACATGTGAAAGTCTTTCATTTTTTCCATGGCATTTGATAAGTTTTTGACTAGTTCCCATGTACCTCCACTAATGTCATAACCTTGTTAATGAACTAAATATTGTAACAAACAATGTGATATCCTTGGATTTAGGATTTCCTTAACCTCATATTTTTGTTCATCATTAATTACAATTGGTGGAGGTGGTTCGTGTGTTCTCCCTAGAATGGTAGAAACATGGTAGGGTTCCAATAATGAAACATGAAACACGGGGTGAATCTTCATGGAATCTAAAAGCTTGAGTTAGAATGCCATTGTGTTGATTTGTTTCATGATGGTAATCGGCCAAGTTTTTAATAGTACAATTTTTTTTACGATCAAATTGTCTTAATGTTTTGTTGTTGAAGCCAAATTTGATTCTACCTTGAAATTTGGTTGGTCTTTACAATGTTCACCGACATTTTCCTAGTATTGCTTTCGAGTTTCTTGAAGGCTAGATACAAGTTGTGCCCGAATGTCTACTAACCACACAACTCAATCTTTAGTTACAGGATTCATGACATTGTTTACACCTTGGATGTCAAACTTGGGATGTAAACCATGATTGGCAAATAATGGTGTTTGTTGCGTTGTTGAATGCATAATGTTGTTGTAAGAAAACTTTGCCACAAACAAGACATTCGACCAATTATCTTGGCGACACTACTACAAAATTTGGGTGTAGTTCATTAGTCCCCATTCATTAAACTTGTGAATTAATTACTTCCCCACAAGATCCCATTCACTGCAACTAATGAAGACATTCAAACTCTAATAAAATCACTTGGCATACAAGGACATTTTTTGTTGTAGTGTGATAATTAGTCATACATTATAGGTATTATTCCAGGTCTTGATTGACCTATTCCATTTGCCCATTTGTCTCAGGATGGAAGGCTAATGATAACTTCACCTTCACACCTAATATCTCAAAATGCCATTTCTAAAACTTGGATACAAATTGAGGTCCATGATCAAAAATGATGTATTCAAGAAGTTCATGATGACAAAAAACATGATCAAGGAATAATTTAGCTATTTTTTCACCAATTATTGATTTGTTGCAAGGAATAAAATGAACAATTTTCATGAAACAATCCACCACCACTAGAATGGAATCAAATGAATTAGATCATGGAAAATCCATGATGAAATCCATGGAAATTGAAGACCATGGTGAAGCAAAGATTAATAATGGTTAAAGAAGTCCATGAGGGCGATGACGAAAATTCTTTGCATGAGCACAAACATCACATGAACCCAAAAATTCCTTCATGAACTTCTAAAGTTACAACCACCAATAGTCATGAGACATTAACTCCATGGTCTTGTTGAATCCAAAATGGCTAGCAACCAATGTGTCATGTTTGGCCTTGAGAATTTGAAGTTGCGTAAGGTGTTTTGGTACATATAACAATTCTTCGTGATATAGCAGACCATCACGAAACTCAAATTTGTCAAAGTCGCTAGGAGGGTTCTTTCGATGACTTTTGACAACAATAGTAAGAGAATCATTAATTAAATCTTCACAAATGCATTGAAGGAAGGTCTTATCTTTAGGAATTATTAATAATGCTTAAAGTTGAAGGTTTTCAGGGTTTGAAAATGGTGTCACATTGTTGATTATAAGCAACATCCCCCTCCTTAGGCACGAGGTACGAACAATGGGATAACACATCTTTTTGTCACCTTAAACTGTAGGTAATCACAAACTAAAATTAAGACAAGGATAATGCCCATTGAGTTTGATGTCAATTCAACACATAAACCATCATGAAATATTAAAAATTCTTGTGATTAGAGTACACAATGATTTCATGTTGAGTTCCTTCAAGTAGATGATACCATTCTTTAAAGGCATCCACGATGGCCAAAAGGTCTTTGTCATGAATCTCATAGTTAATATTGGCAAGGTAAAACTTATAAGAACAAAAACCAACCGGATGAAAAAAATTATCTTTTCTGGGTTGTGAGAGTACGACACGTAATGCATAATCATAGGTGTCTATCTTTAAGACAAAAGGGTTGGAAGGGTTTACATGAATCAAAAATGGGGTAGTCGTGAAAAAGGCTTACAAAGATTGAAAGGCATTTTCAGCTTCAATTCCCCAGGAAAAATGTTGATCTTTCTTAGTTAGACGAATGAGATGGGTCGCTATCGTGAAATAGTATGCAATGAATCGCAGATAGAAATTGGCGAACCCAAGAAAACATTGAACATCTCGGACAAAAGTTGGGGTTGCACATCCACAATGGTTTGAACCTTATGAGGGTCCATGTGAATACCATCTCTAGAAATAATATAACCCAAGAATTCCACCTCAGATTAATGGAATCCACACTTTTCCAATTTGACATAAATACCAACTTTTCGAAACTTTTCCAGAACAAGACGTACATGGCGTTCATGGTCTGCCATGTTCTTTGAGAAAATGAGGATGTTATTGATGTAACAAACCATAAAATCATCCAAATACTCACAAAAGACATCATTCATCATATGTTGAAAGACAACAGGTGCATTGGTAAGGCCAAAGGGCATTACAACATATTCAAAATGGCCATAACAAATTTTGAATGCCATTTTCCATTCATCACCTTTTCGAATGCATACCAAGTTGTATGTTCCACATAGGTCAATCTTGGTGTACATTTTGGAATGATAGAATTAGTCCAACAATCTTGAAATCAAGGGCAAAAGGTACTGATTCTTGATGGTGAGTTGATTTAGTCCATGGTAATTAACACACATGTGTAAAGATCCATCCTTTTTTTTTGACAAATAGGATTAGAGCATGAGTTAGAAACTTGGAATGTCAAATGAACCCCTTTTCAAGATTTTCATCAATGTATTTTGGAAGCACTGAGCGTTCATTTTATGACAAGTTATAGATGGGTTCCAATGGAGGATGCACTCTTTCCTCCAAATCAATCACACAATCATTTGGTTAATGTTCAAGTAATGTGTTTGCATTTTTTTTTCAAAACATCTTTGTAATTCTTGTACTAAATAGGGATATGATGTTGTTGCATCTTAGGATCAAGGGTTGGAATGGCATACACAAAAAATGCATCTTCCTTCTTTGTTATTTGTATGAATGTTCTTGCTCCCATGAACAAAGGCTTAAAAGGTTTGGATCCTTGGTTACCCCTAATATCTCCTTCACGTTTGAGTTTTTACATGTGTTGATTAGTTCTTGTTATGTCTTCACATGCATAATCATGTTAAGAATCCAACATGTTTGTTGGGAAAACTTCGTATTTTGGTGTAATTTCGTTTATTAATTCAAAATGAAGACTTTTCGTCTTATAATTCATTCAAGGATTATGCAAAATGAATGATAACCCAATGATGACAGGCTTGTTGAAGATGAGATGACATTGAAAATAACTTTGCTACTATGTGATCCAATTGTTACCATCAATGTTTTAGGCTCATGCATTATAGGTTTTGAAAAAAGGTTCCAACCATCGATCATTTTGATTGCCACTTGTGTCGCTTTTTCCACCAATGCCAAGTTATGTTGTCATACCAATTCTTTGTCGTTGAAACATGTAGATGCCTTTGAGTTAAGAAGTGTTTGGGTTCGCACAATTGTGGATTTACCACCCTTGATTATGATGGGCAACAAAAAGCAAGGTGCTGGTTTTAAAGACAAGGTAGGACTATTTTGAACACATGATGCATCGAAGTTTAGTTTCATGGTCGCTATTGAGATTAAATGTCTTCATTTCCCTTCTCTTTTGGCCCTTGGGTAATGGTAGAAGTTGTGGCATGTGCTACATGTTGAACACATTTCTTTGGATAAGCATTAGCTATGTGGCATGGTTCTCCATAGTATAAACAAAGATTGTTTACATGTTGACGTTGTTTATCTTATTTTGTGAGTGGTTTGAATCCTGTCTTGTTGATTTGCATGGGGTCGTCATTGGGTGTAGACACCATATGTTTGGGTTGCAACATGGGTGGTGACCTCAATGTTGGTGATGGTTCCCAATGCTTCTCTTGCCGATGTTCAAAAAATCAACTATCATAATGCACAACTTGCATGATTGCTTGACTGAAGATTGTGGGATCAAACATGGTCAATGGAAGGTTCTTCACATCTTTACAGAGTCCAAATTAAAATTAGTTCATAAGCGTAGCCTTGTCCCATGAAATGTCACATGTTAGTTGCTTAAATATAAAAGCATACACAAAAGTGGGCATGATCCTTGGTGAAAAATTCTCAATTTGCTTGTTGCTATATGTTCTTTGTTTGAATCACCAAAAGAAGCACTAAATTCTTCAATAAATGCTTCAAAGTGGTTTAGAAGTGAAGATTAACATTCTAAAAGAGGTGCAAACCATGCTAAAGTTGTGCTTGATAATAAGGTGCTAATGAGTCCAACTTGGGTTCAATCATCTAGATAAGGTGCTGTTGAAGTTGGATGATGAGATGTACTTGGTTGACGAAACCTTGAAATTTTGAATATGTGCTGTGAAACTTTTTTGATAGGTTGATTTGTAACTTTTTCAAAATGTTTCCAAATGTTGTTGATGTTTGGTTTCCTTGTAGTTATGCAATGGATTCATGAAGAGACTAATTTTCCTACTGCACATGCTTAACGGCAACAAGAATTTCTTCCATGGATGGAAGTATTTATTCTCTTGAAATGGACATGGCCAAAGAAATATGTAAATCAAAAGTTTGACAAGAGGTGGGTAGTTCATAATTTCAATCAACATGTTCAAAAGGTGGGTAATCCATAACCTTTTGAATATTTTTTAGGTTGAAATAAAAGGGTAATCCACACTCGACTTCTAAAAACACAAAACAAAACAATTATAATGACGATAAAAATAGATGTAGGCATAATGGGAGTTTGTTCAAACGTTTGTTCAAACTATCACGGGCACAAAAAACTACAAGAATAAGAACTAAACCAAAGACACAACAAGGAAAAAAAATCACAAGAAATGCAAGCCTAAGTTTAATCCAAAACTAGAAACACAAAGATGTCACAAGAATGTGGTATATGTTAGAAGATGATTTTTTTTTTAAATTATTCTGATAACATATGAAAAAAAAGGTTATGACAGGAAGGCATACCCAAAACTAATGTTAAACAAATTGAAAGTAATGGGAGGTCTTAACCTTATTTATACCTCACTAGGGACTTAGCTCAAGGAAACTTCCATAGGTATGGAAACGTCCATGTGTGCATTAACCTAACTAATAGTGAACAAAAAATCAACTAAAATTTAACTAAAGGTTAATTGAGCGTAAACTAAGGGTTAATTTCAACTTAACTAAAAATTGACCGAAAATTAATGAGGACTTAACTAAAATTTAACTAAGACTTAATAAAAAATAATCTAAAAGTGAATTGTGAGTTAACTACAAATTAATGATGATGTAAAGACTGATGCATGCAATTATGTTGGTGCTAGCAATGATGCAAGTGACAAGTGACGGTGGTGTCCATGACAAGTGAACATAATGCCCAAAAGTGGGTTAGCACCAAAAGAAGCTTGACAAGTGCATCACTTTCACACACACCCATTGAAAAATGTATGACGAACAATATTTTCAAAAGGGAGTGAAGGCTAAAAAAAAGGGGAACTTGCTTAAATAGAAGGACTAAACAAAAAGGAAGAGTTGAGACAATTGGTTTCATGCCATGTAAGCTCTTAGAAGATGACTTTCTGGGAGATGATGAAAACATTTACAACATCCACATGTATCACCACCCAATTAGGATGGATGTTTAAAACAATTCATACATCATAAACCACCATTTCACACCCACCCTTGATTGCAACTCCAAATTGATGAGGTGACAAATGAATGAAGAAAACATCACAAAATTACAAACATAAGGCTTTATTCACCAATGAATATAAGGTGTTATTCCATGCACAACAATGGATCAAATGCTTCTATAAGGTTTAATCAAAACCAAAAGCCTAATAACACCAAGAGTTTGAACAATGGACCCTGGGATAGAACTTGCAACAACATGGGAGTTCACCTTGAAAAGTTGTGAAAGTTGTTAGCTAAGTCTTTAAGGTCAAAAAGGTTTCGTAAATGTTCAAAAACCATATTAAAAAACCATTAATTGAAAGGTGTGATGATTGAATGAAAATTAACTTAAAAAAAATCCAAAGAAAGTTCCAAATTTTAGTTGACTTGAAAATCCACCAAAAAATCCAACCAAAGAATAGACAAATCCAAGGGATGAAATGTTTGTAGAGCACAATGGTTTGTGAGGAGGTTGGGGCTAAAACAAAGGTAGCAAGAACCTTAACATCGGAGGCATCACCTCCTTAAACAAATAGCCCTTTGGACTATGGAATCCAAGACTCCTGTAACCATGTGAGCACTTTCTCCCACCAAAAGAAAAAAGAAGGAAAGGGGACTGATTGGGACATACAATAATACAGTTGTAACAAAAAACTAGGGCACACATAATCACCTAGTTGGTCAATCCAAATGAAACTAGAAGATGCATACATTTGATGGTAGAAATATTCTCCAAATAATTTAATTACCTTGGGTTAAGACCTACATGAATTCCTACTATAACACAAATTTCAACAGTTACAGATCTCTAAAGGCCAAATCTTTTTTATTTCCCTTTCTTAAGTTACACAGGTTGTCTTGGGATTTTTACAATTGTAACAAACCATAGAGATCTTAGCAAAAGTTCTCATTCCTTAAAACGACACTAATAGATTAAAAGAACATAGGTCCCAAATTTCCTTTATAACATGTATTCTAATGAGTTCACTGAATATAGACACCCAACAATTCATAGGCTGTCAATAAGTAACATTGACATTACATTGATTACAAAGACATTCCTTACTTGCAAAATTGCTTCATGAGTTTGACAAAGAAAATTATAGTCCCTCCACAACTTGACAACCAGAATCTCAGGACCTAACAAACCCTAATATTTTTTCGGAATTCCCATCATATAGGGTGCTCTCTCATGACATACAAAATGACAACACACCAACAACACATAGAGGCACATAACACACAATTTGAAAAGTTGACAAACTACTTTCAAGATCCCTCATTTCTTCATCATTCCCCTGGTCATCAACCCTTAAACCTGCAATTACAACTAAACTCCTATCTATAGAAGCACATGGTGTAGCAAATACTTCATCACCTTCTAAAACAAAAAGTCTATTGTAATTAAAACAACTCTCTTAAGATCCATGTCCTAAGCAAAAAAATCACAACTTATTTGCTACCCATTTCCAACTTGTTGAAGCCCCCTCCTCTGTTTAATAATTCTTGCTCTTCTCCTTTTCTCATGCCCAGCTCCTTGATCATTGTCCATTAAAGCTCCCTTGCAAACCAAGCCACACCACCAAATATGTGTCCAACCGAAAACCTTGCAACCAGCAAGTGCTGTTGAAAATAAAAGCAAAAGTTGGACATTACCTGCAAACAACAAACAATGTAGAGAAATAGCACAATAGCAAATGCACTAGCTTCACACCACCTTCAACCACCCATAATCATGCCATTTTCTGCTTTCAGCTGTTGATGACACTGTACCATCCCTTAGGGTTTCATCCCATCATCATTCATCACACAGCTTTCTTCTAGTTTTGTACCAATTTCAATATTTGGCAGATACTTGCCTCATACACGTTTGAAAAACAGTTCTTGGATCCAATACCAGGACAAGGCTCGTATGTTCAAAAGGTTGGAATAGAGACCAGTGCCAGGCAGGTATCTACTTTTGGACATACGAAATGGTACAGGTATTGAATTTTTTCAAAAAAAATATCATGCCAGTCTGGTACTGGTATTGGATCTTTCTTAAAATATTCATACCAGCCTGGTCTTGCTAGTACCTATGAGGCAGGTACTCACTCGAGACTGGTATTACCTCAAGTCCCTACCAGGCAGGTACTAGTAAGAGACTGGCATTTCCTCAGGTCGTAAGAGCATGTCCAGTGGTGCTCAGTATGTGACCCTGCATAAATATTTTTTACATCCAAGATTAGTTATATACGTTTTTTCCATCCCCACCCATAAAACTGAAACTGGAACAGCAAATAGGCGGGGGGCTAATAATAGCAAATCACCTGGACCAATCATTACGATGGGCCAATCAGAAGCACTAAGTAGCAGTCAGATCATATTTATTACACTCTTTTCTGCAGGTGCTACCACCCACAGCAAACTGTTCAATTATGTTGAGCCAAAACCATTTTCGTGAGCCAAACCAGCATATTTTGACTTTTCTTTATCCAATTTACTGTGCAGAATCACATATTGAGAACCGCTGGAGATGTGGTCTAATAGTCTAATTAGTTCCCTAACGCCAGGACCAGTCTATATACATAATACCAGGGTTCCAGCCTAGTACCCGCCCAACACTAAGTAGAGACTAGAGAATCGCTAGAAGGTTATTGATAACAAATTAATAATGAACGTCCATTTAAGACAGTTTCAATTGTGAACAGATTGGCATTTAGTATGCAGCCAGACCCATAGCTGAACATGCAATTCAGGGAGGGACCTGATATGCTCAGTGTTTTGGAAATTCCTTTTTGTAGCCCAAGTGGCCATCATCCCTAAGAAGATTTAGTCACATCTGGCTACAAACCCGAAATAAAGTACAAATCTTTAATCATCCTTCTATATGTTTGGCTACACAATGAAAACTAAATATACGAATCTGGTGATTTTTACTTTCTCACTTCTGGCAACTGAAAGCCTCAAAATCGGTTGTTTTTCGAATTTTTTAATTTTTAATTTCACCATTTGGCAAAAATTTCGCCAGGAAAAAAAAACTCTAGATCATATGCTGCGGTGTCTCTTGCCTTCAAACTGTCCACAAAACACATGTCAGTTAGACTTACTGATGCTCTTAATATCACAAGAAGAGGACCCTTCAACAATAAGATTAAGCTCATTTTAACAGTATAGCAGTACTGCAGATGCAGCCTGTTGCTAGACATCTTTCCTGACTGTGACATAATGTAGAAAGCTTCTGAATCCACAAACAAACCACTTGGATCGCTCTGAAATCTCTAGACACTGTCATCATCTCCCCTGATTCAGTCCCTACATCTAACATTGCTTAATCCTCTCTTTTCCTGAAGACTACAGTGCAGCTGAAAGCAATAGCTTCAGGCTAGAAGAAGATATGAACAGAGAGGCATTCTTCCTTTCTGTCTTAACAAAAATACATTCTAACACACAAATATCTGCTTTCTAACTGCAATTGAGAATAAAAACTTAGCTTTTTCTGAAGACCCGAACTCCTTTGTTTATAGTCCATTCAGCTCTCCCTCACCTCCATCCAATCTCCCTCAACAACCAGTCCTTTGCTAGGAGATTCGCATTCCTCATTCAAGAGCCAACCAAATTGCAGCAACAAACCCATTCCATCACCAAAGCCAACTCAAAAGCTCATCTCCATTGAATTGCAAACTTCAAACACCATAAACCTGCAAACAAACAAAACACACCCAAACACAGAAACAAACAACAGACATCAGACTTTCAACACCCGCAAAAATTCATGATGAACAATTGTCCTGTATCTTGGCGTCTTGTTCAACATGAATTAGGGTTGCGTCTCTCCTTTCATCCACATCCACATATTCACAGAAAATGTTTGACACTAGCTTTGCGTCACAATGGTCTCCTGATGGTATTGACAAATGTGGGTCCATATTTACATCTTTTTAGAACATGACAATAAGCACACTTCTTCATTCTCTTGTAAGGTCCCTGTTTGTCTGCTACCTTGTATATTGCTGATGAGTGATACATACGATGGATGGATCGTGGTAAATGCTTGTTTGCTTTTGTAAAGAAGAAAAGGACCAAGATAACATCTGGGCCCATTTTTAAAACCTTTAGCAACTTTTGTTTTCTTTGTCATCCTTTTTACCTGTATCAGCATCACTGGAGCTAAGAAGGGAATATGTTTTGTATTTTTTGGGCTCTGCAGAAACCTATAATGACAAGGAAACATGGTACATATGCACCTGATCAGAACTTGTAATCCTTAATGCACAGTATGTCATCCAGGAACAAATATGAGGTAAACTTGTTGTATTGGCATTTGAGTTTTTGAGAACTGATGAGAAATCTGTTTTTATTTTGCCCTTCTTTCTTTGTTGTTCCATTACCTGTAGGTGCATTTTAATGTCTGGTACCTTGAATGCAGCAGCTTTAGCTTTTGAGTTCAATATACAGTTTGCTTAAGGGGATATTGGAATGCAAGGCCTCAGAGTGTCTATGCAATGCTGACTGTCCAAATGTTTTGGGTCAGTCCTCATGATTGCAAGCTCCCAGGATGAATTATTGAGGGGATTGTCAATCTGTCCCCATATGGCTTTTCTTTATGTATTCCATGCAAGTGGAGGCATTTACAGGAGTGGACAATGTTCATTTTTGTACCCTTCACGTAAAGCACTTACAGAAATTTCGTTGTGCATTTAAATGGCACCTTATATGTGTGAAGATCCTTCCTAGGAAAGAGAAGGGACCTTACACCTATAAAAGTGTAAGATTTTATAGGTGTAAGATGGCTCTAACTCTTCAGGAGTAGGCATAAGGACCCTCCCCTTTCTATATGTCTTGTGATCTACATAGGTTTCTTTAGGTCATGATAACAGGGGCCTCCCAGTTTACAATGGGTAAAGCCTATGGGTGTGGGACATTCATGAAAATGTGGGGCTGTATTTGGCTAAAGCCATACTCAGCTTCCCTTATTTTGGAAATGGCTCCATCCTGGGGCTTTACCCCGACAATCTCTACGTACATACTTTGGCTTTGTTCCACTTCATGTTTGTCATCTATCCTTATAACTGTCATATCAGTCTTGTTGGAATCCTCCCTCTTGAAAATTTGATGGTAATAAGTTTGTTGGCAGTCTACAAAGAAGCAATTATTTCTCATTTTTCTCAACCCTCAAAGCAAGTAATCTTTTCAAATAAATTTGTGGGCCTCAGATCACTTTGCTGCTTTATTTCATGGACAATGATTGTTAATCCATGGATGAGTTGGTTGCTATCCCACTTCTACTTGCAGCTATCAGGGTTGGGGAAAACCCATCACCAAGTTTTGAAAGCATGGGTAGGGTGAGTAAGTATATTGTCATATAATCTAATATTTACCCCTTTGGCCCAGGTTTTGGCTACAAAAGTGGCTTTCTCCACACTTGAGTATGTCATTAACAACTCGTTCACACTTTTCCCAAGGTGTTCTTGAACACTTGTATGTTCTTCACGAACCAATAATCAGAACTTATCATGGATGTGCACTAGTCTTTCAGCATGATTAAAGTGAAAGTACACAACATTATTGTGATATGACTGCCTAGATTATTCAGATTCAACAACTCCCAACCCCACAACTGGTGACATTACAGTACCAGATACATTACCTATTGGTTGTAGGTTTCAATACATTGAAATCTTGGTCACCATGAAATCAGAAGAACATAAACTTTGAGTATGTATTGTAAATTGTTCATGAAGGTAACCAAAGTCTTTTGAAAGGTTGGGGGAAAGCATAGGATTTCAAAATTTCTTGTTTCTCAATTGCTATCTTGTTGCTTTGCATAAGCAGCACTATGAAACCACATTTCTAGAGTAATTGAACAGATATACTGAAATGTGTTGAAGCTCATTCATTTGTCCATTAACATCTTCACCGCAATCCTTTGTCTATGTGATTCCTATGGGAGAACCCACAATCACAATTAAATGAGGGATTGGCAATTAAACAACTTACATTTGTTTCCCAAATATCAAGAATGCCACATAGTTGTAAATGTGTAATCTTGAGGGTTTGCATTACCTGCTATACCTTAGCTACTCCCAGCATATTTTTAGGGGTTTCTTTTTAGTGGCCATCACACTATCCAATAGCCAATGCATTTTTTGGGGGTGGGTGGTTTGTTGGTCTATATCTATCGAGTATAGAAAAAACCAGTGTTCTGCGACTAGTTGAATTTTTAAAGAACCACCAGTTGCAGGTTTTTCTATATTCTGAATTTGAGAACCATTGGTTCTTGTTCTTTGAGAAAACAAATCAAAATGAAAGAACCACAAGTTCTGGTTATTTCGAAAGCCTTTAAAGACTCATGAATTTTTTATGAAAGAACCAACAAATTTATAGCCAGTAATTTGATTTTCAAAATTTTGAGAACCAATGTGAGATATACTAAACTGAGTTTCTGAGTACAGCATTATGGAACCTAAGGAACCACCTTGATAATTATTGGGGGTCTGTTCCAGTGTTGGGTTGTTCTTAGAATCATGGACAGATACTGATCAGTTATAAACTCACAAATATATTCACTTACCCACCAATTCTAAGTCAAAGAACCGTCTTGGTATATAAGTGCAGTTTCCAAAATATATATTAAAAAGGTCAAAGAACCAGCCAAAGAATGCTCAGTTCTTTGCCGGTTCTTTGATGAAAACCACTGATTCTTTAACGTTTTTGAAATAAGCAAAAGCAGCAGTTCATTGACTCTGAATTTTCTTGAAAGAACTGGAACTGGCAATTCTTTGATTCTAGAATTTTTAAAGAACCAGAACCAGCAGCAGTTCTTTAAAAATTCAAAGAACCACCCCAACACTGGTGCATTCCTGTGTCTAATAGGCACACAATACTGGATAAAACACTTTCATGTGAAAAATAAAACGTTTTTGCCTACAAGTGTAGCCTGTGCCATTGGCCCAAGTGTGACCACATTAAGGGCTGAACTGATTTTTCCTTCCAAACCCAATTTTTGCAATTTGTTTGAATTTCCAGCAACAAAATTCACTAAAAAATCAATATCTTTCACACATTAGCTCTGAAAATTGTGAATAAAGAAATCTGACTCGCTGAGGGCTTCCAAGAACATCAAGAACACCCCCAAATTTCCTATACAGTTTTCAGTTTCAATTTTATTTACTTTTCATTGAGGAAGTGGTTCAATAACCAATAGCTTCCCCACCACCGTGGCTCCAAACAGTCTCAAACCAAATTGGTGCACTCTTACTCATGGAGAGCTTTCTGAAGATATGAAGAGCACAGCATGAAACATTGTGGTTTGGGAGATCTCAGTGTGACACAACAAAACAAACTACCTTGCTTTATAGATAGATTTCTTATTTAAACCAAATATCCCTGAAAACATCATTAAATTCCAATCCTGGTTATTGCCTGACATTCTTCCAAGGAGACAGATTAAAGATCATTTAGGGACCACATATGATTATTGCCCACCAGGAGACCCCAAAGCAAGTTACAAAACGGAATTCTTCTAGACTGACATTATTAAAACGAGATAAACTTAAGATGATCCAGGGACCACATCTGATTATTGCCTACAAGGGACCCCCTAACAAGTCAGAAAACCAAAATATCGTGAATGAATTATATAGTACTTTAGTAGGTAATATTTTTCTCAATGTCGTTCTTCCATGGATAAGAAACCTATGGATGCCCTGCCATTGCTTCCATCCCTCACCCACAATTGGAATGATGTAGATGCCAATTGACCTGTGCATACAAGAGTCTAAATTTTTTAAAGTCCAAACTTGGACTCTTTCTTGTCATATTGTCCTCATTCAAAAGAAGTTGAAAGAGGTGAAAATAAACAGGAGTTCTAGAGGAAGTAAAGCTGTTCAAACATACTCCATCAATGCCAAATGATAAAGGGTTGAAAGCAATACCAATTCATATGGTGCACAATTTGCAACAACTTCCCATAATGTTTGAAATCTTTAGACCCCACACAAAAGATAGAGATCCCAGAGCAAAAGATAGCTGCGATTTTCACAATAATATCAGAACCTCTCCCCCCCAATAGTGCATGCCTTATAGTATCCCGAACCAATTGAAATGTGGCCAAAGTGAACCAGCACCAACCAGGGCACCATGAAGGGTGGATGGTCAATGGTCAGGAAAGAGTCTTCTCTGGGGTTCCAGTTCCCTAGCTAATTACTGTAGTTAGTTCAGTCGCTTTTTAACCACCTAGTGGGTTACTAGTTGGTGTTTAGTGGGTGGTTAGTAGGTAGGTAAATAGTAAAAACAGCCCTTTCCTATGTATAAACCATCTCCTTTCCTATCGGTCCCCTAATTTCCCACCTACCTACATATATGCGGGACATACTTTTTATAGAACAACGAGTTACCAAGGTGAAACTAGATATTAACTCAGGTTGAGATTCATGAAAAAATGAGTCATAATGGGCATCCAATCTAGGGTGCACTGGTGGGTGCTTGTTCACTCTGGCCTAATGAAAACTCCCATGCACACCAGGTGTCATTTGGAATCTGTGTACTTATTAATGGTATGAACAGTACCTAGTTGTTGCAAGAACAGTGTATGTGTCTGGCTGAGGGCAGTGGTAGCCTGAATGGGGGCTCGAGCGAACCAGATTCTCTAGCGACTCCCTCATCTGGCCAAACTTGAAGAACTTGCCAAACCTTTACATAACAGAATAACTCTCCTGCACCGGCCAAACCTTATGTGACAGACCATCTCTGCAGAACCTGTCCATCTTACTTTCATAACAGAACAACAGAGGTAAAGAGTACAGACCAGTGTTGGAACTGTATACAGGCAACAAGCTCAATATAGAATATTGGTATTGAAAAATATACCAGTTAGGTGTAACTTGAGGCAATACCAGCTTTATACCATTACCAATCTCATAGGAGAACTGAGGTAATACCAGGTATTTGCCTGCTTGATACCAATATCAGCTCTCTAGGTCTACCTGCCTCAGAACCAATACTAGGACCAGACTGGTATGAAAGTTTCAGAAATCCAAACCCAGGACCAGGCTGGTCTGAATATTTTTTAAAAATAAACCCATTCCAGGACCCGACTGGTATGTTCAAAAGTTGATACTCCTGTAATACCTTGGCAGCTTCAGCACAAATTGTATTATTTTTAGAAATGCTGAAATTTTCAAAAATTAGTTTTTGTCAAAAGCCAAAGTTTTGTGAAAGAAAATGAAAATCTTTTGAAATATTCTGAATTTCTTCTGAAATTAAATCTTCAAAATTAATTAATTATTCAGTGGACATGTCCTGAAGCCACGCTTGGATTGTGGTCGTCCAACATTGGTACAAACCATTGTTATGCAAGTATATTGTTTTTGACATATCCTAGTGTAAGGGTATATATATTTTTTCAATTTATTTACCCAATGGGTAAGGGTATATTATGATTTTTTTTCCCATTAAGGTAGGGTCTAGGTGAACAAATTTTATAATTTTGGGTAGATGGGTAGGGTCCAGGTACCCTTATCCTGTACCCTCAGTTTGGCAGAAAGGGATAAAGCAAAGGTAAATAATTTTATGTAATAAAAAATGAGAATTTTTTCTCACCTTTAAAATTTATTTAAACAACTTTCATAGGCCTAAATCTAGTGGGACAATGCACACGTGTGATGTCAAATAACAATAATAAAATTACATAAAATTTAGTTTGGTTGTACTAAATCTTCTGGTTCTTAGTATAGCCAAACTGAATTTTATGTAATTTTACAATTATTAAAAACAATTATGGATGAAAGTGCATCACCATTTGGAAGGACGAATTTTTTTAAGTTGTTGGGGCTTCTATTTGTCATTTCATGTTGCAAGGGAAAAAAATGTACTCATTTTTCTCTTTACATTCTTCTTTCTAGAAAACAGAGTTTCACGCACACAAGAAACTTGAGCGCAAATTTTAAACACACACATTAGTGGGAAACTTGAGCATGAGTTGCTAGAAACTTTAACTATTCACCAACTAATAGTTGCTAGAGTTGCCAATTTTTACTAGAAATCTAATGAGCCCACACAATGCGCACACACACACACATGGAAACCTATTGATGGTGTCAAACCCTGGGCTCAAACTTGAGCATCAACAGAAACACAACCTGAGCACACACAAACTAGAAACTTGAGCACAAACTTTGAGCACACACATGAATGGGAAACCTGAACACAAACTGGAAAAACCTACACACACAAATTGGAAAGCTAATTGCTTGAACTGGACTTGTGTGAATCTTGAACACAAAGTGGAACTAAAAACTAAAAACCGGAGCTTTGTGCACAGTTGGACACCCGAATCTTAAGCACAAATTAAAGCTAAAAACTAAGAATCAAGACTTTTAAAAATAGTTTTAAACAATTTAGGTTATGCATCTGGTTTGTAATAGCCACTATTTGGAACTTCCAATTTAGCACATGCATTTTCATAAAATAATTTGCCAGTGTTTGACCTGGGTATTCGATTTTGTTAATAACTTCTATTATTAAAATAATTATTGATAATCAGAGGATTATTTTAAATATTTCAGTCACAGAACTGTTGGTTTTGACTATTTCAAAAAAAGGAAAATCAAAGAGCAACTGGTTTCAGTTATTTCAAAAACCTCAAGAACCAGAAGTTTCCACGAAAGAAATGGTAAAGAACCAGAGGTTATGAATGCAATTACTAGATTTTTTCAAATTTGAGAATTATGACTATATACCAGAACGCATTCTAAGAATTTTTTGAGAGGCACAGTTATGAACCCCCAAGAACCACCCTGGTCTGTTCCTGCTTTTTATAACCACCTGACACTTAGCAAATGCAATGCTTAGCTGAATTAGATTATGCAAGAGACCCCTGTTGTCTACTACAGCACCATACTTACAAACTGATCTTCAAAAAATTCTGTCTGTAATGGCACAAATCCCAATCCTCAAATAATAGGACTGGTCACTGGACACAGGACAATAGCATTCCTGTTCATCGCATATGAGTGCTTATGTTTGACCATCTCCGAGTTTCTGGGTGTTATCAATATCTGTTGCAACAGTATTACTACATCAATCTCAAAAGTAATAATACTCTATGAGCCCGCAAAGTGATCAATTCACAAATCCTTACTATAAGGCATCTCAATCTACACCCTATTCAGGCTTGTATAAAGTAAGCCACAACCAACAGAAAGTGTACATTATTCCCCCATCCCCACCCACTAACATGAAAAAAGTGGACAGAATAAAGTGAGAGACTATTTAAAATTTGTCATCATTTGGGCTAATCATTACAGTTGGACAATATAAAAAACAGTCATTTCCTTTAACTGGCCCTCTTGGAGGACACTGTGTCGCAGCCATGTAAAGTGTGGCTTGGCAGTGTTTTTTATTTGGCAAATTTTCACATGTGTTGACAAAAGAATTTGAATTTTTTGGAGAAAATTTTTTAAGTGTAATTTTTAGTAAGTACTAAAATTTTGGAAAAAATCACGAAATTGGAAAATCACAAAAAAAGAAAAAAGAAAACCCTTGTCATGAGCATATTCACACACCCAAACTGATTTTCAATTGTCACACTATTTGACTACTATACTTCATCCAAAATATAGCCTACAGGCCAATCTACTGCTGTGCGTGGAGATGCTCAATTGTAAGCAACTGGTGCACTACACTACAACGAATCATATCCTCCTCTGCATGCGAAAATGTTTTCATATAAGTGATCTCTCATTTAGATAGCAAACATGAATATAGCCCAGACCCAAAAGGAAGGCAGTACTTAAGATGAAGCTAGGGGCACCGGCATCAGAATAACACAAAGGGTCCATCTCCCAATGGACACAGTACCTCTTGTTAAAGCTAAGGGAAGAAGTTCTCCGTCAACCATGACTTGTTCAGCAGATATTCGAGTCAGTTTTTTGTTTTCCCCGAGGTGTCTGGGACTGCCCAATCTAATTTTTAGTGGAGAAATATCATCAAACTCCTCCCATAAATTGGATCTGCAAATCTTTACATCCAAAATTTGAGGGCAGTTTTGAGGCAAAATTCCAAGCTTGACCAAACACAACAATTGCCACAGGTGCCATGTGTTTTTAGCTCCCAGCTGAGGTACACAGTACTGAGTAGCCACAAAATGCACTTGTCAGATTCCTTAAAGAAAACGCTGGGCCTGCCTGAAACAGTATTGGATTGGGTACCCAGTTATAGGAGGAGACCTAAGGTTTTTGGTAGGTGATTTAACTCTTGAAATTCAGTTCCTATGTAACTCCTATTCAGCCAAATTCCAAACTTGACTACAAATCTTCTTCAGACAAAAAGGACATCTAACTACCTATAAGATCCTAAGATACAAATGTATCAATAACTTCACATTTTCAAGCAAACAAGCCAAGTCTTGTATTTCTTGAAAAACAAGTGATGATTTTGCAAATCTCTTTTTACGTTCCAAATCTCCTTAATCTGAAGTCTCACCAGATGTAATTTCTTCAAGGATATCAACTATTATGTACTGGGGAAAATTATCTACAAATTATGCAGAGCAAAACTAGGTGCAGTCTACCTCAGCAAGGGCAGGTAAACTAATTATTTAAGTACTCACACAAATAAGCGGAAAGAATGAGGAGGGACATGCCATTGAACATCAGTCTAACAAATGAACCTCTCACTGAAATTAGGTCTTCTTGGACACCTGCAAATTAACTTGTGCACAAGGTTAATGACTCACAAGTTCTATGGAAATCATCCAGTAGAATTTGTTGCAAATTTGTCAAGCTGCAGCTTCCAAGTAGCAGTTATTGACAAGCACATTGAGCTTGTGGAATTTCTTTCTCTTTCAATAGTGCCAGCTTCAGCCTTCTATACATCATTGCTGGCTCCATGATGTGTTGCAGGAAGTCATTAACACTGGTCTTCCACAAATTATCTGTGAAGGATCCTGAGCTCCCTGTTAGACATTCAAGCTTCCAATGGACTTTCCCCTCAGTGCTAGCAGAAGCCTTGTCAGGCTGCATCGATTCCAGAGAAACCTATGTCTATCAATGTGACTAACTCAAGCTCTTCAGCAGTTTCTGATGGACTACAGAGAAATTTGAAATCAAACTTCTTCAAACATTCAAAGAAGGATGTGAATTAATGCACAATAATGAAGAAGTATTTTGTTTTTGATCATTCAAGTGAAACATTGAATGTATAATAATCTGAGCCTCAACAGGTGTTTTTGTTGCAAAGCTATATCGAAGGGTGAAAACCCTGCATGGCCATCAGTTGATAATGGTCATGAAAACGGGTGAGCCATGGAGCTGGTTGAAAAGAGCAAGCTCAATGTTAGTAGTTGAAACTTGAGAGATATCCCTGGAGCCCCTTCCTTTCGAAAACTCAAGGAACAAGCTGTATCTTCTTCTTCTTCTTCAAGATATCAATCAGAAACATTTCCTTCTAGATCATCAGCTGCTAGGTCATGAACCTACCAAGCTTGAAAACTGAAGAGATCTATATTCTGCACATGTAAAATTTCTGTCACCTGCAATTACTTCTGAAGCTTCGTGATAAGCATATGCAGAGATGTTGGTTTGACAATCTTTTTTTTCTCTAGACTAGTCAAGGCTTCCAAAGCTTCTTTCTCAAAGAAGTAGCAGTTGAACCAATTGAATCTGCATCATATTCTCCTGCAGCAGCTGCTGAAGGACGCGCAACTGGTAGAAAGCTGCTGTCCACAACTCCGCGACTCTGCAAGTTTGAGTTCTGCAACATCTTGAGCTGCTGGACAGTACCACCAGACGAGGATTTCACCCTGTGAGCTGCTCCACCATTGAAATGGGAAGAAAGCGTGTATTTGGAAGCACGAATTGCAACAGGCGCAGCACAGCTCCCCACGCTCTCCACAGGGCTATACTGCTCTTGGCTGTCTTCGTCTTCGTTTTCGTCCTGCAATATGCAGCTCCTTTCCCGGCCCTCGGCAACTTGATTCGTCCAAGAGCTCAAACATGATCCCCGAGTGCCACCGATTCGCGCGAGCTTGAACTTCGCCACACCAGCGGCAGAGCTGCACCGAGGCTCCTCCAGCGAGCTTGTCCTATTCTCCTCTCGCGGCACATTTTGTTCTTGAGCGTCATCATCAGGATGAGCTCCACTACCAGCTTTGATTCCCATAGCCGGCTGATCAGCTCGAGAAGTTGCATGATCTGAAGCGGGGAGATTAACGCACTGAGCTTTAACTTCTTGTTGCTCCCGCAAGGATGGAGCTGCAGGAGGCCAGAGCCCATCAACACGATCAGAACTGCATTGAGCTCCTGCTGCATCGGCAGCAGGAATCGGACCCGTTGTGCACATGGCGATGGTGCTCTGCACCGACAAGGCGGAATCGGATATCCCGTTGCGGGGGTTGGAGTCGTTATCGAAGATGCGGTTATCTCGAGCTCCGTTAGCACCCATGCGTGCAGCTCGCTCCAGCCAGCTCCATACCCATCCCGGTTTATCTGCAGGCGTCCTCGCTGCAGCAGCGGCCCCTGCTGCAGCTGCATCGGCGGCCGGCCAAGGCTCACCTTTTTGCCGCGCATGACCATGCCTGAACGTCCTTCTGATCGAGCGTGCGTACTTCAATGCTCTTTCCCTTTTCATCACAGCTCGCTCCTTATCACGGAGCAGCGCTTGAAAATCCTGTGCAGTGCGGGTACTTGCATTCCATCCGTGCTTCATATTCCCGAACGCTGCAGCAGCAGCAGCAGCAGCAGCTCGAGGTTGGGGATCCGTTCTCGCAGGCATCCGCGGTCGACGGGGGCCCGTTCTCGACATCCGCGTGCTCACTGAACATAGAGTCGGCTCATGAATCTCTAACTCCTTTTCCAGTCTTCTGATCAGACGACCTTGAGAAGAAGAAGAGTAATCCGACCACGAAGTTGCACAATCTGCTGTGTGAGCGTTCTCCGCACCTGTACCTCCACGAGCTCTCGCATGGAATCTTCTTCCATGAACAACATTAGACTTCTCTAACTTCGCACCACGAGCTGCCCTTGTTGATCCCCGCCGACGTGACTGCGAAAGCTTTCCAGGCACACGACATCGACCCCTCATGCCTACTGCTGCAGTACCAGCTGTACTGTCTGCAGCTTCCTGCACAGCTCCAGCTCTAGTATTGGAAGCTGGAGGTTTCTTTGGAACAGACCCTGATCTATAGACGTTCTTGCACTGTAACGCTGCTGCTGCTCCACCATCGGCCTCAAGTCTTAAACCAGGTGGACATGGAGCTGCTGCTGCTCCTGGAGCACCATTGCTGCAGGTACGCCGAAGTACCGGTGATGACACATTGGGGAGTGCAAGTTGTTCTGCAAGCGACCTATTTCGGTGCTGCTTTACCTGAATTACCTCGTCTTGATCTTCTTCCTGCAGCTCTTTATCAACATACTCAGAGATACTATCATCAGAAGTCGAAGGCTCATGACAGTCCTCAGCTGGAGAATCTATAGCTACCTTATCATGATCATAATCTAACCGGGGTTGTCCTCCCGTACCAGAAACTAGTCCTACACCATCGCTAGTGCTGGTTCCAAACTCCTCCAGCGACATACTACTGCTGGTGTCATCATCAGCGTCGTCCTCGGGTTCGCTATACTTGTAACACTGCTGCAAATGCTTCTTGAGAGCAACCCATGAGCTGCCCTTCTTCTTCCTCATGATGATGGCACTAACTAACGAGACTTCCCGTCGTCTCAGCGAGCACCACCACCTTGCAGCTAGTCGACTATCATTCCACTCCCTGTACACCTCAACCGTGTAACTGCCGCAGTAGTTCTTGCAGATTCACCGGTAGAGAAAAACCCCACAGAAAACCAAGAACAACACCACAAGCAAAAAAATGGAATATTCCTGATGATCTCCTCCCTTAATACTGGCCGAGAGGAAGGAGCTCTGTATCATAGGCTGCTGCTTCGATCTTCAGCATTTTAGTTGCACATCTTCTAAAGGCTTCCCAGCTAGCTAGCTAATAGCTACTAGTATGGTTGTTGGAATTCTCCCGCTCCCAACAACGTCTTGAGAACAGCGCGCGCCATCGACTGACAGTGTACGGATGCAAGTGCACTCACTCGGCACTGGAGGCAGAAATTCTCTTGCCGTCGGGGAGCGCTGGCAAACGACTTAATGCTGTCGAACTTGGCTAAAAAGTACGTCGCTCCTATGGAAATGCAAACCTCGACCGAAAGCAGGCACAACTAGTGCAACGCGCCAAAGACCAATATCTCGACCTCGTTACTACTTGAGCGGCCAGCTGCAGTCGAGAGTGGATCAATCACCTCTAGCCACGGCGCTACACTATCGTAAAAGCTTAAGGCGCGACCAACAACACCACAAAATTCTCTCCAGTAATGGCGAGAGATATACTTACTGCAGCTTTGGGACTGACTGACTGACTGAACTCGGCTTAGCTAGCCATGATGATGATGATGGACATAGTTATTAGTACTTGCTAATGCACTCTCTTGAGTTTTAATAACACCTAAAATACGGGTTTGCACGAATCAATAAAAGCCTGGAATGAAGTGCAGATTGCAGCTGACTGCAAAACACTCGAGTCGTCGTCGAGTACTTTATACACAAATGAGAATTAAAACATGCCGAAGACGACATATTTTCCCGGGAAACAGAGAATAAGTGAAGGACCAAAATAATATTTTATCGCACGAGGCTGCTGCTGCTGCTGCTACAGATCATGAGCTCGACCTAGGGAGAATACCAGGGAGAATTCCACTGTTATAGGAGCAGCATGAGGTGCAACTGCAGCAGGCTTTTTCTCACTGGTAATTATGCTATAAGACCTCCAAGGAAGAGACAAAACTAACCGGCGTTTGTCTTGTCTTGGCATGCAAGCAGGCAGTGAAGCAGGCAGACAGGCACTCCAGGCAGGCTTGTGTGCAGTAAGTACTTAAGCAGCCTATCTAAAAGCTAAGTTATCCGCTGCTATCACTCTCTCTTTTGCTACATTGGTTTGGGACAAAAGGAGATAGCGCGCGCTCACGGTCTCTCCGAGGCTTTTTGTCCCGTACACCCGATTCCTTCAATGAGCAGGGAGGAACAAGACACACATATGGCGCCTGTAGACTCGCGCAGCCATCCGTTTGTGTTATTCGCTTGTCCACAAGCATTTGGTCCTAAGATAGGTTAACTCAATTTCCTGACTTTTAGTACGTACTTACCTACCTGCCTATCTGTCTCGTAGGTGTTATGCACTAAATGCCAACCCCTTCCTACGTCCTATTTAATGTGTAAATTTGTTGCAAAGGGGAGAGAACGGGGGTTGAAGTAAATGACGTGAAAGTAATACTTACGCATGATGAAACCTGTTGTAACTTTAGTGAACAAATCTGCCAATTACTCACCACATAAAAGCCTTGCCGCTGTTTTTCTAATGTTACGTCAGGCCACATTACACCTAAAGCGTAATTGTTCCCCCCTTTTGTTGAGAAACTGCTTTTTATTTCAAAGTTCCTACCCGGCGGGTACTTGTCAGGTATGACAATTTAGTAAAAAAGAGGAAACAAAGGCGTTTCACTCTTGTAAGGCCCCCAGGGGAGAGTGTTACTAGAACCAAGTCTGTGCCTGGCTAGACACCTCATGCAGGCCCTTATTCTGGTAACACTCTCCCCCTAGGGCCTTACCCAATATGTAAAGCCATCCCCAAAAATATAGAAATCCTGTAAAGGGCAAGCCCCTTACCTATTGGAATTTTCCCTTAGCAGGGCAGGGTTTTTCTTTCCTTGGGCAGGGGAGGCTTCATTTAGCATGCCCTTTGCTGGGCGTAGGAGCCCCCCCACGCCCCCACCCAATTGGGGTTCATTCAGAACTGAGACTCATAGAAGACTTCCAATGGATGGTGCCCTGGTGGCTGTTGGTTCACTCTTGCCATTCCAGTGTATGTGCATCACCTGTACTCATTTGAAGCTAAGGCCAGAGGTTCATCTAGACAACCAGACCTTGGGTGAACAAGCAACTACAGTGATAAAAAATGACCAGAGTGAACCAGCACCCGCCAGGGCACCAGTTGAGAAAAACTTGTTTTGGGTTTCATTGAATGAAATTCAAGTGAGTATTGATTGGGTTCTAGGTTGATTTACTAAAGAAATTTCTTTTAGTTCAATACTTTTTTCTTCCCCTTCTTTGCCATTATTGACTTTTACCTCCTAAACTTAACTATTAACCTAGTAGCAACAACTCCTTCTTTTTTCTCCTTGTCATTTTTGTCTTTCTCTCCTTTTTTCTCTTTTTCTGATTATGATTTGTTTACAAGAGCAACACTGAGTGCACAGGGCTATGTAACAACAACATTATTAAGAGCAATGCAAGGTTACACAACAACATCATTAGGAGTAGTGCAATACAACAGCAAGAGTAGCACAGTGTGACAAAAGCATCATCATGAGCAGTGTAGGGTGCTTGGGGTTGCATAACAACAATACGCTTGTGAGGTCATCACATTGGCAAGGAAGCATCAAACCTTATTTTGATTTATGTTTTCTGGGGGAAGAGGCAAGGAAGCATCAAACCCTATTTTGTTTTTATGTTTTGTTGGGAAGAGGAAAAGAAGGCCGAAGGATGGATGAAGAGAAAAGTGGAGAAACCAAGGAAGAAGAAGATTGAGTTTTATTTTTATTTTTTAAAGTATGTTCTTTTTTTCCTTTTTTGTCATTATTTTTTTCTTTCTGTTTCATTTTCCTGTCTGTTAATTTATTTTTTAATGTTTTGTTCCTCTTTTTCTGTTTCCTATTTTATTTTATTTTCTCTTCTTGTTTTATTCTTTTTCTCTCTCTTTTTATTTCATGTTCATTTCTCTTTTTTTTATGATCTTTTCTTTCTTTTTTTCCTTATTTCACTTTTAGTTTTTTTGAAGTTCTACTTTTTTTTTAAATTCCTATCATTTGTTTTTGTGTTAATGTGTAGGATTTGTAACCACACAACTTGTGAGAAAATAAGTCATTTATGTAATAGCCACATTGATGATAATGTCAAATGTAAACTAATCATTTTTTTTGTTTCAATTTCAATTGTTGGTTCATGGGAACAATTGAAAGAGCAAATGAAGCCCTTAAAGCACCCAAATAGCTTTAAAGGATTCAAATTGGGTTAAGGTGGGGTCAAAGTGTCTATGCAAAGTCGATATATGTTACATTGCATATGGTGCTAAATGATCATTCATTCAACACCTCAAGAAGGCGCATGACCCCATGGTAGAAAAAACCAAATCCAATCATCCTTCAACTTATGAGGGATGGTTTTGTCATTAAGACCATGCTTGGATGAATGCATGTATTTTAAATTATGCACGTGCGATTCAACGATGATGATTCAACAATGATGTGACCAAAAGGTAACGTTCAAACTTGCACAAAAGGCCACGTGCATGAAAGGCCATGTGGAATACTATCACCTTTAGTTGCTTGCAAAAGGAAATTTATAAAGTGCGAAAACCCCCTTTGGTTCAATTAACTTTCAATTGACTTGTGTAGGTATTAAGCATTTAATTTTGGGGTGTTGGGAACATTCCACACAATGCCCACACATGCATTGAGAAGGATGAGGACTTGCAAACCTTCATTTACACCATTTGATGCATGTATGTAAAAAGGTTGAAATGGCATGGGATTGTAGATATTGGGAGTGAGAATCCAATAAAATAACTTGGATAAAATAAATTAATGTGGTCATTAATTTTCATGAATCTAAAATGATTCATGGATGGTACATACCTTCATACCCACCCATTTGGTTTTCTTTTCCTTTTTTGGATTAGGGTTTTTTTTGTAAAACTCATGTTAAATGTGGGTTATTGTCCTAATGCAAACTTCATAAGACCAATAAGGACAAATTTACAACAATTGCATTTCATCTCTAGCTTGAACATCACCATATTTATACCCAAAACCAAGCAAATAATGTGGCAAATGCAACAAAAATCTATTGCTCAACACATGCGATGGGCAATGTGGATCATAGTTTTTTTAAAGGTTTCCTTCATATAAGGATTAAAATGTGAGTGGGATTATGTGCAGTGGATATTTTATGACATGGTCCTATAGACTTAACAATTTTCACCCACCTATCATGTACATAGAGGCTAGGGTTTACATTTGAAAACATGATTCCTTATAACATCCAAATATATGTAAAGTAATTTTGATTTTTTACGAACAATTTTGTCATGGGCTCAAAGCCACCTTCTATTGTTGCATAATAATTCCATAGTTGCATTGTTAGAATATAAAATTCTTAAGCAATACTTACATAATGTTTCTAAAAATCCCCATGATGAAGGAAAAAATGCAATACCCACATATGGGCATTCAATACACATTGTGCTCTTGAAATTGTGTGCAATATTCACATATGGGTTACAAAATATGCACTAACATTTTAAAATATATATATAATACCTATATATGAGTCACAAAATAAGTGTTAATATATTGGGTCTTACTATCCTTCTTAAGCCTGATTTGAAAATATGCAGATATTACACTTTGAAACTATGTCTTGAATTAACTATTATGAACTAAAATTAAATCATTTTCATCAACACCCATGTGTAGGTATTGCATAGGGTATAAAACCACTACTTTGACACAATACTTGCCACTCAATAATATCCCAAGTTTGGGAGTAAATAATAAGAACAAGGAATGAAATACATTTGTAATTTTATATTGTCAAATAATCACTAGAAGGAACTTTTGAAATTTTTAATGCAAAATGATTACAAAGTTCCTTTAAAGAACGTCAACAAAGTTGGAAAAGAGAATATAAACACTTGAACACACAAATAATATTCCAATTTTCAAAGCAAATATTACTTCAAATTTTAAAAAAAAATTATAATGAAAAAAATGACTTCAAGAATACAATGACTTGAATTACCCAACTTAAAAAGTATAATGAACAAGATCCCCTAAACTCTCAAATTTAGTCCTAAGTAGATCAAAAATAGGAATAAAGATCAAAACGATGTTCCCATTAGAAAAAAATAGGTTAAAATCTCAAAATCACTTGAAAAGTAGGAAAAAAACCTTATCTATCTTTAGAAACCTAATAAAAAAATTTGAGTCAACTTTTAAATTTTTTTGGTACTAGAAATGTACAAATTTTTTCAGCAATAATTGTTCAATAACTCATTTTTGATAATGAAATTGATAAACAATTATTGGTATCAAATAATCCAATAATTACGGTTTGTGTCCAATTTTTTTTTTTAAACTTTTAGCTTTTAATAAGGTCTCAAAAATAGATGTTGGTTTTAAAAACCCCAAACCATTTTAAACATGGTGGTTTAATATCAATTATGAAATTATTACATCATACAAGCCTTACATTCAAAACCCTGAATGAAACTAATTTCAAAACTAATTAAATGAAGAAAATGAGTTGAAAAGGAGGTTGAGACTTTGTCTACTCCCCTTCAAAAAGATCAAATGAATGTGTTTTGCTCCACATATGTCTAAATTTTTTTTTTTCACCCTAAATCCAATCTAAAGTTGGTTTTAATTAGTATAAAAGATGGGAAAATCATAATTATTTGTTACGAAGAAAAACCCTAAATGTAAAATAGGTACATCAAATTGTTAGGTCTATTGACCATTCTTAATTAAATTTGGTTAACAAATTAAATACATTGTGCATTAAATAGCTCAAAATGGAAGCAAAGTTATAAAACTAATGCCATAGAATTGATTGGCCACATTTGGGGCTAGGATTTATTATCATTCAAAGATTTGAAGAGGACTAAAATAACTATCAATGGGTAATACTTGCATTTTATGTTATAATTTCATGGATCAAAGTCAACAATGTATAAGTGTTAAGAAGGTACAATCATGGATGGGTAGGTAGGTTTTACCAATAAATAAAATTTTAACTAGGAAATAAAGAAATTTTGTTGAACATTAAAAGTGTAACTAAGAAGTAGAAAGGATTAACTGAAAAATAAACAAGGTTAATCAAATAGAAATTTAAGTGGAAGTGCAATTCTTTTGTTAAAAAATAAACATTTAATTAAGAAATTAAAATGTTTTGCCAAGAAATAAATGTTTAGTTATAAAAATATGGAGGCTTTGTCAATAGGTAAAGGTTTAGCCAAAATATGTATATAAGATAAATAAATAAAGGTTGATTGTTAGTTGGTAGGTAGGGCCAAGATGTAAAGCTACAAGGTGTTTAGGATGGGAGGGTAGTAAAGAGGATAGGGTTAAAAAAAATATGGCTAAGAAAAAAAGGTCAAAGGTTAGCAACCCAAAAAGGTTGACTAAGGTACAATGTTGGTTAATTCAAGGTTAGGTGATAGATGAAAAAACATTTCCCATTCTATGGACATAATGGCCAAATGGGGCATTTGTGGGTGTTGGTTCACTCGGATTGGTAAAAACCAATGTTGGACATTTTTTTTTTCATCCATTGAAACAATAGGTAAGGGTTGGATATAAAAACATTTGATAGGTCCAAAGTTTTGGGTTAGTTTTAAACATTATGTACACACATGACTCTCTATTAATTTCTATGTATTTTGATGGAGAAGAAAAAAATTCCTTTTGCATTGAGAGGAGCTTGAGTTTCCCATAAGAAAAATGGTGGAGCCTTAGAAGAGCGATGACCATTGAAATAGACCAAGTTGGGAATGGTGGCAACCATAGAAGAATAACAACAAAAAGATAAACACGAAAAAGATGAAAAAGATGTGCACTTATTGTTGCCCCTTAGCTAGCTGACCTGTGAGAGAGGAAAAAAGGAAAAAAATGAAATGAAATTGTGTAGCAACTTGTTGAGCTTTTGTGTGACACAATTACCTAAGGAATTATGTAAAGAAGTTAATGAAAAAGAGGGAGAGAGGAGTTTGGAAGGTAGGAAAATGGATTAAAGGTTTTGTTGTTGTGCTCTTGCAATAATCGGGCCTGCCATCGCTAGCAAGTTCTTGTAATGGCATGAAAGTTTTTTTTTCCAAGATAATTTTTGTTTTTTTGGGGGGTTTGGTTTTGTTTTGTTTTGTCTTTTTTGAAAAAAAAGTTTTTTTAGGGGGTGGTTTCTTGGGCTTTTGCTTCCTAGGGGTTTTGGGCGTAGCTTTTTTTTTTTTTTTGTGAATGGTTCCTTTTTTGCATCCCCTGTTGGTTCAAGATACCCCTTGTCCTCATTATTATGGCCTTTACACTTTAAGTAGCCTCTCAAGGCATGTCAAGAGTGCTCACCCTCCTACTAGCCTTGTTTCCCGAATTAACCAAACTATTTTATCTTTGTAGGTGTATTCCCCTCCTATGCTTCTCCTTAGTTTTATTCCTTTCACTTTTTGGGGTTGGCTTTGGGTTCAATCTAGCTCCATTTTGGGGCTATTTGAATTTCATTTCGCATGGCCTCATTTGTTTCATAGGGGCCTTTGAAACATTTACGATGAAATCAAACATGCTTTTCGCTTACCCTTTTGATTGAATTGCTCAAGACCTAATGTACAAGTTAACATGGTTATTTTTCCTCCTATTGCCACGTTGGTGTTTGCACTATAGTCGAAGACATTGTTCAAGTCAACAAGAGGTTCTACTCGCCTTGGGAAGTTTATAATAAGTGATTAGTCTTCTTTTCAAAAGGAGTTTTCACATGCCTCATGTGTGCCCCATTCTCACCATTCATTCATTTTCATTGATGTTTAATTTTAGGGAGAGCTGATGAATACAATTACATTGTTAGAACTCTCTAGCCCATGATGCCAGCTGTTCCTTCAAAAGACATCATTGTTGCCATGTGCCAATTGCACCCTCTTCCTTTAAACCTCATCCTTCCACCTATTTTTTACTATCAAATTGGCAAACTTTTGTCCCGGATAGGATTTTATTTTCCCAAGCCTTAACCATTACTCCCCATTTGTTTTTAGGTGAGTTTTTTGGAATGGTATATGAACATCTTTCAAGATGTTTCATACCAGAGGACGTGTCCTCAAAATTTTGAAAATTATTCCAAGCTATTGGTGTTGTTGTTTGTGGGGATATCCTTATGTTAATGGCCTTAATGCTGGGGGTTAGCAGATTGTTGGCAATGGCATAGGACTTTAGTGGTCTTCGTTTTATTGCCATAAGCGAAATGTTTTTTCGACATATTAATCACTCCACTATCTTACAACTTTGGGGGCCATTTTAAGAGCACCTTTCCCCCCATCAGTTTAGAGTATCGAACCCTAGAGGTTGTGAGGCCATCCCTTTTGGCATCCAAGCCCTTTTCAACCTACACCCTAATTGGGCCATGATGAAAGTCAATGTCAAAAATGTTTTTAATAGTGTTTTTCAAGTTGTTATTTTTAAAAAGTTGTGTGGTGTTGGGGGGCTTTTGGCCGGCATTATCCCTTTTACCAAGTTGTTTTATGGTGTTCATTATTTTCTTTACTACCAGCATGGGTGGCATGTGGAGGGGGTCACCATTATTGAATCATTTCAGGCATGAAATACAGTGACCTCCTAGGAGGTCCTTTATTTGTTTTGGCCCATTATTGAGCTATCTTAAAGAGCATTGTGTAGGCTCCTCAGCTACATATTTCCATCTTTAGCATATTATACCCACAACATGGGGTTTATGAATGAAATTACTTGCACCTTTGACCACCTTTTGACCCAATTAGCCCTAGTTGGGCTTATGGTCAAGGTGTCAAGGTGTCAAAATGCAAACTTTGGAATCCATGAGGGATTTTTCCAAGCATAAATATTCCTCAGAATTACATTGTGGTCATATATGGTTTACACATTTTGGGTATATTAGTGGGTTTTCATAATTTTGCCACACATGTTTTACATGAGGCTTTATCTTAAAACATGGCATATCGATGATCTTCCTTTTTTGGGAGACGCCCAAATCATTTTGGGCATTTTGTCCTCATGTGTAATTCATCAACCTTCTTATCTCACATGGACAATACCTTCTTTTTCTTCTTATTTTTTTGACAAGTTTTGACAAGAGAGTTATGTGGGTATGTGGGGACATTATGGGTCCAAGACCATGGGAATCTTTTCAGGGCCCCTTAATGAGGCGTTAGGTTCAATTACTGATATTTGTTGGTGGTATAGGTCTATTTTTTATGAAGGATTATGCCCCATTTGTTTTTCTAAGGAGTTGGCTTTAGTGGTTCCATATTTGTGTTTTAGGTTTCATATTTTTAATATACCCGTTTTGGAGGAGTATGTTTTTTAAGTTGAAGGGGCCCACACTTGCTTCAATCATGTTTATGTGCAACACGAGATGGCCTTCCTCTTATAGCAAAGGAGATGCACCTTTCTTTTGAGAGTTTGGCAATTACCGACACCCCAAGTCTATAGGCATCTTTGATGGATTACCACCATGATACATCCTTTAAGTCTATCTTGGAGGATGATTCCATTTCCTTAGCATCCAAAACCCACATTTGTTTTTATTCTAACAAGGGGGCAAGGCTATGGTTGGTTGTTTGGCCATCTATCCATTTGTTTTGCATCACACACTTTATTTTCACCTTAGCATTACGTTTTTATCTCGATTTGATTCAGCCTTCGACATCTAATTTTTTCACGTGTGAATGTGAACATGGGTTGGATGCATTTGGCATACAGTTAACTCATTGCCCATTTGGAGGTCAGTGGATAGCCACACATGGCACCATTCAAGATGTTATCTATGCCTTTGTTTGAAAAAGTGAACACACTTATGGAGAAAGCAATGGTATGCCCTTATGTCAAGAGTTCCATTATGAGCCAATCTATACATGACCTAAAAGGATCAAGTCTTCATTGTCGATGTGGTGGTTACTGACCTGATGTAAAAGAAGGTGACTTCAAATGCCATTAGTCGACCAACAAATGTAGTTGTGGAACTTAACACCATTGTTAAAATCTGCAAGTATAAAAGGCTTCATGAAGGGCACCACTTTATTTTAGTGGCCATGGAGGTGCATAGCACACCCGGGCGTGATATGGATTGTTTTATTAAAGAGGGTGCCCATCTTTTTCACGATAGTCAATCAAGAGGTCATTTATCCTTGTCTTTTTGCATTCATTTTTTTAGGCAACATGTTAATATTGCTTCTCGATGTGTTAATATTATTTTTCGGCGTGTTTTATCCTCTGCCATAGAGAATAAGATTGTGTTAGCAAGTGATGTTTATTCTAAACCTCCCATTACTATGAAATCTCATAATTTGCATGCAAGTGACATTAGAGGGGTTGTGGGTGAAATAGTTTCCTACCATGAGAGGGACTATTTTTCTTCGTTTTTTTGGTTCCTACAAGTTGTTTGTCTTTTGGCTTTCCTTCTGTGTCTCCCTTGTGATGATTTTGGCCATCGATCTTTTATTGGATTTTTGTGAAAAAAAATTTGATAGATATTTTGCAAGAGAAGAACACTATAGCCTTATGGGGGAGATTATCCTATTTTAATATGTTCCCATTTTCCAATGGAGGAAAGAAAAAGGGAAACATTTTATGTACAAGTAGGTTGTTACTAGCATTGTCCAATTATATTTTAATATTCAAATATGAATTTGGATGTTACTCACATTTGCATTATATGCATCTAACAGTTAACATCACAAGTACTAATTGATCTCTATGGATATTTGAATGTTGTTACATGATATCAATATTCATATTTGGATCTTAGTCATATTTCATATTTCGATTATGGATAGTTGCATTATGCATATTCAGTAAAAAAGTTATATATAACCTATTTGGATTTGGTCAGGGTTTAAGGCACTGGAGATATTGAGTGTTTGTTAGGGTTTAAGGCAATGTTGTCTAGTTATATCTTTATATCCAAATATGAATTTGATATTACTCGGATATGGGTTTTGAGTTTTGTTCATTTTGGTCTTGTTTTGAAAGGTAGGTTGTTAAGTTTTACTCTTGTAAGTTTTTTTTTAAGAAACTAGAATTGTAAATTTGATATGGATAACCTTTGTGCATATCCATCATGTTTTAAAATTTGAAAATTGACCTATCCGCAACCAACAAACCATTTTTAAAAAAACTGAATGTGTAACCGGGTGATGCAATAAATTGATGTTTTTTTGGATACATATCCTCCATCATGATTTTTTTTAAAAATGTTTTATTAGTATTCATTCTCTGTCCAAAAGCTGATAACTGGACAACACTGGTTCTTACTCATGGGTTCTCCTGAGGTTGGGGAACACCCTCAGATGGTCCTCCCTCAGGAGACCCCACCTGTACAGGAACCTACTCTACAACTAAAGTATCAAGAAATAGAAACGAAAAAAAAAAGTTTCCAAATTAACATTTCTCTCATGAGTCTAAGGTACCAGTGTAGGACGTAGGTGGTGGTTCAAAGTTCAATCCATTGTTTTTTTTTTCACTGGTGAAATTTTGTAAAAAAGCTAAATTCAAAATTCAAAAAGAGGCGGCTTTGGAGGTTTTCAGTTGCCAGAACTGAGAAAAAAAAGAGTAAAAATTGACAGATTTGTATACTTGGTTTTCGTTGTGCACCCAAAATCATAGAAGGGTGATTAAATATTTTTATTTTATTTCTGGTGTATAGCCAGATTTGGCTGAATCTTTCTAGCTATGATAGCCACTTTTTCTACATCTTCTTCCTTTGGATAATTCCTAAAAATTATCCAAAAATTCCTAAAAAAACACTAGTTCAAACTTCACCCTAGCCCTGAGTAAGCGGGAAACTGGAATATTTTGAAGTAACTCTTTCAGGGAATGCGTGCAGTGTCAAAGGACAGCGGTAAATGTTATGAAAAGTCTGTGTACTAGTACTAGGCGGGTATCAGCACCTAAAGTGGTACCTTCACCTTCTTGAATCTCGACTGAGGCCTCTTAAGGTGCATTCACACTTGGTGTTAGGGACTCAAGTTTTTGAGTCGCTTAACACCATGCTAGTCATTAAGGACTTAACTTATTTATCACGAAGATTTCATATGAAGCTAATATTCATTTAACATTAAGCCATCACCCATTTAACATTAAGTGCCACCTAGGATGCCACCTAGATTTTCATTTAACACTCACTTAACATCAAGTGTGAATGCACCATTAGATGATACACCTGTTTAACTGGGGAACATAACGCTTGTGGGTTATGGAAATTTAAATATTTTCCAGAAAATGTTTGGTTGTGTAAAGGTTTTTTAAGAGCTTTCTGATGGTCTGATACTCAAGCATTGACACATGGATGTGGCTGAGGATTTGATTAAACATCAAGTGAATGCAGTAAGCTTTCAATTGGTGAACCCAATTGCTTACACTCAAGAATGCACCAATGGGGATTGCAAATGAGTACCATATAATCAACATCGGATCTTCATTGATGAACTGACTAGGGATCGAGCACTGATATCAATATTGCTTCCTTTGAAATTGCTGCTTGTTTCAAAGTTTCTCACATTCACATTTCAGAAGTTCTAAGCCCTCGTTCTTACTTTAAGAATCACATTTGGGCATCAATGTGTTCTATGAATTCAGTCATTGTGAGTGTCATATTATGACACATGCATTAGTTTCAAGTTAGTAATCATTTTTTTTTTGGTAGAGGAGGCTTCAATTCCAACCTTGATTGGTACCTGCCCAATCTCATGTAGCTAAATCTAGCTTTGTTATCTCATCATCCCTTGATTTTGGTTGAAATTTTTACCAAAGATTTTTGACCATGTAATCTTTGAATCCATGGGTTGATTTTGTAATCCCATTTGTGGATCAGTAGATTGGACCAGACTATAACTATGGCTTTGAATAGAAGTAAAATTGGTTTAGAAAGGGCTAGGTTGTTAGGTGTTAAAAGTTAATTGCCCACCATTTTCAGGAATACTTGAAAATCTTGAGATTTTTCCAAATCATAATTTGAAACTGTACCATACATATTTTTTCACTTTTCTCAAATACAAAACCAAAAGTAATATATTTTTACCAAGTAGTCAAGCAAACAATATAGGATAAATTGGCTTATCACTGACACATGCCTATGACTGAACACTTTAGCATATCTTTCTCAGTTCTTCTCAATTTTGAGTGATTTAAAATGTTATATGAGTGCCTTCTCAAGCTTTACAATTCATCTTTGAAATGCAAAGCCCAAGGACCACCCAAAAAAGAACAATAAAGAAAATACGTTTTCTCGAATTGAAAAACATGTTTTTTTTCATTTTTCTTCATTTTGACCCCTCCTACTTTCAAACCTCATTAAAATAAAATAAAAAATCATTTTAAACAATTTAAAATGCTGTAGGAGCGCCACCTGAAGTTCTTCAAATCATCTTGGAACTTTAATAGCAACAAAACAACATACAAGGATTTTTTCGGGTGCTCGGGAATTGGCCTTTGTAACGTTTGGTGGTTTTTTTTGAGTTCTTGACCTTTCTATTTTGGGGGACCGTATTTTTTTCAATTCTATTCCATGTTTGACAATTTTTAATGTGCCATATGCACCAATACGAGGGGTTCAAGTTTGTTTTGGACAACAAAAACAACAAAGCCCTCCCTTTGGATCCAACCCGCCTTGATTGCTGAAATGTTCGATTACCAGCTGGTTTACCCTATATCCAACCTTTTCTTTTATGGGTTGCGATGTAGGTGGTAAAAATATTAGTCACCATATTCACTTGTGGTAAAATCAAAAGCTTGGTGATAAATGTTTTTTGGCTATAACCATTGTATTCAAATTGCCTTGGGGTGATTTTGTGAAGGAGTACATAATTCATTGTGGCACATACTCATTTTGCTCGACCTATAGGTTCAAGCTACTAAACTTCCAACCTTGTTGTTTTTTTATTATGGATACTAATTTTGTTATAATAATTTGATGAGAAACATGACTTCACAAAATTTTAACTAGCACCCATCTTGCTAAAAAATTTGGTAGCATCTAAAACTTCATGCAATCATCATGGAAACTAAGGACATAACAAATGTTGTATAAATCAATTATATTGACCCTAACCACCTCTACTTTAAATATTTATCCACATTTCAAAGGTAGCTCCGTATGGAAAGTTGTCAAGTGTGAATAACCATTATGCGTACATAATAACTAGTAGTTACAAATGGGGGTTCAAATGATTATAAATTTGTTATTCAAAAATGAAACTAAACTAAAACATCTATCATTTGCAACAAATCCAAAAATGTGAATCACAACAATTTTTGCCAACTTTAAAAATTAAAAAAATACATGAAACAAGAGTTCAAAGGCATTGATAACACATTAGAAATGAGTGATGAGATTAACGAAAAAAAGAAATTATTTTGTCAATTGTTGAGGCCATCACTTTTGTCATTACTTGAGTGGCATTAAATTTTGATAATGAACTTGAAAAATCCTTATTATGCATCCAACTCCCGATTTAAAAGAAGGGCAAGCATCATTGGAGTTGATTTGTCATCTACCACAAGTCCACATGGATGTGGGGTGCAATGGGATCTTTTCAAAACCTCCAAGTGTCGAAAAAAAATAAAATCATATCTACCTAAAGCCAGTACTAAGGATTAACAATTCTCGTGGAATCTAATACCAATTGTTCAAAAAAGCAAACATCCAACTCCAAAATGTGACCAATAGAAACTTCTACCATTCCCACCTCAACCCACATCACAAAACCTTGTCATTAACTAAAAAGATTAAAATATGGACATAAAATTACTGTGATTTTAATTTCCAATAGAATTTTGACAAACAAAGAGATTAAATATTCACACTTACACTCCACCTTTACAACTTGCACTACATGTGCAAATATAGTTTATGTCATAGGCAACACTCCAATTGTTTTTTAGCAAATAGCACCTCAATGAACCTAGATCTTTTCGCAATTCAAATAAAGGCAAGGTTATCCAAAGAATCTTAATTGTAATCAATGACCTATTTCATGTGGATTTATTGATGGTAACATTGCAACAACCCATTAAAGGACCAAAATTTCTCACCTTGGAAAGACAAATTGTTGTCACAATGAAAGGTATACAATTGGGTTTGACAAATGTCAATTACAAGTATGAAATCACATATCAAAACATCCTTCCTTGAAACAAACATTAAGAGGGATTGCATCACCTTCATCAATGGAAACACAATTTGAAACCCCAATAATAAATGGATGTCCATGAAAAGCCCCAAATTTACTTGTAATGAAATCATAACCATAATAGCCACAATTAAATTCATGAGTTAATGAAACCTCTTATAACATCTATAACTAAAAAAATAAAAACCCATGAAAATCACCAAAGGGTCTATTAAAAGGTTTAGCATGTGAAAAAATTACATCAAATTTGCAAGTGAAAAAAGTCAAGAGTCATGAAGGTCTATTAATTTACCTTTCAAAAGTTATAACAATTTTACAAATGAAAAAAATCCAAATCCATGAAGGTCATCAAATGGTCTATTAAACCTTTTAACTATTACAACAATTTTGCAAATGAAAATAATCCAAATCCATGAAGGTCATCAAATGGTCTATTAAACCTTTTAACTATTACAACAATTTTGCAAATGAAAATAATCCAAATCCATGAAGGTCATTAAATGGTCTATTAGACCTCCCAACTATTATAAAAATGAAAAAATAAAAATCCATGAAGGTCATTAAATGGTTTATTACATGCCCCAAATGTTACAATAATTTTGTTTGTGAAAAAAATTCAAATCCTTGAAGGTCATTAAAGGTTCTAACAGACCTCCCAAATGTTTCAATAATTTTGTAAATGAAAAACTTCCAAATGCATGAATGTCATCAAATGGTCTATCAAACTTCCCACAAACTATAATAGATTTGCAACAAAAAAAATCCAATGCCATGATGAATAACAAAGAGTTAATGAGATTCTCAACACATTTGCAAGTTGAAAATACACCCCACAATAATAAGGCATATTGATAATATCACCTTGTAGATTAGTTTGAAATTAGAAATGACATGAAATACACAAGTTTAAATATTAATAACATTCATCTTTGCTAATTGAACAAAATTGCAATCAACTTGCATGACTCAAACAATGGCTTGTTTTTACCATGATCCTTTTGAAAGGCTCCAACATGGACATTTAACATGTCTTGACATTTTAAGGATTTTATTCCCCTTGGTTTACATGATTGCAACAAGTTTTTGGAATTCCACATACTACTTACATGAATGATTGAAATAATTATATAAGTGCATTATGGAAGCCTCAATCTGAACAATGAAAATAAAATCACCAAAGGATTGAACTACAAGGTTAATCTTATGCACAACACAATGGACAACCTTTGAAAATGATGTCCAAAATTCTTTGATTTGCCTAGTGATTCATGTTTTCCCACCCTAAAATAAAGAAGCTTCATTTGCACCAAAACATAACAACATTTTTGACAACTCTTCTTTAATTAGCCCCCACCTTTCATCAATGTAACCATGATGACTTTGGTGAAATTATTTGAACCTAACCCATCCACAATCCATTTAACACAAAACAAATAGGAACTTTGATTTAAAATTGTACCACATAAACACAAACACAAATCCATGAACTATTATCAATGTTTGTAACCTAATCACATGAGCAAGCTATGAAAGAAGCAACTTAAATAATTTTGATAGTGGATTTTTGAATTTGGATATACATGAATTTAACAAGGGTTTAACAAGTTGTATCAAACCAATGCATGTTTAGATTATTTGAGACCCTTGAGCTTAAAAGACTTTATAAAAAACTCATACTTCAACATTGGTTGATCATATGACAAAACATGAAATGTAAAGATTTCATTTGAATAGTTTTCTAATCCCCCTCACTCGCAAGTTTGTTTACTTGGGCCAAAATAAAACCCCTTTAAACATATAATTTTATGTTTTTCAAATGCACACAATCCTTTGCAATGTATTTCCCACCCTTCTTCATCCCAATTTTAGCATATTTGACATTATAATTTGATGGCCCTAATGTTTGGTTAACATGTCCCATTTGCAACCAATTATTTTCACTTTGTTTTCATTCAAAAAACACATTTGCACTTCACCATATGAATAAACCCTCCTTCTAACACCAAACCTTCTACCAATGGCATGCGAATTGCTTACTTAGTTTGGAATTTTTTTATGCTATCATAATATTTTTTCCATGGCTTCCCCTCATTTTTTTTGCTTATTGCAAGGTGGGTCAAATTGAAAATCAAACAATCCAACAACATTTTCAACTCAGGTGATGCCTTAGGTCATGAACCTCTTACACATAATCTACATCTACAAAGGAAGGACCAACATGTTGAACTCGTGATACAAGGACATGGCCATCATAATTAACAAAATTAGAAAGACCTACATTGTTAAGTGATTTGGGAAAAATAGGTCAAGTGCCTAGGAAAGGAGATTTTGACCCCCGCTAGAGGATGCAAATGAAGGGGGAAACATCATTGAATATAAAACAATAAACAATGGAATTGTAACTTGTGGATTCCTACTTGAATGAAAATACTAATGCAACCTTGAAAAAGATATATATTTTTACATATGAAAATTAACATTTATGATGTAGATCATTGACCTTGGAAGAAACCCATAAAAACAAAGAACACCAAACAAAAAAGATTCAATAAAGTATAAACTATAAATCACACATGTAGGAAGACTCTAATACATGCAATAAACTTAATTTCAACTTCAACAATGGATGTCATTGTGCTCCAAATCAACATAATTGATGAAAATTTCAATTGTCTTTGATAAACACATGCTTTTGAAATTAAATTATGTTCACCAAATTATTTTTTTTACCATATTCTTTGTCATAAAATTTAAAAAGTCCTAAATAATGAATATTTTCATTAATGGTACAAGATTCTATAATGAGATTTAAATGTTGTGAATTTCATGTTGATAGTATTAGTCATGTTTTATTTAACATCGGTGAACAATACATTAATGATTTATTATAATTTATAATAATCATTGATCCATATTAATAATGTAGAGTGATATGAAATTATTATATAATCAATGCTTTTGCAAAGATTTGTTTGATGGTAAGCCACATATTTTTCAAATCCCATTTTAATATAATTGTATTGTTATCTTTATTTTATTTTATGTTATATGAAATAATTTAAAAAATGCATAAAATTATGAAATACAATAAGATACATTTCATTGATTATGACAATAATGCAGTGATATGCACCATGAATTAATACATAGGTTTTAGTTAAATTCTCATTCAAACAACATTTACCATGTGTAGGAAAATTTAATAATGAACATGCATTAAATAATAATAATAAAATAACAAACAAGTTTTTTTTTCAACAAGAAAAGTTTGTGTATAAATTGAATATTGGGTGACAATTGATTTGCCCATGACATTATCTTTTCATTCAAGCCAAGTTGCAAACCAAGCTGCAAGTTTACCACCTAAAGTGCTCATAATAAATATCATAAATATCCAAAGGGATGAAAATATCAAAATAGATGAATTTTCATTCAAAATGGATGGAAATTTGGAATATAATAAATAAATTTCTGTAAGGACACTTTTATTTACTTCAAAAGGAAAATGAAAAAAAATAAAAATAAAAACTATATGATCATGACTAGGGGCTTTTTTCAGATTTTTGAAATAGGCACATTGGAGGATGATCCCCAAAAAGATTCAACATTAAATGGCAACAATTTTGTATGGATTGTAAAAGATTTTCAGGAGTCTTATTACAATTGGGGACCTAGGTAATCTAAGTCTAGATGTGAAATTTTAGTTTAAGTTTTTCAAAAAATGGCAAAAAAAGCCCTCAAAACAATCAACTTTCTATGTTTTTAAAAATGTTCTGGAAAACAAATTAGCAAACATGTAAACATTCACCACAAAAAAGAACACTCATCATGACATGGTTGCAAACATTTTGACTAAAGGTCTTTTAATTAACAAGCATGCATATGAGAATAGTGACATACAAACACCTGGAGCAGATTCTTAGTGTATTTTGAGGGCAATGTATACACAAAAATAATGCTTCTTCAAAAACAAGAAGTTTATATTAGAGGCCTCTTCTGGGATGAGCTGCCTATTGCTCATCTGACCGGTGATTTAAGCTTAACATGCATCTTGTGATTTACAATTGGTAAAGAGGGAGGGCATTCTGCATTTTGGAAATGAGGGGCCTAAGATAAGGTGGTAGTCAATTTCAACCTTTGCATAACTCAATCACACAATATTGAAACATGCAACAAAACTTGGTAATTTGTCTCCTGGGAATGTTGGGAACCAGTTCCTTGTCAAGTAATTTGTGATGGATACTCAACACAGTGTACACCATTAAACTCATTTAGGTTGTTAACAACTTTTGAGAAGCTAATTCTGCCATGGACCAATATTATATCAACACAAAACTTATACAATAGAGTTATCCGTAAAGTAGGAAAAACACAGCACCAGAACCCTGAGTTTGGTCATACACAGGGTGAGATTTTAAAAAAACCTGCAAAAAAAGTACATTAACATTCAAGGGGGGATGAAACTCAAAAAAAAAAAACATCAATTTTGGTAGTAAACTGAGTTTCGTCCTGTCTTTCCTTTTTCCTGAGCGCCTCCACTGCTGCTACATTTATATTCACTGCTCCTAATTGTACAACTACTATAATTAGTCTCGAACCTTGTGCATTAAATGCTAAGAATCAGCATTTCATACGGAGATTTATTAGAATGTCTTTACTTTGCGTATACCCACTGAGGAGGAAACCCCGAGAGGGGAGGGAGGCAGCAGCCCCATCAAACATTAAAGAAATCCAAGAAATACAAGGGGGGCAAGAAGCACCACACGATGGTGACGCCTTCAACCCCAAAGATGCCTAAGTGGCACCATTCCGCCTTAAA
>Ga0116227_10001228_pt1 | contig 56304 bp, 31 predicted proteins | sample S1TSphgellanicum_FD_89693 | JGI IMG/M metagenome (GOLD analysis project Ga0116227, IMG submission 89693) | Host-associated microbial communities from peat moss isolated from Minnesota, USA - S1T2_Fb - Sphagnum magellanicum MG | ecosystem: Host-associated > Plants > Peat moss > Unclassified...
AGAATTTAAAAAACCCCAAAACCCATTTTTTTTTTATAATTTGCTTTTTAAAAAAATTTTTTCCCGCCCAAAACCCCCCCAAAAGAACCCCCCCCGCCCCCCCCCCCCCCCCACCCCCACCCCCACCCTCTTCCCCGAAAAAACAAAGACTGGTGCCCAGTGAGGCTCTATGAATTAACCTTGGTTACACACCAAGGTTAATATAGGATATTTACCATGGTTAGATATTCACCATGGAGCGTCGGCTATATAATTGGTGGGGAACACTTCTTTTTGCGCCGGCTTCTCTTCCTCGTTTCCCTTTCCTTTGTGTAGGAATTTGTTTTAGCATCTTATGAAGCTTGGCAGGTTCACATCAATAAACAAAAAAGATCTCATGTGTGTGTAGCAGAAGAAGAAGAAAGAAGACGATGATGATTATGATGAAGAAGTCTATTTGTTTGTTTGCTTGAGAGGTTTTGGAAGGTGCTAAAAAAGTGGGCTGAAGTTTGCTGTGAAACTTGGGGAGAAAACAGGAGAAAGCTTTGAGCAGCAGAATTTGGTTGGAAAAGAAGATTAGAATTTGGTGGTGGAGAAGAGGACATTCTCTTGAATGGGGGGTTACACTGAGAGGGTGGTGTGTTGAAGGGGAGCAGCGAGAGAGAGAGAGAGAGAGAGAGTCGAGGGGGGACGCAGAAGGAGATATATAATTTTTCGTCGCTGTTTGTGTGTGTGTGTGTGGGTGTGTCCATGTGTTTTTGTGTAGAGCCCGATATCATGAGTTGGGGTGCAGTTCGAACTCGTGAGTTGTGGCATAGTCCGATTTCCTGACCCAAACTCTTGTAATGTGCCCATATATTGTGAGAGTTTGCTTTCTGTCTCATGATCATGATGTTGCGCGCGGCAGTAGCCGTTACAGTCTTGGATTTGTTTTTTGAAGGAGACTTGTAATCAAGGGTTTTGTAGACGTGCTTTTTGAAGGAGGTTCGTTAGCAAGGGTTTTGTGTTTTGTGGTAGTTGGAGGAAAAGCCACCTGCGGAGTTTTGCTTTCGCTGTCATGATCATGATGTTCCGGCTGTTGTATATGGTTTGTACAGGGTTGTTCTGAGGGAGATTTGTGAGCAAGATTTGTGTTTTCTAGAAGGAGAAAAAAACCGCACATTTGGAGTGTTTCGTTTGCAACTTTCATGATTTCCCAACAGTTGTAGATTATAGTTGTACAGGGTTGTTCTCAAGGGAGATTTGTGAGCAAGATTTGTGTTTTGTGGAGGAAAGAGGAACACATTCGTTGTCTGCTTTTCACTGTCATGCTTTTCCAGCAATTGTGGAGAAAATTGTGAAGGAGAGAAGCAACAGACCAAAAAGTTTGTGTTGTTTATTTGGGGAATCCTCGGGGAGAAGAGAGGAAGTAGGAACAAGGAAAGAGGGAGGTTGTTGTGAGGTGATCACATAATACAAACAGGTTTTTGTTAGTGTTTTGGAGAGGGGCAGGGTGGGAGAAGGAAAGAGGTTTTGTAGGGTTTGGGGTCCGGGGCGGAAAGGGAAGAAGACAGTAGTAAGGAGGATCGAGGGTTTGTGGGTTTGGGGTGAGGAGGGGGGGTAGAGGGAAAAGAAGAAGACGGTGGTAAGGTGTTTGACAGGATGCCCGAATCTCCGGAAGTACTGCCACAAAAGATTTGTGAGAATCTGAGTGACCTTTGTCCAGAGTGTTTGATTACAGGCAGCCTTACCTGCAACGGCGATGAGGTGCTAGTTGCTGCTGCTGCTGCCGCTTCAGCACCAACATCAGGAGGCAGCTGCAAAAGTGTGCGGGGCAGCAAGCGGCCCTTCAGTTTGGAGTCTTCGGACAGCAGGAGGTGCGGGAACATGGAATATGCCGCAAAGGTGTCGAAGTGCTTGGCTGCATCCACAGGAGGAGCACGGGATGAGAGTCCTGCATCCAGTAATGCTCAACCTTTGAGTGACATATCTAGAATCCACAGGTGCTGTCTGCTATCCTCCTAGATCTCGTGTGAAATCCTGGATCTTTTCACAAGCTCTGAGACTTTTCCTTTACTTATTTCTGTGGACTATTTGCACAAGCCTTGACTATGTAGTACTCATCTGTGCTGTGGTGGATGATGCAGGGAACTTGGGCAAACACCTGAAGTACCAGAGGTGAATGAGTTGCCTGTTGGTGGAGTTCGGTTCCGCAATAATCTCAAGAAATTTGTGGTTGAGCATCGACCTTCAAAGTTCAAGTGGAAGCTGTGGATGGGTACATACCCAAATTTGGAACAAGGGAAGAGAGCAATTGATGCTGCCCGATTCTACACAGGTCAGGAGAATGGGCACTTCTGGTTTACAGACTCTCCTGCCATCTTCAGAGAGCAAGGACCCTTACCGAGGCCTTTTGCATCAATCTCAAAAGAGGTGAAAGATAAGCAGTTCACCCAGGATGTTAAGAGACGGGCCAAAGCTGCTGTGAGGAAGGACATTCAAGCCGGCAAACTGGCAGCAAAACAGATCGCAGTGCAACAAGAAGCAGTCATCAGCAGCTCTGTGGTGGAGAGAGGGCTACTTTGTCCAGTGGTGCCATCTATTGGTTTTGACTCCATTCCCCCCATTCTGACGCCATCTACTGCTACTTTTAATGCTGACAGCTTGGGAATCTTTAGTAATCTTGAGGATTGGGATGAGGAGTTTGAGCTTGAGGAGCATTTGGGTATTCCACTTGAAGAAGAAAATCAGGAGAGTGATGTGGTGCAAGATGTGGAGGTTAGTGTGAACTCCATGAACAACTTGGTTGCAGCTGCTCAGGATGATCAAGTTATCGATCAATGGTTGTATCCTGACTTTGTGTGCTGTGCATCTTCAGAAGTCCAGAAGTTTTCTCCCTTAATTCCTTCGTTTGAACTGGATTTTGATAACCATGAATTTGGTGCACATGAAGCTGATCACAATTTGCGCAGCTCACTGGATTACATGCTGAGTGGTGATGATGGGGATGACAGTGATATCCAGCTTTGGGACCACAACAACTAGAGATTTGGGTTCAGTTAAGCATAGGGTTGGCTGAGAGCAATGAGTGTGGTTTGATGTGTAATTTAAACTTGACAAGGTAATTGCTCAGTGGGTTGGTATTTTGTCCTTGTATAGCCATTTAAGCTTGAATTGCTTGCAATGCAAGACACACTCGAAAACAAAAGTAGAAAGTAGAGCCCTCACAGAAAAAGACGGGATTGGGGGGACACAGACACAGAGAGAGAGACTGTGCTCAGGAGACCTCACCTGACTCATGCTACTTGACTGTGGTTTAAGAGTATATATTATATGTTGCCCATGTAGTATGCTTTTGAACCTTGTATAGACATGAGAGTAAATATGACCGCATTGTTATATATGCAGGATTAATTACTGTATGGGAGGTTAGGTAAGGTGATGGTAGTCTGGAGTATGAAGTGAGATGTATATATTGTTCCCAGCTCCAAACTCTAATAAAATGTGTTTGTATAGTATGTATATTATGGTCCTTGCAGATGCAAGAGATTGTTGTTTTGTTATGAATTTTTTGTCTCAGGTTTTTTGACAAAATCAAAGAACCATCCAACAACTCTGGAGAAAATCACACACCAGTCTCACTGCTCAGTCCTTTTTGCCATTCCACTGGTGTTCTGCACATGCTTGAGATTCAATATTTTACATCAATGTTATAGAATTTGCATTGTCCAAAATATTGATCTGTTTGTTGAGATAACAAACAGGTGATTTTACTGCATACATATAATATATTTGCATGAATCAATATCTCATGCTCCTGCACATGGTAAAGAGGAATTCAAATCTAATCCATATAAAATCAATATCTCTTGCTTTGAGTTTCATGAGCTGTTTGTGTGAGCCCATAATTCAAATTTCTCTTGTTTTGTTTTGTTTTGTTGAAGCCCGGTATGTGATTTTCTCCAGAGTTGTTGAATGGTTCTTTGATTTTGTCAAAAACCTCTGGCTCAGGGTTTTTAAAATCCTATTGATCAAAGAACCTCTGGTTCTGCTTCTTTACATGTTCAGAATGAAAAGAACCTCTGGTTCCTGGGTTCTGAAAAATTTCAAAAGACTTGCCAGTTCTCGTGAGACAACCAATGGCTTCAGGAAGGTTCTTTGACATGGATCTTTGAGTTTTCAGAAACCAGGTAAGGGTTAAAACTGGTTCTGTGATAATTTAGAACCTTCAGACAAGGACGAGTTCTTTGATTTTTGAGATCTGTTGCTCAAGGGGAAACACATACCCTACATTTACCCACTGGTTTCACGTTCCAAAAATTGACAACCTCCCAACACTGGTTTTTCCCTTCATGATCATCAGCCAACTAACCTCTCCTTGCTGAGAACCTTTCTTCACACAAAGTGGCAGAATCATGTGATTGAGCCAGTGGAGCATAAAGGGTATAGAAAGTAAGAAAGAAAAAGATGAGACCCAGGAAGAGCCAGAGGACAGAATGGCATCTTGTTAAGCAGCAGACAGGAGACAAAGGTACAGAAAGAAAGTAAGTAAGATTAATTAGAAGGAAGTGAAGAAGTTGGGACTGAGAGAGAGAGAGAGGGAGGTAGATGGACATAACATCAACATCAACACTTCAGTTGTCCTCTTGAATTGTGCACAAAAGACACAGATGAGTCCATGTCTGCTAGAATGTGTGTAGATGTGAAATCTGCAGTCAACTGCATAAATGCCCAATTTACAGACTGGCAAGCATTAGATAGCTTTGCAGATTTTTGAAGAAGTTGAAAGAGATCGTGCAGAAGCTCAGAATGTGTGGTGAGCTTTGCTGTTGAAAAACTAAACTGTACCAGCACTTCCAACCAAATGAAATGAATGTCCTGAAATGCTGAAGAAGAGGACAGGTTGAAAAGGGGTGAAGGGGAATTATGGCAACTGCCATGGGTTCAGGGTGAACATGTTACCATATGAAGGAATTCTGCGGGGCCATCCAGTCTAGGAGCTTGATCAGTCTTTGAGTCCAAAGATTATCACCTTCAAGATTTTTTGTGCAACTTAATAGCTTGACTGGGTAAGCCAAGAATGTGTCTTTGTGATTTTTTGTGCAACTTACTAGCTTGACTGGGTAAGCCAAGAATGTGTCTTTGAGATTTTTTGTGCAACTTAATAGCTTGACTGGGTAAACCAAGAATGTGTTGATGGCAGCTTCTCTGTGCTTCAAGGACATCTTGGATGATCTCTAGTGTTGGGTGGTTCATTACTTTTATGTAGACCCTCCGGTTCAAGTTCTAAGAAAAAATTAGAACAGTTCAAGTTCCATGCATAAATGGAAGGAGTCTGGTTCTTCCAAAAAATAACTGTCTGGTTCTAGTTCTGGTTTCAAAAATCAGACCTGGTTTTTAGTAACCTAGACTGGAACCAACAATTAACTGTCAGTTAATCTCCAATTAACCCACAGTTCTAGTTCTTTTTCCAGTTCATTCTTTTCTTCAAAATTCCCGATTCCAGTTTTGGTTTCACACGTAAGTTCAATATTTAACCTCTGATTAACCCTCGTTTCTATTTGCTTTTTCAATTTTATTTTTTCAAAAATCTCAATTCCAGTTTTGGTTCCACACGTAAATGGAATCCAGTTCTGCATCTAATTCTTCAAAAGCATAATTTTGGAGCTGGTTCCAAAAATCAGACTCAATTTTGGTTCAGTTTTTACTAATCAGAATCAGAGCTGACAGTTCTTACCTACCAAACTAGGTAACCACCCAACACTAGTAAAATCCAACTGAGGCTAGAAGTAGATGCATAGAATGCATTAACCAAACTAGAAAGTCCAGAATGAGAGGTGAGGGATTGATTATGATTTGCAAAAGAAAGCCCATGCCTGAATGTTTGTGGTTTTTGAACTTGAATAAGTTGAAAGAAGCATGACTAGTACACAAACAATCTTAACAGTAGAAGGATAACTGATGTTCTTTTCTGTGGCAAAAATTGTGTGAGCACCAAAATGGTGTTAAATTTCTTGGTGAGCACCAAAATGGTGTTAAATTTCTTGGCGAGCACCAAAATGGCATGGCGAATGCCATATAGGAAATTGAACAGTCAAATCTATATCTTGTCACAATATATCAATAGATCAGAGAGGCTTTGGAGCCATCCATGTGATGGTCAATTGATGTTGGGTGCCACCTAAGAAGACAAAGCAATGTCATCCGTTGCCACAATCTTCCTTACATAGTCTCATCATTCATGTTTGTCACTACTACAAGCTTCCTACCATTGCCACTTGTTCTAGGAGTTTACAAAAACAATCTCCACGTATGTGTCGAACTATGACATTTTTCTTTCAACTTCCATTATGCACCCTAAAGATAATGTTCACCACCTGCATAAAAAAACAACACAAATGCATGGAGGTCTCTACAAGGATGTGTTCTAAACATTAAAGCACTTAATGCATACTTAGGATGGAGTTTCAAGAGGGACAACTTTGAAAGATCCAAAGATGTAGCAAGACTGTAAACAAGATTCAGTAACATATCTTGTAAGCTAATTTTGATGCAAATCTTGGTGAATTCTGCATTTGTTGCAACTTGCCTTTAGCATTGTACTAATTAACTAGTGAAATGCGGGTATCAAAATGTGGTGCAACTGAAAATTGGAGGATCAATGTTGAGCTTCAAGGCATAGCCAATTTTGATTTCCAAGGTTTCTTGTTTTCAAAGTCAATTTTGTTGGATTTTCTTATTACAAACTTAGAATGTTCTTTGCAATCAACATAAGTGTGGGTTTCTTGAAATAATAGGAGACTAACACAATGAAAAATGGAAGAAAATGTAAGATGCATCTACCAAATCATGCTCAAGTTTTTGCCTACCACTACAAGCAATTTGCATATTAATAATTGATTTATTTAGTCGTAAATGACTTTTTTAAATTGGAAATGGCATATGCAATTACAAATTGTTAGTTAGCCTTGGACAAGCCATATAAAAATTTAGTCCCAAAAGACATGAAATGGCACCTAGTTGAAATAACAATTGCATTAAAATCTGACTAACACAAACTTTTCATTCAATTAACATTCAACCAATGTGACATGGTCATTTACAACTAGTTTTTACAAATAAAATTTGAAGTCACATATGCCTACATGGCATGGTCATTTGTAACTATATCAAAAACTTAGTAGGTTTCATAGGTTTGTACAAATTCTATGCGAAATCCGATTTTCATAGGTTTGTACAAAAATCATAACACTAGAAGAAATTTCAAAAATAATAACTTGGTTTTTGACAACATTTTGGTTGCAAATGCCACATGCAACTGAAAATATATGTAATTGCCTTGGACAAGTAAAATAGAGATCTAATTGCACGTTTAGTTGCATACATTTTGCAACTACAACTTGTTGTTCATTTAGTGACATGGACTATCATCCATATCCACGTGTACCATCATTTCACAACCGATTATACAACTAACAATCTCATAATCACAAGATGTCACCTATGCATGGACATATGACTAAGATGAAGCCATGTGGCTATTTGGATTCATTATGGTTGTGACATGTGAGCAAAGGTCATTCATTGGATGATTTGATTTGATGTTTACATGTGGCTAATAATGATGTGATTATTAAAGCACTTAATAATAGAAAAGAACAATTGTGATTGATGACACTTGGCATCTTGTGATATATTTGTAGATTACATAGATATATTGTCTAATTGGTGACACGTGGTTTCACATGTCATTTGCTAATGAAATTACACAATAGGGTGAAGTTATATAAAATGATACACATGTCACCTACCTATTTATCCACATCAATAAATATATAATTGAATTAAATTAAAAAATCGACAAATGGAATTTATAGTACACGTGGCATAGTGATAAGTTGTGCTTATGACTATGGTAGTTGCATATCTAGTCATTAATACAATATTTATGTGATTTTTAAATCACATGTATCACATGATGTGCAAGTACTATAGTAGCAGAACACAAGACTAAACAACTGCAATCATTAGAAGAAATCTTGTCATTTGTAACCAATCATTATGCAAATATGCGCCACTAGTTGTTGTTTGCAATTAAATTAATTATGCTTGCAACTACAAAACTAATAATGTATAATTTTTTAGCCATACAGTTGTGTGTGCAACTAACATGCAACTAATGATGTACAAAATGAACCCATGTCACAAAAAAAACAACTTAAGCTAATACATACTTCATTTAGTATACCCAATTTGTTTACATACACTAGGTATAATAGGATTATATTTTTAATACTAAAATTAAACCAATGCTAATTAAGCCAAACTTAGTTAAACTAACTTAGGTAATTAATCATGGTTAAATTATTAAAAGGTTACATTAATGATGGTTAAACGAACAAGTAAATTAAACTAATAATGGTTAGACTAATTAGAAGAATGAATTAACATGGCTAAACTAATTAAGAGGTTAAATTAATATCGCTAAATTAATTAGGAGGCTAAATTAATCAAAGTTAAATTAAACATGGTTAAACCAAATTAAACTAAATTAAATTGTTGTAAATCTTGATAATACTTTTAATTATGTTATAATACCTATGGTTAGTATGTTACACCAACCTCTAAATGCCTTAAACAAAGTAAGTTACTAACATAGGTTGAATAATTATATTATAATTATGCATATTATTACTATTATTATAATATACTAATTAGGACTACTATTTTTAGGTTTTAAAAAATTAATCTGTTAATTTTTAATATTAATATATTCAATATTCAATATCTATTATTTTAGTTCTATTATAATGCTATTATATATATTAATATATTTATTACTAATAAGTTACACTAGCTAACCCAGACTATGTAATAATAATAAAATATGATTAATTACCAAATAAGGATTAAATTTCATATTAATAAAAAAATATTTTATATTATTATTATTGGAAACATTAATTATGAATAATTATATCATTATATGTATGATTACAGTAGTATTATTAATTATGGTGATATATTTATCATTAAATAAGCTACATTAATTATCTTAATTGGCTATTATAATTATTTTTAAATATTTAAATTAATATTAAATATTATTATTATTATCCTCCTCATTCTTTTTTTTTTCAATAACTATTATTTTCGTTTAATTATAATTTTATTTATATATATATAATAGGTAAACTAGGTTAGCATGGCATAAGTATCATGTAATAGTTGCACGTAGGTCACAATTACATTGGTTGCACTTGCAACTAATTTTTTTATCTCATATTTTTTGCCCTCCATTCCAAGTGTGCACACTATATAACTATATGCATTGATCTTGTTCACAAATGCAATTTGGGATGAGCCAATGAAAGAGGCTCAACCCTAAATGTTAAACCCAAACACAAAATTGGATTATTTTTAACCTACCTAACTAACCTAACCCCACACAAGCAAATGCATAATTGTCACATGGCCTTGCCTTGCCCATTGTTTATTAAACATGTGTCAAAATCTTATTGATTTGAAATTGCATCTTGATTATAATAATGAATAATGAAATAAGGTTCAAATTGCCACATGTCATCATCTCCTTGATGCATGTGACAAAATCTTGTCCACCCAACAATTATTTTCAAACTTGTCTATCGCACTTGTAAAATGTGAAAAAAAAACTTTTTTATGCACATGTTTACAGCCCCCCACAATGCAAACTAATTTTTCATTTGGTTTAAACACAATTGTGGAGGATCATCATTATGGTTAGGAAAAGGCAAAGGGCCTTCAGTAGTAACATGAACTTTACTTCCACCTTATAAACACCATCTCTGATTTGTGCCCCATGAAAAATGTCTTTCCCTAGTAGGCCAAAAACTACTGCGCTACCTACAATTTGCCTCTTGTTCATTAGGAACACCGAATCACCTATGCCAAACTACACAAGTTGGAATTAGAAAAATGAATAGCTCAATGAACATGGATACAATGTTGAATATGAAAGGTGATACCTAAAACCAACAACCATATTCTAGAAAAAAAGAAGGGTAAAGTAAGGTTCACCTTTTCTTTGTAGAGGTGCTTTTTGTTGTTGAATATGAATTTGTTAATTTAGATCCTCGAGATCTTAGAAATGTGGATTCTACCCTGACTAATTTCTTTGCCCTTTTGCCATTGTCACCCACATAAAGCCCAAATCACATAAATCTTTGAATGTAAGCATCACTCTTAAAGGCAGGACTGTATTGTAGAAATTAAACTAGATAAGCATAGGGACTAGGTACTATGATATCTATTTTGAAATAGGTTGGATAGGGTAGGTTTAGTACATATAAGGTAGGTAAAAATAAGATTATTGAGGTGGAAGTCAAATGGTGCTTTAGGTGGGAAAGTTGAAAATGAATGAGGCTTTGGTTTTTTTGGAAAGAAAGGTCTATCCTAAAGAGATTTACAGAGGAGGAATGTGAGATACTGGAAAAGTTTTTAGAAGTATACACAATTGAGGAACGATGAACTTGGATATTTTGTTTTTAGTTAATTTTCCTTACAAGATATGTTTTGTTTTCTATTCTTCATAGCAATGTGAGCGATAAACTGTGGCAACATTTTAATATATTCATAATTTCGTGGATATTTAGGTTGTGAAGATATGTTGTTGTGGAGAATATCTTAAAATTTCTTTGGATTTTCAATACAAATTTTGTATAACTGAAACTAAATATGTGCCAAAAAAAACAAAAATTAAAATAGTAACAGAATATTAAGATTTACCAATCACTAGAATAAATTTTTAATTCATTACATAGTGCATTATAAAAATAATGTCTAGAACCAAGGGAAACCAAGGTCCACCTACTCTATCTAGACTAAATTCTCATTACAAAATTTTGGTAAGTACTCAATTCACCACAGTCAAATCTTGTTCTTGTTCTGTGGGGTGTCCCCCTTGCACTAGGTTATGTATTTCATGTCCATCCTACAAAGTATGATAGCTTGACAATGTACCATGTATCATGTTATACAAGTAAACAACCAAATCAACATCTAGATGAACCTATGTGTGAAGATTACAACAATGGATGACATTTGATTCAATGTGTGGCAGAATCATTGTTTACCATATATTTGTGATTATGATTTGATAATTACCAAAATAATTTAATTACCTAACTTGGCAACTTAACTTTGCACACCACTTTGAATCTACATGAATAGATAGGAAATATGTTGTTAGGGTTTTTTATACAAGATCTACATGCAAACATCAGGCCCAAAAAACATTAATTTGAAATTTGGAAAAGAAAATAATCATGATACATGACTTTTACTTGCACATACCTTACTTAGTAATGTGGTAAGGTTTTCCCCTATATGGATCATAGAGAGACTATTGGTGCATTGCATTGTTGTCAAGGATCATGGATTATAAGATCTTCTTACTCGTGAGCTTTCAAATTTTTATTAAAAGAAAATTATTTTATTAAAACATGGGCAACAAATAATCTAGAGAGATCACATTGTGCATCACAGCTCTAATTCAACTTCAATATGCTGTAAAATATGAACCATATTCTTAACTACAAATTAAGATAAGGGTCTTACATTGCCTACTTGGTTAGAAACATTGGTCACACCATTGACCCCCTAAATTATACAACAATAAGTCAAAATAAGCCATGCACAAACATCCAGAACCAAATGATATGAAAAGTGAATCCAATGGTTCAATGTCATTTATGGTTGATTTAACTATACTACTTACTTCAATCACCACTTTGTTATGTAGGTCATGGTTTAGGGCAATGTGATCATCAACCTTAGTACACATGTTTTTGAAATTAGCCACTAAACAATAGCAAATTCAAGCAATGCACCTACTCCAAAATCTACACCGTAAAATGTCTCATTCGAATTTTACACCCCAAATGTTATTGCACTTTCAACTAACATACTAACATCAAATTCAAATGCCAAATTTTTACCCACCTCGGGGAGCACTTTAAGCTCCTCCACTGCGTAACATGTGGCGTTTGTCCCATCTACACCCCAACATCCCTTGGACTATGGACTTCCATTGTTCATTCCAACCACTTGCATCTATTGCATGAACTCTGGAATTGTGGAATTCAAGGTCTGGATTGATCTTGCATTCTCATTGCATGTTTCCAACACTTGGGCCATAGTGCCAATAATCTCCAGCAACTTTGTTTTGATGTTTGTGACTCAAGAAGATAATGTGGCACTACCTCCCTATAATTTTTATTTTTAAAAAGTGAGTTTATTTCCACCTACACAATTAGGTATTGAAATGAGTAGATAAGAAGTTTGTCATCCAACTATTAAGAAAACAACACCATAGTGTAAACCTAGTACTATGAATTTGGAAAAAAAAAACATTGCATATAAAAATTTCAAGGGCTCCAAAGGTGTAGGGTTTTAAGTACAATTTTTGCTAGAGTTTGTTCATACTTTAGACCCATGGCAATAATTTTTGTCAAGGATGGACTCCTTGCCCTTTTTTTCTTCTACACACCCCCCCAAAAAAACCCATATTGAAATCATTTTCCTATATTCCCAACATGGAAACAAGAATTAAAAATTATGAAATCCATAATGACCTTACCATTGGCACTAGCTTCACCACCTCCACCATACTTATGGCCTTGTTTCATGTTCTCTCAAGCATTAGACATAGTAAAGGCTTTGACAATTATTTTTTTGTCAATCCAATATTTCATGAGTCGTTCCCATTGGGGTGGCTCTATACCCATAAGGCGTCCCTTGTGAGTGAACATATGCTTAAGTTGAGAGCTCTCTTCCTTCAACAATTTACAAATAGAGCCCTCAAAACCCTTTTGACATAATGGGTTGTCAATATATTCAAAAAAGTGCATCCATTCAAGAATGTAATGTGAGGATGTCAGTGTTGTCCTAATCCTTAACATGTACTATTGAGATATCCAAAAATAACAAACTTTTCCTTGGGTGGTACCATTAGGAACCACCTTGTCAAAATCACAAGAAAATTAGACCTAATTTTTAAAGTAAAATTCCATTTACTTATACATTGATTTATTTGATTGGACTAGGTGGGTTATGTTTTCCCCACTTATGCACACATTCATTAAAAATAATGAACACCCGAAAACCTATAATGTGCATTGACATTTTGATTCCTAACCCATTCTTGACTTAATTTTTCATGTTTTCTTTTTAAGTGTCTTTACCCTTACATGTTAGATATTTTTCTTGTTTATTTAGTGCATGCACAAAGGTAATGATCCAAATTAGTCATTAAAATAACAAAAGATGAAAATAATCATTATTTGTGTTCTTGACATCAATGGCATTTTAGGACTTCACGAGCATGATTTCAAAATTTCATAACTAAATGAAATTTGATTTAGTCAATTATCTATAAAAAAACATCAAGTAGGTTGGCATTTGAAGTATTTTTTTTAAAAAAATTTTGCATTCATTTCTCACATCAAAACACATTTTTTTGTAAATTTAATTAGAATTTTGAATTATACATGACTTGGGTAACCTTTTGATAAATAATTTGAAATGATTTTTTTTTTAATGTGAGTCTTATGTTGTTTTGAAGTTGGATGGGTCTCAAAAAATTTGGAATGTGATGTTCTTAGTGGTACCACCCAAGGATAAGTTTATCTAAAACTGGGGTCCATTGGACCTCATGAAATCATCCCAAACCAGTAAAAACATGAAACAATTATGTCTAAAATCTCAAATCACCAAAAGTGATTTGAGATCACACTCCATAAAATAATCTCCCAAAACTAAATATCTTGAACTGTGTTCACACTCAAACTGGTTCGAAACAAACAAACAAACTTAACTAACCCAACTTAGTTTAACTACCTACGACCTAACTGGATAGTTAAACTAAAATTCTTGACATATCAAATGACCAATAAGCCCAAATGGTTAAATTCATGCCTAGCTTGCAAGACATGGTCATACTATTTTATGTTTAATTGCTAACCTTTAAGTTTCTAAGGTTAAAACAATGTTGGGGCAACAATGGCCAACAATGTTGTCCTTGGTATTGTAATTATAAAGTATTCATTTTTCAAGGAAGCAACAACCCTTCTCACGGAAAAATTATTATTCATTTTCAGTTGGAAAAAGTTGAATTTATCTCCTTTTAATGAAGTAACAACATATTACCTAGGAAATCACCATGCATTTCCCTATATTTGTTTATATATACCCTCAACTAATTTGCTCATTACTCAAAGCTTGGAGAAACTATACAAAACAATACCATAGCACCTGAACAAATTTGGCATAAAATAAATTATCATTATTTTGCTGAATTTTTGAAATATTATTTATTATTTGTGTCAACATTCTTATAAAAGTAAAAGTCTACAAGATTTCAATTGTAAGGTTTGAAGAGCCTAAGACTAAGATAGTCTAGACACACTAGATTGTCCCATAAACTTAAAGAAAATGTGTTTATTAATTTTTTATAATCATTACTTGTCAAAAAATTCAGAATTAAAAAATCAAGTGTCAAAGTTAAGATTTAAGCTTTAATTAATTATTCGACAATTTGTTGCCAAATCTGATCAGGGAGCACGATATTACCAAATAATAGATACTAGAGTCCTACATTCACTTTTATCAACCATGTAGAAACTGCATGAAGGCTTATAAAGTTATTGGGCATGTGAAAATGTTAAGAAAAAACTTAACCATCACATTAACCCCGTGAAAGAAAACCCAACTAATAAAATGTTGCTTGGGTACTCTTACATGAATACCTATAGGTATGGTGTTGTAAATCTTACAAAATTTAGTGGTTTTTTAGGGGGTGAATTGTGGCCACTTGACAACAACAAAAAAATCCATTGCCACTCATACAAAGGATCTTTGTGAGAAAAATGTGGCAAAGTCACCAGATTTCAAGGAATTCTTTCCTGAAATTGCCATAGTTAGACAATAGGTTCCATGAGGTCATGAAAAAATACAACAGGGTTACTATTATATTTAAAAACTTTCCTCTATTGACTTGTAGCCAAATGTGGCTAATTTCTCTTGTGGATGATTACAAATATGGCTATATCACGGAATTGAGAAAAGAAAACCATGCTCACAAATTAATGGTTTGCCAAAAAACTTGGATGTAAAATTGCATATATATAAACCCTAAACCTGGACCTAAACCTAAACCCATATATATATATATATATCCTGGCTGTCCACAGGAAAATGAACCATATAAATATCAAATTATAATTATAATTTTAGAATGAAAATGATTTGGAAATGGGAAGGGAGTGATAATTGATTGTCTGCAAAGGCATTTTTGCACTAATGATAGCTCACCAAGTTCTATGGAGAACTTTGAATAATTCCACCTGACTTACACTACCCCATGTTTATCTTGTGCTAAAGATTCCATCTCAATTGCATGCAGGGGGATGTCTTGCAAGCACAGGTGCATGTGTCCCCACTTGTAAGTTCTCATGAATCCATTTCATCATGCTGCTCTTGTTGATGATGCCAATAATCATACTGTTGTTCTTGTTGTTGAAGGTAGTTGCAGTTCAGATTCTACTACTTTGACAATCTTAACACAAGGGATAAGGATATACAAAAAGTTAGATTCATAAAGTCCCATGTGGCAAGTTCCACGCATTTGTAAATAAAAACATAAAAACCCTAACATATCTCATATAACAAGTTGGGTTTTTTCGAGTTCTTCCTGCGATGCACCACTGCAAGCAGAAATCACACTCGTGTGGCTGAAGTGGATCATTAGCTTGAATTTGCAAAGGGATTACCTTATATTAGACTTATCTGCAAAATCACCCTTTGTTTCACTTGCTATCTCCTCTGCTTTCACCCCCTACCCCCTCTTTCAGTGGGATCTGCAAAGTAAGGAAATTTTATTAAATCTGGGTATGAAATGCTGAAACTCAGCACTTAATGCACAAGGTTTAACAGTAATTATAGTACTTGTACAGGTCGGAGCACTGAAAATATATGTAGCAGCAGTGTAGGCGCTCAGGAAAATGGAAACACATGATGAAACTCAGTGTATCACCAAAATTGGTGGAAAAACTAGTTTGGGTCCCAGTTACTTCCTTTTGTAAAAAATTTCATTCCCAGTTACACATTTGATGCCCTATTATGTCAAAGCTGGCCGTTCTCGCCTCTAATCACCTGACTTTACAGATAACCCTATTATTATGTAAAGTTCATATCTTGTCTGGTAGTTGGCTCGAGACTGTCTGGTATTGGAAATAGTCTCGATCCACTAGTGTACTTCTGCACCTAAGCTATTTTCTGTTACCAGCAGCCTTGAGTCTATTACCCATAAGTCCATCTTGTCCTTGCACTTGGCAAATGAACATCAGACTTGTGGGTTTTGAGATTGCAAGGCTTTGGGTCTCATTAGATGCCTGCCTCTTCTTCATGTTGGTCTCTTCACAACGTGTTGAACTTTGAATCTAGATTTGGATTTAGCAGATACGTAGCAAAGAGGAGAGAACTGAGAGCTTCCTGTAGACAACGGTTTGATTTTAGCACAGAGAGAGAGAGAGAGAGAGAGAGAGAGCCATGGCAAAGAGGAGAACTGAAAACTTTCGTCATGATACATCATCATTTCATCTGGTCGGTTAGTTGGTAAAGGCGATGGTCTCGGATGAGGGGCACAATTCAGGTTGAGTAACCATGCATTCTGTCAGATGACCCACATAATGCCAAACCAAAAGACACAGAGCAAAGTCCATGACATTTTGCATGTCCAATGCTTGTGGACATGCAATCAATCATTGTTTCTCCTTTGAGAAGTAAAGAGAGACTTCTAGGGGATTAAGAAAGTACTCCATAAACCTCAACCTGGAGTTACACCAAGGACTCATTTTCTGGTGTTTTCTGGTGACCATAGGTAGCCTTGGGTCAGTTTCCACATTGACAAAACAAAACAATTTTTTTTTCAAAAACTGGGGATTTTAATCCTGTGAAATCAAGGGTCAATGAAGACCCGGTAAAATAACTTAACCTAACCCGCATGGAGAACTGGTAAAAATATTTCACAAATGGATTTGTTGAGAGAGGAGGCACATTACATGTAAGGTGCTATCCTATGTTCGAGACAGAAATTTTACTGAAGGTAAGGTGCAATCCATGTGGAAAATGCTAGGGGTTCTTTCCTAAACACGTAGGTGCCTATGATAGTTCTGCCTGATGATAGTTTGCCATTAAAAAAAAAATCTCTAAACCCTAAACCCTTTAGCAAAAATGGGCGTGTGTCACACTGTGGCCTTGCCATTTACATTACAAAGTATCTTAAGGCAAAAGAAGAAGTATGGAAACTCAAATATATCACCATGCAAAAATATAATCTTCAAAAAATACTCTAAAAGAAACCAAAATCCTTCAAGATATTATAACTGTATAACTAATCTCAAGTTTCAACACGAGCCAAGATATCATCTTTCAAAAATCCTCACATAAAAATAGACCTATTGGGTAGGGTAGGGGCAAAAATCCATTAAGCTACTATACTCTATAATAAATCTAAACACAAGATCCTTGCCTTGGTAGTAGGCAAGGCCGACAAAAGAACCAAACAGAGAGGACAAAATGAAGTAAAGTACAAGCTTGCCAGTGCACCGAACTTTAAAATCCAAATGATTTTTCACAGCCTGGGGGGGGGGGGGACACATAGGGATGAGACCATGATGAACACATTCATTAAACTAGCCAATGCATGTCATTTTGAGCACAGAGAGAATTGGCTGGCCTGCCAAAGTCCCCTTTTGCAGGGGAGCCATTTCTAACTGGCTTTGTAATTATCATTTTTGAATCCCTCTAGATTCATTGGAGTTCATTTTGTTTTTACTGTACCACAACTCATCCCTAACTGAGTTTAACCAAGGTGGAACCTATCTTGTAAACCCTAGTACTTCCCCCTCACGCTACCTATGTAGACTGGTGAGCATCATAGGCAAGTAAGGAAAGAATATTCTTGATTACTATGTAGCAGGTAATTAAGTAGGTAAGACACTAGGTGACTACTAGCAGGTCAGTAGATGCATGTGGATTGTTATGACTACACAGCTAACCACCATGGTTAGGTATGGGATGCGAATATAACAAAATTTGTTTCTTGTTCACACGCCATCCGTCCTGCTTGTGGGAACTCATTCACTCTAGTCATTAGAAGGGCTTTAATGTTTGAAATGATATAGAATACAGGGAAAATTCTAAAGAGTGTTATAGTCAACTAGAAATCTATGATAAAGCCGAGGGTGATCTAGTTTGTTACATAACTAAATGGCATTGTACCTCTTGTGATAAGAAAAATTTCTAAAGGACATTTTTGTATTTTTGCAAAATATTTGGATTGACAAGTCCAATGGTTTTGGACTTACTACCAGACCCGCTAGCAAAATTCCAAACAAAATCCCTCCTGACAACATGCTCTAACGAAATGACTCAGAGTTTCATAGGTTAAAAATTATAAAATAATAGTATTCTATGAGTGCTTTTGCCAAGGGGCCTTGGGTGAACCATCACCCACATTGGTACCATGGTTAAAACACCAAAATCATTTAAACTTCTCTCTGAGTACCTAGTATAAACAATCCAAGCTTAGACTAAATCAAGGTCTCTTATTCCAAATCAAAATGGTAGAGGAACCAATGTGGGTGCTAGTTCATCCTGGCCCTTATAACTGTGCTTTATTTGCTACAGAGAAAAGGAGAGGCTAAACACAAAACAACTACTTTCTCAGGTTCTAGAGTGAAGCAGCACACACACAGCACTCAATGCGGATAGATGGATGGATGGATGGATGTTGTATGGATTGAAAGAAACACTTTTTCCCATCATATTTTTGTCCCACAATTAACCATGGTGATTAGATGTACTAACCATTGGCATACATCAACTAACCTAGTAACCACCAAGTTCCTTACCTACTTACATAGTAACCAATTAATATCCCCTATCTACTTACATAGTAATTAGTAACCACTTATGTCTTCCCCAGTGGTTATGTATTCCAAGGGTGCTAGAGAGATTGAGAAGCAGGCTAAGATGGAGGAGGACTATCAATTGATGTTTTCATCCGGCCATTTGTATCTTTTGAGTAATTTTTTTTGGATGATTTTTTAATGATATGTACTATGATGTGGTGGTCCCATTGGGGTTTCATCCCTACTTTCTTACATAATAGCCATTGACATTCACTAGCTGCTCACCGTACCTACATAGTACCCACTTACATTCCCTTTTTACTTACTACTTACCTACCTAGGGTAGGGTAAAGGTAGTAACCACCAACATTTCTTACCTACTTACATTTGTAGTAAGTTACCTAGGAAGGGGTAGGGGAAACTAAAAGGGTTTATAGGATTTGAAGCTGGGAGACCCTGATTTAGTCTAAGCATGGGATACTTGTAATATTTTTAAATAATTTAAATGGATTTTTGGATATTTTTAACCATGGTACCAAGTTCGAAGGGTTTTGTTTCTCAAATTCATTAACCAGCTCAACTCACGAGGATTAAATCCCCAGCATTAATTAGCATTAAATGATAATTGTCCCAGGTGGGCTGTAATATTTTTTCAAAAGTGCTACAACAAGTGATGATCTAGGAAGTGCCTAGGTCTAGATGAGGCTAATTTTAATTTTATTTTTTATTTCGAAAAAAGGCAAAAAAAAATCCATAAAAATCACCCCCCAAAATCTCTCTTTTTTTTCATTTTCTGAAAAAAACCCCTAAAATATATATATTCCATTTTCTGAAAAACAATTCGCCAAGAAGTCTCCAAAAATCGCCCAAAAAACCAAAACCACTGGGTTGCAAGGTGCAACCAACATGGGTGGTGCTGGTACACCCTGCAAGCAAGGCGTGTGTGTGTGACGGAGCTCGAAAACAAACGCGTACGCGTAAGCACCGTCCTCCTCCACACACTCGCCGAAGGGATGTATATATAATACTTCCGATTGAGGACTTGGTGATGATCTGATCATCACCCCCAGCTGCTGCTGCGGGATTCTGCAATCTCTGCTTCACGACCTCGGATTTCATTTGCGGAAGATCTACTAGTCTGTGCATCCTTAGGTAAACATTCACTAGAGTCGCTGTACCTGGTGTTGTTGACAAACGCAGTTTGCTGTCGATTCAAAGCTGCGATGCGGATGTTTGTTTGTTTGGTTGGTTGTAGTGAGGACTAGGTGATCAAGCTGACCACACTAGTCTTTAATAGGATGAATCATGAACTCTGCAAGTCAGAGAATATTGATCCATCATGAGACGTTGTTGGAAGCTGCTGCTGGGTGTGCTGCAGATCGATTTGACATTGGACGAGGCAGTGGCCGGTCTAGCTATAGACAGTATTGCAGTTGGAGACTGTTGAATGTCCTCGTTCGAGCTGGGAGCTTGATCGTGCTGCAGCACACTGCAACCCAGCTTCATATCTTGCATTGAGTTGTTACACAAATGTGAGTACTCCAACCTCGACATGGTGCATACCATATACTTATCTAAGAAAGTAGTAACAGTAGTAGTAGTGCTGATCTCAGATTCATGTGCACATATAATATGTATGCTAGCAGCTACTTGGAAATGATTTTGCTTTTCAAGAGAGAAACTTATGGACAGTGAGTGGCGGGTGGTGCATGAGTTTCTTTCTTGAATAGCTAGAGGGATGCGTGGGAAAAGAAGCAGTGGAAATCACTAGAGTCGCCGCGTTCTGCAGTGAAGGAAAATGAACTGAATGGGCTGGAAAGATGCTGCAAAGTAGGAATCTTGTGTTGCAAGCTCGACAGAGCAGATGGACATGAGTGCTGCAGAGGGCCACGGTTGCCTGCACCCTGTGTACCGGGGTGTTAGGAGGAGATCTTGGGGCGTATGGGTGACTGAGATTCGAAGACCCAAGAAGAAAACTCGCATTTGGTTGGGCTCCTTTGCCACGCCCGAAATGGCTGCTTGCGCTTACGACGCTGCGGCCCTAGCGCTCCGGGGACCCAATGCTCTTCTAAACTTCCCAGAGTACTCGCCCTCCCTCCCCCGTCCCCTGGACCTGTCTGACAAATCCATTCAGGCCGCTGCCACAGAAGCTGCACACAGCTTGGCTCGACGAACTGCATCTGGAAAGATGCTGCAAAGTAGGAGATACGGTGCAGCCATATTCCAGCCTGCAGAGGCTACCATAGCGACCACTTCAAGTCCTTCAGCATCAATGACTATTGAATCCAGTTTTGATACGAGTACGTCCATATCGATCCATGATCAGGGAAGCTCAAGATTGCCTTATTCACCAGGCAAGATCTCCAAGCCGTGTTCCGTGCAGCTCATGGCAACAGATCAAAAACCTTATGTCGAGTACAATGCTAGTTGCTCGACTACGATAGTCGAACGACCAGCTCGCTTTTATAGTTCTTCGGCAAGCAGCTACTCCGACAACAAACTCCAGCAGATCGATGGAGCTGCTGCAACAACAACTTTTTGTTACAATTCTGGAATTCATGGAGCCACATTGCAGCAGGCAGCAGCTTATAATACTCAAGGGGGAAAGCTGCAAGATCATGAGAAGAAAACTGCATTAAAGCCAGTTATGAGTTTCCAAGCTTTGGAACACAGGCAGATCAGTTCTGGGCTCCAAGAGTTGATCAATGACTCCGAAAAAGCAGCTGCAACAGCAAGTACGACCGCCTCATGGGTAGTGATGCAGCAGCAGCAGCAGCAGCTGGATGCAGCTCAGGATCAGTCGATGGAAGCAAGAGCTGTGCAGCGGCAGCAAAGAGGTGGGAATTATTATACCGTGGACGAAGATTTCATCTTCAACATGCCAAGTGTTATTGGCTGCCTCTATGATCATGCCCTGCTGTGCTGCCAGCTTCCGCCTCCACACTGCACGACGACGTCACCGGAAGCCCTGGACCCATCAGCTGCTTCCTCACAGGCCGCGGACTGCGATGATCAAGCTGATTCAAACTCTACCAGCTGGGAGCCGCATCTTTGGAGCTACTACTGACCAGTGAACTAAATTTCGACTGTGATAAGTTTTGTTTGTCCCAAGCAGTCAAATCAGGGAAGAAGCTTCATCACTCTTATCTGTTTGGTTAAAAGGCTTGTCACTCCAAATTCTTGTTAGAAGCTCTATAGCTTGCAATTTGGAGGTCCTTTTGTAGTGAAGCAACGACATCATGATCAATTGCAACATTTCATTTTGCAATGGGCCACTGCATGTATGTGCAAAACACATGATCAATTGCAACATTTTCTTTTGGCAATGGGCCATTAGATAAATGTGCAATACACATGATCAATTTGCAACATTTCCTTTTGCAATGGGCCACTGCTTGTATGTGCAAAACACATGATCAATTTGCAACATTTCCTTTTGCAATGGGCCACTGCTTGTATGTGCAAAATACATGATCAATTTGCAACATTTCCTTTTGCAATGGGCCACTGCATGTATGTGCAAAACACATCATCGATTGCAATATTTGTACTCTAGGCTGAAGACATGTTTCCATGAGTGCCCACTGCTTGTCCTTTCCCCACCCAAATAATTGCAATTTTTATGCAATAAGGACAAGGAAACACACCACAAGGTCCACACCACAATTCCTTGACCCAGGCGGCCTTCCCTCCCCAGCATAACAATAACCAAGGAGGCTCTGCTGTAAAAAAACCTACAGCATACAAAACTTTGCATGAATCTTCCATGGAAGCTAGATCATCCCTTGCACTAGTAAGGCTTTCACAAAAATCCACAAATTTGTAAGTAATCTGACCTGTGAATTGACTACGGTTTTCACCCAAGGTTGGTACTATGTATTATTACCAAGGTTGGTACTATGTATTATTAGTTGACAAAGGCAACTTGTACAAGCAATTCAAGACACCAATTTGAACAATCTCACTCACTCACTCACTCACCAAAAATCTTTTTTTTCATCTCGCCTATAGACACCTTAAAAGGCCTATACATGTGGCAATTTCAACCTTTTTAAGTGCGAGTTTACATTCAAGTGAAGAGTTTTCTGAATTACACCTCAAAACAATTTAAGGCTCCTATTTTAAGAATCTCATTGGTGGTCACATTCTATGTTTTGATTTCACCCTAATTAATTATTGTAGTACCTTTTCAGATTTGGCATCTCACTGCCAAAAAATTACTTTTTTTTGAAAATTTGATTTCGGCACGATTTTTATTTTTATTTTTGAATTCTCTAAAATTTCAGCACTTTAAAATATAATATAATTTTTTATATTATAAAAAAAATTTGTCGAACCTGAAAAGGTACTACGGAAGCACAAAGCCTATTCTGCAGAGCCTGTAGGTTCGTATACTAAGAAACTTTCCAAATTACCTGCTGGCTGTCACAGGGGAAAAAAAGAAGAAAAAAAGGTAATTTGTTTTTAAAATCAACTAAAATCGATCAATTTTTTTTCACCATACAACACCTTCAGGTCAAGGGATTCCTGAAATAATGGCCCTCAGAGGAGCCCCACAGCCCATTATTTTGGGAATGTGCCAGCCCTCAGCCTGGGGCCACAGTGAACCAGCACCCACCAGTGCACCATCCATCCACCGAATGCCTGTTATTAGGTACTCAGTTGTGGATGAACCTCAACTGAGTTAGTATATGGTTTTCACCTTGGTAACCAATTATGTAAGAAATAGGTCTCATCTATAGGTAAATAGGTAGGAAAATAGATAACTACTAGGTAAGTACATGGTTTATACATAGGTAAGGGGCTGGTTTTTTTTTTACTACCTACCTACTAACAACTTGCTTGTGAGTTGTTAGTAGGTAGGTAGTAAAAAAAACAGCAACTGAGCTAACTAACCACCATGGTTAGCTAAGGAACTGGAACCCAACAGAAAACTGTTTCCTGACCACTTATCATCCATCCTTCATGGTGCACTGGTGGGTGCTGGTTCATTGTGGCCCTCTGCCATTTACCTTACATACATAATTTACCCCTAACTGTCAACTTCTTACTGGATTCATCATGAACTTCATGACCCAGTGTGAACATGTAAAGCAATCCACATTTGAGTGGCATTTCACATTATGAAAAATGGCCAGTACCTACCTCATTAGTTTGGACCAGTGTTGCCCGGATCCAGGTCTTGTGCCGGTTCCAAGTCTCGATCCAGGTCCAGGTCTTAAGACCTGGCCAGATGACCTTTAGGAGAGTCAAGTCTCGCCACAAGAATTGGCCCGGCCTGGCGGTTCTATGCAGTTCAAGGCCCGCCACAAGGAACCAATTTCACAATTCTAAGGAGCTAAAGACTCACCCAAGAACTTGATCATTGGATCTTATTACCAAGTCACCTGGATCCCGATCCTAGGGTCTAGGGTTTAGGGTTAACCTAAATCTAGGGTTTTCGGTTAGGGTTGCTACAGAGGGAGGGAGGAGGATGTTGTCTTTGCTTGTGAAGCTTCTTTTCTATTTTTGCTTTTAAGATGCTTTCTAATGCTTGTTGCACACTTTGCTTGTCCCTTGTTTTTATTTTCGCTCTTGAGGTGCCTTCTAATGCTTGTTGGGCACTTTATTTGTTTGTCACATACATGCAAGTGTTTAGGGTGTATTATTTTGTACCAAAGAAATTATTTTGGGCTAGTTTGCTCATTAAAAATGTTCATTAAAATAAATCGAAGAATTGAGCCCAAACCCAAAATTGACAAGTTTTATGAAAATGAGACTTGTTAAAACTATGTATAAATCAATTTTTAAAAATTGTTCTTTGAATCCTAAAATATGATCAAAACCAAATTCAATGATCATATACATTTTCATAAAATCATTTGCACTTCCATTAATACAAATTCCAAACTTCAATTTACTAGAATTTGTGAGGTGGATGTTTGGCTTATATTTCTAAAATCTTGAAATCAATTAACACCCACAAAATAATATGTGAAAATTTGTAATTTCAGAAATCACATGTCATGAAAATTTGTGTTTACCCATCATGATGTCATGAATAAGTTTTTATTACGTTCAATGAATTTTCTTTTGTTTTCTGATAATGGTCCATGACAATTTTTTATTTACAATGTTTACTAATTGTGATTTTATATTGTCATGACAAATTTGCACGTGTTTTTAATCATGTCATGACAACTTTTGTGTTTTTTATTTTTACTCATAAGTTTTTGACAATTTTTGAAATTATACAATCAATTTTATCAAGACAATTTATGAGCAAATTGTGTGTCGTTTAATATTGAGGTTGCACCCACAATTTGTGCTATTTGACCATCTTGTAAAATAATTTTAGTTTTTCTATGTTTTAATATTCATTTTTGCAAGACAATTTTGTGTTTATTCAATGTGTGTGGCCTAAATTGAATTCAAACATGTGTTGGGAAAAAAAATACATTCATTTTCACATGTGACAATTGAAAGGTGAATGTGCAATTGAAAAGGGTCCAATGTGAATTGTCTCTTGAAATTATCATCCAAAATGTGGACATGGCCATTGTTGACATGGCAATACAACTCCAATCAAAGTTTTTATGAAACATTGTTACATTGTATACAACTTATTAGAAAACCCAATTGTGAAAAATCATATGAAAAGATACAACATAAAAGAGATTATATCAAAAAATTCTAAGATAAACCTCTTGAAGGGTCTAAGCGAGATGACTTTTCAAAAGGATCAATTCTGAAAAAATCATTAAAAAAATTTAATCAATTTCTAGAGGTGAAAATGATTCTAAACTCAATATATTTTGTTCTATGAGTTTAAAAATTGTGAAACAACAAACATCCATACTTCCTTGCTAAGGGCTTTTCAATGGTACCAAAAGCATAGCAAGGCCCTTAACACTTTGGGTGTGATCACAAAATAAAACAAATGACTATATAACACCTATTTAATGTGATTTGGTGTCCAATTATGACTTCATGTATTCAAACATGGTTCATTTCATAATTAAAATAAAAGTTTGAAATCTCTTTTGGAAGGAGCACAAAAGCATGTAGTTTATTTGTGGTTTTTTGAAAGGCTTAAGCTAGGCCTATAGTTTTCCACATTCATGGGTTAATAATAAAGCTTTAAAATGAAAACTAAAAATGTTTTACTAATTCCAAATTATGTTTGTAACTATTCCTAGATTAACACATTGGGGTTTAAGAGTTTTAGATGCTCGTGTTAGTGATGCACTTGGAAGATATGAAGTATTACAAATAAAGACATTATTGAATGGAGTAACCAAAGAAAAAAATGTTTAAAAATTATTTTAAACAAAGTATCAACAAGTTTCGATGGCAACAAACATGACTTGTCATTCCCAAGTTACATCTCAATTTCTTAAGGTATCATACACATCAAACTCATTTTCAAAAGCATCAAACCCACAACCATTAAATATGCAAGATAACACAAAATCCACATTTAGCTATGCCAAATCATTAAGCATTTGTTAGGAAAGTACCCCATAAAAAACTATCAACTAAAAAATTTGCATTTTAAATTATGCAAATTAGCATTCATGAATACATTAAAAATACATGAATACATTAAAAATACATGAATAAAACTGCATTCATTGATGTAAACCCATCATAACAATTAGCCACTAAGGTGAAAGCATGGTAAAGTATACCAAAAAAGTATTTTTAAAAACACAATAAGAAAATGGTCCAATTTTCAACACAAATTTTTTTTAAAAGATTGAAAATAATTTTAAATAACATAATAAAAACATGGTGCTTTTCTTTGAGTTTATTGTGAGGTGATTACAAAATTTGAAAAACTTTGGTACAATAAAAGTAGATAACAAGTATATTTAAAAATGAATAGTCAAATTGAATTTAAACATTTTTTTCCATTAAAAATTTGATGTATTTTACTATAATTTTTAAAAGTTGAAAACTTACAAGTACATTTAAAAGTTACATCATGCTACAAATGGAGAATATTCAATAATTCATCTACTTTCACCTACTTATACAACTTTGGACAACCTAAAAAATAGGGGAAAATATAATTTTTAAAATATATATATTTTAATGCATATTAAATATTTGATTAATCAACATCATTATGATAAACTTAATTATTATCCTCATTTTATCATTAATTTTTTTAAAAATATTTTCAATATACTTTTTTAAAATTATGATTTCTTTTTTTTTTTTGAGGTGACAAGGAGCAAAAATTGTTTACTTTACCTTGTCGGCACCCACTAGTCTTTTTTATTAGGGGCAACCCATGAATGACAATTGAATAATATCCATTATTTGAGTTCTCCCAATATTTATGCACCAAAGTTTAATTAAGAATTTATTTTTTAAAAATTCATTGGTTCAAGGGAAAATTTTAATTACTTACAATTGGGTAATTTGCAAGGTGGTTTAAGCTAAAATACTTGTCAAATAATAATGATTTCAACTTTTTTACTTGAAAATTCTTGGTTGGGAAATTCAAATTTGTGAACATGCAAAAGATGGCTTACTTTAGGTGGCAAGTTTAGATTATTCAAAAAGTAAACACAATATCATGGGACTTTGTTTAACTCAAATCTTTTAAGGCCAACCACTCCCTCCAATGTAAACATTTACTTGCCAACCTTGATTTAAATGGCTTTTCATAAAAAGCCAATTAAAATGAATTGAACTTTACTTGAATCACAAGTTTGTTATAGCTTGAATGATAAATGTAGTATAATTTTTTTCGCTTGATTATGGTTCTAGAATAATGATTACATGTTTTCCTATTTTCTTAAAAAGTGCAATATAATGTTATTCGATTTTAGATTTTCAATAATACATTGAACAAAATTTTCTACAAATTAAATTTATTTGACAAAGGGTCATTACTTAATGTGAAATGGTTCAATGTAATTGAAATAAGACATAAATGCCAAAATGCATGAACAAGGTTTTATGAAAGAGAGAAAGTCATGGTGAAACTAATTTCACCACTCATTTTGGTGGTGAAATTAGTTTCACCTTAAATGTCTTGTAAAGTAAGGTTTGTATTGGAGTGGGCATTTTAATGTGTTTTTTCGGAAAGAGATTGAAAAAAATGTGGAAAGTTGGGAAAATGGATGAGAAGGGAGCAATTCTGAAAAGAAGAAACACCTTTGAAATTTCATAGGGCAAATCTTCTTTGTGTGAGAGCGTCTCTAAAATAAAGATATCAAATAAAAATCTTTTGTGGAATTCTTTTTACAAGAACTAGTCTTTCAAAAGACTTAGGAAAGGTTTCAACAAAATTCATTTGAATATTTCATCAAATAAGAACATGAAAATGCTTGAGCATTTTGTCAAACATGAGTGATGGAGACACTTCTAAACAAACATTTTGTCAAAAGTGTGTGTGTGTGTGTGTGTGTGTGTGTGTGTTTTGTTCTTTAAATTGTGGAGAGAAGCAAGAATAACATAGCAACAAAAAATTTGCAATTTGTTTGTTGTTTTTCTTATTTTTTGGAAATTGGGATGAAAGAAATGGGAATATGATAATGATGGTGAATAGCCTTATAATTTTTCATTTTCATGCAATGATGAGAAGCAAGAAAATGATGGACAATGGATTTTTATTTCTTCATGAACAATGGAAAAGTGTATTCTAACTTGGGTTGGGGCCTTTTCTTTTTTTGTGGGTTCATCCTTTTTTTCACCCCCAACTTGGGGATTTTCAAGATGACAACAAAACAAAAATGAGGCAAAGAATATATATATATATATAAACACCCACCCAAACAAGGCATGGTTTTGCAAATACTTTTATTTTATTAAATTATATTTTCATCAATAAAAATAAATGAATTCAATGGAAAGTAATGGCAACCAATCATTGCCATTTGTGATGAAGGTGATTTATACAAGGTTATGACTAGGCATGAGCATGCTAAAGTGGACAACTAAATCTCCTTGGTAGTCTACTTAACAAGTAAAAGAAAATAACAACAAAATCTATCATAAACCATTTGTATGTGGAATATTTTTACTTGAATGATCAAAGACAAAATAGCTCTTTACTATTGTGCATTAACTTGCAAACTACACATTGTACAAGTAGGTTTGAAAATAAAATTTTAAAAATACAAGTAGATTTTGCAATCTACTTTTTATCTACTTTTTGCAATGTGCATTTTTGTAAAATATGTGGTAAATAGGTTTTAATAGATAGATTTTTTATTTTTTATTATGGCCACCCTTCAAAACTATAATGATATCTATATCCTCAAAAGTAATAAAGCAACAAAGTTTTAAAAGTAGACTAAAAATATCCCCATTTACAAATTTACCATCTAGTGAATGGGGATACTTTTGGTCTACTCTTTAAATTCATTTAGTCTTAATGTTTTTGAAAGAGAATTCTTGTAGTAATAATAGAGGTGTGTGATGATTTATTATTATAGTTCCACCCATTTTTATGTTACTTGTTTGGTTTTATATGCATGATACAGAGTAAATCTAGAGACATTCACTTTTTAATGTATTTTACCATGCTTTTACTCGACTACATTATTATTTTCAAGGCATTTTTGGTTTGTCATACATGTAATATAATTAAATAGCAAATGAAAACCATGGGTTAATAAAATCCCTTTTTCCATTTGAATTTCAAGTCATGATGTTGGACCCATTTAAAATGTTCAAGAAAAATAATTCAAGAAAATAATCAGTTTTGATCTTTAAAAAGACTTTTTAAATACAATTTGTGGGATCTTGAAAACTCCATAACACAATAAATCAAACTTATATTTCATTTATTCAATGCATTTTTAGTTTTTTAAACATTAATCATGTAGTATCTCAAAATTTCAAATACATAGGACTAATACATTGCAAAATAAAAATATATATTCATGAGTTTCATAAGATGTTATAAAAATTGTGATTCAAAAGTTCATTGCTCATTGAGTATTTAAGATTTTGATGTGTTTTTTAGATTTTTGGAATGCTAGTTGTATTAGCATTACATATATGAATCCTTTTTTAATATTTAATAATATTAAAATATAAAGAATTGCAAGAAAAACTACAAGTGCGACATAAAAAAAGGCACACATAGTGTGTTTTCACCCAAGGTAACTCCCCAAGGATTGGAGAATTTTAGAACTAACTTACCTCAAGGTGAGAGGTGAGAATAGTTATTCTAAGGACTACGCACTACTAGAGAGTTACCTTGTGTAAAGCCAAAGTGCCAATTGACATTGTTATACTTGGGTATCAAGTATTAACCATTTTTAACCCTTCTGTATGCTAAACCCTAAACGACCAAGCTGAAAGCTGCACAGTTGAATTATGTAATAATGGTGAAAGCAAAATAAAGAAGTTGTCCTTCCATGAAAAAGTAAATGAAAATGGAGAAATTTGCATGCATTGATAATTATAGTTGTGTGCCATATTTATTATTTTCACAATAAAAGTTGCACAATAACACAATGTTCACAATAGACACCCTTGAACCTTGAGTACGAGATAAAATAATTCCTATCATTGTGATGCTTAACTATATCATGGTTTTGCCAAGCAAAAACATGTTAAACTCCACAATGCATCTGTGCTAATTTCACATTATAACAATGTGGGACAAATTAAATAAAGATTCAAATTCGGCCTTTTTTTTTTATTGGCAACATTTCAACAAAAAGCGAAATTTTAAAAATGAAAAATTTGAAAATTAACTGATTTTGGAAGTTTCAACTGTCAGAAGTGAGAAAGAAAAATATATATTTAATTTTTTTCAGATTTTAAATCTTGGTTCTTAGTCTGTAGCCAGAATATAAAAGGATGATTAATAAAGATTTGGCTAAATCCTCTTAGTGATGATCACCACGTTTTCCACATCTTCTTATTGATGACAGCCATTTTGGCTACTAATAAAATTCTTTAAAAAACTTGAAGTGAGGTATATCAATTTTAATGTTTTTTAAAAATTGGGTCAATGCCTTGAATTGTATCCGTGTCAATATTGACATAAGATGTTAACAATATCAGCATTGTCCATAATTGTCTTATTAAAGTGCATATTAATGTTGGAATGACCTCCACTATTGCCATGTGATAGAAACATGGAAGTTTTCTTTGTACTCAAAGGACATATCAATCCATTCTCATCTAATTCAAATAACTAAGGGAATTACAATTCCATTGCCTTACATGCCAACCATCCAACATCGCCAATCAATGTTAATTAGAAAATGATGGTATATAGTGTTTTTAAAAAGCTTAGGTCAAAATATTTCATGATGAATGAAACCCATTTTTTCCATGGGTGCCATGTAATGTTTTTTTTTTGGGGGTGAATTTTTGCACGGTGGTGACATATATATATATATAATGCAAATTGTGCAAAGGCTTGTTTTAAAAGAAAATTGCAAAAGTCACCATATTTTGAGTCAAAAAATCACATGTCATCATATGTAAACAATGAGTTCCTATTGGTCCCCAAAACTAGGCAAGATTCTTAGAAAATTTTAATTTAGGGTCTAACATCAAGCCAAATTTGGCTCGTTCCTCTTGGGAATGATTGATAGTCCACCTTCTTGACAAAATTGAAAAATAATAATAAATAAAAGTAAAAACCCATGTAGAGGTAACAAGCTATGTCCATAACATTGAGAGCCAACTCAGTTATTGGAAATAATAATTATGTGATGCTTGGAGGAAATGGGTATTCTCAACTCAGATGTTAACAAAATAAACAAGTGAAAAACCTTGATACTTGATGTGCAAAATTCCCAAGAAATCAATTTCAGTGGTGATCTTGGAAGGGAATTTTCTAATTCTCGAGGAATTCTTGCCAGATCACATACATGATGAGCAAAACACACAAGAATATGCAAATTTACTCATTTTCCAGGAATTTCTTACACAATTGTGTAAGAGCAAAACTCACAAGCATATGCAAAGAGGGACATGGGACATGAGAAAAGAAATTGAGATTATGGGCAAAATGACCCTCTATCAATCATATGAGGTTTTTGAGATTGTGAGCTTTCTGAACTTTTAACTGGTTTTTGTGCCCAATTTTTGACCCAATGTCTTGAAGATGCCTTGCATCTGTACTCAGCATCAGCATGCATAAGTGTAGGGTAAGGCCCCAAAGTGGGGTGCTATTCTTGAAATAATGGACCTAGTATGAGGTAGTAGCCAAGTCCAGCCTTCTATTTCAGGAATGTCCTGGGTAACCCAAGGGCCTTTACCCGTTGCAAAGCAAGAGCTAAACAATAACATATGAAGATCACAAGTTGGCTTCAGAATGAGGCCTCCTCAAACAATGTCTCATTGATCACAGCACATTAACACATCACCCTCTTGACAACAGAAGCTAATTTGTCTGCAGTGGTTTTGTAGCAAAAGAAATTCACACAGACAGAGATTGTCACAATTGCATGCACCCAATTCAGCTGACAACACAAATTGAAAGGATTACAGAGGTGGGGAGGGAAACCAGGTCCAAAATCTTGGACCACTGTTGAATGAATTGTGAAGCAAAAATTATTTCCCCTTCGCTGAGGGTTTACATGTATGTCCTCTCTGAAACACAAGCAACATGCTGCCAAACCTCCAAAAGAATTTGCACACTTGTGCATTCACCATAGGGAAAATCAGTTGGTTGCAAATGCTACCAAAGCTCAGGATAAATTGCACATAATTTGCACAATCAAAATAGGGAGAATCAGTTGATTGCAAAATGCTACCAAAAGCTCCCCCAAAAATTTGCACATTTGTGCAATCAAAATACGGGGGAATCAGTTGATTGCAATTGCTGCCAAAGCTCACCAAAAAATTTACAGATTTGAGCAGTCGGAATAGAGAAGAAAATCAGTTGATTGCAAAGGGTTTAGGTTTCTGAAAATTTTGCACATTTGAAGAGAGGAGCTCATCAAAGGCCCATCTGCTTCAAACCCTAACCCCAAACACTGCAGTGAAGAAACCCTAGAAAACTTAGTTGCAAGCACCTGTAAGAAGAAGAAGAACTACTCCTCCTCCTCTGGCACTGAGTTCGGTGAAGGTTTTTGATGGACAGCCATGAAGACAAAATTTGGCTGACTGACTTTGAAATGCAGCCAAGCTCTGACAAGCTCCAGGAATCTGATTCTTCAGCAATGTGCAATCAAAAGCTCGCAAGAAGAAGAGGAAGATCGAAGAAAGTATTTTACACAAGGTTGCTGTTGTAAACCCTAGACTGCAATTGTTGAGCTCCGAGCGTCCGAAACCGAGGCACATTGTTGTTGTCTATGAAAGTAACCAACACTCCGAGAGACTTGTGAATTTGTAGAAGGAGCCTAATTGTAGCTGATTTTTTTCTTACGACCACCAGGGCTCCATTCTCAAGCTGGAATGTGCAGGAGATCCTTCCAGCCACCACATGAAATGCTCGAACACGTCCGGACAACAAGCAAGACGAAGGCCGCCCTGGAATTCAAACCCAAACTCTTCCTCGGATTTGGCAAGCAGAGCACGGAAGACGTGGTTCTTCAAGTAGTCAGTTTCGATCACGAATCTGCGTCTCTCTTCTCCCACGTAAATCGCCAAGCATCCCGCTGGCACATCATCCAGCGCCTCCTCCTCCTCCTCGTCGTTGGGATTCATGTGTCCTCCTCGCCAAGCGCCGTTGTTGTTGCGTGTGGACGATAGCAAGGTGTCTGTTAGGGTTCCAACTTTCATGCACTTCTTCGCGAGCTTGGTGAGCTTCTTGGAGACGGCCATATTAACGACGACGATCGAGACCCAAAACAACCCTTGCGCTTGATGAAGAAAAACGCAAGATCAATTCAAGCTTGAATATTCACGATACGAACACTCAAACTAAAGCAGATAGATCTTTTTCAAGATCATGAGAATGCAAAACCCAAACCGCAGCAGTTTCTCGAACTCCAATCCCTGGAAGGGGGAAAAAAAAATTAAACACACACACACACACACACACCTCAACACCGATACATGAACACTTGTAGAAACAAGAGAACCCAAAGCGAGCTCCTGCAAAACATACCACAGCACAAGAAAGAAACCCTAATGATGTCAGACCGCAATCGAAGCCAAATTCAATTCCCGAATTAACAATTTTCCCAGAAACTATGTAGCAGCCACCACCACCACTACCACCGATAAAAGTGCGATCTCAAAACCCAAAACCAAGCTTCCAAGCTCAGAACAGACTCGAACAAATCAGCTACCTTCCTTACTACAATGAGAGGGAAAAATTTCGGATTCTCACAAGAAAAGACGAAGGAGACGATGAAGAAGTTGAAGACAATGAAGGATTTAAGTAGTCGGGAAGGGAGTCAGGGGAGCAGGCAGGCAGAGGGACGAGTCTTGTTCTGTTGCGCAAGGAAAACGTGGAAATGCGCAAGCGTGGAAGGCATAGCTACAGTGCTCCCTCGGTTGTCGCGACGCTGTCGCGCTTCCACCGCGCACGGCGACGCGGACTCGAAGGACTCGAAGGAGTCTCGAGACCGTTAGTCGAGGAGTTTCGTAGGCCCTTGGATGGGGACCCTTCAGTCCGAGTGTAGGGTACCTTGGTCCTTTGATTGGGGATCCTTGGGAAACTGTGGGGGGCCGCCTTTAGCCTGCAATTACAGGGATTATGCGCCGCCTCACTGTGAGGGTATCTAAAGTGTTTACCACAATCAGCCTTTTTTTTTTCACTGGCTATACTCTCTCTTTTTTACCGATATTTAGCCAAAATTCGATATCAGAAATTGAAAGTGCTAAAATCATAGCTTTTAAAAACATTCAATAGTCAGAATTAGACCAATTGTTTAAAAAACTTGCCAGATTTCTATACATGGTTCAATCAAGCAGGTAGCCAAAAATATAGAAGGATGTTTATTTATTTATTTTACTTTCAATGTTTAGCTTGTAGCCAAATATGGCTAAATGTTCTCGTGGATCATTGTCGCTTTGGCTATAACACAAAATCCTCCCCCCCACCCCCAACCTACCCCCACCCCCCCCAAAAAAAACAAACAAACAAACTCTTGTCAACAACCCAACTTTACTTAAAAGTGTTAGTTATTCCGCCATCCCGACAAGAAAATCCGGACACTATAAAAGTGACATCACCACCACTCCGTGATAATCATTGTATTATATCATCGTCGGCCAATCAAAAGCACTCATTTTCTTTTTCCGAGGACAAGGGAGCCGGCCGCCTGTTTCGTGAGCACGCACTTGTGGTGCAAGGAACGTTCTTTTTGACGAGAGGCGGCTATGGGTGCGGGCCCAAAAACAACGGACACTAGCCACCTGTCCTTATTTGAGATCATAAACGAGATATTAAGACCTCCTGAAGGTACCTTCTTCCTTCTGTGTAGCAATGTTTGTTGGTGTTCTTGTTTTTTCTTTTTCCCCCATTTCTCGTCACTTTGTCAATGAGTTGTTGTTGTTCTTTCCGTCTCGGTTGTAGCCGATAGATATAGAAGGTTGATTAAAAAAAATTGTATTTCCATACCTATATGGATTATAGCCATATTTGGCTAAATATTTCTATGAATGATCACCGTTTTTAACACACTTTTCCTATTTATGATTGCCACTTAATAGGCTATATAAATGTTTTTTTTTTTTTTTCCTTCTTTAAAAACACCGATGCTTAGCCAAGACCCAAGATGGAGTCACTAGGGTAGTCATCGGCCATTGCATTTTTTGCGTCGAGAATTCCGGTCCTTCATTGGGCCTAGTGATTCTTAATTCCGGAGCAATTACTGTGTGGGTACCTGGGCTTTATGTGGGGTAACTCCCTTGGCGCAAGGAGGCCCCCAAATAATCACCCTTGGCTCTTGTGTTTAGATTCATTATAGAGTATAATAGTAGATTAAGGGATTTTGGCCCCCAAGGTAATAATAATAGGTCTATTTTTTTTATATGAGGATTTTTGAAAGATGATATTTTGGCTTGTGTTTGAGCCTTGAGATTAGTTATAGAGTTATGATGTCTTGAAGGATTTTGGTTTCTTTTAGAGGATTTTTATTTTGGGGGAAGATTATATTTTTGCACGGTGAAATAAATATTTGAGTTTCCATAAGTCTTCTTCGATATTTGCCTTAAGATACTTTTTAATGTAAATGGCAAGGCCACAGTGTAATTGACACACCCCTTGTTTCTTTGTTCACAATGAGTGCAAAGAGTCTATAACCATGACCAATGAGTGAACTCTAGATGATAAACATCCCATCATTAACCATGTTTGAAGCCGATACTAGGGCATTGAACTATGCCTTCACAAATGAAATGTGAACCGCTTGGATGGTTACAAACATTAACACATTATCGGTAAAGCCTTGTTACCCAACATACTTGTGGGTTAGTGAGCCAATTAAGTGGTAATATTTTCTTTGATAATCTTGTCCATCTTAAGTGAAAGAAATGTTTTTTGGAGCCTCTTTACCTTTGGCCCCATAGAGCACATCCCCACTTCTCACAACACCCTTGACCTCACGCGTTACCCTAGGTAACACATTTTTTGTGTTGTAAGCTCACGTAATAGAAGAAGTGGTTATGTCTAGAAAAAGTCGCGATTATTAGTCATGTACTACTCTCTTTCCAAAACTTAACCCCTAATGGAAAAGGCTGCTAGCTCAGGTGGCTTTCAAGCCGCCCGAAGCATAGTAAAACTCCCCAAAAGGCTTAGCTAGGTGCGTGGCTCTAGGCCTTCTAAGCTAACCTTTTTGGGAAGTATGCTTTTTAGGCTGTGCACTCTAGAGGTCTCAATGGTTATCATAACACATTATCGTCATAGGGTGATGAAATCTCTCATGTCACAACAAGTCAAAAGATCCCAAGTCCTCAAGGGGGGAAACTTCGATGGACTCGCTCAATGATCCTCATAAGGTAAGGTTTCTAAATGTGTGTGACAAGTTCCCCTTTGGTGTTAGTTAGCCCATATGAAAACCTAATCTTATTAGGCATGTGTATGTATCGTAACCCAAGATGTGAAACCCTAATTTTCATGAAGTATGCATGTGTATTTTTGAAATTTTGACTAATTTAATCTAACTTTGTGTTAGAAAGGTTATATTCTCAAAAACAAATCAAGGTTATGGTTTCACTTTGTGATGAAAGGGAATTGAACCAAAACCCAAGTTGTCTTCACCCCAAAGGCACCTTAACTTTGGTAAGGAAATTTTCCTTGAGTGTAAAGACAAGGAAGATCTCTTTTTTTTCCCCATAAAGGTTAGAGTTTTGGATGGTATACATATCTATAATATAATTTCATAAGACCTTCGTAGATTGGACGATAATTTAAAATATTTTTGGAAATGTTGAATCTTTTAGAAACTATTGCCCATGGATGCCAAAAATTAGGGAATTGAGTCAATCTTTTGTGGCACCTAAAGTCTCTATAACATCACATGGCTTTTTTTTTCCCCCAAAATGATTAGAGTTTGAGGGTTGTAAATGTGATATTGTGAAGTAGGTTTGGACATAATTGAAGGTCTTTGAGGGGGAGTCACAACATAGCACTATAGAGACAAAGATAGTTCTCAAGGTCAAAATATAAAAAAAGGATTTGAAAATGTAAGTTTTGAAAGTGAAGATAGGCAAGACTACATTGCCGAGGCAAAAGCCTAGGGGGACACGAAGTGTTAAAATTTCACACTACATGTGTCAAACAACGTATAAGTTAAGGGATTTTTTTTTCATTTTATTGTTTTTTTTTAATGTGAATATATTTAAGCCACTGTAAATTTAATTAAAATTTTTGGTTTACATCAAATTTTGATACCTTATATTTTATTTATATTTATAGTTTTAGTATTTAATCAAGAAGAATCCCATTTTCCAGGGTTTGAAAGATGTTATGAAAAGAATATGATAATTTGCTTCCTTGGAAGAATAATTTATAATTCTTGCCAAACAAGTAGCATATGAATCTAATATTTCAAGTCATTAAACATTCCATTTTGTTCAAAATAAACAAAGGTAGAAAACAAATGATAAACATATATGATTTGTTTTTTAGAAAGTAGGTCATGCTTCATCACAAATTTAACAAATGTTCAATGATTTGATAATGAAAATTGTGTGAAGTTTGTTCGTTCACAATTTTATGAATTTTGTAAACAATTTATCATGCGTTGAAAACATATCTTGCACATGGATAAATGTGTTGACGAATAAAGTATAAATCTATGAATGAATGAACTTTGCATCATCCTTGTTAAATAGACTAACAACTACACCTACTAAAACAAACTTTGACACCTACGAAAGAAACAATTGTTGTGTGCCTCATGTTAAAAAAATGTCAACACCTATCAAAGGACCTACTTCAACAACTATTTTAGAAATTGTTGTAAAACTTCTCATTCAATACAAGAATTCAAGGTCTACTTGACCAAAAAAAATTGTTCAAAAAGCACCCCATTTGGACACTTGTGAAAATTTTGATTACCTACTCATTTTGAACAAGTTGATTTTGACAATGTCCTCATTGAATAAAGATTTTCTTGACCAACATTTAGGGTGACATTTTTGACTAATGGCTTTTCTAACCAATCAATGTGTTAAATTGCCCATTTGACTACTAATCAAATACAATGAATCAAAATGGCAATTAATTTTGACTAGCAATTTATTAAACACATGACAACATATGAACACATTTTTTTTCCATGTGTCAATATTTTGTTATGTGGTAAAACGGTAGGTAAGTACCACCCTACCTATAACCACATGTTTACAATGTACATGTACATAATATACATCACCAAGATTACAAATTTGTATACATGATTTGTTCAAGTTTGGACCCCAAACCTCATCCCAATGCTTTCACCACCAAGCTACACAACCTTTTGTTAATAAAACATTTGCAACATTTCCTTTGATCTTGTTAACTATGCAACAATTAAAAAATCCCAAAATTGACAATTTGTTTTTCTTTTTTTTTTAATGAAGCAAATAAAAACATAATAATGAAATTTATTCAAAATATATTCAATAAAATCAATTTATTTTATAAATTTTCAATTTATTTTATAATTCATTTTTGAATTATGAATCATTGACAAATTCACACATGTTGGTATGATTCTTTTTTTTTAATTTCATTCATTTTTCTTATTGAACAAAACTAAGTAGGTAAATAGTGTAAGTAAATAGGTTGTTAAGGTAGGTATGTAGGTAAGGTAAGGTAGGTAGGTAGCACAACATGTGACAACATATAGTCTAGGACATAAGTAAGTTGTTATTGTACATAAGTATAATGAAATTTCAAATACAAACTTGGAAGCACTTTACAAGAAAGTTAAACCTATATTATGAATGAAAATAATTTTTCTTTTGGATTGACATGATTGGGTCCCAAAAATTATGTTCAACCAAGGTGTGGGGTTTTGGTTTTCCTTGTTATTATATTTTTCATTAAAATTTGTCAATTCTCTAAGGATCAAGAGATCCAATTTCCAATAGTTTTTTATCCCATCCTACTTTATTAATTATAATAATTATATGAACATTACATGGGTTGTACATATCTAAATATCCAAAATGTAATATATTCTTCAATTAATTGAAATTTTGCTAAATGAACTCTAAAAGATGGAAGAAACTTGAAAGATATTGCATTTTGGTTATATTATAATTTTTTTTAATTAATTTTTTGATTGTTTCATTCAAAAATTTGGAAACAATTGTTAATCACATGTTACATACAAACCAAATTCACAAGATTTGTACAAAACTTGTTCACATTTAGACCATTGAATTACATTGATATGACAAAAGAAAAACATAACCTCTCTAAATGAACAAATAATTCATTTGGTTCTTAAGCCACAAATCATTTTATTAAATGGTAAAATTAATGGACAAGTAATTAAAATTTAACACATTGGCAAGCCACCTAGGTAGACAAATTTTGTAAATATGGGGGTTCCAATTGTAAAACATAACTAAGGTACCTAACCATGTGAAAACAAACCCTACTTAATAAAACTACCAAATTACATGACATAGCTAGGGTACCTAACTAATATAAAGTAATGACATGTCCTTTTATACTAAACCCTTAGAAATTTTGATCAAGGATGTCATTGTTTACCATCTTGACTAGATATTTGATTTGACACATATTCAAATAGGTGATTCTAATCAAGTTGACTAGTCAAATGTTACACATGTCATTCATATTATGAACCTTTAGTCAAAAAGTACATGTCCACTAGTCCAGGTTGATAAAGCAATCAACTTAAATAGTTTAAAAACCATGAATTATTGTAATGACTATAACATCTAAAAGAGGTTTTTTACATCCGATACTTAAACTTAATTATGAAAGGAATATGGTTTACAAGTGTAACATTAAAAAAATCTAGCCATATGCATGGAGAATTTATTGGCTTGTTCTACCTACCAATTTCAAATCAATTTCTTTTGCTTGAGTTTGGCTTGTTGTTTTAATCTTGATTCTTTGTCACCATTTGAAGTTATTATGAATCCACTTGATGTTACTTTGGAAATACTTGTGTTTGTAATAAAGGTAAGCTAAAACAATGCTTTAACATTATTGTAAAAATGGGTTTTATTATATTAAATCATTATTTTTTGCATCAATGTTGTTTTCCACTTCTAAAATGAAGTGAAAAGGAGAGTAAGTGCATTAGCTTCCATAACTACTACTTGAAAATTTGATGTAAATGAATTTGCAATTTTGGTTTCCTCCCAACCTTTGACTATCACCTCTTCCATGATTTCCATTTGTGTTTAGGTAGAATGGAACCACCCACAAATTCAAGGTCCAATGTTAGTCATCTTGAGATCAATGTGTTATTCTTGTCCATCTTGGATTTTTTCTCTTTGACAAGATCTACAATTCATGTGTTGGAATTGACCTTGAAAACATGTTTCAAAGGTCATTGGGTGAAAGCACACTAAGGGTGAATCACTTTTGTTCAAAAAAGGTGATGTACAACAAGTATTATAATACACAATAAATTAAAATCTTGATGGCATCCTTTGGTTATCTTAAACGCAAGTAAAAAACTTTAAAATTTGCACAACAACATTTTTGATTTCAAAGTTCATTTTGAGTCAAAATTTGTTTTGATCCAATAGTTAAATGAAAAGGATTGAATAAAATCAATGTACATAGAATATATAACTTATAGTTTTTCAACGGCCATAGGGTCTCTTGTTTATGATTCATGAAACATTATCAAACAAAAGAAAATTGAAAAAATAATGCCCATCTATAAAATCTCCTTCTTTTTAATATGGTAGTGGTTTTCTCTTTAAAATAAAATATTATTATGCATTCAATACTAAACAAATGAAAAAAAAACTTTTGTGAATAAAATTTCATTAAAAAAACTTTAAATTTCTAAATTTAATTAATGTATATCAATTTCATACACCATTAAAAAATTCACCCAAAAATTCCATTCACAGTCTTAGTTTTGAAATATATATTCAAAATTTCAAACTTTGTGATGGGTATTATTTTGTCACGAATATATTCCATACATTCAATTTTTTCAATTTTTGTTGAATTTTTCAAAATAATTGATTACATGAAGTCTAAAGAAAATCAAATATATTTAAAACAAGAAAAATTAATCCAAGATGTGATGTCCATACATCACCAAAAAAAGTAATTGCAAAAAAATTATGCATGTGACTACAATTTTGGGGCAGGCTTAGTGTGCTTTCACCCCATTATATAATAACATCCACAAGTTGCAATTCATTGGTACAATTAGTAGGGAAAATGTGATATGGAAGTTTGGTTGATCTTGTTTGATTTAGTTGAAAAAAAATTTAGTTTTTATATGAATATTCCAACAATCAATCAACCATACTAGCTTTCAACTTTCTTGTAATTTGAGTTATTGAATGTAATTATGCAAGTATGGAAACATGATGTTGAGGACATCACTTTGTCGTTTGATAATTATCAATACAGGTAATTAAAGAATTTCAATAGCAATGGATTCTATAATAGCTCTTAGAATTGGAACTAAATTGTAAAGGTAAACAATGGTTGATTAGTGTTTTTCATCTTTTGGAGCATTGTCACAAGTTTAATTTAAAATGTGAGATACTCTTTTAGAACTAGTAGATTTTGCTTCAAATGTTTACAATTTTACTATTGTGCCTTGTTGGTGTGCTTGAATGTGATTTAAGTTGAGTTCTCCTTTTGATATAAACCAAGTTCACAAGTTAATTTTAATTAGGTTTTCATAGGAACTTGTAACTCTAGTGGGGCTTTTATAACCAGTTCACAAATAATGATTAACATCAAAATTTGTACCATATTTTGTAACTATTGCTATTATGATGGCCATAAATGTGGTTGAAACATGTTTATACATTGCCCTTTTGAATTTTGATGTTTTAGGTCCATTCAATCTTGGTCATTTGCATCCTCCTTTGCACTCTTTTCTTGCTTGATCTATGTTTCAAATTGTAAACTTGTTACAAATTTTCTTGGGTGTCCAATAGGGCATTTTAATTTCAACATTTTTTTGCATGAATTTTTCTACTTGATTGACATTCTCATTTAACAATTCAACCTATTTCTACAAAGCTTCCTAAATTGTTCTTCACTTGTGATAGTATTGAACAAAATTTCTTGTGAATTTTATGTTTCAATTTTTCACTCTCAAAACTCATGTGCATCAAAACATTGTTATGACATAAATATATGTCAATTTGAGCCTCTTTTAACCTCGTTACAAATTGTGCAAACAAAGATCACTAAAAAATTTCTCTTCAATTAAATGCATTGCAAAATATTGAGAAACAAAACTCAAGAAATCAAACAATTGCATATTGGCCCTAAGAAAAATGAAATAGGTACTTACATTAAATGTAGCCTTGATATTGATATTGTATTATATACATGTGTACACAACTTATCATCATTATAAAAAATAAAACTTAACATTGCATCAAGCCAAAAATTCCCCCAAAAAATTTGTAAATTAAAATGAATTTTGAAAAATAAAATAATCATTCAGCACCCAAGTGCCAAACACGAAAAGGTACTACAATATTTTGAAAAAACGAGTTATTTCAGTCTTCCTTGTGAAAGATTAATGTTGTACATGTAATTTTTCAAAACTATAAGTTTTATAGATAAATTTAACTTCCAAATACATTATATGGAACTCTAAACAAAACCCCCCCAAATTAAACTTTAGAAAATATGTTAGGTGTAGTTTTTCCAAACTATAAATTACATGGATCAATTTAACCTCCACTTATAACTCCCAAAGCAAACTAATCCTCATCTTTTAAACCCACCTATAACCACCATATGTTGACCAATAAATGATGAAACCCTAAATCATATACTTGATATATGGAAAAATGGGTTTGTTTATATTGCTATGACAAGTTCTAAATGGATGAAAGGAAATGTTCATTCTATGTTCATGTTTTTTTTTAAAAGAAAGGAATCCAAACATTTTATTCCATAGTTGTTTTTAGGGACCAGTTTTGGAGTAGATTTTTTTCCTCCCATTGGCCTATATATTTTTCTTATTATAAATTTAGAAATTAAATATTAGTATATTGGAAACAAAGAAACTCAATTGTGTCAAGAAATTCAAATTAAATACAATTTTGCTTCAATGTTCCAAACTAGGAACACAATTAAATGAGATTATAACATTGGTCCCTTTCAAGGATGATCCACAAAGTTGGTTCATAGATGCATGGGCTTTTTACATTGTTGTCCATTTGAATAGTAATGCATATCTTGATGATTTTGGTCCCATAAAACAAGGATGTTTGACATCAAAATATCATTAATTAGTTGTTTCAAGGGGATGGTTAAATTTATCCAAAGATTCAACTATCTCAAGACCAATGTTACCTACATTGACCAAAAGCAATTGCATTTGTTACAATTTCATCTTACATTAAATGACTATGGTCATTGATTATGTTTATACCATGTTTTACGGCTAAATTGACCACAAAATGATCAAAGATGTTTTAACAATTAATTGATGGAAAGCCAAAACCTACCACACCTCATAATTTTATTTGGAGCTTTAATGTTTAATATACATCAAAGATAATTCAAAAACCAATTCATATTTCTTTATTTATCATAATAATATTTTTATTATGATTTCATAATTTTATTCATAATCAACTAATTGCATGTCCACTTTATAATATTGCTAATAAAAAAATTTTGCCACAATTTTACATAAAACTTAATTGTGCATGAACTATACATTTCAATGTGTACCAAGAATTTGTGTACCATATATTTATTCTACATTATATATATTTGCATTTTAATAGAAAATTCCATTTGGGATTGTCTTAAGTGGGATTTGATGTGCCCCCAAAGGCTTGCCACAAGTTATCAACATAAATTATCCTATTCGGTGCATTGTAGAAAACTTTAAAGCCTTGGGTATGCTCTTTATCTCCTCACATTTGCATAAGTGAATGTAAAAGTTTCAAAATAAAATGAGGATGAGAAAATGCTCTTCACAAGCACTCTTAGTCACATCAACTATGTTAACCAAAAAAAGGTAATTGATGTAGTTAGGAGCAAAAATCAAGACATGAATTGATGACAAAAATCAAGGTGACATGGCCTAGATTTAAAGCAAAGACCACTTTCCTCCTTACATTATACTTTTTAAGTTGTCACAACACCTACATCAAAGTGGAAAAATTCCCCAAACTCCCAACACCCATTTCTTAAATTTCTAGACAAATGTTATGACAAAACTTCAAATGTTCATAAACCCACAAAACACAACCAAATGAGACATTTGACCCCATTTTGTTTTGATTTTGAGTCCATCTTATTGAAGCCATTTTCAAGAGCTTTGTAATGATTCAATTTAAACAAGGTTTGATTACTTAACCCATACCCCAAAAATCTTCAAAGATTGAAACTTTGATGGGACTCCCAATGTGAGAATGCACTTGGGAATGTTGAGTGTTCCTCCCTTGCACTCTCACACACTTTCAACTTGCCTTGCAAATGCATTTGAGTCATGCCATGCCTTGGCATCATTCTTGATTCATTTTTCTTACCTTGCCCCAACCTTGGTCATGAACTCAAAGCTAGAATTATAATAGTTTTCTTGATAACTCAATGAACATACAAGGTCTTCATGTTGAGATAACAGTATGATGGATCTAATCACAATGTTTTTATACATTGAATTAACCAAATGATTTTAATATTTTAAATATGAAATCATACGCCTAATTCCAATAGGTACAAACACAAAGAAAGGAGCTAAGGGTGCCGTAGTCCTTTCAAAGGATTGCATTTTACACACCACACCAAAACATGGCATTCATGACTATGTTTTCACTCGAGGCATGTAGTCATGGATGATATGTACTTGTGCACAATCATCAAGTTTTAGTCATGGGTATTATTACATGATTTGGTCAACTATTGTAAACATTTGTGTGATTGCATGTATTATGAATAATTCTAAATTTTAATAACTAATAGGTAGGTTATAATATGTACATAAGTCTTATCTATGTTATGACAATTTAAAATCTATTTATGAAATTCACACAATGTGATTACAACATACATAATATTGTAAAATTGATTCATTTCTCATCTGAATCATTTTAATTTTTTTCCATGGCCAATCATAAATTCCAAAATCTTGTAAAAAATTTGGTAGGTTGTTATTAATGTTGTGAAGTTGATTTTCATATTTTTTTAAATGTTGGGTTTATAAAAAATTGAACATAAACATTTAATTTTAACCCTACAACTATAATGTTAGTTGTGATGCAATTTTATGGACAATTTAATGTGCTTTCACCCAAGTAAAGTGGGCTAGGTAATCAGCTAGTAGTTAAGTTAGGGTAGGCTTGATTTTTAAATTTTATATATTATAAAAATTATAAATAAACAAATGGTAGTTTGTGTTTTGTTGTGAATTTCCACATGTCTTATATACATCATGGAGTAAAAAAATCCTATCTTTCATAATTTATCTATTGATATAACAATTAGGATTGAATTTATAGATGTCAATCATGCTTGTAATGATAGAAAACACAATTGACCATGTCTATAATCATAGAAGATAATGTTGACCATGATTATAATCACAATAAACATTATAATTATATATGGAATGACATTTGCGAATATGCCCACATAAATGCCTAATAATCTTTTATGAGGAATCCATTTCGATTACAAAATCATGTAGTCACCAATGTCCTTTACCTACAAGTACAGTCATGGATGCCATGTTTTGGTGTAGTGACATGTGGTGTTCATGTGCACATTGTTGGTCTATTATACCATTTTCTTTGTATATTTCATATAATTTTTCAAATTGAAAATTAGTTTTGAAATCAAATATGACCCATAAAATAATAAGAATTAAAAAATATTTGCACAACCTTTACATTATAGTCAAATGTAGAACTTTGCTTTTAACCATGATCACAAATTGTCAACTATTTTAATCATTAAGAACTTTTGAAAATTAGAATCCAATAGCCTACACGTAAAACACATTTTGAATGGTTCAACACATGTGACCTTTCTTGTTAAGAATATTAAAAATTTAGAAAATAATTAAAAATAATTCATGCACATATGACAAGAAAAAAATAACTTTTGATATTAAAAAAGACATGTCCACATCCTTATTTTAAGTGTTTTAAATATAAAAAAATTGAAAAATCACGAACTTGAGAGTAAGCATGCAAAAATAGGTCAAAAAGTAACCATCAACACTACAATATATTTATATATATAAATATAAGAAAGAAAATTGAAAACCTCTTCAAGTATAATTATAAAACCATCATGCATTTTATTAAGTTTATAATAAATTACATACCAAATTTCAAATTCTTTGGTGTAAAAAATATAAATAATAAGCTTTAAGCAAGGTTTAATGGTCAATTGTTGCACACCCATGTTGAAGGCAACTCATCCAACTAATCACCTTGATATTGTGTCATATATTGTAAAGGGTTTTTAATTAACAATTATAAACACTTGCCCATCAATTCAAAAGTCACAACATTACAATCACCCCGACCATGTGCTGTTCTTTTTACAAGTAATAACACAAAGGCTACTCGTGTGTGATTAACATGTGAAAAATACCCACAATTTTGCAACACATGAACATTGAACACAAAATGTTTGACGACAATGTTCTTATGTTTTGTCTTGGTGTGCACTTAAGTAAGTGATAGAAAATGGAAGACTTTTTTTTGGATAGAAAGAATGGAATACCTTCTTTGACTATTATAACTCCAAAGTGTCATGACTAATAGGAGCCTGAAATTGAACTTCGTGTTTTCAATTGTGCACATTTTGGCCAAATGAGTCCCACACCAAAGATGCTCATATATATATATACTAACCATAAAGCAACCCATGTAAAGTGTGGTAGCCTTTATCGAACATGTGGCCTTAAGAAAATTTCTTGTACCACACTAAGTACTAAGTTTTGCATATCACAATTTCATTAAGTTATAGAGGGGAAATCCCAGGGCCCGCGCCCCCCAGTTTCCCTCTTTATAACTAAGGACGGTACTAAAGTTATCTGTACAGTCATACTGTCTTTGAGGCCTAGTTTGACCCTGTAATCCCTGTTTCATCCTCAATTTGAGTGTAATTGTAGTTGAGGGAAAATGGGTTGTGCTTAATGAAATTGGGTATCATCAGTTCACAAGATTTGCAACAATTTTATCCTGACAAGACTTTCTTTGATTTAATGAAGAATATGAGCCGCAGGTAAGGCAAATCCAAAACTGGGGGTGAAACCCTTGTGAGGACCAAATTACGTGAGAAAGCCAGTTTGGTTCCCTCTTTTTTTTTGGCATTTATCCCCCTTTTTTTCCACTGTGTATTGTTCTCACCTTGACTTTTCTTTTCATCCCCAGTTATGGAAAAACTCAGGCCCAGTTCCCCCAGTTTGGGGGATAAACTCTAATAGCCCAAGGCAAAGGTCTTAAAAATAAGGGAACTGTGAGGAAGAGGAGTTTTTGGGCAGTCAAAATGGCCAAAGTGTACCTGCACCCGGTGGTGCACCATTCAGGATGGATGATGGACAGAAAACATTTATTTCATTGTATTCCTGTCCAGTAGGTAACCATGGTGGTAAGCTATGTATTAACCATCCACATGCATTTTACCCTACTTAGTAGCCATCACGTGCTTTACCTATTTATCTAACTACATAGTAACCAGAGTGGATATCAGGTTTCACCTTGGTAACCTGCCCTACAAAATACAGGTCCTACGTATGTAAGGGGTGGTGGGTCGTTAATACATACGTGGTAAAAAAAAGAGACTAACCTAACCATCATGGTTAGGTCTGGAACTCGAACCCAATGGAAAAAATGATTCTGTCCACCCATCATCATCCATCATCCATCATCCATCTGATGGCTGTTCATAAGTTTTCAGATTATGAGGATCGTGCCCCACTCTATCTGACTCAAGGTGAGCTTGCAATTTGAGTTCCATTTGCTAGTGTGGATCTTAGCTCTCATCAATGGAAAGAAAGCAAGGCTCGCAGCATGGTAAACAAATCTCCAACTTTCCAACAGACAGACACAACAATTTGAAGCTCCAAATCAAAAACTTTCTTTGACCACAAGTAACTTCAAACTTGATGTGTGCATGCATGGGTCCAGCAAATTGGAACCATCGTCCACTGGAGAAAGAACATACAGCAGGTTATCATAGTAGAAGTTGCGAGATCATAGTTCGTTGATGACAGTTCTTTTGCAAATCAGTTAACAAGTAATTCTTCAATTTAAGGCGTGCTTTTGGATACATACTTTGATTGGTGGCTTGTTCTATTTTCAGCCAACTTGCGCCTGAAGGTGGAGTAGTGCCCACTTATTCTGCACAAACAAGGTAATGGTTTCCAGGACATACCTAAAGATGGTGAAATACAAGAAGCTCAAGAATGTTTTGAACTGTACCCTTCAGTGGAATAAGAAGTGCATTAGCTTGCTACTGTCACTTTGTGGGCCTGGCACTTATTACTCAGCATTATGAAGCTGCTTCCATCTATCTCCGTCCACTGCAGTTATGTTGGGTCACTCGTTTTGTGCTACAGCAGGACAAAGAAGCTTAGGAATAATATCACCATGTTCCAACACACAGTAGCAATAGGTTGATGGTCAGAATGAGAGTCTCATCAGCGCCAAAGAGACTGGAAATCTGATCATTGCTTCTCTCTTTTCCTCCAACCACATTATCTGCAGAAAAAAAAACAACCACCACAAGCTGAAGGAATTGAGAGGCTCTTCACATGCTCACAATAATGTGAAGGATCAGAAGCAGTCAAGCCGTGTAACCTAATGGACACCACCATGTCAATATCACCCGAAACAAGGTATCATTAGGTATAATACCTAAACCCTCTCCCTCTCTCTCTCCTGCAAACTTTCCCTTTGTCGACAGGGATGTTCCTGGAAGCTACTGGAAGGACAACCATTGCACTCACTACTAATCCTTCAAAGGTTTTTAGTGTATCCACCAGCTAAGGTGCATAAGTGTGTTCTCTTTTCGACAAATCCTAACGGTACACACTGTCATCTGAGGTGCCATGCCCTCATGGAAAAGGGACATTGTTCACCCTCAATAGGGGGTTCAATAACTTACACTTCCACAAGTTATCCAGCAAATTCAAGGACAACTCAAGACTACTCTTCATCCACCACTCTTTACCTCTCACATGATACATGTGTCAAACAAGATGAACAATAGATTGCTATACAAATGAGTCTTGGTGCATACAGGGGAGCTACCCCACAACAATTTTGCAGTAGTCTTTGCACAATCTCATGCTGGTTGGTTCAAAATTCTAAGTTTTAATCACCTTTGGAATCAAGGTGAGTGCACAGAAATAGAACATGCAAAAAAAAGGCATACACCATTAGAGGTTGCATCCAGCAAGGTGAACATGTATACAGCAAGCAAAATGTAGCCTTGAATTATGTGTGTTAATACCCAATTCTGGGCAAACAATTTCTAAAAAAATTCACAAATTCAATCATCTGTAGATGACCCCCAAGTAATTCATGTTACTCCTCCTCAATGTTGAGGAGCCAAAAATTCCAAACCCCTCCCATTAAGAGTCTAAAGATTCTGTCCTGCTCTACAAGTTGAGAATATGAAGTAAACTCACCTTCTCTGCAATGAATGGACTATCAATTTCTAGTAAAGTACTTAATTATGGTACAGATACTTGACCAGAATAAGAAGATAACAAGACGCCTGTCATAAACAGCTGCATTTTCTGGATATGAATTTCACTCCCAACACCAAATATTTTATTCAACCCTGTAAGCACATACAGAAAAGAGAATCAAAGGTTGTAAGAAAGTTGTCAGGCAAGAATTATACAAATCAGAGATGATTAATAAGTCGAACCTATTGCAATACATATTGACAATGTTAGATAGAAGTAGCTGTCCAACAAAATAAAGTTGTAGCAGAACTAAAGCCAATACCTGAAGTAGACAGTGATCTGAATAGCACACTCCTCGTCTCACATAAAAGCCTTCCTCACAGCATCACAAAAACCATTTGGGTTGACAAGGTTGCTGGCTAATGATGCCTCCAACAATGGTTTCATTCTCCCATTGCACTCCTCTTTCCCATGTAAGAGATCAGACACATCATTGTTCAAGAGATGTAATTCTCCCTGGCATGAGTTAGAACTGCAATTGAATGGTTACAACTCATTATACTACTGCCTCTGCAGTTCAAGAGCACCACTTCAAAGAGCAACTGTGTACATCTGTTTGCTGCTGGCAGTTGGTAAGTTGGAGTCAGAGAGCACCCTGCTTCTTCTCTGGAAAGACTTCTTGAGTTAGAGCCCAAGCATGCTGTTCCCGCCATTTGGGTACCACACGATGGTTGGATCGATAGCCTAATTTATCTTTATTCTTCCAACTACCAGATTCTTGTTCTGCATTTGAAAGACATCGTGATGAATTCTTAACTGCCACTCGGCAGCTTGTCATCAAATATTCTAAGAGACCCTCAAGATCGTCAATGTCAATAAAGACTTTTTGGCCCTTTGTGTAGTTCATGCACTCACGAACAAAAAAGCATCTTTTCCATCCATAGAGCAGAGAGTACATTCGCATCCTAGAAGGCATGCCCCCTTTATTTGCAGGCCAAGTCCCATGAAGCTCATAGTGGTGGATGTTTGCTGCATGCAGATAATTCCCAAACCAGTTGATGTAGTAGAGGAGAGGAAAAGCCTCTAAAACAATGGCATACGGACGAGCAAATAAGAAGTTTATATTGTGGGAACCATGGGGAGTTATAACGACATCAGCATTTGCCACAGCTTTCACCTGCATCATTTTGAGTATATGTCAGTGGTAGCTGAATCTGGGCTGAACTCTGTTCTGAGGGATTATTTTGATACTAGTGATCAAATTAAACCATAAGAGAAGCTAATCATAAGTCATAATCAGCACAAGCTCCTCTCTTTTCCAGAGCTTCAAACCATTTTCAGATAAAATCATGTTGAAAATATATGGAATAAACATTTGTGAACAAATATACATGCCTGCTCACATAAATGACTACTGCCACTTGTCATGACCTCTGGCACAACCATCAGCTCCCTCTCCAGCACAGTGAGCACTTCTCCCATATTTGCTATGGACCTGAAAGTCGATTGTTGATACAAATAAAACATTTTGTTACTATTATGACCTCAATATTGCACATCACCATTGTCATTTTCTAAGTGTCCTAGTAACCTATCAACAAATTGAGATCATAACAGAACTGGACTCTTAAAGGAAGCATCACCAGCCAGGCAGAGCTTGAGATTATAATACCTGGAAGAATTTACACGCTTCAAGGCCACCACATTTTTCACTGGCCTGGATGCATCTAACACAGGAATATTGCAGTAACCCAACACCCTCTTCCTGAGCCAGTTGTTTGCCCCAACATTAGGTATATATCCTGCATTTGTAAGACCTGGAAAACAGGAATTGCATACTTGAGTAAGGGGGAACTTCATTCTTGAAATGGCAGGGATGACAGGCGGCAGTCTAGCCCTAGACTTAAATAAAACGATGAGACCAAAAAAAAACCACAGAATCAGATCAATTAACAAAATCAGTCAAAAGCAGATTGACAGCATAATTTACTTGACATGACAACCCACCACAGTCTACAATGCAATCCATAGAGGCAAAGGAAAGCACACAATAACACCAAACTACAGCAATGCCATAACACCTAAAGAGAATCAAAGAAATGCCCTAATCATATGTCAGACTTAGGGCTCTCAGTCAAAAAGCAATGGAACAGCAACTTCATCATGCTTGCAGTGATAACAAGTTTCCAACACTACCAAGAAGAGGCATACCTGAGAACAAGATTGCATCTTCAAAACAGACCTGAGGTTCATGATCATTGGGAACATTCAAGAAGTTCACTCTCAAAGTTTGTTGGAATACTTTAATCAAGCCTAATGACCACTCTGAGATGGTTGAGGGGTCTGTTGATGTAAACCAATGCAATGTTGAATTTTCTAAACCATAGAGGTGCGATAAAAGAATTGCAGGAATGAGTTTCTCTGCTTCATGGTGTGGGTTCGGCCCAACATTGGGCCCATTTGGCATTAGCTTAACATCTGCTACCATGTGTACTCCCCTGACCCACTTTGCCTGTTCCTTCTGGCCTTCATCACCTAGACAATATCAGCAAGGAAACCACCATCAAATAAGACTAAAATTCATATTCACGTATAACTGCAGAGACAGATTCTGCAAAAGCAAGTAGGAACCCTAACCCTAAGTGATCATCACACATATGGAGCATTAGTGACACAATGGGTAAAGTATACTCTCAGACTTGTGAATGTCTAGCTGAAGATATGACCACTTCCTTCACCACACATGGCTCCAACATGACTGGAGAAAAGGAACTGTGGAAAGTCACCTGCTGATGTATAAGGTTTGTGAGACCTTGAGTCCCAACCAGGACAATTCCCCCTCTTCACAGGCACCCGTGCCCTAGGTACATGAGTAATAAGCCGCAAAACATCTGGTAGACCCCCTCCTGCATCAACAATTTCTTGACTAAGAGGTTGCTGATCTTCACAGATTGTAACTTGCTTGCGTGAAACACACATCCCGTGCACTCGAGGGAAACAAATCTTGCCACAGGAGTCGGTGCATACAGAATGTTTGTTCACAACATATCCATTAAACTGTCCATCTGAACAAGTTGAGGAAGATGATGATGGTTTGACGTTGAAGAGAGGCGGAGGGAATGAAAGAAACCATTGCAGAAGGGGCACAGTGAGTATGAAGACGAATGAAACTAGGAGCAAGAAACGGTGACTCCGAAACACCTTCCGAGTTGTTCTTGTGCTAGAGCGTTCCAGCACCTTTCGAGAAGACCTTGCTCTCTCAAGCATTCCCATCCTTTCAACATAGATCTCTATCTTTTTCTCTCTATTTTTCCCTTTCGTGGCCAACCAGCCTGATCCTGGATCCTCGGAGTCGCATGATCTCACATCCTTGAATCACATGGTGGACAAAGAAGCTCAATATTTTTTTCTGCAGCAAGCAATGCTCTAGGAGATTGAGAAATCTGCTCATTCTTGTTCTTGTTCGGTTTGCAAACCCGAACACACATGCCACAGAAAACTGCCCCGCCCCGCTCAGCCACCAAAAGATGCTCAGACAACAACTGAGGTTCCACTCCGCAAGGGGGGCCGATGTATGGACAGGAGCGTTGCACATCCGCTCAGCCGAGCAACTCCGCTCCGCTATTGAGAAAAGAGAGCCGTTGGAGGGGCATAGAAAGGGCAGTCACATATTGTAAACGAAGCGTGTTTGTCACTCCCTCATCATCACAACGCATGAACGTGTACAACTCCTCAATCAACGCTCAATGATGTAGAGTTCGTTAGAGCTCTGGAAATCCTTTTTCCAAGTATTGCGACTATGTACACTCCATTGCGAAAAGATGATGAAGAAGAAGAAGAAGCAGAAATTGGAAAAGGGAGGAGGGGGGCGCTACCTACATACAATACAGTAGAGGAAGAGAGTTTATTCTACTACAAGCACACCTTCTTCTTCACCCTGAGGAAGCGATTGCTAATACCATGGTAGCAGATCCAAAACACCTGTTGCCCCTTCAAATAAGAATAATTGCACTGCAGTTGCGCGTGATACTTTTCATGTTTTGCGCAAATGAGCGCGCGGAAGGAAGAAGATAAGAGAAAGAAGGTTTGCCAGCCCTGTTCACGAATGTTTGTGTTCCCTGGAAAGCAGAGCTTTTTCGAAGCAGAGTCGGCACAGAGAGAGAAGAGAGTGAGAGCGAGAGAGCGCGGTGCCAGGGAGCCGCCAGCTCCGAGTTGCGTCAGAAAACAAAAATCCGAACCGAAAATAGCATCTGGAGCACTACCTCGGCGAGCGCGCGCGGAATGTCCCCTTTTAGGTTCGGCACAATGGCGGAACATGCCTCGGCGAGGCGCGGAAAGTTCCCTTTCAGGTTTGGCAAATTGTCGGAACATGCCCCAGAGCTTCACGGAAATGTCCCCTTTCAGGTTCCATGCACAATGTCGGATATTGCCTCGGATCGGCGCGGAATGTCTGCATTTAGGTTCGGAACAGCTTCGGGACAAGCCTCCGAGCAGCGCGGAATGTCCCTTTCAGGTTTGGAAAGGGTAAAATTGCAAAACATGAAGGATGAAACAGTCGACGTGCCTGTTTTTAAGTAGAACTCTTTGTTCAGGTCCGGTAGCCTAGTGTAATTTCCGAACCTTTGGTTTGGACGCGTCCAGTTCTAAAACTAGAGAACGGGCCTTAGGAGGGGGTCGCGTTCTGCCTACTGGTGAGTCACTAGGGCAGTTAAGGCAACAAAGAATGCGGCCCTTATTGAGCCCTGATCTCACCCTAGGGACGAACTAAGGAATCCTGGGTATATCTTTTGTAAAGCCTGTGAGGTCTCTTAGTGACCATATTAAGTAAGCCCTAGAACATGATTTAGCCAAATTTGGTTATTAATGAACTATGAAAGGAAATTTTTCTTTGAATATCCTTGTATTTTCTGGCTAGCTACTTGGTCCACATATAGAAATCTGGCGATTTAAAAAATTATCAGGGATTTTTTTTTAAAATTTTGAAAATCGTAAAAAACAATGAATTTGTCACCCAAAAAATTCAAAAAATTCACAACATCATGAAATTTTACATTAAAAGAAGGGTTCCAATAGGATAATGTTAGGCAACAGATACCGAATGTGACAAAGTGGGGTGCTATCGGGTACATGTCAGGGAACAAATGAGAACTTAGGGAACATGTTCAAAACCTATGGGGAACTTGAGTGAGGGGAAGGGACATATTGAGGACTTGGTGAAAACACATTGGGAACAAAAAAAAAACCATAGTTCATAATAACAATTAGTGAAAATATTTCTCAAAAGCTGAGATGGAAACAACTCCCTTTTTAATTCTATGTGTACTAGTGGGTACCCGTTGATTGTTTCAACCAATTAATAACTCTTGTTGTTCTGTCTGTGTACTCCAGCTATAAAATATTTTAGAATCTTTTGGTGCATTCAAAATTAATATAATTATTATATTTTTAATATTGAATAAAATCTCATTACTTTGCAAATTAACGATGTTTAGACAACTTACAAATGCGCAGGGAAGAAAGGCAGGTGCAAGAAAGGCTTGCAAGTCAGCACTGATTTCAACCTCACCAACTCTTGCCTGGAATTGCCTCACCAACCAACCCAATTACACAGGGAAGCTTCAGAGGACCTCTAGTTGACAACCTGTTGATCAATATGTCACAGGTTGTCCCTCCAATATAGAAATTGACCTTTGAAAGCATGGATAGAATTCTCATAGAGAAACCTTTGTGTTGTTCTTGTGCAGAGCCTTTGAGCACAAAAGAACATATCGCTCAGAAAAGAATATGTGCTGTCTTTCTTTACAGAAAGATTTTATTGGATTTCGTTGTGTATTCACAGTCTATTGCTCAAAAGGCAGTATTGTGTGAAGACAAAAAAATGTGGATGAAAATAGGGATCAAGGAAATCAGACAAACTTCTTGGAATTGAAGAACAATGCTGCGTGAACTTGCTACTGAGAATTGGGCCGTCACGATTAGTGTTGCTCCTTCATTCTCCTGTAACAAAGAAAATCCACATCTCCTGATCCCAATCATGCAAGGATTGCCCTAAAGATTGTTCCACACACATATATGTATGTGGCTTTGATTGAAAAATCAAGCCAATTTCATGAGTTTGATTGCACCGGTGGAGTGTGCAATCTTTGGTTTTGAAGAAAAGGAGAAGGCTTTCTAATGAGCTGATGGGTGGAAGAAGGAGATGATGTTTTGGGTTCTGTTTCTCAAGAGCT
>Ga0116227_10001231_pt1 | contig 56228 bp, 32 predicted proteins | sample S1TSphgellanicum_FD_89693 | JGI IMG/M metagenome (GOLD analysis project Ga0116227, IMG submission 89693) | Host-associated microbial communities from peat moss isolated from Minnesota, USA - S1T2_Fb - Sphagnum magellanicum MG | ecosystem: Host-associated > Plants > Peat moss > Unclassified...
AATTAAAAAAAAAAAAAAAAAAAAAAAAAAAAAAAAAAAAAAAAAAAAAAAAAAAAAAAAAAAAAAAAAAAAAAAAAAAAAAAAAAAAAAAAAAAAAAAAAAAAAACCAAAACCTGGGATTAGGTGAGTAGAGAGCCAATAATACCATGTCTATTATTATTCTAATACCTATAAAATCTTCTTACAAATTTGTCATCCATCTTAGGACCAAGAAGAAGCTGTAACAATGGATGATAAAACCATGATTCCTTTCTAATCACTAAACTCCTCAATGAGCTTAGAATTCCATCCAATCTGAACACACACTGTATTGGACTAAAGAAGCAAGTTTGCAAAGTATTAAAAAAAAATTTAAAAAATCGTGGATTTAAAACAAAGTGTTATTGAATGAGATTTATACACAGGGTTTTTAAAAATAAAATAAAATAAAATAATAATAAAATTTGTGATATTGAAAAATTGGCGAAACTTTCCCAAATTTTAGCAAAATTAATGGAATTTACACTAGGAAAGAAAAAATTTCTTAAAGTGTTTTGGCAAAAATGACAAAAAGTTTGCCAAAAAGAGACACGGACTAGAACTATGATGCTTCGGCTAGTTCGGTGGTGGGGCAAGGAAAGTGGTCGGGTTAATAATAACTTTGCTTACAACTGAATATACCGGTCGGTCGGTTGGTCGTGGCACATTGGGCTAAAAAAATCGTTTTTAAAAAGCCCGCTTACTTACTTGCTTGCACCTTTGCTTGCACCTTTGCACCCCTTGTTCGGTTATACTTGGCCTCTTTTCAAAATCTCGAAGATGGCGGGACGATGGCCTAAAAGGGAAGGGAAGGGAAGAATTCATGATAGTGTTCAAGTCGGAAAGGAAACGAAAGGAAGCGTGTCGGAACCATAAATGGATGTTACCCCCTTCCCCTTGTCTTATATACATAAGAAGAGTTTGGCTTGTGCCTTTAGCCCATTTTAAGTGTGAACTCATTCATTTTAGTAATTATTTATTTTTTTGTAATTTAGTTGAATTTTTAATGATAAAAAATATGTATTCAAAAATTCAAATTCTCCCACTAGCTAATTAAGTCTAAAAATTTTACAAAAAAAATAAATCACCTCTTTGGTAATTGAGAGCTTTCCCAACAATATATACCAAGAGCTCACACCAAAATTTCCTTTTTTTTATATTAAATTTTTTGATTTTCTTTTTATTTTTTAAATTATAAAATTATTCAATATTTTTCAAAAACTCTTGCATCTCAAGTCTAAACATTACGGAAACCACCTTGGTACACCCTAATCATTTAGGGTTTTTTAATGGTACCAAGTGTGCGAGTAGGAGGGGCATCTTGGATTGAGAGAATTCTAATGTGACATACAAACTAGGTACCTTCCTTGATAAATATTTAAATTCAACTTGATATATATATATTTTTTAAAATTTTTTAAAAAATTTCTAATCACCAAACATACCTAAGTAGTAGTGACCCTACTTCCCCAAAGCCCTTAAATGATTTTTTTATTAAAAAAATTATTTTTTCATAAATTTTTATTTTTTTTCCCCCTTCATATTTGCTATGTACAAAGTTAGGTGACTCGCTCCTTGTACATCATCTTTGGCTGCCCAAAAACAATTTCACAAAAAGCCAAGGCAGTGGTGGTGGCAGGAATCCAATGCACTTTCAGCAGCTGCAAAAAACCTACTACTTTACATGCATCACACAGAACTCACAGAAATCAATCCCAGTGCAATTAATTACAACTGCTCAGATTCACACAATTGAGGGCCCAAAAAAAGCTTTTCATCATGTTCAGTACATTGTCCTTAGAGCATCTCCAACGGTGCTTAGTATGTGATCCTCCTGCATAGTGAAAATTGGATGAACAAATCCCAACATATGCTGGTTTGACTCAGGAAAATAGTTGGTTTTGGCTCAGCATAATTTCACACCTCGCTTGCCGTGGCTGGTGAAAGGCGCAACACTGCTGTGCACCTCCAGAAAAGAGTGTAATAAATATGATCTAACTGCTGCTCAGTGTTTCTGATTGGCCCATCATAATGATTGGTCCCGGTGGTTTGCTATTAGTAGTCCCCGCACCTATTTGCTGTGCCAGTTTCAGTTTTTTTGGTGGGGTTGCAAAAGAGTACATAACTAAACTTGAATGTGAAAAATATTTTCACAGGGTCACTTACTGAGCACCACTGGAGATGCTCTTAATCCATATTTTTGCTCCTATACATACACATGAGTACACTATGCACATCCTTTCCATTATGCAATCCAAACATTCGATGGCTCAATGTGTGTGTGTGTGTTTTTCTTTTTTTGGAGCTCAAGTTTTTCATTAAATTGCAAATTGGGCATTCATTAAAATGAAAAGATTTGTTTCTTTTTTTCTTCTATGAGATTGAGTTGGGAAATTTCTAATTTTGAAAACTACTTGTTAAGAACTTCCCTAGCAACTTGCTAATGCCTAGTAAAATCCGGTATAGTTAAAGAGAAAATTTAGTTAAACTTTTTTAATTGATGGGGAGTTAGTTTTTAATGTTTAGTAGCCTGGTTGGGTGTTAATAATTTATATATAAAGCTTTCGATTTTATCTATAGGGGTTCATCTCTTAATTTTTATCATGTTCACAATTGAATTTGGTTGGGGTTTAGAACCCAATTTACTTTGACCAAGGGTATCCCAAGCCCGATAGTGCAAATTTCATAAAGGAGAAAGCCCCAGGGAGGGTCATTCTCAAAATAAGGGGCCAAGGACAAAGTGAGAGCTGAGTTGAGCCCCGGATTTTGGTTTGGGAATGTACTCCACCCACAGTCTTTAACCACGGTAAAGTTGTAGGGGGAGGTTCCCATATGAGTGCATTCTCTTGAGGGAGGGGCACTCAAGGGCATGAGCGCGAGGTTTGTTTGTATCATAGATTTAAATGGAGGCCACAATCCTAGGTTTAAACCCTAAATAGGGTTTAGAGGTTATTATTCCTAATTTTTAAAGATCTAGGTCTAGTGTTTGATGTTGAACCCCAATCCATCTACACCATACCTCTCACTACAATGCCATCATTGTTTTCATTCAAACTAAATGTAATAATAATGAAGAAAATTTCTTGACTATCATTTCTTCCTATTGTAGCAAGTAGTTCATAGCCATGTCATGAATAAAGAAGGGTTTGGGTATGCCTCTTGGAATGGGAGGAAGAAATCCATGCCACCTTTGTTGTTTTCATAAGGCATTATCATCAAAACCCCTAGCATTTTGATTGAGTTGCATGAATTTATTTGTCTAAAACACCTTCAATGCTTTACATAAGCAAATTTGCATCCATAATTCATGGTCTTTCTTCTCATTGTAATGCTTTCTATAAGTTGCATTTTTCAAATTTGTTTATTTTTAAACAAGTTTGGAGAATTGGTAATAGAAGGCGTTGATATTTTCTATCTTGGGATTTTTATGGTCTTAAAGATTTTGCATTTGAGCTTTCCCACAAGGCAAGATGCTACGTATTTTTAATTTTCAATTTTTTTGAATACATGTTAGTATTTTGTAAATTTGTAGTCAACATAAGAAAAACCCTAAATCATATGTGATCATTAACTAATATCGAATTGAATTCAAACAAGTTTCACTAGGAAGGCAAATTAGGAATTAATTCTTGCATTTTAATGAATAATATGTTTTAGTAAATTCAATTAAGAAAATCATTTGTTAAATTTTAAACCAATAAAAATGTCTGCAATCTAGAATAATGAATAAAGCTATGACGCATTTTGTGTTACATTTAGGTTTCACATTTCTTGTATACCAAAATTATTATTTAAATAACCATTTTTTGGTCACTCTTTTGTTTTGAAATCCTATTTCATTTTGAAATATTGGTTATCCATAATAAATAAAAAAAACAAAATTCAAATTTTTTTAAAACACACAATGTTATCATAAAGAAAGGTGAGAAACAACAATATTCTCATGAAGGGGTTCAAGAGGGGTTTAAGAAGAACTTTGAAAATGATCATCACCATCATCATTTTTGGTAAGAGCTTTTGAACTCATCACCATTGTTGTTTCCAACAACTATTCCTCAGTTCATCACTATCACCACATTAACAACCCCTATTGCTTCATCAATCATCCCCATCATCATTAAAGCTCATGTTCTTCAATTCATTGCCATTGCTACTTTTAGCAAAAGTTTGTGAAAACTTTTTTTTTTTTTTTTCTTTTTCCCCCTTTCCATCTCTTTTTCTCTATCTCCTTCTTTATATGTGTTCATCATTGTTGTGCAAGAGGAGCTTGAATTGAAGAAAATAGACACCATCACCACCTATAAGAGGTCTAAGAAAAAGCCAAAAAGGCACGAGTTTTCTTTTATTTATTTTTAAAACTTTTTTTCCTTTTTTTCACTAGAAAAAAATTGTAAATGTACAATTGCAAATTTACTTATAAAAGATAACATTTTAGTCTTATTTTTAAAAATGATGATTATTGAACCCAATGATAGTAGAAAATATTTTTGAGTAGTCAATTGTGTATTCTTGCACTAGTGTTGGTATGCCATTCAAATATGCCCTATTCTACAACTCATATTTCAACCTCTTTTATTTCTTGTTTGATCCCAAATGTACCTTCTACTACTTCTACTTCTTTTTTGATCTCAATTGGAACAAGGATATGTCTTCTATTTCCTTTTTTTATCCCACTTGTAATAAGGATTGTTTCTATTCCTTTTTCAAGACTATGGTAGTAGGGACTAGAATTTTTTGAAAAGATTGTAATTCCTCATATAAACTTTGTGATAGAGATGATGCATTTGGGAAAGCTCAAAGCTCTAATCTTTCACATGCTCCAAATTTGCTCTTATTCTAGGATTCCCAAGCGTTATAAGAATTTGCCCTTGCTTTGTTGTTGCCAAATGATTTTTGGTGGAAAAAAATGCATTGCTATGAATTGTGTTGGGAAATTCCTCAATGAATATCCTTGGTTTTTGTGCCATTGGTGTCTAAAGATGTGTCTAATTGTTCCAATTCAGCTGGCTATTGCTTTGGCATTTAGCCAAAAATTGAATAGTTTATTCTTTTAATATGCACAAGGGATCAAATTTCCAATCACTTGTATGTTGTTTTTTTTTACACAAAGAGGCTATTTTTGGTCACTTGTTTATAGTTTTATGTGCCCAAGGCCTCAAATTTTAGTTTGCCTCAATGTTATAATTTGATGTCACCTTGGACCCCCCATTATCAAACAAAAAAATACACAAAATTGATCACAATTGGGCGGGCTCCAAAATGCCCCATTTTAAAGGTAGAGTGTTCTGCCCTATTCCCAAACACTGAATGTCCCAAATGGGATTCTAAACCCTAAAATTTCCAAACACTATATTTTTGGTTGAATGTTCATTCATGGGCAACTTTTTGAGCGGTCATCTGAATAGAGCAGACTTACATGGGTTTCTTAATTCACTAAGTCGTTGTTCAATCACCGCCCACCGCTTGGTGATGGGGCATTTTACCCTAGACTCCCAACTAGAGTTTATCTTTGGGTAGCACATGTATACAAGGTACCCTTGTAGGAAGACCCCCATTGTAACTAAAGGTTGAAGAACAATTTCAAACTGCCCTTGAGATGCGTCTAGATGGGGGAGAGACTACCTTAGTACCTTGACCAGTTCGACACTAATTATATCATTTTTAGAAAATGTTGAAATCCTCGAAAATTATTTCTTCCAAATCAAAAAAATATTGTGAAGGAAAATAGTGAATATTTAGGAATATTAAATTTTTTGAAATTAATTTAATGTTTCAAAATTAATTAATTAATTATTGGACGGACATGTGTTGAACTGGGAATGAAAATTTTACAAAACGAAATAACTGGGACCCAAACTAGTTTTCCCACCAATTTTGGTAGTAAACTGAGTTTCATCCTGTCTTTCCTTTTTCATGAGCGCCTCCACTCCTCCTGCTGTCTAAATTTTCGCTGCTGCTCTTATCTTGACAATGACTACAATTATTCTCAGACCTTGTGCATTAAATGCTGAGTTTCAGTGATTCATACTGAGATTTAATAAAAATTTCCTTACTTTGCAGATACCACGGAAAGAGGGGATAGGGGGGTGAAAGCAAGCAGGCCCACAGACAGGGTGAAGCCAGGGTGACTTTACAGATAAAAAGTAATTGTCTCATTCTTGTCTTAAATGATGGAACTTTCTCAATTTAGTCTCTCAGGTTGCAACGAGTGTTGTGTGATTCTTCTTTTCGAACAAGATCTTTGGAAAGTTTTGATTCTTTAAAAAAAATTTGAGGTTCTTCAGGTGTGGGTTTTCTTCCCATTTTGAAACCTCGCAATTCTGGTTGTTACGATTCTTTTTCAAATGCAAGAACCTTTGGGCTCGGTTCAAAAGAGGGTCCACTTCCATGTAAACATTACACACTTTTTTATGCTAGATTATTGTATATATAGAAATTTTAATATCAAATTAAAATTGGGGTCTACATAGATATGAATTTCAATAATAAATAAAAATTAAATATTTAAGTTCAAAGTTGAGCCTACTTATCAACTTTTCAAAAAAATAAAAGAAATCAACTTGCGTATTGAAAAAAGAAAACTTGCCCCTCTTTTAAAGAGTGTTTTTTCGCAGTTCCGGTTTCAAGTGTAGATCTAGCAAAAAATTAATTACCACATTCAATGACCAAATTTTCTAACATTTTAAGAATATTACTCAAAGAAATTATAACATCCATTTTTTTCAAAAAAGTTTAACCCTAGAATTGTCCAAGATAAGGGTCTAAGGTTAACCCCACCTTGAACCCAAAATCCATACGATTTAATAAAAGCTAAAAACTATTGACTTGAGGATTAATTAGATTAAAAAATTGGACCCAACTCTGAAATCAAAGGATCTTCCATTTTACAAATAATCTAAAAATTGAACACAATAATTTCTTATAAAACCCAAGAACCGACCAACACTCTTTCACCTCATAATACTACTACATATGTTATTTTAATGAATTTTCAATGAAAAACATTATTCAATATTAAAAATAAAATTTTCATCATAGGTCAAAAAAATTCTACAGAAATCAACTCTGTGTGCACCCTTCACTCATCGAACCTTTCCAATGGTACCAAGAACTGTGTCAAGAACCATCGCCATACAAGAAATCTCAACATGACAAACAAAACAAAACAAACAAACAACCTTCTTTCATAGACAAAGATAAACATGCGCCTTGTGCTTTATGATGATGAGTAAAGCTTTATGATGGGTGGGTTGCACGACCAAACCCAATTACACCCAATTGAATTGCACTCAATTTCACCCACCTACATAAGGCCAATTTGGTAAGCCTATTAGGTATGGAGTTTTCATTTGGTACCACATGTTGAGGAATGTTGTTCACTTGGTGTTTACTTTGACATATGAGTTCATATGTTTTTGTTTTTGGGGGAGAACCTCACTAAACATTTCCTATTTTAATTGTTGTTGGTTTCAATTTGCTAATAACGGCCGGGGGGGGTAGAGTCATTTTGCAATGACCACTACTACTACTACTACTACCTAGGTTAATTTATGTTTTTAGTTGCTTGAGATATTTTATGATAGCTTTTAAATGGTTTGTTGATCGAGAATTTTCATGTGAATTTGAATGAGGTTTGAATCATATAATTATAAGGCCCACTTTACGCAAGGAGTCAAGGCCAATCTTCAACTCAAATCAAGCATTCCTATTGGTGCAAAAGTTGAAATTAGCCCCCCCCCCAAGGGCTTTACACTAAGAGTCAAGGATGAAATAGAAAATTATTAGGTCACCTCTTAGGACTCCTTTTTAGAAAGTCATTTTGTGAGGTGACCTAAGAGTTTTAGCATTTGGATCAACTTTGCTTCTCTTCGAAGATGATGCCCATTTTCAAAGTTCCTCACATTCACATTGCTTCATTTTGAACCAACTTTTAAACTAGAGTTCTTTTTAATCCATACCTTGAGAACTTGCTTGTTCCGAATTCCAAATAAAAATGCATGGTTCAAGGGGATGTCAGAAATCTTTTTTCGACTAATAAACTTTAGATCCATTTAACCTTGGGTAACCCTAAAACCCTAATGAGCTCAATTGTAGCCTTGCTATCTCACATCATCCTTCCATTTGATTTTGGTTGAAATTGAAACCAAAGTGTGTAAAATTTGAATTCAATTGTTGGTTTTGTACTCTTATTGATGGATGAATAGATGGGTCCAAATTTTCACTAACACTTCAAATAAAGGTAAAAAGAATAATGGATGTAGAAAAGGGTTAGGCTCTTAGAGGGGGGTCAAAGGCATGAATAAAATATCACTATGAGCTCTAATTGGGATGAAGATATATTGGGCCACTCCTAGTTGTTCATAGCTTGAGTGCCTAATTTGGGTAATATGTATCACACAACCATAGAGAAAATGGATCTTGGATGAAGACCCATTCAAGTGGTTCTAATTAATAAACTAAATGTTTCCTTTGATAGTAAAAGTTATTTGTAAAATTTGAAATATAATCTCTCAATTAGGGCCACTACACTTCCTAAATAGTTTACTTTTAAAATCTCCATTTTGTGAAAAAAAAGGAAAAATCTATATTGAAAACCTCTTTGGATGCACAATAACCTTGGAAATTGATAGTCCACACATTTGGGGGTCTCTCTTTGTAACTATATGGGAAATGCAATTTGGGAGAGAGAGAGAGAGAGGTGGTTCATTTTGGCTTTCTTGCAAATTTGTTAGATTTGTTAAAATTCTTGCTAGGATAGTTCGAGGGAATTATATGCCAGTTTTTTTTAATATATAATTTGGGCAGAAATGAAAACAAATGAAAAGGGCACGGCGGAGGGGATCACACCCCATGAGTTAGCCTTAAAAAAAGGTCATTTCTTGCCCTCAAAACAATAAGAGTGTATAAAAGATAATGATTTTTTTTTTTCCATGTTATATTTAATTTGGAAAACTCATCAAGTCATTCATAGTATGGGACAAGTATTTTTATTTTTTAAAAAAAATTTCACAAAAGTGGAAAATGTTTTTTTTGGTTTTTTTTAAATAAAAAATGATGAAACATTGATGATAGTTGAAAATGATTATAAAGATGCTATTGGCCACAAGTGGATGAAATATGAGCACATCAATAATCACATAAAACTTGAATGGACATTGATTATGGACAAAATTTGGTAAAATCTTAAATGACAAGGGAAAAAATTGTGACCATATTATGAAACCTTCATGACATGAATGAAGCTATATGTTCATGGATGAAAATGCGATTGAATTTCATTTAGCCGGCCAATAACATCCGTGGGGTTAAAAAGGTTAAAAACTTCACCTAATTTTATTAAAAGTCATCAATTGTTTCTTTCATTATATGGGCAAATTTCATCTACATAAAAAGTTTGATTAAATCATCCAAATGGGTCATGTCTCTTCCATGTCATTTATGTTTTATTATATTGTTGCATTTGTTTGACAAATTTCATTAAAATGTACAATTTCATTAATGTATCAAATACATCCCTTATTCTCATAATCGATGGCTCGATATATAATCCTTACCCTACACATAAAAGGCTCTTTGAGAAATTTCCTAGTGTACTTTGGAGTACACCTCTTATATTTGTGAGTGAGTGTTGCTTCCTCAAAGAAAAAAAAGAGCATTATTTATTTGCCTTATCTTAGGCCCCCTTATTTTTGAGAAATGCCATAATGTGTTCTCAAGTAGTTCACACATATTGTCCAAAGAGAAAATCAAACTTGGAATATTGAAGGAAAACTAAGCTAAATTATTAACTTGCCATTGAGTGAATGAGTGTGTGTGTGTGTGTGTGTGTGTTTTTTGTTGTTGTTTTTGAGTTTGAAAAAAACTTTGATTGATAGCTTATGAGTGAGTATATACGGATAGAGAATTTTAAGCTTGAATTGTGACCTAAAATTTAATGGGTTGATTCTACCAACATTCATCATCCTCCAAACACAACCCCCAAATTGATTGGTAGAATCATTTTTCAGTTGGGTTTTGTAGCTTGTGTTGCCAAGGACTAAACCATTGTTGGTCGGTTATTGATTTTTTTTTTTCCCGTATAACCAATTAAATTGATAATTGCTTTGTATTGAAATTTCAAAATGTAGTAACCTACCTAGATGATTGGATTATCATCTAAGTAGGTTATTAGTCTTTAAATCTTAATATAAAAAAATTTTAAATAGAAAAAATAATGATTCTTTTTTTTAAAGAAACCATATAACTAGTGTTAAGGGATGATTATTGCCCATTTTTTGGAAAACTAATTGAACATTCAATTTTTTTATTTTTTTTTTATATTGATAATTTATGTAGTCTCAAAAGAAAACCTATTAGTTGGTTATTAAAAAAATCCAATAATTGGCCAACATTGGACTAAACCCCAACTTAGTCTATAATTGGGTTGAAGTTGTGTTGGTCAATTAACTAGTTCTAGGGGTCTCCTCAATTCTAGTTCCTAATATTTTTTAATGTATTAATCCTATTTGGTTCTAATTCCTTTTTATTTCAAATATGGGACCAATTTTGATTCCAGTTTTTTTCTTAAATTTTAAAAAAAAAGGTTAGACTAGTTCTAGTTCTCAATTAAATAATCCCTGGTTTCAAATAATCTCTAATTCTGGTTCCAACATCCAAAATATCAAAATAGACCATAAAAAAATTATTAAAAAAAAAAACTTAAACTTTATCCCAAGGAAAAAAGATTATTAAAATGTTTCAAAAATTCTAAACTAATACAAACTAGCCTATTTGAAACCCTAATCTACACCAAATGTCTCTAAAAGATAGTAACTTTAAAATGAAAAAAACTCATTGCCATGTGATTCCATGTCTAGGGTTTCCAAAATCGTAGCTACCACCTTGAATGGTCTCTTGCCATCCATGAAGGCCTCTGGGGGTGGTTCCATAACTAACCTCCTTTTGATCCAATTTTAATTCTAAGGCCTAATTAGTATTGTGATTAATTATGTGTAGCTATTTGGACATTATCTATTCTTTAATTAAGGCTTGCCATTCAAGTTTTCACTAGGTTTTTGGTTTTTTCTTTTCCCTTCTGTTTTATTAAAATTATTTATTTTGATTTGGGCTTGGTTTGGTCTCGAATGTAAACTTGGGGTAGTATAGTATGACTAATTATCACATTTAAATTCATTGTTAAATATTTACCCTTTTTCCTATTTATAAAAAATAAACATTGAATGGTATATATATTGAGGTGAACATATGAATGTCACACATGGACGAATCATTGTGACAACCAATTGCTAGCCAACAACGGCGCCAACGAATCATTTTGGATAGACAATAAGAAATTGACCTACCATGCAAGGACTCAAAGCATATTCTAGTCACTCTAATGTAGAACATAATTGACACTACGTTAAAAGAATGGTGTTAAAAGAAAACAAACACACACACACACACACACATATATATGAGAAAATGAAGCTTATTTGTTGAGTCTCTTTGATCAAAATTTTCATCCAAATCAATGCCTAGTGAAATACTTGGGCTAAAATGAATATTTTATTTTGTGGACAAAAAATTGTCAAAAAACTTGTGGGTACCCAATGTTCCAAGTGAGAATAATGGGTTTTTTAAAAATATATATATATTTTTTTAGGTCATGTTTTGAGGTGTTTATTGGTTAGAGTCCATAATCTAGCATGGGCCTTGAGAGATCACATAACAATACATAAAAATAGTACAAACAATTGCCTTGGCTATCATTCCAATAAACTCGGTGAAAAATATGACATGCAAATGACCTTGAAATTTCTCACTAGGTATATATGTATGATATTATTACACACTAGATACTACTACAACATTACCTTCCTACTCCTACCACCCTACTACTACTACTACTCCTCCTCCTATATCATGATGCAATGAATTTTTTTATTATAATGAATTTCATAATAAGTTTAGCATTTGTTCAACTTTGGACACAATCTCTTTAGTTGTGCATCCATTTCCAATCAATGATTTTTTTGTTTCAAAATGTGTTTATGTTTTTTGTGTTTGCTTGATGTTTATTTGCTTGTTGTTCTAGTGCTTGGCTCCTTGCTCTTCAATTTGCTCTCAACACACTAATGCACCGAAACAACAATCAACCGAGAATATGCATGTGGGATCACAATGTTCAAAGTCATTAGATGTAGTTCAATATTGAAAAAATTGAAGTCCAACAAGCATTTTTGTCCAAATGTTTTTAACAAGATGTTAGAAGACAAATAGTTTTGTGAGCACGTCTCTAATAAATTCTCTCTCAAATGAGCTTTTTGATGGAACCTAGTGATTTGCCAAAAAAATAGAAAAAAATAACGTGGAAACGATGACAATGCAAGAATGCTATATATTCTTCCTCTTATGGATGCTCATATGTTTTTTTTTAAAAAAACAAGCTTTTCGAAAGCATGTAGCTCTTGAAGGGACCCATGTTTGTGAGAGACAAAAAAAAGTGTACATAACTTTCTAGTAGCACTTTTGAAGGGACCCATGTTTGTGGGTAAGCAAAATGAAGGCAACATTTTATGGATGTTTTGTATATGTTGTTGTTTATTACTAGGTGGTTGTTTCGTGACTTCCAAGTTGTTGTCCAATTTTCAATATATGGTTGGATATATACCTAGGGTCTCAAAAGGTGCAAAGAAAGCAATTTCATGAGTTTGTTTGTTTCACTTTCTCCATTTGTTTTCTTTCTTTCTTTGTTTCTTTTGGATTGCAAATCCTTGCTTGCAAGGTTTTTTCGAGAGGTAAGGCAATCTATTGATGGTTTCAATGAGGCATTTGTTGCAACTTGCAAACTCCTTCACCCCCACCCCCACCACCCCCAAATCAACTTGGGTTTTACAAGGCAAGCTTGTAAGTCTACAATGGAAATGCTTTTAACAATAGTTCCATTATTGGCTTGCATACCATAATTCAATTGAAATATAATATTTAAATGCCAATTTGGACCAATAAATGTACACAAGATCCAATGATTGTAAAAGACATTGCACATTAAATGATTGCTCTCAATTGGTTGGTTATAATGATTAGCCTTGATAGTTTAATTTAAATAGTTTAATTTCATATATTATCTCATTTTTCACATTGTTTATGGGTGGGGATTGGGAAAGAATTGTACACCATGTTGAATGTGATGAACCTTTAGAGACCCAAACTAAGGGTATGGGTGAAGTTGCTCTAAATTAATTTATGGTAGTTGTGCTCATTTTATGCCTAATGATTATAATTTTTAAATCAAACACATAGCTCTTAACAATGGGAATACTTTGGAAAACTTGATGGAAAGGCATGAATTTGTTCAAACATTTGAAGTCCACCATGTATTTTAGGTAGAATTGTTCATGGACCTTTAGTTTTGAGTTATCATCAATTCGATATATCAAATCTTTTTATGCATATTGGTCCATTATTTATACAAAATGTCACATTATTGATAGATATTCTTTTTTTTTTTTAAAGCCCAATATTTGTTGGAAGGTGAATTTGATGATTAATATATACAAGACATGGAAGAAATACCTTTTGATGAGGTTGGTTTGACATTTATCTTTGCATTTGATTAAGTGTTTGAAGTACTTTGTCTATAAATGTTTTACATGTTTTTTTTCATATTTTATTTGATGAAGATGTAATAATGTAATAACTAAGATTGTGTTATAATTAATTATGAATTTATGTTGTTAGAAGTAGGTTAAATTGTGGGGGTGTTATTCATGTATAACATTGAAAAAACATGGCACAATTTTCATTGTATTTAATGTTTTGACAATTTTAACATTTACCTTGACTTGCCAAATAATATTGAAATTAATTCTCTAATCAAATGTATTGCAAAAGACTATATTAAACCTTAGGGTGCTCCATACCTCCTCATGCAAAAACAACAAAGTCACATGAGAATATTAAGATAAAATTAGGCGTTTCATGTTCATCTCTTGATCACATCAACTACACACACCAAACAAGAAAATGATTCACATAATCAAAACCAAAAATGGAAATCAAACTCTCAAAGTGAGAATGCATTTAAGGATCTTATGAGATTTGATTTTGTACTCACAAATTTGGGATTGTGTTCGAAAGCATCCCATGTCTCAACCTTCTTCCCAAATTGTTTTTTTTTGTATGTTCCCGCAACTTTAGTCATGAACCCAACACTAAGGTTACAACATTTCTTCCCCCATTTTGCCAAAAAAACATTAGTGCCCTTATTGACATTATGAAGTTTTACTTGTACTCTCCATGTCTAAACCCTCATAGTTGAAACTAAAACTCCAATTTTGTTTTCAACCCGATGTCGTGTTATTCATGCCTTTGTTGCAACTCAGGGACAAGAATTGCAACATATTTGTGTATATATCCAAATGGTAAATCTTGTGTTAAGAGGTAAAAATACATACCCGTACCCTATAAATTCTAGTTGCTTAAACTTATCCTTACCTAGATTTGAAGAAATTGTAAAGCCTACATGGCTTTTACCCTTACTCAAATTGCAAAAAAATTGAACCTTTTATACCAACCTTTTTTTGGTGTGAAATTTAGAAAAAAAGATTTGTCACAAATTCAATGATTTATTTTTTAAATCACCAAAAATTGAAACATATTTGTTTAAATCTAGAAAAAAATACCATATTTATATATGTGGCTCAAGTAGGTAGCCAAAAATATGTAAGGATGTTAAAAAAAAGCCCATGCATTTTATTTAATAGCCAAATTTGGCTGAATCACTTTATGGGTGATCACCACCTTGGCTACATCACAAAAATGAAGGAATTTTTGTTTTTTAAAAATTGCTTTATACACTTACCTAGCTGACATACATTTATTATAAAAAAAAATTAGCATTAAATTATTGATATATTAAAATTAATATACTTCCCCAACATTAGTTGAAACTAGGTTTTTTTTTTCTAAGAATTTTATGATGCAGGCAAAGTGTTGAACATCTGGAAAATCATTTATCCAAATTTGGCTACATACTGGAACTTATGATTTTTTTAAAAATGGCAATTTAGAAAAAAAAATACAAAAAATCTTTGAAATCTGGCAATTTTGGGCAATTTTTTCCATGAGAAAAACCCTTTGTATATGTTTGAAATCATAATTTTTCATGTCAGGAAATATTGCAAAAAACCCTTTGTATATGTTTGAAATCATGGTTTTCATGTCAAGAAATATTGCAAAGATTTGCTAACAAAAAATAAAAATCAGTGCTATAAGATAAATCAAGGATTGAAGTGTGGAGAAATTTGCACAATGGTGGTGATGGGGAAAAGGAAAAATTTGTTGTTGTTGTTGTTGTTGTTGTTTGGAGCTTAAGGAATTCTAGAGCTCCCATGAATTGCACCCATTTTGGTTGATCAGCTCAGAGCTTGTAGAGTCTTCTTGAGGACACATACAACATAATATCAGCAGCAGCAGCAGCATTTTTTCAATTGCACTTAAGCAGATTCTTATAGGGTTGTGGAAGCTTTGAAAGGGATTAAAAATTTTGATCAAGAAAAGCCAACTTTCTAGTTTCTTGAGAGAAAGAACTGTATTGCCTGCCATGACAAGAGTTTCATGAGCAGAATTCTAAACTAACATTTGCTACATTTCCCATTTCGATGAGACATTTCTGCAATGTTCAGCCAAATCTTGGATGATGATTTAGGGTTTTAAGGTTTCTCAATTTTTGTGCATCTTGGGTATACTTCGAGGGCGGCTATTGTGAAAAACACATACTAAATTTCATGGTGCAAGACATTCATGGTGAAAGGAGCTGACCCAACAGCACCAGCAAAAGGATTGAAATCAAGACATTTGTGGTATACAAAGAGCAGGTCATCTAATGGAGTCAGGAACTGGCAACTGAGCATTCTCAATCCACCCACCACTTGTTTCTGTGACTCTGATGGTTTTACAGCAAGTGCATTGTCTGTATCATCAGAAGCCGATGCAATCCACTAAGTATGTATGCTACTGTCACTCTTCTTCCAACCTGCTGCTCCTTGGTTTTTTTCACTGTGGTTTTTTTCTAGGTTTGGATTTTCATTGATCTTATCTTTTCCTATTTTGTTGATGTGTTTATCATATCTAGAATCTCGAATTAAGCTTGTTAATGGGTCGTCCGTCAATTTCTATTGAGCTTGACTTGAATCATAAGGATGCAGAAGTTCCTGGCAATGTTGCTTATGACTTATGACAATGTATATTAGGTTTTGTTGCATGTTGGAGATCATGGGTGGAAATGAGTCACATACAAGCCTACTTTTCAATCTCTAAGACATATTAGTTGAACATATGAACTACTTCTCCTGTGGATTCTATCTAGCATTTATCAATCTTGCACACCTTTCTAAAAATCAAATTGTCACTCACTGGGTTTGTTTAGTTCATCAAGCTGCAAGGGATCATGGACCATGGCAGGTTTATTTGAGCTGAATCTGCTGTCATTCAGAGAGGAAGTAGAGGAGGAGCAGATTTTGACAACAAGGATAAAACTCAAGATCAGCCATTATGTATGTTCTCAATGACCCCAGGTGCTTATTGAAGGATTACTCCAATCATGCAGAACTGCTAGTCAATTTTCATTTGGAAACTTGCATCTGACAAGCCACAAAAATTGCCCTTGAAAGATAGTATGTTCCGGAGTGCAACCATTTATGTTATTTATACTCTCAATCATCTGTCAAAGGTACCATATGTATGTACTATGTATCTCCTCAGGGGAGATGAAGTTTCATCAAACATGTTCTAATAGCTGCCCATACGGAGCATCATCAGGTCAGAGAAGGCCAGATAGAGATGGCCTCTTGGTAGTCTTCATGTGATGCTGAGTATGAATTTTCATAATTTGTCACTCTTTTTCTTTATTGTATGGGCTTGTTTGTTTGTCAGGATGAACCTGAAGGCTGCAGGCAGAAAGAGGTGGAGTGAAACACTTGTTGTTGGCAAGTCTGTTGACTGTCTTGTGTGACAGTGGTAAAAATGAGACAGATTCTGATTCACAAACACGAGAGGCAAATTCTCAACACAAATTCTTCAGCTGGGTATGCAGATTTTGATTCACAAATGCTGAGGGATCAAGACAACATTTCAGCTAGGCAGGCACATGCTTCAAGGTTGGTCAAATCACTAAGTCCCTTATTTCACTGAAGGTTTTCTGGGGGTGGGTCATTTGTGACATGTTTCAAAGTCAAGGCTACAGTGTCTGTTAATCTATTTGGGAGGTTTTATTCTGTTATGTACATTTCATACTGGTGCTTTGGCAAGGTCTTACTCGTGGGAGTTAACTCAAAGTTGCTAGAATGTTATACAGGCTTGATACACATAGCCTTTGTTCTGGCTGGCATGCTTGAACAGATTTGCATGAGTGGGGGGTAAAGCTTTATAACTAATGTGTTATGAATCTGCAAGTGATCATCCAAGGAGACACTCCCAATCAATGGCTATGTCAGAAGGATTGTGAGGATTACCAATACATCGTATCCAGGGTCCAAATGTTCCAACTGACCATTGCATGGAACCATCACAACATCTCTTTTGAAAGAGGACATTGCTAGTCAATCCAGAGAGATCGAGTTCTTCAAATGTCTTTAGTTGATTTGCAGGTGGAGTTCTGCAGGATGACATGCCAAAGAATGACAATCCAAACCCGTATGTGATTGATGATCCAGTTCCAGAAAAAGGGGATTGGAAAAATCCAATAAAGATGAAGCGAAAGTTGAAGCAGGAGATTGTGAATTGGGTTGCAAATTGTGTCACAAAATTGAATACCAGGGTAAGTAAGTTAGCACGCCCCATATGAAAGCTCATGTGCTTGTAACCTTGGAAAAGGTAGGATGAAATGCTTGCTAAGATTATGTGGGTGTTTTGAATTATGCAGGCATCTATTGCCCAGCAAGTTGTATTGGAATTTTTAGAGTCCGTGGGTTGGTAATGCATATGACAGACTCAACTGAATTGGCCATAATAATTTCAGATAGAATGGAATGAATTCATTTGTGTCATTTCATACGAGGATTCATGCCATTTTGTAATACATCAATGGGGGGTTTTGGGTTTTGGTTTTTTTTGGTTTAGGGTTTCATTGTAGAACACATTGTTGGACTTTGACCACATGTTGTAAAATTGTTGATCCTATGTCCAATTGTTTCTCTTCTTTTATTTTCCCACCAAATTCTATGGGGTTGTAAACATCAATCTAAACTTGCTGAAAATGGTTCAAGTAAGGCCGGTGAAAATGGTGAAGAAATCATAAACCCTAAACCCTAAACCTAGTTTGGAAAAATAGTTTGCAAGTCCAATTTCAATGGTTCGGAATTTTGCACACTTTGAAAATTAGTCCAAATTTGAAGTTAAAAACCTTTGCAAAATGAAGCATACACCTAAAAATCATGGAATTTTCTCTTTTTTTTTTTTTTTTTTTTCATTTTCTGAAAACAAATTCACCAAGTTGCAAAAATTTGTAGGAAAAAAAAACACTGATCTGCCATGCCAAAAAACTGAAAGAAACTCTCAAGCACGCAACCTTCATTATTTAGTATAGTGCCTAATTGTAAAATATCATTATTTTTTAGTGCCAAAAGTAAATGATAAAAGAGAATAAAATTATTAGGCACCTTGTTGCTGAGGTACTAGAGTATTGACACAAGGTTTGCAACCTTTTTTTGTTGCATGTTTAACATAACACATTTGATCAAACAATTTGTAATCACTCTATGGTTCAATCCTCAGCTCCTCATTGTAATCTTGTTTCACTTGCATTCAAGAGTGCTCAATGCATTGTCACTTTTTTGCATCATTTCGTTGGTGTCACTTGCTAGATCTTCACCTACCTAAAATATATTGTTGTTGTTGAACATTGAAGCTCAAAGTTTAAGTCATCACTTCTCTTGTATGCTTAGAAAATTAGTTGTCATTGCCTCTTGTCATCAAATTGTTACAAAATATGTCGAAATTGCAAAATATTGCAACTCATGAACATTTGCACAATGTGTGAAAAAAACCATTACAACAATCAACATTGCTTGGTGAACTTGGGTGCAATTTTGCAAACATGTACCAAAGCAATTGCAACCATTACTTAATTTTGTGTATCTAACATTTTCAAGAGAAAACAAAATTACAAATGGAATTTTGTTTATACAATCCCATTTTCAATATATTGACATACACATTTTGAATTTTGAAATCAATTTAATGAATAAAAAATACAAAAACCCTATTAAAACAATTGTAATCACTGTTTGTTTATTATAAAAATCTCATATTTAATTTTTTTGGAAATTTTAATACCTATTTATTTATTTTTGATAATTTTAATGTAAATATTAACATAATGATATAGAATATATTTTAAATATTTTCAAAAATATTTTTCCAAAAAAATGTTAAGAATATTCTTGAAAAAACAATTGCTTTAAGGGGTGGGTGTGATTCATGATTGGGTGTTTGCACCCATGTCAATTTAACAATGGAGGTGCAACTATGAGATGAGTCATGCATTTACAATTAACTATGAAATTACAATATAAGATTGGGGTTTTAATGCATGGAGTTTTCAAAGAGATCTTCATAGTTTTTACATATTTGTGTAAATTTCTAACTTTCAACTCTTCACATTTTTGTAAATTTGAAATTTTGAATCAAATGCCTTTTTTTTCCTTAAGATTATTGGGGTTCTATTTATTTAAGTGCACCATGGCACCTTTGCAAGCGTCAATTAGGTTCAAGTACAAGTTTTTTCAATGTTAAGGTCCCTAGTATTGTGAATGTGGGTGCAATCACAATCAAATGAACCAACAGTGACAAAGGACTCAAGGACTATAATCCTTTTTTTGGTCATTTTCACTTTCTCATAGAAAGGATTTTTTGGATGAAATATTGTGTATTTTGTTATTAAAAATACATATAATTTCCTCAATACATCACATTTTTTGAACTAATTTTTGATGAATAATTAAGATTTTTTTAAAAATGTACAAATTTTATTAAATTTTGCATTTTTTTTTGAAAAATTATCTTAATTTAAAATTGGATGAAAATATGTTAATTATTTTATGATTTTTTTCTCATATTGTAAAATATGACTTTGCTTTAGATGTCATGTACATTACACCCCATTTACATGTGGTAAAGGACTTTTGAAATTTTAAAATTATGTTCAATAGATTTTATTTTTTTTAAAATTTCAAATTGTGAGTGCTTTTTGAGTGTGGGTAATGAATTAACATCATCTCAATTTTTTTCTCATCAAAATTTCATTATTAAAATAGTTTTTTGTTTAGTAATTTCCAAAATTGACTACTTTTGATGTAACCGTTGTTCAAGTTCAAAGGTCCTTTATTAAAACCAAAACCCAAATATTTTATTTTCAATTTTTATTTTCAATTCTTCAACATTCATATTAGTCATTTAACACAATTTCCCATGATTACCATGGCATTAAAATGGCAGCACAAAAACATATCTAACAAAAGTACAATTTTGAAAGAATTTTGGTGGTCGTCCAACATGGTTTTTGGTTCATTTGATTATGACTGCACCCATGTTGCATTGTCGAATTGCATTTGATTAGGTTCATCCTATTATTGAGTATAAAGTGTTTTATTGTTCATAGCTCAAGACAATGGCAATGTCATTGATGAAAAGGCTATTGTTTGTGAGCATTGTGCTATAAGTGTGTTGAATTTGAACCCATCACTTGAGGTTATCCCAATAGAGAAGGAAAAGAAAAAGAAAAAGGTAAAAGAATGGGAAGTGGATTGGGTTGGGTCTTTCAAAACAATTGGGTAACAAGGCTTGCATGAGTGAAAATTGTCCTTGGTTCTGATGGGAAAGTGCATACAATTAGGTGTCAAGTGTGGACATGGGTAAAAGGGAAAATGAAGTTTTTTGTTCCCAAGTTTGACAACATGCTTAAAAACACAAATGCAAAAAAAATAAAATCCTAATTGCATTATGGGGCAATATTACATGTTTCCATATTTGCAACATGCACAAAACAAATGGCTTTTCTTTAGTTGGGGAAAAGACATAATGGTAGACATGGTTGTTTTAAGGTATTTGGATGGAGATAAGAAAATTTGCAATTTGTTGTTTTTTTTTTGCTATTAAAACAAGGTCATCATCTCATTGACTTTGAGGCCATGAAGTTGTTCCAATTCTTAAAGGTGAAGAACATTCCAAGAAGGCATTGGAACAAAAATGCAAGATTGAAATTTGCACAAACAATGCACCACATTATGCTCACCACAAGTAAAGAAACTATTCATGCAACAAGCTTCCTTGTTAGTTTTTATGAGGTGACAATTGTTGACAAACAGTCTTGGTTAACATTCATGCTTACCTTGTGTTTTCTAAATAGCCCCAAGTGCAAAAGCTTGAAAAACTTTAGCATTCCACATACACATATTTTTCCTTTTCACCCAAGAGGCACCTTGAGCATTACAAGCTTGCTCAATTGTTGGAGACAAAGGGAACAAGTTATTATGCCATGTAAAGATTAGGTGGATTTCTATGTTGTTTTTTGCCAATAAAGTTTTTAAAGAATACAAGCCTTTAGTTGTGAGAATGAATGCCCAAGGGGGACACTAGTAAATAAAAAAAAAAAATACGTGAATAAAAATATAAGGTGTAATGTATTGGTTGTTGAGTAAAAATTATAAGTTAATTAGTTAAAAATAGGGAACATTTTATTCAAATAATCAATTTAATTATTATATAGGGTATGTAATAATCTGAAATAATGGATTATAATTAATATGTGTTGGCTTTAATATGTATATATTAGAAAATTAGATAACAATAGGGTGATAAAAAATAAGTTGGACAACTATCTAATACCCCCTTTTAAAATGGTCATTTGATGCATGTAAATCCCAAATTTTACACTAAGTGTCCCCCCTAGGAATGAATGATGATTTTCATGCCATCCCAACAATGAAAAAAATTATTGAATTCTCATGTGATGTTGAAGTTGTCATGGGTTTCATTTTCATTATGCCCATGTCCAATTTGCTCAACGTTGCAATACATTGGTTTGTGATTTTGTAAGGGTTGTGAAGATGTGTTGTGCAAATCTATATTCATTCTATTGTGATCCAGAGAATATATACATTGATTTGCAATTCAAGAATTATACTAATATTGTGGATTGCACAAATGATGGGTTGATGATAACTCGGTGGATTAATTTACCCAACAATATTCAATATGTTATTTTTTTACTTTCAAGGTCATTAGTATCAAATGCTTTCCAAGTACCTTTCAATAGGGGTCTTTGCCATGCACACATGTGATGAATGATATATTGCTATTATAACATTGAAATTGTATTGCTTTATTGTATTTGATGGTTTAATTGAGGAGTTTACGTGGAGGTTTTGTCAGGGTTAGGAGTTCATGAATGTTATTGAGATGATTTATTTCCATTACTAATTGAATTTTGATGCAAAAGTCACATTCCCTACCCATCTAATCTTGCTAAAGACACATTATTGTTTTTAGAAAGAATTTGGTGATGAGGCCTTCAAGTACTTATCTAACTGAATGAACAAAAGTTTGACATGGGAGTTTCCCTTTTCAAACTAACTATGTAAGCAAATATTAAGCAAGTTTTGAAGCTTCCTTTGACATGCAATCTATGATTAAAATGTGGTCCAATTTGTCCTTTAACGTTATCTTAAAACATAAACTGCCAAATATTTCAAATAGATGAAAAATTTTGTTGTCATGGTTTTGGGAATTCGAAGGATGCATGATGCTCATCAACCATGTCTTTTATGAAATCTAAGTTCATAAACATATTGATAACTCATCTTGTTTTAGTTGTTAGGATGTTTGCTCAAGATGACTATTCCATAGATACTTTTTTCATTTGGAGATGTAATAAGAATTAGTAGGATAAAAAATAAAGGTATGTCTACTTCTTTATTACATTGTGTGTCTTTGATATGCACGTTGTTAGATTCTTGTTGTTTTCTTCAAATAATGTGGGAGTGCAAGTAAGGTTTAAGTTTTGTTACTTGTGCAAACTTGACTTGGGTTGCAATGGGTAAAATTCAAAAGGATTGGTGTTTGATCCTTTTTCAAGCCTTCAATTTCATTATAGATAATTCAGTTTTTAAGGACAACATTTGTGATTGGAAGTTGTTGTTGTACTATTTTTTAGTGTGTATATCTTAAATCACAAAAAAAATTTGTTGGCACATTTTGTACACAAAATGTTGACATTTTTGTCAATATGCTTATAATGTGGAAAGGATATCCAATTTTTTCACAGTTGAAAACACCCATAACCAATTTGCTTTACTTGGCAATTTTTTAATGATATGCTACCACAATTGTTTCTTGAATGCCAAAACCCTTGTTCAATATAATGTAAGTTGTCAATTGTACATAGGAAAACATTACACTAGTTGGCAATATTGCCTCCTATGATCAACATGTATAGCCAATAAAAAGACCTTGGACAATTTCTCTTAAAACATTGCTACAACCCACCTAGAGCAATTGCCATTTAACACTAATTAATGTTGGGGATCCTTACTAGTGGACCTAGTTGAGGAACTTGAAAAAAAAACCCATGGGACTCCAACTCAATGATCCCAATTAAAAAATGATGTACAAATTAAAGTGGTTTTTTGAAGCCCCATGATTGGTTGATGAAAACCCCAAAATTGGCCATTGACCTAGTACATCCTTTGAAACCAATTTCCATTTTTCACATTAATTTACAAAACATGTGTTGAAGAAGTTTCCTTTCAAATAAGAATTAAAAAATAATAATTTACTTGTGGGGATATTGGAAGGAGTCAAAGAGTAATTTCCCCATTGAGTAGTTGGAAGCAATTGAAGAATTTTGAAATACAAGAACAATATTTCACTTCTTCCATGCTTTAAAAAAAGTTATGTTATTGTGAACACTATTGTGTAATACAACTCTTAGATTCCCAACTTGGAATGAGCTTCTTTTCATGGTCCAATTGTTTTACTCAATGGTCAATCAACTACCTATTAAAAGGTTGGGGAAGGAAGAGATCAAAGTGAAAACAAGGGTCCCACAACTATAAACTTGAAACCCCAATTTCATTGAATTGTTGACCTTAACTTGACATTTTTACCATTGAATAAGGGTTTGAAGCAATTCGTCTCTTTTCAATTTTGTGATGTAGCCACATGGGTGATCATCCATAAAATGAGTTAACCAAATTTGGTTGTAAATTTTTAAAAAATATGAAAGTGAAAAAACTCTAAGCATTGTTATGTTTTTTGGGGTACCTATTGGAAATTTAATATATAGTTTAGCAAATTTATCAAAATTACGCTTTTTTTTCGAAAATTTGGTAATTAGAAAACCCAAACAATGCTTTCTTTTTTTTGCATTTTTGAAAATGTTTTTTTTTTCTACAAACTAGGGCATTTTTGCCAGGAAGAAAATTGACGGGTTCATGTTCCATTATTCATTGATTTTCAACCTATCTATATCTGGTATGGTTTTTACTTTTTGGAAATTTAGTGGGTTGGCATCGTTTGGTGTCAACACGGAAACATTTTATTATCGCGGGGGAGGATTTTTTTTTGTGTGGTATTGTTTCTATTGACTTGTCTCGAGTTGTTTCGAATTTAAAACACATATCTATCTAGTATTGTCAACTATGAAAGACTACGAAGTGGGCATCGACAACTAGAAAGTTGACGGAAAGCGCAAAAAGTCGTGGTGGTGCTTTCCCATTCACAAATGGTTTACCTTGCCAACTTTTTTGAAGTGACAAACAAGTCTTGATGATGCACTAGAAAAAAGAATTAAAAATTTTCTCCAATTTTTTTGTTCTCAAAGAAATTAATTTTTTTTTTCTGAATAATTAAAAATAAAAATTGATCCCATCTCTTATACTATTAACAATGACTCGAATTTTGGATGTTGATTAAAAACAAGAGGATAATAAAGTTATCTGTAAACTAACCCCGTCTTCACCCTGTCTTTGGGCCTCCTTTCACCCCCCATCCCCTCTTTCAGTGTGGCATCTGTAAAGTAAAGCCATTTTTATTAAATCTCAGTATGAAATCCTGCAACACAGCATTTAATGAACAAGGTTCGAGACTAATTATAGTAGTTGTACAAGGAGGAGCAGTGAAAATATATGTAGCCGCAGTGGAGGCGATCAGGAAAAAGGAAATACAGGATGAAACTCAGTTTACTACCAAGGATAGGGTGTCTTGTCTTTTCATTGTTGCCATAGAAAACTTCTCTTCCTTTCATACTTGATTAGGGTGTTTTTATGACTTGCTTTATTGATTTGGGTATTTTTTGTATGTTGTGAAAATTGGCATGAAATATAGGAACCAATTTCCAAGTTAAGTGTAGTGAGACAAAATCCAAAGTCTTCCTCCCAATTGACATTCCCACATTCGAAGTATATTGTAGCAACTTTTTGTCTTACAAATTTGATATATGCCATTTTTGGGTGCTAATATTTCATGCGTGCACGCGGTTTGCATTTGATGGATGGATGAGTTAAGGATGAAAAGAAGTTGTGATAAGGACATATGATGGTTGGATGAGTTAAGGATGGAAAGAAGTTGTGGTAAGGACATTTGATGGATGGATGAGTTAAAGATGGAAAGAAGTTGTGATAAGGACATATGATTGATGGATGGATGGATGATTTAAGGATGGAAAGAAGTTGTGATAAGGACATATGATCGATGGATGGATGGATGATTTAAGGATGGAAAGAAGTTATGATAAGGACATATGATTGATGGATGGATGGATGATTTAAGGATGGAAAGAAGTTGTGATAAGGACTAAGAGCTCGTACTTCCATGCACCCAACACAAAAAATTGTGGAAACTAAAAGACAATGATGACTATACCCTTTCCTAAGAAGCACATCCATTAGTTAGCTTGCTTCGTGGATGGAACCAACAAGGTGAGCTAAGTAGTCGGTGATCTAGTCTTTTTGGTATGGAATTATTTTGGCACCTCAGACTTTTCCACATTAGACTTTTTTCCATGTGAAATTGTTAAGACTTTTTTATTCGGAGCTTTGCGTGTTGAACTGGCCAAAAACAAAAAGTTCAATGTAGATGTAGCAAAATACACTTTTAAAATACACTTTTTAACTCGTGAATTTGCACCTCGGCAAGGCCATTTTGCACATTCAAAACTCTACCACATTGGAATTCATCAAACTGATGATGAAGTTCAAAGGTGCAAATTTGGATGAACAGAAAAAAAAAAAAAAAAAGTGTGTAACCGTGTTGAAATTCAACTTTCCACAACTTTTTATGCACAGTCCATTTGTATGCAGATAAATTCTTAATACCTTTGTTGATACCCTTATTGATAACCAAAAAAAATTCCTCATGAATCGATCAACATGGATGGTTTTTTTGGGTTGGCTTTGTTTTTATGTCCATCTATCATCCATCATCCAGCATCCATCCATCCACCCATCCATCCATCCCTGTTGCTTCACTGCAGCAGCTCTCGTTCTTCTTCAGCTGCGCAGTGATCACGCAAAAGCACAAATTCTTGGAGAGTTCCACGAAGAATTTGCAGTTTGTGGGTGGAAGAAGAAAGCAGAAAAATTTAGCAGAGCGGAGTAATAATGAGAATCCCGTTCGTCGTCGTGATGAGGGATTTGAATCATGCAGTGGTGGGAAATTTTGCACTAATTTGTGCAACTAAGTTTTAATGCCGGATGAAGAAGATTCAGCAAGCAATCTTCTTGTACAAACCTTGGCAGCTGTGAATCTGTTTTGCAAGATCTGCGACTTGGTGTATGAGAACGGCAATCTGGATGCAGCTGGGGTACAACTGGGTGTGGCCTTTTTTTCTTTTTTTTGTCGTAGAATTTGAAGCTTTGGGATTACAGTATAGCTAGTAGTGTATGCAGTATAAATCAGCTGCAAAAAAAAATATTGCAATGAAGAATCTGTGGATCAATGTGCTTTTGTTGCTGCTGGCTGCAACTTTCTCTGCATGTGGTGGTGGTGGTGGCGGCAGAGGAATGATCCAGGTGGTAGAGGCAACTTTCTATTTCAACTTTTATGAGAAGTCATGTCCCCATGCCGAGAAGATTGTGAAGGAAGTGGTGCTATCCCAGTTCAAATTCAACCAAGGAATTGCACCTGGAATTCTGCGCTTGTTTTTCCATGATTGCTTTGTTGAGGTAAAATATCTTGGGACAAAATTTAAAATCTCGCAGTTGTACTACTACTTTGGGATTCGTGCTCAAATTGCGACCAGCTCCAGGGAGAGTTCTAACGTTGTTGTAATTGTCACCATCAGTCTCGAACTGCTGAATTTTGAACTGGCTTTGTGCTGCAGGGATGTGATGCTTCCTTGCTTCTGGACCCAACTCAAGACAACCCAACACCCGAGAAGACTGCAATACTAAGCTTGTCTCTACGGGGTTATGAAGTCATTGACATAGCCAAGCAGAAACTTGAGGCGGCTTGCCCTGGTGTTGTCTCCTGCGCTGACATCCTTGCCTTTGCTGCAAGAGACAGTGTCAAAGTGGTACGTTGAAATAGACTGCATTGACTACTTTCAAGTCGCATCAGAGTCTGATGAGCTCATGCAGCTAATGCTCTTCAAGCACTTTGAGATTCAATTCCTGTTTTGAGACTGGAGATCAGCCTGTCAGGATTGAGGTTAGTCTTTGTGGTTGTGAACTAATTTCACAACTGCTTGATTTCTTCTGGTCAGACTGGTGGCCCATCTTACAAGATCAAATCAGGGCGACGAGATGGAAGAGTGTCATGCGCCTCCCAAGTCCTTCCCAACATACCTTCAGCTGGACCCAATATCACAGAACTGATTGACACGTTCGCTGCCAAGAATCTCTCAGTCCAGGAAATGGTGACACTCTCAGGTAACAACAATCTAAGATCTCAAAACAAACAAAGCAAGGAAAAAAACACACACACAGTGACCAGCTCATGAGCCACATGCATGCAGAGATCTGGTTAGTTGAATATGAATTCTCAAATCAATCACAGGAGCTTATAGCTAAAACCCAGCTGATTCTGCTGCAATCATCATGAACTAGTTAGATTTCTGGAGTCAAAGAAATAAACAAAATTGCATTACGTCTGTGTGAACCCTGAGCTCGGATCAGAATTCAAAAGAGTAATATTGAAAGTCTAAGTGAGACTTGTGCATGAACATGAATTCAACTTGGCTGGCATGCTCATGCAGGTGCACACACAATTGGACGTGCACACTGCAAATCATTTGCTCCAGTTCGCAATTATTCCATCGATGCAGCTTTCGCCAAGTCTGTGAACAAGGTCTGCCCAACACGAGCTGTGAACAACACCGTGTCCCTGGATGCCACTACACCATACGACTTTGACAATGTTTACTTCCAGAACTTGGCTGCCAAGAAAGGGCTTCTGCCTTCCGACGAGATTCTCTTCCTTGATCCTCACACCAACATGGAAGTACTTAGGAATGCAAAACACTTCCGCAGGTGGAAGAAGAAATTCGTGGAGGCAATGATCAAGATGGGCACCACGGATCTCAAATTGGGTACCCAAGGCGAGATTCGCAACAACTGCAGAAAGATAAACTCATGATTGCAGACCCTCCTTTTTCGTCTTTCTAGACCCACGATCTCATACCTACATTCTCTTTATAGTTTTGCAACTTAGTTCTCAATGATTTTTATGCATGGTGATCTTATGGAGGAAGAATTTCATATTTGATACACAGACCCAATGTCACCTCACGGAACATGGAAACACCAGAGATTCAAGGCCTTCTACCAAAACTAGAAACAAAATCTGCAATAATACAAAAGGAAGGCACGGATGTTTTACGAGTGTTTTCGTTGCAAGACAAGAGAGTTCTCTCTAGACAGAGTTCTTGAAACCACAGTCAAACCATGCCAATATAGAAATAGGAATGGAGAGCTTCTTCATTGAGCTCTTGTTGTAAAACACAACATAGTTTAGAATTAATGTCAGCACTTTTCTGAAGAACACACTGGTGGTCCACCTGCATGATAAGGTGGTCCATCTGCAGCCATGGCAAAGTGCTGAAAACAATTCAGAGAGTTTTCTGTAACAGCTTTTTCTTGAGTTCCATGGAGTCCAATAAGGAGGTGCAATAGGGGGCTGGACTAGAGCTAGGCTTTGATAAGCACTCTCAGCCTTCTCTGATCCTGCCCCAGAAGTGCTTGGCAGTGGATACAACTGATCTGCATCAAAACTGCTTAGATCTCCACAAGCTAAGAATGGAACTATCAGCTGACTAGGACCTTCTTCTAGTCAGGAACTTGAACCACAACACAAACCTCCTCCTGACTGGCTGACTACTAGCCCTCTCCAAAAGCCTATGCAAATCCTTGTGATCAAAGCCTTGAAAGGTAGCCTTCACACACAACAGAGGCTTCTATGCTGCTGTTCCTGCTGTTTTAGGCTTTGCACACGTGACTACAGTAAAGAAGATTTTGAGCTGATTGTAAAGAAGGAAGCTTATATCTTTCCCTCAGAAAATCTTGGCAACAAAGTTCATTCACCACCAGGTCACAATATGTGTAACAATTGTCAATGCTGCTAAGACAAGCTGTGCCTGCACAAAACTCATCCATATCATGCAATCCAGTGACATCAGGAGCACCATCACAGACTACAAAGATCAGTCTTCTCTCCATCAAAAGTGCTTGATCACCATCTCAGCTGTGCTTGCACTGCTGATGTCCCCTTGTATCTGCAGGACACCATCAATGGGAGCCATTGGCTATAGATCAATGGCAACCATCAGAGGCAGCAGCTCCATCTCCCCTGCAGCTACTTTTGCTGCTTTACATACAGCTTTCTGCTCAAGACCTGGCTCCAACTTCCAGGTGCAGCACACAGATCAACCACACACTTCACCTCTCCTATGATTCCAAACTCTTCATCAATTTGCAGAAGCTTGAATGCACTCCATGCGCGCCAGTCTTCCTCTTTGGCCTTCCTGTAATATACATCCCGCTTATCTTTTGATGATTTTTCCACTGCTTGTTGTTGGGCACCACAGTTTTTGACTCCCAATTGGGTACTATTGTTGAGTGCAATTCATCAACAAACTTTCTAGCTTTCTCCATTTCCTTGCACAATTTTTCCATCCAACAAGGTGCCCAACCCAAGATCATATAGGCAATCATGTTGAAGACCAAGCCAGAAACTATGCACAGGAACCTTCCCTTTTCCTTTCTAACAACATCCTCCTTTCGTTGCAATTAATTCCACAATTATGTGAGCTTCACAATCTACCATAATAATAATCTATTACGTCCACGATGCAAAATCTTATAAGGAAATCCAGTACATGCATAGATGCACAAATGTCATTGAATTGGAGTTGTTTCAACATTATCTATGAAATTGCAGACAAATCTCCACAATGAGACAACTTGAAGAGTAACATGACAATGAGTGCAGCAGTACGAGCCTTATGAAAGTAGCTCGCAAAGCATCAGACCATCATCACCTTCTCCAAAGGGTTTAGGGTAGCAGCAGCAGTAGTGACAATCATCAGCTCTCAGTTTTTGTCGAGCTTTCAGCAGCGCTGATTTCCAGAAGAAGAAGAGCTTGGCATCATCTTGGAAACCCTAAAACTCGCCTTACGCTCTTTGTCGCTCTCTCTCTCAAGAGATTCTCTCTCTCTCTCTCTCTCTCTCTCTCTTGCGAGCTCTCTTGCTTTTTTTTGGCAGTTTTTTGCTTCCTCGGCGTATTGGGTTTGGTGTTGCGCTTGTCCCAGATTTTGATCTTGCTCGGACTGAGAATTGCTGGGGAGTAGTGCTTATTAGGGGTTTTTTTTTTTTCTCTCCTTGTGATGGCAATAGCAATGAGGAGGGTGCATGTGGGGCTACAACCCTCGACGATGGGTGGAGGGGGGAGATTTTCAGGGCTCGAGAATTGTGGAGCTTCTGCTGCAACAGCATCAGCATCTTTCCCTGCTTTGCAATCTTTCTCAGCTTCTACATCTCTATTCTTCTCCACACGAATCCGTTCACAGGCTTTCGCGGCTTCACCCGAGCTCTCTGACAAGGGGAGCAAGGACTCTCTTCTTGTAACTTGCAAAGCGGTAGAAGTTGGAGCTCCGGCTGCCGTGACGCGTCCTTGGAAGACGGCAGATTGTAGGCTGGTTTTGGAAGATGGGTCAGTGTGGCGGGGAAAAGGGTTTGGAGCCACGGGCACGCAAGTGGGCGAAGTTGTCTTCAACACATCCCTGACGGGGTACCAAGAGATTCTGACGGACCCAAGCTATGCGGGTCAGTTTGTGCTCATGACGCAACCGCACATAGGCAACACAGGCATCAACCTGGATGACGAGGAATCGGAGCGCTGCTTTTTGGGTGGTCTCCTCGTCCGCTCTCTCAGCAATACTGTGTCCAACTGGCGATCCACGGAGGAGCTCGCTGCTTATTTGAAGAAGAGAAACGTGATGGGTATTTCGGATATCGACACTCGCGCCATCACCAAACGCTTGCGAGAAGAGGGAAGCTTGGTTGGGGTTTTGACCACTGACGACTCCAAATCTGATGACGAGATTCTAGCCATGGCTCGTACTTGGAGCATTGTAGGAAAGGATTTGATTACCGATGTGTCTTGCCGTCAGCCTTATGAATGGAAGGAGAAAACAGGTACGGATTGGGAATTCAGCAGCTCCACTATAGTAGCATCGGACCAAGACCCTTCAGATCATCGACATGATCATGTCAGCTCCGCACAATTCCGTGTTGTGGTTTATGATTTCGGTGTCAAGCAGAACATTTTGCGCAGGCTTTCTTCTTATGGATGCAAGCTCACTGTGGTTCCTTCTTCATGGCCAGCAGCAGAAGTCATGAAGCTAAACCCAGATGGGATTTTGTTCAGCAATGGACCGGGTGATCCATCTGCAGTTCCTTATGCGGTTGAGACTGTGAAAGCTTTGGTAGGTAAAGTGCCTGTGTTTGGTATTTGCATGGGTCATCAGCTCCTAGGTCAAGCTCTTGGGGGCACAACCTTCAAAATGAAGTTTGGGCATCATGGTGGTAATCATCCAGTGAGGCATCTGCCTACAGGTCGAGTGGAGATCAGTGCACAGAATCATAACTATGCGGTCAATCCAGCCACTCTCCCTGAAGGTGTGCAAGTTACACATGTCAATTTGAATGATGGCTCCTGTGCAGGGCTTATGTTTCCAGCGCTGAAGGCAATGAGCATCCAATACCATCCAGAAGCATCTCCTGGTCCACATGATGCTGACCCAAACTTTTATGACTTCATCAAAATGATGGAGCACAACAAGAATGGATGGCACAGTAGCACTGCTGGCACCAATGATGGTGATGATGGTTTTGCACAGCACTCTGCATAGCATGTTGTAATTCACAAGCTACACAAACCAGCTAAAACATGATCAGTTTTTTTTTGCCTCAAAGAGTTTAGGAAACACCTTTCAGGTTTAGATTGAATGTACACGCTTATATCTGACAGAAAAAACTGAAGAGGAGTTCTCAAATCAGGTTAAGATCTTATTACAGGGATGATTTACCAAATACTACCATTGTGGCTGGCTGGCTGGCTGGCTTCTGGTGAAAGACCTGCCACTAAGCTCCAACAGATGGTGGTGAGAAACAAGAGGAGCCACAAAACATCAAAGAGGAGCGAGCCTTGCCAATCTGTTGCTAATGTCCAACTGGTGTTTGCTTGCTAGGGGTTTTTTTAGGTGAACCTGACAGAGACAATAAGGTCTTGGACAGGAGAATTAAATTCTTGTGAGCTCATCCTCTATAGTCAGCAGCAGCTTCTTGTTGAAGAGTGCAGAAGTCACTGTGTGTAGAAGGATATACACACTACAGTTGAGGCTGTTTGCTCTATCCAATTTGAGAGATTCTTTGCATTGGTGGAATCAGGTAGCTGGTTCTTGCAAGAAGGAAATTGTTTGGCAAAATGCAGAGTTCAAAGGGTCAGTGGTCTATGTGTTTTGAGCTTTGAGCTGTTGTGGTTCATCAGGATTACATCAAGCTACAGTAATGTATGACATTGGGTACATTGGTCTCTTTTTTTCTTCTGGCATTTTTTCCCTGAACCATAATCTTGTTGTTTTCTTTTTTCTAAACTGGAGAATGGAAGTAAGATGCTGATAGTCATTCAGATACCGTGTAATCCCTTACCATCCAACCCATGTTAGGACTCATTTGGAATGTGTTGGAAGTTGGAGCATAAGGCTAGGAGCAAGAATATTTGTTGTCGGTGGGGAGCAAAAAGTAGACATTGTTTGTTGTCATACCTTTTTCTGCTTCTGCTTGCTCAGGCGAAAGTTTGAGGAATAGGAGTCCCATTCATTTCAGTTTATACACATATTGAATGATCAGCTGATCTTCAAACATTCTTTCTTTAGACTCGGTTTGTTCTGGCAAACTTCAATCGTTTGTCTGAGCTTCTTCATTTTACAGAAGACGAGAAGGTGTGCTTTTATTTTACATGCTCAGCACTCGTCATGCATGTGATAGTGACAACAAACAAGGATTGGTGAAGAGAAAGAGAGCACCAGTTGAACATCAAACTACCATATCTTTCTCAATGATCAGGTGAAACAAATTAACATTGTATCAGCTGCTTTTTCACAGCAATTTTTTTTGCAGTTGACACTTGGGATCTTACTAATCACTTGGGATTATTGTTCTTTTTAGGATGGTCTCAAGTTTCTCTGAAGAAGGAAGGATTCAAGATCAATTTGCTCTGAATTTTCCTGTCATCTGAGTTTCCTCCTGGTAATCAAACCACCTCATATGGGATTAACAGTCTATGCCCGAAGGATGACAAGTGCATTTTGTCTATGAAGTCCATACTATGAAAGATGTGACTATAATCATTTTGTTTCTGAATATTTGTGAACTGCACATTTGTAGAATCCTTGTGATTATGTTTAATTACGTGTTGCTCTGTGACAAGTTCTCACAAGGAAGTTGCTGATCCATCTGTGGATAATTTTGTCCAGCAACAAGTTTTCAAAGAAGTTGTACCTCTTCTTGTTGTTGGAAAGCTTCACTCTGTAACTCTGAAATTGTGATGGAGTACTTTACCACCAAAGATTTGGTTGATTTATTTCCTCATGTCCATCGGGGTACTAATCATGCTAAGAGCATCTCCAGCAGTGCTCAGTATGTGACCCTGCATAAATATTTCTCACATCCAAGTTTAGTTATTTACTTGTTTTCTGTCCCCACCCATAAAACTAAAGCTCGGACTGCAAATAGGTGACAGACTACTAATAGCAACCCACCTGAACCAACCAAACTATCTAGTCAATCAACAGCAGCTGTTAGGCTTTGCTGTGCCTTTTACCAACAATAGCAAACTGTGCAAAATTGTTGGGCTAAAATCATTTTCCTGAGCCAAATTGACATGTTTTGACTGTTCTTCATCCAATTTTGATTTGGAGTATCACATACTGAGCACTGGTGGAGTTGCTCTAAGACATTAAACACTTGATCCAATCTTTGGAATCCAAACTCATGGGCCTCTTGTCAAGACCATGATGTTTGGGGTTTAGGGTTTTGAGATCATGCTCTCTATTCCAATTTGTTGGAGATCAGGGTTTTTGTCATCCATAGACTCTTACCACCCATTTAAAATTTTGAAAAAGTCATTTTGGGATACCAAGCATTTAGGGGTTTAAAAAAAAAACTGTCCTGCCTGGTAGGGACCTGAGGCAATAAACTGCACTTGTACCAGTACCTGGCTAGAATGAAAAAAATTTAAAAGATTTCATATTAGTACCTGACTAGTATGAATTTTTTTGAAAAAAAAAGATTCAATGCCAGCTTCATACCAAAGTCCATACAAATCTCAATATCAGGTATATACCTGCTTCATACCAGTCAATAATCAGCCTTAAACCCTAATACCAGTACCAATCTGATATGAAACTTGATACCAATACTAGGCTGGTATGAAATTTTGAAAAAAAGGTGGTTCCCTATCAGTACGAGGCTGATATGAATTTTTTTCATAAAAGATTTGATGCTAGTACCAACTAGTGTTTTTAAATGTACATACGAGATACCCACCCAACACTGGGGAAACCCCGATCTTTTCCTTTGTTGGTCTGCAATAGATGTTGGTCTGCAAGATTGCTTGTTGTGTTGTAGCAATCTTTTGGAACATTTCAGAAGAACTCATGTTTTCTTCTTTTCTCTTCTTTGTTGGTCTGTTTCCAGTAATTTAGTACATTACAACCCAAAAGTTGTGCAAAGTCTACGAATGCATGAAGCTCTTTAGTAGAAACTTTTTCACTTCACATTTTGAGAGTCAAGGACACTGCAAGGTTACAAACTCTCTCTCTCTCTCATCTGACAATTTTTAGCTTCAGAAATTTGAGTTTTGCCTTGGGAATTGTTCCCCGCTTGGTTCAACTTTCTTTCTCTCAGCCAGTCCATCATTTCAGGCATGAAGCCCATAAAGCGTACATCATCATCGACCTTCTTTAAAACAAAACACTATGAAAAATTGTTGCAGAGTCATGGCGCCATGTAACAAACCAACCTAATTGAGTTATGGTGGGGTCGGAGAAGTATGGTGGCAAACTAATTAAATTATTTTGTTTTGTGAATTGTGGGTCACTACCTAAAACTCTGACAAACAAACAGACACAACACACACACAAAATGCGGTGCCTGCCTTTTCCAGGATTATTTTTTATTAAGGTCTCAAAAAGTCTCAACTTTGTATATAAATTATTTCTCTAGATGCCCATTGCAAGTGTCAGGGATTTGGAGGCTTCCATGGAAGTAATGGATTCAAGTCACTTGCAAGTTAAGTGACCAAGTTGCAAATACCATACCTGCATACCAAGGTAGACAGTTCGTCAACTAATATTTAATTAGGCTCGACATTGCTAAGCACTACAAGGGACGAATTTTTTTTCTTATTATGTTCCCATACAATTATCAATAATTCATCATTATTTATGTCTGTTAAATTTTAATTTTAAATAATATAAATATCATGAACATGACAAGGCACATGTTAATTTGTTTTTCATATTCATGTTGATGGATAACAAAAGGGGTGAAATAGTTATAAAGATAAGAGATAATTATTAAAAAAAGGAGAGAGATAAGTTATATAAGGATATTAAGAGGTAATTATTAGGAAGAAAGTGAGATAGTTAAGCTTGAAAATGAAGTAATTATATTTGAAAATGTCTCTATAATTGTTTTAAGAATATGCTCATGCTAAGGATTATGCAAAATCAATAAGGAGCTTTACAAAAAAGATTATTAAAAAACCACCCATATATCAGTTCCTCGAATTCTCATTACTGGAATTAAATAATAGTAAAGATCATTAAACAAGGCATCACAAATCAGTTTGTTCCGAGAGTTTGAAAAGCTCTGTGCAATTAGAGCACCAACCAATGAAACCAATATTTTTCACAAACAAAGACACCATGGTACAACCAAGTGTTCATCCCAGAGAGCTCTGGACCCAAACAATTTTTCTTGCAAATTTTGTTGTTATTCAACAATTCAAAAACAATGCAACAAGAAACAAACAAATAGAATCTGATTACACGAATTCAGTTAGAAGAAGCTGGTCAACAAGTCCAACACTAGAACATTCGATACAAGAAAAAATTCATGAATAATAAGCAGAGACCACATTGATGTTCAAACCTCTCAAAAACCAGCTGCATAATGTGATCAGCTGATAACTTATCATGGAAATTGGAACCAATTTTGTTATATATTTATTTATTGCAGAAGAATTAGAGAATCAAGAAAATAGGATCCATGAATGTATAATGTGCAAACCAACAGACAGATCTGAATTCGCGCGAAGAAGAAGACATTAGCATCATCCCACTTCTTGCTGTGTGAGAGCTTGCAGAATTGCTAGGATGATTTTGATCAATCCAACCTCAGAGATTCAGCTATGGTGGTGGAGTAGTAGAAGAAGAAGATCGTTAAGGAGGAAGAGGAGGAGAAAAAGCTCTAAGTCTTCTGGAAAATTCTCAGACAATGTCTTTAGTAGAGAAGCTGGGATAGTTGTTGCTATGAGGATTGTTGTCAGCTGCAATCCTGCTTCATCTGTTGTAGTGGTCATATAGCAATGGTGATGATGATCTTACACTTGATCTTCAGCACATTCATGGCTCCTGCTTGCTTTCATCTGCATTTGCTGAAAGCTGAAGAAGCAGCGGAAAATATTGAGGAGGAAGAAGAGGAGAATCTCTTCAAACTATCACCACCAGAATCATCAGCAGCAGCAGCAGCAGCCAACTGTAGCACAACAAGCCCCTCGACTGCATTGCTCCTGAGCTCCACGTACATTTGATCAGCTGGAGTTGCACTTCTTCCAATAGCCGGGGACTTTCTCGCAGATTCAGGAACCAGCTCCCGGAAGTAGATGGCAACCCAATGGACTTGGTGGCCAGCAGCTGGACTCATGATGATCGAACTCCTTCTCCGTCTTGATCACATCTGCAACAAAATGTTTGCTATAGAGATGCAGTTGTACACTAGAAGCTAGCAAGCTTGCGAGAATTGCAAGTCTCCAGGCTTACTAGCAATAGCTCTAGTGCAGCTGCTACATACCGCTGCAGCTGTGTCGTCTTCTTCCATGAGCCGCGAGCTGGACTCCATTGCTGATCCTGTGCTGCTGTTGCTGCTTTGTATGATCATCCGTGGGCACCAATTTCCCGTAACATGTGGAGCTCACGCTTACGTCGCTTGATCTTCTTTTGGAGATTGTGAAGTTGGGGGACTTGGCTCGCGTGGGTGGGACTTTCTTCAGCTCACGTTTGGGTGGTGGGGGCTCCTGGTAAAAGCTTGGAACTGGGTTGGCCTTGTAAGCCAGAGCTCTACGAAGCTCTTTGAACTGAGCTTCCTTCTCTTGCATTCTCTTGGCTTCCATTGCCCTCTTCTCCTCTTCCTTTGCCTTCATCCTCTCCTCCAACTTGGCATAGAAATCGCGACGCTTCTGGGCCCGTTCTTCGCACTTGAAGTTGAACCCGCTAGCTGCTGTGGTTGTACTACTGCAGGGCAGTTTGTTGAAGCTGCTGCTGCTCGCGGAAGAAGCTGCCGCCGGTTTCACTTGCAGCTTCATTGTCGCAGCCGGGTTCATCACCAGCTGCTTCTCTTGGACTTGGCTCACTTTCCTTGGAGCTATTAGGGCTGCATCCTGCTTACGGGTGCTAGGAGAAGCTGGAAGAACTTGAGGATTCGGCAACGGATAAACGGGGACGGCATTCGACTTCGACTCCCCCGCCGGTATTTCTGCAACGTCTCCCAGCAGCTGCAACCGATGATCAGTAGGCGGACCATCATCCTCTGTCAGCTGCTGCAAGTTCGTCATGTTCTTACCATCAGCTTCTGCAGATCGCTGAGTGACCACCATGTCTGCTGCTGCATGATCTTCCGATCTTGAGCTTGCACCCAAAGCGACAACATGCTTTCTGACCTCAACCGGTTGATCTATCACCGGATCGTCAACCCCAGTAATACCGTGCGACGTCTGATCCAATAATTCTGTCACAACATGAGGAACATGGAACTGGAAATCATCGCAGCTGCTGTAATGATCAGTTGCTGCATCACTAGACGACGTTAAGTAATTTTCTGCAACTCCACCGGGATTCTTCTCATGATCATCGACACGGCCCCGTGGCAACACATGATGCAGCAGAGGATTGGAGGAGCTCCTGCAGCTGCTGTCGACGATCCCGTGCAGCTTTCGGCCACATGACCTATCATTCATGAACTGAGGTTTTTCCTCGAACAGAAACGAGCTATTCATGCTTGATCAAAAGCCCAACAAATTCTGCTTCAACCCCACTAGCTGCAAAAACTCCTCTTATTCTTCTTCTTCTTCTTCTTCTTCTTCTTCTTCTTCCTGGCAACAGCAACCACGACAACTACAACAACGACAGCAAAACATGATCAACACATGAGTTCTCAAACTCCAAACTCATTCCTCAAAAACAACATCATCATCATCATCATCATCATCACACAATAATATTCCACTGCAACTAATTCTCCCGCGCAATATTTTCAAAACCCCCAAGAGCTCAAGAAGATTACAATCCCAACAAAACCCACATGATGAAAAAAAGCCACTGCAAGTCTAGCTTTATTCTATTAACTTCCACATACCTGAAACATAATTTTAGTCTATCTATGCATTTGATCTCTCACAAACAACAAACAAAACAAATCAAAACACACAAACAAAACAAACAAACAAGCAAAAACAAAACACACAAAAACTTCGGTCAGACAATCCCTGGTGCCACCACCCATTCAGCTACATTCCAACTGATCTGGTGAAGCTTTTCAGCAGCAGCTGCAAAGCTTCTTATTCTTCTAGAAAAAGGAAAAGAAAAAAACACTAAAGAATCCACACTTCCAGTAAAGAAAGATATTGTAATATAAAAGGTGCATTCACACTTGGTATTTTTTAGGTCAATTCTAGTCCCCTAACACTAAGCCTAGTCATTTTAGGACCTAAACCTATTTTATCTTAAGTTAACATATTAATTTAATAATATTAAACAATCACCCATTTAACATTGGCTGCCACCTAAGATGCCACCTAGATTTTATTTTTTTTGCTTAACACTGACTTAACATTAGGTGTGAATTGCACCTTAATTAAAGAAAAAAGAATGGAACCACTTGTAGAAGAAAATTTGTTTAATAAAAATAAAATGGGTACTTGAAATTATTAATTATAAAACAGAATTTTTAAAAAAGAAAATTTAAAATTCGGTGTGTGTAATTTGCAGCAGCTAATTAATGAATGAAATGAATGAATGAATGAATGAATGAATGCCTGGGAAACTGTTGCTAATAAAGTTGCTGCTGCAATTAATACTGCAACAAACAAAAAAAGCAGCAAGCGACCATGACTGCCATTATTTATTATTAACAACCAATTAATCTGAGCATTACTGGTTTTTTTTAATTTATTAATTAATTAATTAATCTTTTAAATTTGAAGCAAAGTCATGGAGACTACAAGTATGTAACAAGAAAGTACAAGCGTCAGAAGCTGTGACTGCAGAGTTTTTTTTTTAATTTAAATAATTTAAATTTAAATATTTTATTTTATTTATTTATTTATTTTAAATTTTATTTGGGTCAATATTGTGATTTAGACAAACTGGAGATCACCCACTGGAAGATTTAGCCAGATTTGGCTACAAGCTGAATATGAATTTTTATTTTTATTTTTTTCCCTTCTGTGTTTTTGGCTACCTACTTCAACTATATGTGTAGAAATCTGGCAAAATTTCTTAAATTTTGATCTAATTCTGGTTATTGAAAATCTCAAAAAATACTAGATTAATTTAACATTTTTAATTTTATAATGTAATTTTTTTTTCTCTACATACATACATTCATTAGAAAAAAACCTTAATTTACTACAACTTGTCTTAAACAATTAAAAATGTGGTTTGCAATTATTTTAAAGATTATTTTTGTACTATATATATATAGCCAAGAAAAAAGAAAAACTATTATGAGCAGGGTTTTGTTTTTATTTTATTTTATTTTTTCCAAATTCCTCAAGTAGGTTCACTGACAAGGATCCCTGACAGCAGCATTAATTAGCATTAAAATGGCAACTGTCTTTAGGTGGGTTGTAAAAAACATTGTTACAAAAGTGCTGCTAGAAGTGGCAACCCAGGAGGAAGTGCTTCTTAAGTCTAGATGTGGGCTATTTATTTTTTTTAATTTAAAAAAATGACGAAAAAGTACCTTAAAAAATCAAAAAAAATTCTAGGGTTTTTAATTTTCTCAAAAAAAAACCATTAAAAAACCCAAAAAAAGAAAAAAAAAAACACACAGAATGGATGTAATTTTACCAGTCAAAGGAAATTCTGTGTTTTGCTTTGCCCTTTGGAGTTTCTTGTTTCTTCTTCTCTTCTCTATGTCCTCCAGGGACTGCTGCTGCTTCTGTTGTTGCAGTTGCTGTTGGCTTTGCTTTGGAAGAAGAAAGCTCCAGTTTCCAAGAGCCCAGACCTCCTCCACTCCCTTCCTTTAAAATTTGGGCAGCAAAGTGCTAGTACTTCTTCTACCTAGAAGCTGTCAGTGTGTTTGCCCCCATTGCTGTTATTGTGGTGGGGTTTTGTGTGTCTCTAAAAGATGTGATGACTATTAGTTCAATAGCTTGTCAGATCAGGTCTGCTTTTGTGCTTCAAAAAAACCAAAATAATAATAATAATAATATTTATTTATTTTTTGAAAATTTTGATGAATATATGGTCCTTTTTTATTTTATTTTAAATTTTTTAATCTCAAAATTTTGGCTATTTTTGCTGAAAAGTTTAGCAAAATTAGTCGAACTTACTTATGCTTTTTTTTATAAAAATTTAATTCCAAATTTTCCACATTTTTTGGTTGGAAATTTTGACAAAACTTGTTGCCTGAAAAAGAAAACACTGAATGGGTTCAGAAGCTGTCCCCAAGTGATTTGCAGAATGTGTTTGTTTTTAGCCAAAATCATAGCCTTGAATATTTGTGTATATGGCAAAAATCATATCCTCCAATTTGTGTTCACCATAGTAGAGTACCTTGGCAGCTTCAACAATAATCATGTAAGGTATATTTTATAGACCTATGATTTTGTAAGGTAATGTTTTATAGACCTAAGAGGGTGTATAAAAAATGGATTTAGCCAATTTTGGCTATTAGAGGTTTGGGGGTTTTCTTGTTCACTTTGATTATTATGGGTAGGTGATGTTGGTAGGCCCCTCCCCTTTTAAGCTTTTTAGGTGAGCCAAAACATTTTTTGGTGTTTGGTCATGAGTTTTGAGATGACAACAACAACAACAACAATGTGGTTTCAAATGAAGACCGACAAAGCATTTTGGATAGGGGTCAAATGAAACACGACAACAATTTGGGAGATGATGAAACAAACCAACCAAGAGTTATTGTGATGTGTCCAAACAAGTGTGACAAGAATAAGCAATCGGAGACAACATAATAAGATTGATATGGTGTGTTCATTTGAAAGGAATGCAAAAACATGAATAAGCAATTTGAAAAGCATATAATAAGATTGATGTGGGTGCCCAAAATGAACACCGACAAGCAACAACATGGACCAATGAATGAGCAAAATGACAATACTACGTACATCAATGGGTGTGCATCATTTTAGAAGAGGCTTGGGATCAAGTGAACCAAATGATATCACCATTAGCAACAAACAAGAAGGGGTGTGTCAATTACACTATGGCCTTGCCATTTTACATTAAAATGTGTCTTAATTGAAATAAAAAATTATGAAAACTCAAATATTTCACCATGCAAAAATATAATCTTCAAAAAAAAAAATCCTCTAAAAGAAACCAAAATCCTTCCAGATATTATAAAAACTCTATAACTAATCTCAAGTTTCAGCACAAGCCAAAATATCATATTTTCAAATTTAATCCTCATATATATAAAAAAATAGACCTATTATTATTATTACCTAGGGATCAAGCCAAAATCCCTTAAGCTACTATACTCTATAATGAATCTAAACACAATATCCTTGCCTTCTTGGTAGGCAAGGCCAATAAACCATTGCAGTTAACCATTGAGTTTCTTTGGCAATTTACTGCATAAAACAGTTGTTTGTTGGTGGAATTGAGTTCAACTTCTTCATGTTTGGGGTTTATGTTCGAGGTTTGTATTTGAAATTTTTACTTTTTTTGAAAAAAATTAATTTTTTTTTAAAAAAAGAATTTCATCTTTGGTGTTAGGATTCCCTATTTGATCTTGTAATGCAAGGCAAATATTGTTTTTGTATGATTGAGAGGACAACACTACTTGTAACAACCGTGGTGGTACATAGGCCTTGGCTTCCACCACCACCACCGATTAGGTATTGTCATTTGGCGAATGACACATAGTTTGACTTCATATATGCCACGGGTCATGGCATCTTACAATTATGCACAATTATAGAAGTGTGTACTCGGGCAACCAATTGTGTAGGGTAGTAGTAGTAGTAGAAGTACTCTTACATACCATACCCGTGAGTGATGGATGTTACCCGTGCATTTCAAATCTCAATGAGACTTTCGTAATCCTATTGCCAACTTACTTGATTGTCAAAAATTTTGAAATATTCAAGTCGGGGGCCACCAGATCTCCCTTTTTCAAATAATTACATATTTTGGCAAATTTTGCCAACTATTTTGGCAAGTAGTGCATCACCAATACCCGGTGGTGATACCCGGAGGTTACCTGGATAGTTACCCACCCACCCGCTAACATGGTAAAAGAAATTATTTTTAAAGGTTAAAAATGCCTTCGGGCCGGGGTTGTTCCACGAAAATAAAAGGCCCTCGGCCTCGGGCTTGAGGGACCCATTATTTCTTCGGGAATGCCCCAGCCCTCGGGCATTTACCCTACACAAAAGCGTTTGCTCACCTAACAAATAAAATCCTGACCTAATAATTTTATTTTCTTTTGCTTGTGCCAGTACCTTATAGGATGCACATTCCAAAGCATAATCTTCCTCTCAGTTTCTGTGGTACTTTGTGTGGAATCGATAAGGTGCCTTGAGGCTGGGCGGGGGTTGGCAGTGGCACCTTATTACAAGTCTAAAAGGGTGGCAGATTCAAATTATTGTCAGGTTGTTAGGGCATGCCCGAACAAGGGTCATATACGTTCTCAGCCTTGGGAACATGGTCTAGGGTTTACTGCCCTTTTTGCCAAGGCCCTAAAAAAACATAAACCCCCTTTGGACTTGCCCTAAACCCTAAACCCTACAAATCCAAACACTGGACACTAAATTTTGGATGAAGATTGATGGATGAAAAACTTAGCTTAGTTGATCTGCTTTGGAGAATGAACCTACAAAACTTAAAGAAACTGGAAGCTCGGCAACATGGAAAGTGAAAGGCAAGGGAAATATGATTGTTACAAAACTTCAGCTAACAAAAAAACAAACCAGCAGCAACACATCAACATTAGTTGTCTCATTCTTCCAAAACCTAAATTTTATACCACCAACATACATGCCCTAAACCATAAGAAAAAAAACTATAATTTCTTCGATCAAATTAAATGAATGAGTGAGTGATAAAAGGATGATATAATTAGGGCAGGAATGATTAAGATGATTAGGCTGCCCAAAGGAATGCCAACAATCGTTGCATTAGTTTTCACTCAAATCAAACCCCAACAAAAATTGGCATGTTTCACAATTTTGTGTGTTTGTCATGTTGAGATCTTCCAAATCATAGTGCTTCATGCTGTGCTCTTTGTACTTCGAAAAGCTCTCGATGATGATGATGAGTAGGGGTGCACCGAACTTGGTTTGAGACTGTTTGGAACTATTGTGTGGAAGCTATTGATTATTGAACCATTTTCTCAATGAAAACTAAATAAAATCAAAACTGAAAACTGTATTGAAATTTGGAGGTGTCCCCTAGTAGTGTTGTTGTAAAGCCCTCAGCAAGTCAGATTTAGCAGAGTTTATTTCACAATTTTCAGAGCTAAGGTGTGGAAGATATTGATTTTTGAGTGGATTTTGTTGCTGGAAATTCAAACAAATTGCGAAAAATTGGGTTTGAAAGGAAAAATCAGTTGAGCCTTCAATGTATTCAAATTGCCAAATTTTTTTTAATTTTCAATTTTGAAAATGTGAAAAATATAAGAATGTGTTTGCACTTGGGCCAGAGGCACAGGCTACACACTAGTTGGTATAAAAAGAACATGACATGAATGCACATAGGGACATGGAACCCAATGGGAAAGTGTTATTTGGAAGAAACAAAGGAGGAAAGCCCAAGGGGTCTTTACTCCTGATCTCATCTTTCCTTAAAATTAAGGAAAGAATGGAAGAGTAAGCATATGTTGATGAACTAATATTACCCAGAGAAAAAAAAATGCAGTCCTTATATGAGAAACAAAAAAGCTTCTGAAATTTTTTGCATTTTCATGTTACAAAATGCAAATGCAAATGAAAATTTCTTTTAGGGTTTTGCTGATATCTATCTGAATTCAATCTCATCTCATATACATGAGAAGTTTATGATTGCAAAATCCTGCCCTCCTTCAGCTCTCAATCAAAGAGCCAATGCCCAATCATATTAAGGAACCCCACACAATTGTCTTCTGTTTCTTGAGAATGATAACAAAGAATGATTTGTGTGGGCCATGAGGACATATGTTCCATATATTTCTCAGGAGTCATAGCTCATAGTTACCTTGATTGTTTATCCATATACAAGCTTCTATGTTGTTTGCAATTGCGATATATTCTTCCAAACACCCATGTATACATATTTAAGTGCAAAAGGAAAGCCCCACTATCAATCAACAACTACATTCAAGATCCCATTAGACTCCAAACTCTTTGGCAAGTCTCTTTGATCAACCATCAATGGACCCAACGCTACAATCAACAAATTGCAACTTTTTCAATCAATTGAGTTGCATGGATCGATATTGGTTGCATGGGCATGATCATTGCGTGGGTTCTTGTGCCTTACCAAGCCCATAGTGCACACTACCTAGAGAGCAAATCAACAATTGTCAACTTTATAACCATCACCACCCATCCCTTATTCTTTAGAGTGTGGTCAACATCATCATTCGGCTCATTGGGATAAATCAACATTACTTGAATTCCACACCTATGGGTACATCCCTAATGCATTTTGCTCAAAACAAAACTAGCCACTATTCTTGATCCTCAATATGTCCAAAGTCAATATGTTTGACATTCTTCACCCACTTCCTCCTACTTGGTTAAATTTTTTCTCCTTCTAATCACCCTTCCTAGTTACCCTACCACTTACTTGAGCTTGCAATTTGATTCTTTCATTTCATCATGCCTCTTTCATCTTTGAACTCTTTTTTTAACATGTCATTCTTAAATTACCTTTACATGTTTCTAATTCCACACTTTTGGACTATTCTTTGACATTTTACATGCTAACTCTGTTCACTTTCAAGTTCATTTTCTCAAACAAAAAATCTTATGACCAAATGTTATTGTCATTTTTCCTCTTTATATGCATTAGATGTATTTTAAATTTTGTGTTATATGTTACACAACACATCTAGGTTGTCATACTTCTTTTTTACTCGATATTTTTAAACCAAATTACATGTCCAAATGTCTACACCATACATTTTATCACAAGTTGAACCACCATTTTCTATTGCCACATTTGGTCTAAAAGGGACCAAAAACCACAAATGAATTAACATCCAACTACCAATGTGTATATTATCCTATGTATATTTTATGATTTGCTAATCTTTTGAATTGGGTCAAATTGAATAATTTTATCACTATTGGGTCTTCAATGTCACTTTAACCTTTTCTTGCAAGCTTAAGTTCAACAATTGGGATTTTTCTTTTCTTTTAACCACGACTTTGAATTGATCAATATCAAAAACAACATTTAGTTGTCTACTTTCACCTACCCAATCCTAGGAGTTTTTTTAATTCCAATATTTTGGATGATTTGGTGTCATCAATGTTCATGATTTTTTGAAAACCAAACATTAGTGTTTTTTTTGCAATTTATAGCCAATTACCAACATGCCATTAGACCCTACAATACTTAATGCTTAGGAATATATATTGCTGTAAATTGCCCAATTTGTCATCACCACCAATGGATCTTGCCATCAAGCCTTTTGTTAGGTTTTATGACTAGTCATATCAATCATTGACTAATTTTGGAAATTGTTAAATCCAACAATCATATTGTTTCATCTCAACAAAAAATGCACGAACCATCAAAAGGGGTCACCTTTTATGATCCTTCCCTTCATTACTTTTAACGTTTCTCCTTCCCTTTCAACATAGACCTTTGCCACTAGAAGTTTTAACCAAAAAAATTTCTTTTCATGAATGTTGCAACTTGCACTTGTTGGGCACTAATTAGCCTAACCCGATTCGGGTTAAGCTTAGGTAGGTCAACTAGCGAAGGTTTGGGGTTTTAATTAAAGGTTCATGAAATATTGTAATAAAAGGATCTCACCCAAGACAGAATACTAAAGATGGGTAACCTAAATAGGATAAAGTGGGGGTTGGGGGGGATTATTGGGCCCTTATTTGCCTAACCTAATTTTGTTTAAGCTTAAGTAAGTTGCCTAAGGAAGTTTTGGGGTTAACCTTAAGTCTAAGGGGGTAGGTTAGGGCATATGACCTTTTCCCAGTAGGACTTGAAGGGTGGGTGGTTTGGTGAAAGTAAAAAGGGAAGTAGGTTGGTCGGATTATGATAAAACTAGGTTATCTTATCCTTGTCTAAAACTAACTATCCATGTTAAAAAAGGAGGTATAGACAAGGGGGGGATGTTTCCCAATAGTTTCTAGCAATTAGGGTTAAGGCAAGACAGTAGTAATGGCTCCTTCTTGAAGGTGAAAGGAAGAAAAAATAGTTGTCAATCCTTGTTTTTTCTTTTTGAATGAAAATAATGATGATGGTTATAAAGATGGGAGTGGTGTTTTGGGGCATCATGAGAGGGTGAAATAAATGAGACAAGAAGGAGGTTAGAGCATCATGAAAAAGCAAATTATCTAGAAGCAATCAAGTCAACATACATCTTAGATATTAGAAGCAAACTCCTCAAGTGGGGGGGAGGAACTCATGAGCATGGTGACTGCAAGGCAGCTAGTTGATGTTAAGAAAAGGTACTCAAACCTTTGTTGAAATGAGGAACTAGGAGTAGAAAAGAGGAGGAAGTTTGGGGTTGTTGTTGTGGCACCTAGGAAATAAAGTAAAGGGTCTACCTTTTTATGTAGCAAAAACAAAAAGAATGGGAACTTAGGTTGTCCAATAGAAAATAAAGTAAAAAAAAAAGGGAGAAAACGGTTTTGGGTGTTATAGAGAGCTCTTGAGATATAGATGGTTGGGAGGTAATGTGTAATGAAGGATAGTAGTGTAGAAACAATGTTTGGGTTTAATAAGGAAAAAGGAATGGAAGACTTGGCGATTGACCAAAACTACATTATAACCCCTTCTTGGAGGTAGGGCACTTATTTTGTTAATAAAAACTTGTGTATTTTTTGTCTCATGATGTTTGCATTAGGTTAACCTGGTTAGAGGCTGCAAATGGTTAAGAGCATGGAAGAAAGAAGTGGTAGGGTAAAGGTAAGATTATTTTCTACAGCAAATAGAAGAACAAAATATAAAAAAACAAGGAAGAAAAAGAAAGATAATCATCCACAATAAACAGGGGGAAAGGATAGAGAAGGGAATGGTTAAAATAAAAAGTAAGATAGTTGTCCACAAATGATAGGGGAAAAGATTAAAAAAGGAGTGGTCAGAAAAAGAGGTAAGATAGTTGTCTGTAGTAAGAAAAAGGAACAGGATGTTTTTAAAAAAAAACAAAGAACATGCAAATGGAAGTTGGGTAATAAATTGTGACTCCCCCCTTTGATAATCTCCAAGGGGGTCAGAGGGAATGATCCAGGTTAATGTGTTAATGATATGTTAATTTTGGGCTTAACAGCCCGATAAGGTCACTAGGTTAGGTTAAAATAAGGTTCTCATGTCCTAGCTTGGGCCAAGTAAACTTCCTGAATAAAGGGTTGTGGATATGGCAATTGAAGCTTTTAATAAGATGTTAGATATTAGGGTTAGGGTAAAGCAACAAATTTCTTTGTTCCTATAGTTTGTTGACCACCTTCATTTTTTTGAGTGATGAATTGGGTGTGAGGTACTGGGAGGGGAGTGAAGGTTGATGATGAATAATGTGAAGGCTTTGGAAACTAAATATGTCTTCAAGAGGTACACACACAAAAGGAGGTTGCTACATCATGAAAGGTTAAGCTGACCAAACACATCTAGCCCAATAACAAAAGGATTTGGACATGGAACCACCAATGGTGGTGCTAGCGGTTGCTCAAGGTGGTTTTGGTTGGCACTCTACTCAATGGTGAAGGTGGAAAGGTACGTGGATCTTGAAATAGGCTTACTAAAAAAGTAGGATGAGTAGGTTGAGGAAGGGGTTAACTTGGGAAGTGAGTAGAGGCCTACCCGTTAAAGGAAGGTAGAGAAAGATAGGAAGAGCTTAGTCTCAAGCAATGGGAAGGTTTTCTTTGGTTAGTAAGGTTGTGAGTAGGGGTAGGATAAAGAGAATAAAGGTTGTTGGTAAATAAGATATTAGTATCTCAAGCAAGGTAGGAGCATAGTAAAGAGAAGATCCACTCCAGGGACTGGATTGAACAACCCATGTAACTTTTTCTTTTTTTTGTGAAGCTCTATTTTTTTCCTTGAGAATTGTTATCTCTAGTTGTTGTAACTTGTATGTGGGAGGTTTTGGTTATGAAGTTGTTGATTTTAGGGCTATGATATGTTATAGCAAGATAAAAAAGTAGTGTCAGAGTAGGATAGGTAGTTGTTGTTTAACTTAAACAAAATGGAAAAATGATACTTTGCCCATAAGGAAGCATAGAGAAGAAGTAGGATGTGAGTCTTAGTGAGTTGTGGATTATTAGATTAAGGTAAGGTTTGATATCACAAAGGTAAGAGGTTAGTACCTTGAATAGGAAAGGGATTGTTGTTTAATGCAAACAAAATAATAGTAGGAGAATAGTGTCTAAAGAAGAAGAAAGTGCAAAAGAAAAAGGGGGTTAAATATGTACTATGACACCCCTTTGGATGTTCTCTAGGGGGTGAAGGGAATGGCCTAGGTTGAAGTTGTTAGGCTAGGCTAATTTTATGTTTAACGACATTTGCATATAAGTTATAATGAATTTATTACCAATAATTACATTAATCACGAATCATTCACAATTTGATTTTAATTTTTAAAAAGGGGTTACGAGAGTGCTCAAACCTTATATCAACAAGTTGTGGGATGGAGAACTTCGATAAATAATTTGCAAATTGTTGTTGTGATTTGTCATTTATGAACAATTGTGCAATGTGCATGTATCTTTCATTGTAAGTTGTCATTGAGACTTATACTTGTGAGATTATAAGAACTTGAATTTGATTATTTGCATTATGCATGTTTTAGGGTTTAAGGTGCACATTATGATGTACTTGCAATTCACAAATCCTTTTCAATTGCATTGTGGCATGTTATGATAGTGACTTGCAAGTGTTAGCCCTTGGATGATGTTGCAACAACAATACATGATGCGCATGATGCATCATCTTGATTTGAGTAAGTTTCTAAAACTTTATTTGAATTTGTTATTTTTTTAAAAGCCTATTATTTTGGTTTATTTCTAATGATTATGGTCTTGGACCATTTAAATAGGAGATTATTATATTGTGTGGTCATCATGGTTATCATTACAAACATCATTGCTTGCAAATTATTTTTTTCCATTGTAATTCATGAATCATCTATGTGCTTTGGAGTCTGGACTTTAGAATCTACATTTTTTTCTTGATTTTGAATGTTCCAATGTTTGAACTATCATTTGTTTCTTTGTGTGCACTAGGCTTGTTGATGGCTCCCTGCCCTTCCCCCCCCAATTCTAGCTATAATTTTTTTTAAATGGAGTTTTCTTCCCTAAAAACCTTAACATACATCTTCAACTTCTAACATTATTACATATGTCAATGTTTAACTTATCAAAACACCTCCTCTTGAAGTGTATGAACAAGAAAAACAAAAATAAATAAAATTATGAAACTTTATAAACATTTTAAGATGTTTGGTCAATGTAATTTCCTTGGGCTAAATCGATGGTTGGATGTGATGGGGTTGTTAACTAGGTTCACTACAAAGTTTGCACCTCAATCAAAGGCAAGGAGAGATTGGATTTTTTGCATAAACATGTTAATTGAAAGAAAGTCGAAGCAAGCACCCCTAGGATTGAAAAGGGTATAATTTACTATTATCCAAAGTTTGTGCATTTGAAAATCAAGGCATTGTATGCTACCAACCTTCATCACAATGTGACTCATCATTGGCTTTGGGGGAGATTGGGGAGAAGAAAAAGAAAGAGGTACAATTTGGTATTGTAATTTACTTGTTTAGGAAGCTTGTCCCATGATGGATTATGAGTCCTTCAAGGACCTCTTTTGTTTTCTCAAAGTTAAAAACATGCCCAATAAACATTAGTTTGATAACTTTGGTTGGGACATCATAGAAAATATGCATATATAATGTGGTATTGTAATGCTTGAAAAAAGTTGTCAAAGAATCTTTTTTCCTTGCCCTTTCTATTGATGAAGTCATAATTGCTAACAATGAATCTTGAATTTCCATTCATGGTTATGTTTTTGAAAATTGATGAAATACACTTGTTTATTGAACTTGGAAAGGGTCATTGATAGTGTTACAATTAAAATTATTTGCAATGTAATGCTAAAACTTTTGTTAGTTCATAATGACCTTATAAAAGTTAAAATCGGAGAGAAGTTGGTTTCTATCATAACAGATGGTGGATTTGTGAACTTACTAAATGCAAAACTAATGTTTTAATGTAATTGAATGAAATTTTAAATCCTTGTATGGTGGCAATCCATTGTTGTACATATCACACCAACTTTGCTAATCAAAACTTTCTATTTATGTTTTTTATGTGCAACTTTTGGAATACTTGTAATGTTTCAATTCCTATTTTGAATGAAGTCCCAAGATAATGTTTTAGTTGCAAAAGCTTGCAACTCTCCTAGACACCAAAGGTAACAAAATTTTACAAAATGTTAAAATGTGCATTAAATTTTCATGTTGTTTACATGCAAGTGGGTTATGGTTGAATACAAGACCCTCATTCTGAAAATGTGGGAAGATCATATTGAAAGTGAAACTTTGCAAGGTCCAATGTCCAAAGTTCTTGGATGTGAAGCTTATTTTTGGCCATTGCATCTTGCCATTTCTTGAATTGGTTTGCATGTTGTTCAAGTATGCCAAAGGGTTGAGGTATGTTTACATATATGATTTTGTTGAAGCTATCAAAATGTTTATGTCTAAATTTTATGAAGTTTACAATGATCATGAATGAAAATTTAGGGATGAAAATTTTAATGTATTCCATATGTCCTTTTGATTGGAAAACATGATAGGTTGCCTCTAGTTTTCATTAAGTCCCCCACCGTTCATGATGACTGGTGTGTTATAAGATTCAAAAATTGCACCATTGTAGATCATTGAAATTCTTGGAACCAAACCAATGTGGATTGCCTTACCCATGAAGTTTCATTTTCTAGAATATGCGGTTTTATTTAGTTGTATAATTAATGTTTTAAAGCAACTTATGGACTTACAAAAGAGTTAGACTACCATTTCCCAAGTCAAGAGTTGATGCATGCTTTGGGGGTGGTTTATCCACATTGTTAAATTGCTATAAATGTTGAAGCATCATTCCATCTACACTTGGAGGTCACTATAACTTTTTATTGTGTGCTAAATAAAGTTTTTGAATTGTTGGTGGCTACTCCACTTGACAACAATAAACTTGAGTTTCAAACTTCTCTCTTTAAGATAACTATGTTCCAAAATGCCTTTGAAATTTTGAAGAAGGATGGCAAATAATTCAACCATTTAAAACATATGTGATTATTTGTTTCATATTCTAAAGTAATCACCCAAGCCATATTTGTATATGTGAAGTTTACCAAGGTTGCCATGTGTTAGGTTTTGGGATTTGTTAAGAGGATGAACATTGTTTTAACATGGATGTGATCACAATCAAATGAGCCATCGATGATGAAGGACTCAAGGATTACAGTCTTTTTTGTGGTCATTTTCACTTTTTCATAGAAAGGATTTTTGCGATGAAATCTTTTGTAATGTGTTACTAAACATACATATAGTTTTTTCAATACATCACATTTTTTGTATTAACTTTTGATGAATAACTAAGAATTTTTTTGAAGTGTAAAAATCCTACCAAATTTTGCATTTCATTTTGAAAAATTATCTTAATTTCAAATTGTATGAAAATATGTTAATTATTTAATGATTTATTTTCTTGTTTCATAAACTACAACTTTGTTTTAGATGTCATGTACATTACACCCCATTTACATGTGGTAAAGGACTATTGAAATTTTTAAATTATGTTCAATAGATTTTTGATTTTTCAAAATTTCAAATTTCACAACTTTTGAATTGTGAGTACTTTTTGAATGTGGATAATCAATTAACATCATTTCAAAAAAAATCTCATCAAAATTATTTTATAAAAATAGTTTTTAGCTTAATAATTTACAAAATTAACTACTTTTGATGCAATTGTTGTTCAAGTCCAAAGGTCCTTTATTAAAACCAAAACCCAAAATAATTTTGTTTGAATTTTTATTTTGACTTCCTCAACACTCATATTAGTCATTTAACACAACATTCCATGATTAACATGGCATTAAAGTGGCATCACAAAAATATATCTAATAAAATTATAGTCTTGATAGAGTTTTAGCGGTTGCCCAAGGTGTTTTTTGGCGCGTTTGATTATAACTACACCCATATTTTGTCTTTCAAGATGGAAAAATTATGTAATTGTTTGACCACCCCATCTTGACATGTGTATGAAAATGTTTTCACATGCCGTTTACAACAATGAATCTTTTCCTTATACTTAGGCCCTAGCTAATTAGAAGGACAATAATATTTAATACAATCTTGATTCTTGAAGTTTTGGTTTTTAACAAGTTTGCACAAGTCTTAGAATGTATACTATGTTTTGTGAAATTTGCATCTATTGTTTGGGTTAGTAGTGGGCCATGGGGCATCCAAAGCACTTGTTATGCTTTCATATGTCTTTTGATTATAGCACAAGGTATTCTCATATTTGAAGCTTGTGACTTCTATATCTCTTTGTTTGAATTTTGGGCCTTGGAAGCCTACACATGCATGTGCAATAATTTTTTTGTGCCTTTAGTGGTTTGCCATTTTATTTAGTTTTTGGAATTTGGTGATTTATGTCATTTAAGGTTGCAATTTTGTATGTTAAATAAATTTAAAGTTTTAACCAACATTTTTGTGTATGTTTAGGTTGGCAAGTTTTGTTGTAATATTAGGCAAGGCCTTTTAAACCAAGGTTCAATTCCCCTAAAAGTGACACCTAACTCTTGAACATTGAATGGAATGTGACATGTGTTGGCGATTTTTGATACATTGACCTTATCATTATTTAGATTCTAGATTTTCAAATCACTTATAAAGGCCACATGTCACCAATATTACAATTAATTTACATACAATTAACCTTTTGCAATAACCAGTAGAAGTTTAACACTTAGCAAAATTGTTGCCAAACCTTCATATGTTAATTTGTAAATTGTAGCCACAACCATTCATTTGGTTTTTGGAAGGTGACAGTTCATTCTACACACATCTACTTGCACTAGCCATTTTACCTCCATGGATGCAAGACTCAATGGCCATTTCACACATTAATTTTTCATTACAAAAATATACACTGCCAAACACCTTGTTGACAATTCTTTTCCTAATCATTTCAGTTATTTCATGCAAAAGATAAACAAAACTACCATATTATTTTATTTTGTAACAAACTTGTTCCAACATTTAAAAATTTCAAATTTCATATGTGATATAGCCAAAGTCTACATTGTTTTTAATGTTGGGTTATTAATTGCCACTTTTTTCTTTTTTAATTTAAAATTTCAATCTCATGTCACCATTTTTTTCAAAATAATTTGGTAGAAGTTTTAATATGTCATCTCTAACATGAAACATCTACTTTTAATAAACCCTTTCAAAATTTGCATCTTTGTCATTCCCAATGTCAAAATCCTTCCTACTGGTTTTATTGATTTTGACATTCAATTTTGTTTAATTCCCATTTTGTTATAAAGTTCTACCGCAAATGGTTTCTTTCCCATTCTCCTTTCATCATGTTACTTAGTTTCCCTTCAACTTATCACCATTAAGTTCAAATCCAAATGCTATAAAATATTGCAAGATTGATTACCATAACTTATTTATAATCATAGTCTACATTTTCATTATTCCATAATTCGCAAAATTTAAACTATGTGATACACAATGTTGATCCATATTCTTTCCTCCCTCCATCTCCCTCGCCTTCTTTATTAATATTGGTTTTCGCCTTCTTTATTGTAATATTGTTCTTTTCAATATTACAAAGTTTCAATTGGGGAAGGCCTATATTCTTCCAAAGATTGTGGAGTTGGGTGTTTGGTTGTCTAAAACTTTTTGTTGAGCTTTTTTTTTAATGAAAAAAATGAAATCCATTGCAAAACATGCACACAACATAAAGACCTTGACCATGGGAAATGCAACCCTAACAAAGGAGGGAAGCCAAAGACTCTTCACAACAAAGTTACATCACTTGGGGACTTGATGTGCCCACTCAATTTTCATATTGTCCTTAACAAAAATGGCATGGAGTAAGCACCGCAATTTATCAAACTTAAGCAATAAACCATGTTCAACATGTAATTCCTTTCAATTTCAACCAAAGTGCACTACCATGCAAGGTTACCATAGTGAACTAAACCTTCCCATGTTTGTTTCCCAACTTGTACATTTTCCCAATGTATTTTATTGAACACCAAATCATTCCTTTAAAGCCAAATTAATGTACCACATTGCAAACCCACGTAATAAAGTCCAAGTAGGATAAAACAATCTTATCCCTTGTAGGAGTATTTTGTTAACAAATAGTGTCCCAAATCCATCTTCTTCTAATGCTTATCAACATAACTAATTAATTTGAGCCTATGAATGAAAATCATTGCTTAATGCCATGTAATTATAACTTTGTCATAATCCCAAAATTGATGGATCACCAATTATGGTGCACCTATCATAAATGAGATGCAATTCACATCAATCCTTTCATTTACTTTAGCTCATAACATATTCACTATCCTAATTTTATGTTATATTATCCAAATAAAGCCCAATTTCTTTTTGGTGTAATTCTTGAACTAGATGTCATTCTATTTTGGTTGAAATGCTTGAAGGAGGTGCAACACTCATGAATATGAATATATTGGGTGTAGTTTTGTCAACATCTACCAAAGTAGTTTAAACTATTATTTAATTTAGTGTATTTGGGTCTTTACACACTATGGTGACCTTATATGGATGTCACAATGGGAATTTTTCTTGTATTCCTTAGGTGCAAGAAAATAAATAAAATAAGATCCATTGAAATAATAATAAAAAAGATTCACTTATTTAAAGCTATCATAATCAACCTTTCAAAAATGAAAAAATCAAATCAAAATCATGGATAGCCAATAAGTAATGGACTTTTGAATT
>Ga0116227_10001232_pt1 | contig 56223 bp, 47 predicted proteins | sample S1TSphgellanicum_FD_89693 | JGI IMG/M metagenome (GOLD analysis project Ga0116227, IMG submission 89693) | Host-associated microbial communities from peat moss isolated from Minnesota, USA - S1T2_Fb - Sphagnum magellanicum MG | ecosystem: Host-associated > Plants > Peat moss > Unclassified...
CTCGCTTACTACAACAGCTTTGGCATCGAACTGGTGGCCATGGTGTTCATGCTGTTCGGCGCCTCCAACTTTGCCCTGCATTACCTGGCTTTCCGGGAGCGCAGCCTCTCGGTGTATCTGCGCGATGCCGAGTTCCGCACCTTCATGATGATCGTCGCGTGCATGGCCGCGCTGGTGTGTATCCCGCTGGTCCTGTCGGGGATCTATCCGGATAACAGCACGGCGATCCGCAAGGGCGTATTCCAGCTGGTGTCGCACGGCACCAGCAGCGGCTTTACCACTGACAACCCTTCGTACTGGCCCAGCTACACACCGCTGCTGCTGGTGCTGGCCTCCTTCATGATGAGCTGCTCCGGCAGTACCGGCGGCGGCGTCAAAGTGGTGCGCCTGCTGTTATTCGTCAAGCAGGCCGCCCGCGAGATGAAGCGACTGGTGCATCCCAACGCGGAAGTTGCGATCAAGCTCGATGGCAAGGTCGTATCCAACGATGTGGTCTATGCCATCGGCGGCTTCTTCTCGGTCTACATCGGCCTGACCGTGGCCCTGAGCTTCCTGATGATGACGACCGGGCTTGACGCAGTGACCGCGTTCTCCGCTGTCGCCGCCTCCATCAACAACGCCGGCGTTGGCCTGTATGGCCTCCACGCCAACGTTGCCGACGTGACCGACGTCGGCAAGTGGATCCTGATGTTCAGCATGCTGCTGGGGCGCCTCGAAATCTTCACTCTCCTGATCGTCTTCACGCCGACATTCTGGCGCCGCTGATTCGTTCGACCGTAGCGCACAGGCCCTGATCAGGACCTGATTTATTTTGGCGTTGCCGCGAACCTGGCGTAGTCTCAGCACATTGCACTGGCATCGGAGGCCATATGTTCCTGGGACTGCTGCTGATCACTTTCGTGCTGGCGCTGTCGGTGTCCGCGGCCGTTGCGCGCATGTTCACCGGCCCGCTCGACCGCATTCTCAAGCGCATCATCGCCGATGAAATCAGTGATGCCTGGCTCAAGTACATGCGCTTCGCGATCCTGGTGGTGGGCGTTTCCTCCGGCGTGCGCATCTACGAGCTGGAGAAATACATCACCCCGGCAACCTTCATGAAGGATTCGCAGGTCGTCCAGCTCACGTTTGATCGCTGGGTTTTGGAGATTTATCGAACCGTCATCGAAACCCTGCAGGGCATTGCCTGGATGCTGCTGCTGTTCTTCGTGTTTGCACTGATCGCCTATGTGATCGTGCGCCTTGCCGAGATGCGCAAGAAACCGGCAGATGAAACGCCGGGTCCCCAGGCCTGATCACGGCTTATCAGGAGTTCTCATGTCGAATACGCTTTTTCGTACCTTGCTGTGGCTGCTGGCGCTGGGATTTGCCGGCGCGTTCTGCGTCATGGTGCTGCCCACGGCGCTGCAGGAAACCGATCCGCTGCGCTTTGTCACCGATGCCTACGTCAATCCCTATTCCTCGGGCTATGCCACCGACACGCTGACCTGCTGGGGTGTGCTGGCCGTGTGGATCTGGCACGAAGCCAAAACCGCCGGGGTGCGCTACGGCTGGGTGGCCCTGCTGCTGGGCGTTGTGCCGGGCGTGGCCACCGGCTTTGCGGCCTATCTGCTGATCCGCTCAAGGCAGCAGGTGAAGGCCTGATCTGGGGTGCTGCCGGTTTCATTGAAAATCCGGATTTCAAGCTGAAAACGGTGCGCTGACTGGGGGGCAGGCGTTAAACTTGCGCATCTTTTGACCAGAAGCACCCTCATGTCTGCTGTATCCGCCATCCCCGTTACCTTCGAGCCCGCGCCGCGCCGCGAAATCCGCGAGGGCAACAAGCTCAACAAACGCCTCCGCCGCAATGTCGGCCAGGCGATCATGGACTACAACATGATCGTCGACGGCGACCGCGTGATGGTGTGCCTCTCGGGCGGCAAGGACAGCTACACCATGCTCGACATGCTGATGCAGTTACAGCAGAAAGCGCCTGTGAAGTTCGAACTGTTCGCAGTCAACCTCGACCAGAAGCAGCCCGGTTTTCCCGAGCACGTGCTGCCGGAATACCTGAAGTCGGTCGGCGTGCCGTTTCACATCCTGGAACAGGACACCTACTCGGTGGTCAAGCGCGTGATCCCGGAAGGCAAGACCATGTGCAGCCTGTGCTCGCGCATGCGCCGCGGCGCGCTGTATCGCTATGCGCAAGAGCAGGGCTTCACCAAGATCGCGCTGGGCCATCATCGCGATGACATCATCGCCACCTTCTTCCTCAATCTTTTCCATGGCGGCAAGCTCTCGGCGATGCCGCCGAAGCTGTTGTCAGACGATGGCAAGAATGTCGTCATCCGTCCGCTCGCCTATTGCCGCGAACAGGATCTGATCGATTACGCCGACATGAAGCAGTTCCCGATCATTCCCTGCACGCTGTGCGGCTCGCAGGAGAACCTGCAACGCAAGCAGGTGCGCAGGCAGATGGATGAGTGGGAGCGCAACAACCCGGGACGCCTTGACCAGATCTTCGGCGCACTCACCAACGTCGCGCCCTCGCAACTTGCTGATCCCCGGTTGTTCGACTTCGCCAGCCTTGGCGGAGACCGCAAGGACGCAAACAACTGGCTGATGCCGGAAGCATCGCCGGACGAACATGTTCAATAAGCCCAACAACCTTTACTACTTCTTCGACTACATCTCGCATAACGCCTGGCTAGCCTGGCAGCGCAGCGCAAAACTCGCCGCACAGCATGACCTGATCTTTGAACCGGTTCCGGTGCTGTTTGCAGGCCTGTTGAAGGCCCATGGCCAGGTTGGCCCTGGTGAAGTCCCTGCAAAACTGCGCTGGATGACGTGGAATGTATTGCGCAAGTCCAGGCAGCACGGCATTCCGTTTGCACCGCCCAACACGCATCCGTTCAATCCGCTGATTCCCCTGCGCGCGTCCTGCTGCGATCTGCCGCGCGCACAACGCTTCGACCTGATCACGCGTCTGTTCAGCGCAACCTGGGCCGAAAGCCGCGCCGTGTCGGAACCTGATGTGGTTAGCGCGGTCATTACTGAAGCAGGACTCAACACCGACCTGCTGATGATGGAGACCTACACCGACGAGGTGAAGGCGCGTCTCCGTGACAATACCGATGCGGCGATTGCCGCAGGTGTTTTTGGCGTGCCCACCATGATGGTTCGTGGTGAACTGTTCTGGGGTTTTGATGACCTCGATAACCTGGAAAATTTCCTCAGCGGCGCCGATCCCATCGGCGATGACAAGGAAATCTACGCCGACTGGTTCAAGCTGCGCGCCAGTGCACAGAGGAAAAGATGATGCATCTCCTTACACGCCTGATTGCCGGTCTTCTGCTTTGTGTCAGCGCGGCGAGCTGGGCGGCGAGCGATGCGCCCTATCTCTGGGAAATCCAGGGCGCCAAGGCCAAGCATTACCTGATGGGTTCCGTGCATCTCCTGCCTGCATCCACCCAGCCTTTGCCTGCCGCGCTGGAAAGCGCATACGCAAAAGCCAAGGGCGTGGCGTTCGAGAGTGACCTGGCATCGCTGGCAGATCCTAAATCACAGCTGGCGATGTTCAATGCCGCAGTGGCGCCCAACGGCCTGCGCCCACTGGTCAGCAAAGAGGTTTACGAGCGTTTGCAGAAAAGCGCGCGCGACCTGAATATGCCGCTGGCAGATACCTGCGAGCCGTACAAGCCATGGTTCTGCGCGATGACGCTGGAAATCTTTGCGTACCAGCAGGCAGGCTTTCAGTCTGAATACGGCCTCGATCAATTCTTTTTCTCGCGCGCGCTCGCAGACGGAAAGCCCATCCGCTGGCTCGAAGAGCCGCAGGCACAGATCGATCTCTTCGCAAAAATGTCCGACAAGCTGGGCGAGCAGTTCCTGGCGTCGACGCTGGATGAACAGGCTGACGACAACCAGAACCCGGAGGGCCTGCTGCGCATGTGGCGCAACGGCGACCAGGCCGAGTTGGAGAAGATCGTCCGCGACATGAAGGCGCATCAGCCGCAGGCCTACGCGCGGCTGTTGGCAGAACGCAACCGCGCCTGGATGCCGAGACTGGAAAAGATCCTGGCCAGCGAGAACACGCAGCTGGTCATTGTTGGCGCAGCGCACAGCGCAGGACCTGATGGCTTGCTCGCCTTGCTGAAAGCCAGGGGATACGACGTGCATGCGGTGGCTGCCGACCCCGCCGCAAAAGCGACTGCACCGCGCGCCAACTATGCTGCCGGGATCATGCCAACGCTGAATGCGCGCGATGCCGATGCTGCCTATGCCTTCTACCAGAAAGCATTTGGATTTGAAGCCGGCGCCCAGCAGCGCGATGAAAAAGGCAAGCTCACCCGCGGTGAACTCAAGTACCGCGAGTCCAGCATGATCCTCAGCCCGGAGGATTCGAAGCGCCCATCACCCGCGACGGCCAAATCAAATGCGCCACCTGCGTTGATCTTGTATGTTGACAATGTGGACGCTGCCGTCGCCCGCGCGAAGAAAGCCGGCGCGGAAGTCGTGGAAGCCGCGGCGGATCAGAGCTGGGGCGAACGCACCGCGCTGCTGCGCGATCCTGATGGCTACCTTTGGCAGCTGACCGCGCCGTTAGCCGCGAAGACTGCCGCGCTTAAAGCGAACTCGACAGCGCATAATTGTTGCGACCCGCGTTCTTGACCTGATACAGCAGTTCATCGGCCAGGCGGTAGGCCATACCGAAAGAAGCATTGGGTCCGACCACAACGGCGCCGATGCTGCAGGTGAGAGTGCCGCCATCGGCGCCACGGTTTTCAATCTTCATCTCTTCGATGCTGCGCACCAGTTCGGCCAGGCGCAGCCGCGCGTTTTCGGCATCACAGTCATACAGCAGCAGGGCAAATTCCTCGCCGCCCAGGCGCGCTGAAATATCCAGTGAGCGTCGCGCAAATTGCGTCAGCACCAGAGCCACTTCCGCGAGCGCGCCATCGCCGTAGTCGTGGCCATAGTCATCGTTGAGTTTCTTGAAGTGATCCAGATCCAGCACCGCCAGCACCAGTTGCTGTTTCCTGCTGCGTGCCAGCGCCCGGATCACGCGCTCGTAGTGATCTTCAAACGCGCGGCGATTCGGCAGCCCGGTGAGCGAATCGCGATAGGCCATGACCTGCATCATGACGTTGGCCGCCCACTGGCGGCGCGATGACAGCTTGGACCAGATCGCGGACAGCATGACGATGGTCAGCAACAGCACTTCCATCAACCAGCCCGTCGGGGCGCGGGTGGGGATGCCGTCGGGCCAATGCATCCCCTCGTAGATCAGCAACGCGAAGTACACCGCGATGATCGAGGCATTGATCTGGTTGCGGCGGCGGATTCTCTGCGGATGGCGCAAGGGCACTTTCAGAAAGATGGAAGCCAGCACCAACATCGACATGACGACCAGGTTGGTGAACCAAAGAATGGTGCCGCCCATCCAGTTGCCATCACCCCACCAGAAGGGTTCTGACGCCAGCGTCTGGAAATACAAGGCGATGAACAGGAAGTTGGTGGTAATGCGGAAACGCGCCATCGCAATGACGGCCACCGGCACCAGCACGGAAATCGACGGCTCGACGAAATAGCCCAGCTGCCCGCTTCGATAGCGGGCCACCTCGACGAAAACCGCCTGGAACAGCATCGCCGCGATCAGGGCCCACTCTGCAAAATCCGTATCGAGATAGCGCACCTGCACCACAGTGACCGCAACAAACAGGGGCACGATCACGCCCAGCGACATGACCGTCATCATGTGGACGTTCTGCGCAGGAATTTCCAGCAGGGAAATCCACAGTGGCAGGCTGCCGAAGACCACGGCGGTCATCACCGCCAGGCTGATGCGCGCCGCGCGGCTGTTCTCGCGAACGTAACTCTGGAACATGCGCTCAATGCGCAGCGGGAAGGTGTACTGCCTGATGGTGGCGGTCGCGATCTGGCCAATCTTCTGCGCTTCTTCAGCGGTCAGTTCAATATCGCCAAGGTGGCGCTGCACAGCCGGCTTGAACCCGAGCAATGTGAGCAGTGCTCGCTGCAGGCGCGCCCACGGCCCGGTTGCGGGTTTTGCGATGTCGATGCTCATGCAAGCGCCTGGATAACACCGACAGGCCAACCGGCCCGCCGCGGCATGGCAGCAGCCCACCTGTGTTCACGTCCAAGAGAATTGTCAGGCGCGTAGCCAGCGCTTGGCATCGTCACATCCATTTAACCTGTGCCCATGATACGAAAATTGCCGGCACAAACTGCAATCCGTCGTCTGCCGCCTTGCACCTCACATCCGTATTGAGGCTGCATTTCCATTAAAGTTTATAAATATAAAATATATTAAATATTATATATTTTATTAAAACACACTTTTCCAGCCGCCCACAGTGCTTCCACTCCTTACTCAAACAACCCCCGCATGGATTCATCTTTCATGCGCGCCATCATCGAGCCATTCTTTCACGGCCGCATGCGAGAGCACGGTCTCGACATAAGCCTGCTCGATATCCCCCAGCGGTACGGCATAGCGATGGAAGCGCACGGCGACTGGAGCAAACATGGCATCCGCAATCCCGAAATCTCCAAATAGCCACGGACCATCCGCAGGAAAGCGATGGCGGGCTTCACGCCAAATTGCACGGATGCGCGCAATATCCTCAGCCACGGCGCCACTGATCTCGACCGCCGCTGGCTGGCGCCTGGCGTCAAACGGCAAAGCCTTGCGCAACTCGGCAAAGCCTGCGTGCATTTCGCTGGCGATGGCACGGGCAAAGGCGCGTGCCGCCGGGTCTGAAGGCCAGGCAGCCGTCCACCCAAAATGCTCGGCTGCAAATTCACAGATGGCGAGAGACTCCCACACCTGCAAACCATTCACGCTCAGGAATGGCACTTTTCCGCTGGGCGAGTACTCCAAGATGCGGCTGCGCGTATTGGGCGGATCCATCACATACAACGGCACCACGATCTCGCGGAACTCCAGGTGATGGTGACGCAGGAACAACCATGCCCGCATCGACCAACTGGAAAACCGCTTGCTGCCAATAACGAGTGTGATTTCAGGCATGAGGCTAACGTAGTCACGGCTGTAGAATGTGCGGAATGATAGTGCGATCACTCATCCTGTTGCTGATTTCCATCCTCTTCACGGCGCCTGCGTGGGCAGATGTGGCCGTGAGCGTGACTGGACTTTCAGGAGATGAACTCGACAACGTCGAACAGCGTCTGTCCATCATGACGCTGAAGGACCGCAAGGACTTTGACGAGCTGCTGGTGCAACGCCTGCACCAGCAGTCCGAAAGCGACATCCGCAGCGCGCTGCAACCCTTTGGCTATTACACGCCCACCATCACCGGCACCCTGAGCGGCGGCCCCAAGGACTGGAAGGCGCATTACGACATCCAGCCCGGACCACGAACCCACTTGCGCGATATCGATATCGCCGTCGACGGCGAGGCCGCCGATTTCCCGGCGGTGCACGATCTGTTGCCCAAGCTGCCGCTGCACAAGGGCGATGCCCTGCTGCACAGTCATTACGAAAACGCCAAGACCCAACTGCTGCAAGCGGCCTACGCTGGCGGTTTTCTGGATGCCCACTACACCACCAGCGAGCTGCGCATCGATCCGGAAACACAGAGCGCAGACGTTGAGCTCAAACTGAGCAGCGGTCCACGGTACTTCTTCGGCCCGATCACCATTGAGCAGAAAGATCTTGATCCGCAGCTGGTGGAGCGTTACATCACGATCAATGAAGGCGATCCCTTCGACCCGCAAAAGGTTTTGAAGACACAGTTCGCACTGACCGACCTCGGCTATTTTCAAACCGTGGTGATCGAGCCGGTTCGCAAAGAAGAAAAAGACCGCCATATCCCCATCGTCATCCACACCTCACCGCGACCACGGGCGCGCTACCAGATCGGTGGCGGCTACGGCACCGATACCGGTCCACGCGCCACGGCCGGGCTGGAACTGCGCAGGCTCAACGACGCCGGCCACAAGTTCACCAGCACCTTGCAGCTGTCGAAGATCCAGAGCACGTTCACCAATGAATATCGCATTCCGCTCGGTCATTCGCCGATTGACAGCCTCAGCTTCACGGCGGCGACCAATTACGAATTGCTGCCAACCGGCGATGACAGCAAGTACACGCTCGGCGCCAGCCTCAACCGCTCGCCGGGCCGTTGGCAGCGGCGTATCTATGTCGACTTCCTGCACGAGCGCACCAACCTTGACGGCGCGCCCTCATCATCCAACCTGATCATGCCGGGCATTTCGTTTACGCGCGGCGAATACGACGATCCGATTCACACGCGCCGCGGATGGTTTGGCTTTGTGGACGTTCACGGTGCCGATACCGCGTTGCTTTCCACCGCAACGTTCATACAAGTGCATGGCATCCTGCGCGGCGCTTATCCGCTGGGCGATCGTCTGACCCTTTTTGCGCGCGCGGAAATGGGCGCCAGCTTTACTCCTGATTTCCAGGAGCTGCCGCCTAGCCAACGTTATTTCGCGGGTGGCGACCAGAGCGTGCGTGGCTACGCGTATCAGTCGATTGGCCCGCGCAACGCCGCCGGCGATGTCGTTGGCGGAAAATATCTCAGCGTGTTCAGCATCGAACCGGATATCCGCCTGTTCCAGAACTGGAGCGTCGCGGTGTTTTACGATCTGGGCGGCGTTGATGATCGTCCTGCGCCCAGGCTGCTGGGTGGCGTGGGGGCCGGCGCCCGTTACCGCGCGCCATTTGGCGAGGTGAAAGTCGATCTGGCCCATCCATTGTCTGGCGACAGCTCCGGCATCCGCCTGCATATCGGCGTGAGGGTCGGCCTGTGATCCGCAGCCTCGCACGCATCATCGGCATGCTGTTCAAGATTGTTCTGGGCCTGATCGCCGGCGCCCTGCTGTTGGTGCTCGCGACAACGACGGGCTTGCGCGCAGGACTCAATATCGCAGGCACACTAACCGATCAGTCGATCCGCTATAAAAGCGCTTCAGGCCGATTGCTCGGTCATGTCGAGCTGGAAGGCTTCGTTTACGAAGACAAGCACGTCAAGGTTGAAATCGATCACGCCAGTCTTGCCCTGATGTTGCCGAGCCTGTTGATCGGGCGACTGCAGGTGCGCGACCTCAATGCGGGCGAAATACGCCTTGCGATCAAGCATCCGCCGCCGCCACCGGAGCCGACCGAACCCTTCACGCAGCTGCCGTTCCCGCTCATCATCGATCAATCCGCCATCGCCAGGCTGCGCCTGCAGACGGCGCCTGATGCCTCGTGGCTGGATTTCGACAGGATCGAACTCAGCGCCGCGTGGTTCGACGACATCGTCGACATCGATCACCTCGCCACTGAATTCATGATGTTCGGGCCTTTGAAGGCTCAGGGACGCCTGCAATTCCTGCCGGAAGCGCTGCGCATCGAAGACACGGCACTGCATGGCCCCGGCGATATCACCCTCAACATGCTGATCGGCTATGACGATCACTTTGAAGCCGATGCGGACTGGACCCGCCTGCAATGGCCGCCGACCGGCACGCCCATCGTGCAGAGCAAGCAGGGTCATCTGCGCGCGATCGGAAAGTGGGAGCAGTATGAATACGCGTTTGAAAGCATCCTGCGCATACAGAACGTCGACATGAATGCGCAGGCGCAGGGCAACGGCAGTCTCAGCGCGCTGGACATCGCCTCGCTGAAAGCCAAACTGCTGTCGGGTGAAGTCAACGCCAAGGGACGCGTGCAATGGTCACCGCAGTTGCATATCAATGCCGAGGGCAGTGCCGCAGGCATCAATCCCGCGATGCTGGCAAAGGATTGGCCCGGCGCGATCGGCGGCAAATTCAAGATCAGCACCGTTTTCCCCAACGACCAGCCGCTGGTGAAATTTGATGCTGACCTGCGCAACTCTCGCTTGCGTGGCTACCCCTTCAATCTCGAAGCGCATGGCAGTTGGCGAGAAGGCGATCTGCAGCTGGCAGATGCCCTGCTGCAATCCGGCAAAAGCTCCTTGCGCGCCAAGGGCCGCGCCCTGCCTCCCTTCGATATCAATGCGCAGCTGCGCAGCCCCGACCTCGGCCAGTTCTGGCCCGGCCTGAAGGGCCAGGCCACGCTCGATGCAAAACTGCGCGGCACCCTGCAAGCCCCGACCATCAGCGCGCATGGACAGGCGGATGAGGTGGGCTGGCAAGCCTACAGCGCGCGCCTGATCAAGCTGGATGCCGAACTGGATGCCAAGGGTACTTCCACCCTCGATTTCAAAACCAGTGACATGCAGGCGGGCACCAACGTTTCATCCGTGCATTTGCATGGCGCCGGCACCACCCGGCAACACACCCTGAATCTCGACGTGAGCAGCAATCCGGTGAATTTGCACCTTGCCGCCAGCGGCGCGCTAGATCTGCAGAAGCTGGATTGGCAAGGCGCCATCAGCGAAGGAAAAATCACCCCGGCGCAACTCGCGGCGTGGACGCTGCAAGAGCCCGCGGAACTTATGGCCAGCGAAAGCGGCGTGACCCTGGAACCCGCGTGCTGGGTCAGCGATGCCAGCCGCGCCTGCTTCAAGATCGTGAAAGCCGCGCAGGGCGAGATGGGCTTTGCATTCCGCCTGCAGGATTTCGCGCTGGCTTACTTCAAGCCCTTCATGCCGCCGGGCTGGTCGATTGAAGGACAGGTGAGTGGCACCGGCGATTTATTGAGCCGCAGCCTCGACAGCATGCATCTCGACGTGACCACCACCGAAGGGCATCTGCGCGTGGGGAACAACCCCGTGCTGAATTTCCTGCCAAGCAGCCTCAACCTGCACGGAGAGGACGGTGCACTGCTGGCGACATTGAACATGCCGCTGGAACATGGGTCCGCCGCGATGGATGCCCGGCTTGCGCCGGGAGAGGATTTCGGCGCGCGCGCTTTGTCAGGCCGCATCCACATCGACCTGCCGGATCTTGCATGGCTACGCCTGCTCACCCGCGAAATCGACAGTGCCACTGGCTATTTGCACGGTGAGTTACAGCTCGCAGGAACCGCCAGCGACCCTGCATTTACCGGCATCGTGCAGCTGGACAAGGGCAAGCTGCGCCTTTCAACGCCGGGCATTGAACTGTCTCCGTTGAACCTGAAAATCAGCGGCAACAGTGATGGCAAATTGATGCTTGATGCCGATGCCATGTCCGGTGGCGGCACCCTGACCGTGCAGGGCTCGCTGGATGCCAAGGCGGCCAAGCCGACGCTGCACTTTGATGTGAAGGGCGACAAATTCCAGGCGCTCAATTCACCGGACGCACGCGTCTGGGTCGCTCCGAATTTGAAGATCGATGTCGTTGGCCGCAACGTCGAGGCCAGCGGCGAGGTGGTGGTGCCGAAGGCAGAGATCACGCCGACATCATTCGACAGCGGCGTCGGCCCCAGCCGCGACCAGATCATCCTCACTTCGCAGGGCAAACCGCCGCCAGACAGCCCCTGGCTGATCAGCGCCAACGTCAACCTCAAGCTTGGCGATCAGGTCAGCTTCAACGGTTTTGGATTGAAGGCGCCGCTGACCGGCGCAGTGACCGCCATCGAACAGCCGGGGCGGCTTACCAGCGGCCGCGGCACCATCAACCTTGAAGGCGGTCGCTACAAGGCCTACGGACAAGATCTGACGATCACCACCGGCCGGCTGATTTTTGATGGAGGCCCGATCACCCAACCGGCGGTCGAGATTCGCGCCGAGCGCAAACCCACCGACGACATTACCGTCGGCGTTTACGTGCGTGGCACCCTCGATGCCCCGCAGTTCAGCCTCTATTCGACGCCCACCATGCCGCAGGAGCGCCAGCTGTCCTGGCTGGTGCTCGGCCGTACGCTGGATGACACCGCCAGCAGCAGCGACCGCTCCGCGGTATCGGCCGCAGCGCTTTCACTGGGCCTCAGCGGCAGCGGCCTGCTGGCCGGAAAGCTGGTGAAGAACATTGGCATCGACGAAGTCTCGGTCGGCAGCAAGCCCGGGCAAGACAACTCGCTGGCCATGCTCACCATCGGCAAATACCTTTCCCCGAAATTGTTCATCAGCTACGGCGTCGGCCTGTTCCAGCGCGGCTACAGCTTCAAGCTGCAATACGACGTCGGCCGCGGTTTCAAGTTACAGACGGAAACCGGGGTCGAGTCGGGCGGCGACCTGCTCTATTCCATCGAGCGCTGAAGAATCCTGCCGTTGAGCTGATTGCCCCTGTTGGCGGCCCGTTGGTACAATAATAATCATTCTCATATAAACACAGTCGGCATCTGGCCGCTTGTGCGGGGCCACTGGATGAACCTGACAAACCGCTCTTACCCTGGCGCACGGATCGGCTGCGCCTTGGCCCTTGCCCTGGTGTCGATTGCAGCCACGGCGCAGGAGACCGAGCCATTACCCCTCATCCCGCTACCGGAAAAACCGGCGCCTGCCGTTCCCGTTACTGAAGAAAAGTCAGCGACCACCCTCCTGAAGCCGGTCATCGTCACCGGCGAATTGCTCACGCGCGAAGCGGATCGCACGACGACCAGCGTCAGCATCAAGACCGGTGAAGCCATCGAGCGCAGCACTGCACGCAATGTCTACGACGTCATTCGCGGCACACCGAACGCCAGCTGGCATGACAGCGATCTCGGGCTCAGCAGCATCACCCTGCGCGGTATCGGCAGCTACGGCGCGAGCCAGGTGGGAAGCGGAACGATCTACGGCACTGCCACTGCAATCGTCGTCGACGGCGTGGGGCTGCCACGTGGCGCCATGGGCTTCGCCGATCTGTCTGCTTTTGACCTCGATCAGGTCGAGATCTTCCGCGGCCCGCAATCCACCAGCCAGGGCCGCAACGCGATGGCAGGCGCCGTTATCCTCAATACCGTGGAACCGCAGCCAGAAGACGGCTTCAACCCGGAAATCCGCGGGCGCGTCGCCGCCGGCAACCACGCTGCATATCAGGGCGCTGCCGCCTTTGGCGCAACACTGTGGCCGGACAAGCTCGCGGTGCGCATCGTCACCGATCAGCGCGCCGACAATGGCGACCTCGATAACGTGACCCGCGGCGATCCCCACTGGGCGCATGACTCCAACCACGGCACCCGCCTGCGCGCCAACTTCACTCCCTTTGGCATCGACGGCGCCTACCAGGCGCTGGTGGGCGCAGGCGATCTGCGTCGCAGCTACGGCAACCGTTATGTTGAACAGGCCAACGAATCGAAGCGTGAAGCGACTTCCAACGAGCCCAGCTACGTCAACACCAGTGCGCGACTGTATTCACTCGACCAGCGCCTGAAGCTCGATTCGAACTGGAACCTGCGCGCCATCAGCGCCTACGCGCGTTCCAGCACCGACCTGCATCTGGATGTCGACTACAGCGCGGCGGCCGACGGTTACATCGCACAGATCGCCAACTCACACTCTTTCTCGCAAGAACTGCGCGCGAGTTTTGATTACGACAACTGGCGCGGCACCTTCGGCCTGTATTACTTCAATGGACTGGATGGAGAGGCATCAAGCGGCGAGACCGCCGTTACCGCGCTGATCGGCGCCACCGGCCTGTGCCCCAATCAAACGCGACCCCTGTGTGCCCTGCTGCCGCTGGGCAACGTTGTAACGGTGGCCAATGCGCCCGCGCGCATCGAGGACAGGGCCCTGTTTGGTGAAGTCGACTGGCGCGTCATCGACGACCTGACCCTGACCGCGGGCCTACGCCTGGATCGCGAGCGCAACAGCCGGCACATCGTCAACCAGTTCAGCGGCGACAGTCTGGCTTCGCAGCTCACGGTGGCGGCGCTCCAGAACTCCGGAGTCGTTGGCAAGGATGGCGACACCAACATCGGCCGCAGTTTCTCAGCCGTACTTCCCAAGATCGCAGCGAGCTATGAACTGTTTCATGGCAGTTTCATCGGTGCCTCGTATTCCGAGGGCTATCGCCCCGGTGGTGACGGTTACAACTACGGCTCTGGCCGCCGCTACAGCTTTGACGCGGAACAGACGCGCAATTACGAGCTCTCGTTCAAAGGCAGGCTGAGCACCTGGAAAACCCAATACGCGTTCAACCTGTTCCATACCGACTGGACCGACATGCAGGTTCCCGTCGGCAGCCTGCTCGACAGTTACATCGCCAACGCCGGGCGCTCACGCATCAACGGCGGCGAACTGGAGTTCCGCACTGCGCCGCTGGATCAACTGCGCATCGTCGGTGGGCTCGGCATCACCCGCGGTTACTTCGTGGATTTCGTCAGCACCAGTGGCAACTACAGCGGCAATCCCCTGCCAAAGGCGCCACGCAGCTCGGCATCGTTGGCGCTTGAATGGAGCCCGCTGAAGAGCCTGCTGATCCGGCCGGAGATCCAGTACACCGGATCAACACCGGCGCAGGTCGACAACGGGCCCACCCACCAGTTGCGCGCCTATAGCCTGCTGAATCTTTCGCTGCGCTGGCAGCAAGGCAATGTCGGCCTGTTCTTCAACGGCAGCAACCTGGCCGATCGCAACTACCGCCAGGACGCCAACACGCCCGGCCTGAAGGAAGGTGATGTCGCCGCGCTCGGCTATGGCCGCAGCTTGATGGGCGGACTGGAGTTCCAGTTCAAATGAACAGCACAACACGCGAACAACGCCTGCTGACCTGGGCCGGCATCGCCGGACTGATTGGCGCGCTCGGCTGGTTCATCGGCGACGTGCTCATCGTTGGCCACGTTGCCGAGCGCACGGCATTTCCATTGTTGTTCCAGACCTACGCGAGCCAGATCGACGCCGACATGGCGGAACGCCTGGTGGGTATTTCCAGCGCACGGCTGATCGCCGGTGCGCTGTTCGCGGTCTTCACGATTCCGCTCTACCTGATTGGCGGCTGGCATCTGTGGCGTGGCATTCGCCCTGCAGGACCCGCCTGGGCCGTTCCAGCGGCAGCGCTGATCTTCGTGGGTTATGCGCTGGCTCCCCTCGCGCACGCAGCGTTTTATTTCGTTGGCGCGGTGTACCAGACGATTCTCATCACCGATCCTTCCGCGCATCCTCAACTGCTGGCGCTGGCGAACGAGTTCCATCACGTTCTCATGATCGTCTACGTTCCCGCAGTCGCCTGCCAGTTCCTGGGCATGCTGGCGTTTTCGCTGGCGGTGGCGACGGGGCGTAGCGTCTATCCGCGCTGGTTTGCGTGGACCTCCAACCCGCTTGTCCTCTGCGTTTTCACCATCGGCGTGCCGCATCTGATGGGCGGATGGCTTGGCGATGCGCTCGCAAGCGCGGCTTTCAATACCACCTGGATGCTGGTCTATCTGCAATCGCTACTGCTGTTTCACAAGAACCCAGCCGCGCGCGCGGCCATTCCTCCGCACCAATAAAAAAGCGCCGACAACACTGTCGGCGCTTTCTGTGAAACCTGGACACTTAGCGGCGATTGCCGAACAGGCGCAGCAGCATCAGGAACAGATTGATGAAGTCCAGATACAGAGTCAGCGCGCCCATCACCACTTTCTTGCCGACGGTTTCTTCCGCTTCACCTTCGGCATAGATCGCCTTGATCTTCTGGGTGTCGTAAGCCGTAAGACCGACGAAGACCACGACGCCTGCAACCGACACCGCAAACTGCAGCGCGCTGGATTTCAGGAAGAGGTTGACGACGCTGGCGATGATGACGCCGATCAGGCCCATCATCAGGAACGAGCCCCAACCGGTGAGATCCTTCTTGGTGGTGTAGCCGTAAAAACTCATCGCGCCAAAAGTGCCTGCAGTGATGAAGAACACGCGCGCAATGCTGTCATGGGCGTACATCAGGAAAATGCCGGCGAGCGACACCCCCATCAGCGCTGCATAGGACCAGTAAGTCATGCGTGCAGCCGACAGGCTCATTTTCTGGATGCGCACGCTGAGGAAAATCACCATCACCAGCGGCGCCAGCAGGGCCACCCAGATCAGGGGCGTGCCAGCGATGCGCTGATACAGGCCCTGGTCAAACGACAACCACGCCACGGCGCCCGTCACGGCCAATCCGCCCGCCATCATGTTGTAGATGGCGCGCATGTACGCCTGCAGCCCATCGATGGCGCCATCGCGCACTGCGCCCGCGGATCGCGGCAAGGCATTGGGATTCGAGTTCGGGCTCATATTCGGGTTCATCTCAAGGTCTCCTGTTAAAACCTGTGCCTCTAGGATACGCCAAAGGCAATAAAGTTCTGTGAACGATCAGGCGGGCAGCACTTTTTGCAGCCATTCGCCGATGAGCTCGATTTCCTCGCCGCATACCTGATGCTGCATGGGATAAGTACGCCAATCAACGTCATAGCCCTGCGCACGCAGGATATCGCAAGACGATTCACCTAAAGCCAGCGGCAGTACCGCGTCGTAATCACCATGGCACATCAGGATGGGCAGATCCTTGTTGGCGGGGCTGGCTTCTGCAGCCAGCTTGTCATGCAGCGGCAGATAGGTCGACAGCGGCAGCAGGCCAGCGAGGCGCTGCGGATAGCGCAAAGCCGTATGCAAGGCGATGGCGCCACCCTGCGAGAAGCCGGCTATGACGATGCGATTGACCGGAATGCCCAGGCTCAGTTCCTGCCGGATCACGCCGTGCACGATGGCTTCGGAAGCGCGGATGCCCGCATCATCCTGCTGGTCCATGCGCGAGAGGCTGAGGATGTCGTACCAGGCCCGCATCGGCATGCCGTTGTTGATCGTCACCGGACGCACCGGGGCGTGCGGAAAGATGAAGCGAATGCCGTGGTCCTTCGGCAGGCCCAGCTCAGGCACAACCGGCACAAAATCGTGCCCGTCCGCCCCCAGGCCATGCAGCCAGATCACGGTTGCAGTGGCGGCGGAAGGTGGATTGATGGTGACGGAAGCTTTGGTTTCGTGGATCTTCATGGACTATTCAGGCGAGAAAGCTGGATTTGAGGCGGCGATTGTCCGTTCTGGCGACGGCCGGGGCAAATGCACGGTAAAATTCATGCCCTGCTGAGGTGAGCCATGACTCTTCGTATCGCCGCTGTTTCGTTAGTCCTGCTGTCCCTCGCCGCCTGCGGGCAAGCCGGCAAGCTGGTGCTGCCGGAAAAGAAGGACACGCCGCCCAAAGCAGCCGAAGTCAAACCGGAAGTTGTTGCGCCGATCCAGGACGCAACGCCAGCAGTTCCCGAACAAACCACACCTGACGCAACAAAGAAGGTACAGCCGTAGTGGAACACTTTGAATACCGTGACGGCGAACTGTTCGCCGAAGATGTCCGCGTCTCCGAACTCGCCACGCGTTATGGCACGCCCTGCTATGTCTATTCGCGCGGCGCGCTGGAAAACCGCTATCGCGCGTTCGACGAGGCGCTGTCGCCGGTCCCGCATCAGGTCTGCTACGCGGTCAAGGCCAATTCCAACATCGCCGTACTGAATGTGCTGGCACGCCTGGGCAGCGGCTTTGACATCGTCTCCGGTGGCGAGCTGTTCCGCGTACTGCGTGCCGGCGGTGACCCTTCGAAGATCGTGTTTTCTGGCGTTGGCAAGACCGCCGAGGAAATGCGCGACGCGCTGAATGCCAACATCCATTGCTTCAATGTGGAATCAGAATCCGAGCTGCATCGCCTCAATAGCGTCGCCCACAAGCGCGGCCAGCGCGCGCGCATTGCGCTGCGCGTGAACCCGGATGTGGATGCGAAGACGCATCCCTACATTTCCACCGGCCTCAAGAACAACAAGTTCGGCGTTGATATCGCGATTGCCGAGCGCCTCTACGCAGAAGCATCGAAGATGCCGGGCATCGAGATCATTGGCGTCGCCAGCCACATCGGCTCGCAGCTGCTTGATGTGCAGCCATTGCTCGATGCGATGGATCGCGTGCTCGCATTGATTGATCGCCTCAAGGCGATTGGCATACAGCTACAGCATATCGATGTCGGTGGCGGCCTCGGCGTGCGCTACAACGATGAGCAGCCGCTGGAACCCAGCACCTGGGCGCGCGCGCTGCTGCCGAAGCTGACTGGTCGCGACCTCAAGGTGATGACCGAGCCGGGTCGCGCCATCGTCGGCAACGCCGGCCTGCTGGTCACGCGCGTTGAAACGATCAAGTGCAATAACGAAAAGAACTTCGCCGTGATTGACGCCGCGATGAACGATCTCATCCGCCCGACGCTGTATCAGGCCTGGATGAAGATTGTCCGCGTCAGCGAAAAGACCAGCGCCGAAGTGAAGGACTACGACATCGTCGGGCCCGTCTGCGAAAGCGGCGACTGGCTCGGCAAGGATCGCCAGCTCGCGCTGAACGAAGGCGATCTGCTCGCCGTCTGCACCGCTGGTGCTTATGGCTTCACCATGGCCAGCAACTACAACACGCGTCCGCGCGCCGTTGAAGTGATGGTGGACGGCGAACGCCATACCGTGATCCGCGCTCGCGAAACGCTGGATGACCTCGTGCGCGGTGAAGCACTGCTGCCGTGAGCACCATCAACGGCCCGCTGGTTCTGATCGACGGCTCGTCCTGGCTGTTCCGCGCGTATCACGCGCTGCCACCGCTCACCAACGCCATGGGCCAGCCCACTGGCGCCGTGTTCGGCATGGGCAATATGTTGCGCCGCCTCAGCAAGGACTACGCGCCTGAACGCATTTGCGTGGTCTTCGACGCGCCTGGCAAGACCTTCCGCGAAGAGATCTACGCCGAGTACAAGGCCAATCGCGACGAAACGCCGGAAGATCTTTCCGTGCAGTTCGCGCCGATCATCGAGATGGCGGAAGCACTCGGCCTGCCGGTCATCCAGATGCACGGCGTGGAAGCCGATGACGTGATTGGCACACTCACACGCCAGGGCCGCGAAGCCGGACTGGATGTGTTGATCGTCACCAGCGACAAGGACATGGCGCAGCTGGTGGACGAGCATGTGAACCTGCTCGACACCATGAAGAATCGCCGCATGGATCCCGCGGGCGTCGTCGAGAAATTCGGCGTGCCGCCAGAACGCATCATCGACATGCTGGCATTGATGGGCGACACCAGCGACAACATTCCCGGCGTGCCGGGCGTTGGTCCGGTGACTGCAGCGAAGTGGCTCAATACCTACGGCTCGCTCGACGCGCTGGTTGAGAACGCGGACAAGATCGGCGGCAAGATCGGCGAGAAATTCCGCGCGCATCTGGCGCAGAACCTGCTGCCGGTCGCAAAAGATCTGGCAACGATTCGCTGCGAACTCGAATTGCCGCTGACGATTGATGCGCTGGTTCCACGCGCCGCGGATGTGCCCAAGCTCGCTGCCTTTTACAAGCGCATGGGCTTCAACCGCTGGGTGGAGGAGCTTGAGGGAAAAGCGCCTTCATCGCCGGAACCCGAGGCAAAGAAGTCGTTTGATAAACCCGTCACCGCCTATACGACGACAATTGCCTCGCCTCATTCGGAGATCGTCGCTCCGGCCGAACAGATCAAGACACGCGTTGATGTCGTACTCGACGATGCTGCGCTTGAAGCGCTTGCGCAGAAACTGGAAGCAGCCGAACTCTTCTGCTTCGATACCGAAACCGACAGCCTCGAATCCAATCAGGCCAATCTCGTCGGACTCGCTTTTGCCGTCGAGGCCGGCCATGGCTGGTATGTCCCGGTAGGTCACAACTACATGACTGCGCCGCCGCAGCTGCCGCTGGAGAAAGTGCTGAATCGCCTGCGCGCCGTGATGGAAGATGACCGTCACGCCAAGGTCGGGCAGCACATCAAGTTTGATCTCAACGTTCTCGCGCGTCATGGCTTGAATGTTCGCGGCGTGCGTCACGACACCATGCTGCAGAGCTATGTGATCGACGCTGCGGGCAGCCGTCACGACATGGATACGCTGGCGCAGAAATACCTGGGCCACACAACGATTGCGTTCTCGGACGTTGCGGGCAAAGGCAAAAACCAGATCACCTTCAACCAGGTTGATCTTGAGAAAGCTGCGGAATATTCAGCCGAAGACGCCGACATCACCTTGCGTCTGCATCAAGTGCTGTATCCGCGCGTTTGCGAGATCGATGCGCTGAAGCGCGTCTACGAAACCATCGAGATGCCGCTGGTACCAGTGTTGGCACAGATGGAACAGACTGGTGTGCGTGTCGACGCTGCCCTGCTCGGCCGCATCAGCGCTGAACTGGCGACACGCATGGCGCAAATCCAGACCGATGTGTTCAAGGAAGCGGGGCAGGAATTCAACCTCGGCTCGCCCAAGCAGCTGCAACACATCCTCTACGAGAAACTGCAGTTGCCGGTTCTGGGCAAAACCCCAAAGGGCGAGCCTTCCACCGCCGAAGATGTATTGGATGAACTCGCTGCGCAGCACGCGCTGCCGCGTTTGATTCTGGAATGGCGCGGCATGTCCAAGCTGCGCTCGACCTACACTGAAAGCCTGCCACTGCAGATCAATCCTCGCACAGGCCGCATCCACACCAGCTATCACCAAGCAGTCGCGGCGACAGGTCGTTTGTCTTCCCAGGATCCCAATCTTCAGAACATTCCGATTCGCACCGCCGAAGGTCGGCGCATACGCCAGGCCTTTATCGCCGCACCCGGCTGCGCATTGCTCTCGATCGACTACTCGCAGATTGAATTGCGTTTGATGGCGCATTTTTCCGGCGACGAGAAACTGGTGCAGGCTTTCAAGGATGGACGCGACATTCACCAGGCCACCGCAGCAGAGGTGCATGGCATCGCGCTTGATCAGGTCAGTGGCGAACAGCGTCGCGCCGCCAAAGCGACCAACTTCGGTTTGATCTACGGCATGTCCGCGTTCGGCTTGGCCCGTCAGCTCGGCATTCCACGCGGCGAAGCACAGGCTTATATCGATACCTTCTTCGCCCGCTATCCCGGTGTGAAGGAGTTCATGGACAGCACCCGCGAGTTCGCACGCCGCAGTGGTTACGTCGAAACCCTGTTTGGCCGTCGCCTGTACCTGCCCAACATCAATTCCAGGAACGCCAACTTCCGCCAATACGCGGAAAGAACCGCAATCAACGCGCCGCTACAGGGCACCGCAGCCGATTTGATCAAGCTGGCAATGATCGATTTAAAGGCATTTTTGGAACAGAAGGCGCCTGATACCCGCATGATCATGCAAGTTCACGACGAACTGATCTTTGAGGGGCCAGAAGCCGAATTACAGAGCCTGGCCCCCGAACTGGCCCGCCGCATGTGCGAGATCAGATTGCTCAAGGTGCCCCTGGTCGCCGAACCCGGCCTTGGCCTGAACTGGGATGCCGCGCACGATGTGTAAAGCTGTAAGCAGCTGATTAATTGGAAAATATAGCCAGGAACAAACGCTTAACCCAGCTTTACGTCCAACATAACTGATTGATTAGTAAGAAACAAAATGGCCCCCTGAGACCTTCTTCAGCAAGCCGTGAAATTGGCTGTTGAACTAATCCGGCCAAGCCCCATCTAATCCTTCGAGTGCGAGATTCTCCCTTATCTCCACTCCCCGCCTCTTAACTCCCTGGGCGGGTCCGGCATCCCCCAAGCCGGAGCTCCTTGGCCCGGTAAGTCCTCCCCCGACTTACTGGGCTTTTTTATGGACAAGGATGTCCTGTACCTACGCGGGCGCAGGATGCGCAGGAGCGTAGGTGTTTGTGCAGAGATGCCATCTTTAAATGGCCGCGCGAAAATAAAAGTGCTCGCGCAAAACTGCCTTTCTAAAAAACCTCCAGACAAAATAAAAGCCCGGCCACGCAAAGCGCGGCCGGGCTTTTCACATCTTTAAAGCGAAAAAGCTCTTACTTCAACAGCTCTTCAATCGCCGCACGCTCTTCGCGCAGTTCCTGCTCGGTAGCGTCCATCTTGCTACGCGAGAACGCATCAACATCGAGACCCTGCACGATTTCGTACTTGCCGTCCTTCACGGTGACAGGATAGCCATACACAACGCCCGGCTTGATGCCGTAGCTGCCGTCGGACGGAATGCCCATGCTGACCCACTTGCCGTTGGTGCCCAGTGCCCAGTCGCGCATGTGGTCAACAGCTGCCGATGCTGCCGATGCTGCGGACGAAGCGCCACGTGCCTTGATGATGGCGGCGCCGCGCTGCTGCACGGTGGGGATGAAATCGGTTTCGATCCAGTTCTGGTCGACCAAGCTCTTGGCGGCCTTGCCGTTCACCAGGGTGTTGGTGATGTCCGGGTACTGCGTGGAGCTGTGGTTGCCCCAGATGATCATCTTCTCGATGTCGTTGCTGTGCGTGCCGGTCTTGCTGGCGAGCTGGCTCAGCGCGCGGTTGTGGTCGAGGCGGACCATGGCGGTGAACTGCTTCGGATCCAGCTTCTTGGCGGCCGATGCAGCGATCAGCGCGTTGGTGTTGGCAGGGTTGCCGACCACCAGAACCTTGACGTCACGGCTGGCGTAGTCGGACAGAGCCTTGCCCTGAGGGCCAAAGATGCCGCCGTTGGCGGTCAACAGGTCCTTGCGCTCCATGCCGGGTCCACGAGGGCGGGCGCCAACGAGCAGGGCGTAGTCAGTCTTGTCGAAGGCTTCTTCGAGCTTGTCGGTAGCGATAACGCCGGCGACGAGCGGGAAGGCGCAGTCATTGAGTTCCATCACCACGCCGTTCAGCGCAGGCAGGGCAGGGGTGATTTCGAGCAGCTGCAGGATCACCGGCTGATCCGGGCCGAGCATGGAGCCCGAGGCAATGCGGAAAATCAGCGAGTAGGAAATCTGGCCTGCGGCACCGGTAATGGTGACGCGAACGGGCTTCTTCATGAGGGCGCTCCTGAGCGTAAACGGGGGATGAATTTGCGCGCGGGAGAATACTTTATTGCGCCCGCTGCATCCACTCGTACGTAGGCGAGCAAGTTTTAATTAGTTATTCTAAATATATTAATTCAATAATTAATAACATTCTGGTGGCGCCCACCGCCTTGATTCCGGCGCTCAAGCGCTCGCGAGCATCAGATCAATCGCGCCCCATGCAAACGCCTGGCGCGCATCTTCAGGCTGCGATGTTCACAAGCATGCCGTTGCCCGGCATGTTGCGCATCACGATCCATCACCCGCAGTGCCGCAACCGTCGAGCCCAGCACGATAGCAACCGACAGGGCGAGAAATTGCAGGCTGAAAAACGCGCCGTGCCTGGAGATTGCAAACAGCACCGCGAGGAATACCAGGCCCGAAGCCCACAGCGGCGCAGCCAGAATGGCGGCATATCCAATCCCTGGCCGCGCGCTAGCCTGATGATCTGCAACTGCAATATTTTTCATGACAACCTCCGTGCTCGCCATGGCGTTTCAACGCCTGGGCAGAAGGTACTCACTCTTCCGTGCTTGTGCCGCCGCGGTTGTACAGGCGCGCTCAACAGGCAGATCAGCGGTTGGCAGCCCGTTAGAAATCAGCGGCCAAAACACAGCGGCCCGCTCTAGGCGGGCCGCTGTAGCGCGTTATCAGGACGCCGCAATCAATCGTGGCGGCGATCGTAGTCACGGTCGCGTCCGTACCCGTTGCCACGGCGATCATGATCGCGATGCCCGCGATCACCATAGTCACCGCGTGGGCCACCGTGATGCGCGCGATAGTAGGGAACGTACTGACGGCTGTACCAGCCATCCCGCACGAAATACACCGGGCGCCCGCAGGCGTTGTAGTAGCCACAATGCCTGTTCCAGTGCCTGGCATATCCAGGCGGAACGCGCAGATAGACCGGCGCGGCGTAAACCGCCGTGCGTTCCACCAGTACGGGTTGCGTGTAAATCACCTGCGGTGGCGGAGCGCCACCGATATCAATCTGACCATAGAAACCGGGCTGGCCAACGCTCACGGAAACTCCCACCTGGGCAAAAGCCGGGACAGCTGCAACAGCGAGGACCGCGGCCAGTAAAATCCTTTTCATCATCCATCTCCAGGAATATTCGTATCTCCGCCGACTCATTCCGGCATGGCGCCCACATTACGTCAGCGCCCTGAACCCAAAGTGAATGCAAAGGAATGCTCGCTGGATGGACTCGCGGATGATTTCCTCAGGCCTGTTGCAAAACGATCGTCGGCGGCGTGCGTAGCACGCGACGCAAGGAGATCCAGCCCAGCAGGGTGACAATCGCAGACCCCGCCAGCGCACCTGCAAGCCATATCAATGGTCTCGGCCCGTAAGCGATGTTGAACACATTGACCGCCAGCACCCACGCAATCACCTGCGCAGCCAGCGCCGACACTGCGCCCGCCAACAAACCGAGCACCGCGTACTCAGCCAACAGGCCACGCGTGATGACACGCGAACTGGCGCCGAGTGCACGCAAGAGGCCCGTCTCGCGCACACGCTCGCTGCGCGTGCTTTCGATGGCGGCCAGCAGCACCGTCAAGCCTGCTGCCAGCGCAAACATGAAAATGAACTCGACGGCGTTGATGATGCGATCCATGATGCTACGCACCTGCGCCATGGCCGCACCGATATCCAACGGCGTTACGTTGGGAAAACCGGCAATCAATTCACGCAGCAGTTGGTTCTTGCCCGGCGGCAGATAGAAGCTGGTGATCCACTGCTGCGGCACGCCATCCAGCACCCCGCTGGGCGTCAGCAAAAAGAAATTCGGCTTGAAACTGTCCCAGCGCACGGTGCGTGTACTGCGCACGGTAAATTCAAGCGGCGTTCCCGCGAAATCGAGCGTGATGCGATCGCCCAGTTTCACCTTGAGCCGTTCAGTAGCGTACTTGTCCAGTGACAACCAGCGCTGCCCATGGCCCGATGGCCCCCACCATTCGCCGCTGGTGAGCTTGTTGTCGGGACGCAGGACATCCGCCGACGACAGATTGAAATCACGATTGATCCAGCGCTGCGTTTCGGGATCTTCGAAGTTTTCTGCGGACACCGGCGTTCCATTGATCGCCGCGAGACGTCCCCGCGCCATCGGCGCTAGTTCCAGATCGGGATAGCCGCGTTCAGAAAAGAATTTCTTCAGCGCAGGTAATTGCTCGGTCTGGATATTGATCAGGAACTGATTCGGCGTATCCGGCGGCAGCTGCGCGCGCCACGTCACCAGCAAATCCTGGCGCACCACGGTAATCAGCAACAAGGCATGCAAGGCCATCCCCAGCGCGACGGCCTGCGCAACGGTCGCGCCGCGACGGCGCGAGATATTGCCCAGGCCAAAACGCCATGAAGCGCCGACCGTTTGTTTGAGCGGCTTGAGCGCGCGCACCAGCAGGCTGGCCAAAGCGGCAAGCGTCGCCAGGGTTGCCAGGGTTCCGCCAAGCACATACAGCGCCAGCTTGGCTTCGCCGGTTTGCAGCCAGAGCAGCGCGGCAACAGTCAGCACCGCCACGAGTGAAACCAGTCGCGGGACGCCGTCATTGCCAAGATCGCGTTGGAATACGCGAATCGGCGGCACGCGTCGCGCCTGCAAGATGGGCGGTACGGCAAAGCCCAGCAACATCAGCAATCCCAGGCCCCAGGCATAAAACAGCGGGGTGAGTGACGCGGCTGGCAAATCAAGCATCAACACGCTGGATAGCAACTGCGCGATCACGGCTTGCCCAGCCCAGCCGATGGCTGCGCCAACAACGCCTGCGGCAATCCCGAGCAACAACAGATTCAGGATCAGCGCCATGCCGAGGAATCCCTGGCGCGCGCCCAGGCATTTGAGCAGGGCGATTTCGTCGCGCAATTTCGTGCCGTGCTGATGCGCACTCAGCGCAATGGCCGCTGCTGCGAGCAGGGTGGCTGCGAGCACAGCGATATCCAGGAACTGCCCGGCGCGGTTGATGGCGTTACGCACTTCAGGGCGGGCATCCTGCGGTGACACGCGACGCACACCGGCAGGCAATGTCAGCGTATTCAAAGTGGCACGCTGTTCAACGCTGCCGATTGCCATCAGGGAATACTGCGCGCGCGACCCCGGGCCGAGTAACTGGCTCGCGGGCAGGTCGTCGGCATTCATCAGGAACCGCGGCGCGAGATCCATGAAGCCGCCGCCACGATCCGGCTCGCTGTCGACGATAGCACTGATGCGGAAATGACTGGATCCGGCCTGCACCACGGCACCCGCCTTAAGCCCGAGGGCGGTCCACAGCTTGAGATCAACCCAGGCCTCACCGCGTGGCGGTACGCCCTGCGCCGCTTTAACAAGGCCGAACGGTTGATCCGTGACACGTAAAACACCACGCAGGGGATATCCGCTGGCCACCGCCTTGATCGAGGCCAGCGCCGTGGACTCGCCATTCAGCACCGCGCTGGGAAACTGCACCACGGAGGTCACCGCGCCAACGTCCGCGCCGATGGCCTTGATCACATCCGGCGAAAACGGATTGCGTGATGTGAAAACGAGATCGGCACCCATCGTCTCGCCGGACTGGTCGGCCAATGCGAGACGCACGCGCTGCGAAAACAGTCCGACTGCCGAAACCGCTGCGATGGCGACGACCAGGGCCAGCGCCATGATGACCAGTTCGCCTGATCGCCAGCTGCGACGCAGGCGCCGAATCGAAAACCTCAACGCGGCGATCACAGCGCCTTCCCCATCAAAATGCGCTTGTTCATGCCAAGCGGCCTTGACGCAGGGTGATGGTTCGCTGGCAACGCGCGGCCAGCGCAGGGTCATGCGTCACCAGAACCAGGGTGGCGCCGCTGCCACGATTCAGTTCAAACAGCAGGTCAATGATGCGCGCGCCGGTCGCGGTATCGAGATTGCCAGTTGGCTCATCCGCGAAAAGAATCTTGGGCTCACCGGCAAACGCGCGCGCAATGGCAACACGCTGTTGCTCGCCGCCAGACAGCTGATAGGGATAGTGCGTGAGGCGTTTGCCGAGGCCGACCTGCTCCAGTGCCGCACGTGCGCGGCCGCCGGCATCCGCCCGGCCCGCAAGCTCCGCGGGCAGCATCACGTTTTCCAGCGCGGTGAATCCCGCCAGCAGCTGGAATGACTGGAACACGAAGCCGACACGTCCGGCGCGCAGCGCGGCGCGGGCGTCTTCATCCATGCCGTTGAGCGTGTGCCCGGCCAGCGCGATTTCTCCGCTGCTCGGCAGATCAAGCCCTGCGAGCAAGGACAGCAAGGTGGTTTTGCCCGAGCCGCTGGCGCCAACAATGGCGAGCGATTCACCCGTCGCGACCTGCAGATCCACCTCATCCAGAATCGTCAATGGCTCGCTGCCACTGGTAATCTGTTTGCTCACTTTCCTGGCAACGACGGCGTCTGACATGTTGGCTCGACTCTTGAGGATCAATATTTTTCTGGGCAGCTTGTTGTTTTGCCTGGCCGCATCCGCAGCGACACCGCCGACGATTCTGGTCCTCGGCGACAGTCTCAGCGCAGCCTATGGCATCAATATTGACCGCGGCTGGGTCGCTTTGTTGCGTGAGCGATTGGCGCAGGCAGGCTACCCGCACCGCGTGGTCAACGCCAGCATCAGCGGCGAAACTACCAGCGGCGGATTGTTGCGCCTGCCTGCGGCCCTGGACACGCACCACCCTCAGATTGTGCTGATCGAGCTGGGCGGCAACGACGGCCTGCGTGCGCAACCCCTGAAGCAGCTACGCGCCAATCTCGAAGCGATGGCGCAGCTCAGCAAAGCCCATCATGCGCAAGCCGTGATTTTTGAAATGCGCATCCCGGCCAATTACGGCGCAACTTACGGCGACGGATTCCGCGCCGTGTTTGGCGAAGTCGCCAAAAGCGCGAAATTGCCGATGGTGCCGTTCTGGCTCAGTACCATCGCAACAGACCCCACAGCATTCCAGGAGGATGGCATTCATCCGACGGAAGCGACACAGCCCAAGCTGCTGGATGCAGTCTGGCCCACGTTGAAGCCGCTGTTGAAGAAGTAAATAAAAAACCCGCCCGCGACACGGTGCCTTCGCGTCGCGGGCGGGCTTTTTATTTCTCGAAATTAATCGCGGTGATCTCGGTCATGCCCGTGATCGCGATCATCACGACGGTCATCCCGGCGCTCATCCCTGCGATCGTCACGACGTTCTTCACGCACCATCCGTGGGCCATGGTTCTGGCGGTAGAACGGCACGTAGCGCTGGTTGTACCAGTTGTCGGTCACAAAATAGACCGGGCGGCCGCAGGCGTTATACGCCGCGCAGTGCTTGCGCCAATGCTTGATGTGGCCGGGGGGCACGTGCAGGTAGAGCGGCACAGCGCCGACAACGACAGGCCCTTCGACAATCGGCTGCGCATTCACATACTCAGGCGCCGGCACATCGCCGATATCAATCTGGCCGAAAAAGCCGGGCTCGCCAATGTTGACCGAGACGCCAACACCTGCAAATGCGGGAACCGCAGCGACAGCCAGTGCAGCAGCAAACAGGATGCGTTTCATCATTCAATCTCCTCGTGCAATTTCGGGTTCATGCCGCGCTGACACGGCGTGATGTGGAAACTACGCCGAGGGCCTGAACGCGCCGTGAATGGGTTTGATGATTCTGCCGATTCAGCGCGCCCCATAACGAGAAGAAATGTAAACGCTGCCTGCATCCCGGGGCGCATTCATTGCGTAATAGAAAGGGCAGGCACTGCACCGAACCGGCATGCGTTCTTTCAGGCCTTAACACCATTGTTATAAATAGTAAAATTAATTAATTATGATAGATTATTTAAAACATCACGTTTGTCTATCCTGCCTGCAGCAGAAAAATAAAATCAGGGGCTGCGCATGAAGATTGCAGTGATTGGCAGCGGCATCTCAGGCCTGTCAGCGGCGCGCTATCTGTCGCGTCGCCATGAAGTGACTTTGTTCGAGCAGGACAGCCGCGTCGGCGGCCACACCAACACCATCGAGGTGCCGACGTCGCAAGGCATAGTTGCCGTCGACACCGGCTGGATCGTCTACAACGGCATCAATTACCCCAACCTCACCGGCATGTTCCGCGAGCTGGATGTGGCCACCCGCGACACCCAGATGTCATTCAGCGTGTCCCTGGGCAATGGCGCCTATGAGTGGAAAGGCAGCGATCAGCTGCTGTCGGTCTTTGCGCAGCCGTCGAACCTGTTTCGCCCGTCGCATATCCGCATGCTGCTCGACATCCTGCGGCTCAACAAGCTCTGCAATGCCCTGCTCAAGCGCAACGAACTGCCACTGGGCTCTTTGGGCGATTTTCTCGCCGCGGAAAAATTCTCCACAGAACTGCAAAGCCGCTATCTGCTGCCGATGGCGGGCATGATCTGGAGCTGCTCGCCGAGAAAGGCCACGGAATATCCGGCTGCAGACTTCATGCGCTTCTTTGATTCGCACGGCCTGTTCACCACCATGGACCAGCCGCAATGGCAAACCGTGATTGGCGGCAGCCACACCTACGTCAGGAAAATTCTTGCCGGGCTCAAGGCGGATCTGCGCCTGGAGGCCGGCGTGCAGGCAATACGCCGCGGGCATGACGGCATCGCGGTGACCAGCGCCAGTGGCACGGAACATTTCGAGCATGTGGTCTGCGCGACGCATAGCGATCAAGCGCTCCGCCTGCTGCAGGATGCCGCGACGGACGAGCGCGAAATCCTCGGCGGCATTCCTTACAACAGGAGTCGCTGTGTCCTTCACACCGATGAATCATTTCTGCCCAATCGCAAAGCGGCCTGGGCGAGCTGGAACTATCTGCACCCTTTCGACGAGATTCACGACCGGCGAATTTCCGGCAGCTACTGGATGAATCTCCTGCAAGGCATTCCGGGGCCGGTGAATTACATCGTCACGCTCAATCCGCAACGCGAGATACCGCGCGACAAAATCCTCTACGAAACCGATTACGAACACCCGCATTACGGCACATCGTCGGTGATGACCCATGAACGCATCGCGCAGATCCAGGGCCGCGGCGGCCTTTGGTGGGCGGGTGCATGGTGCGGTTATGGCTTCCATGAAGACGGGCTTAAATCCGGCCTGCGCGCGGTGCGCAGCATCGACGCCAGCTGCCTGCCGCCATGGGCCACGAACCTGGGGCCTGAAACCGCAGGGCATGAACCTGTTGCCATAGACCTTGCCAGTCCGGAGCTGGCAACCTGATGACGGACGCAAGCCCCGCCGCCCTCTATTCCGCTCGCGTGATGCACCGCCGCCTGGTGGCGCCGTTCTATCGCTTTGTCTACCGCGTGTTCTATCTGCTGCTGGACATCGATCGCATCGATGAAGCCGCCAAAGGCCTGCGCCTGTTCTCGCATAACCGTTTCAACCTGCTGTCGTTTCATGACCGTGACCACGGTTCGCATCAGCCCGGCGCCTTGCGTGCCTGGGCAGAGGAGACCCTGCGCAGCGCCCACATTGAACTGGCCGGTGGACGCATCCGCCTGCTGTGCATGCCGCGCCTGTTCGGTTATGCCTTCAATCCCATCAGCCTTTGGTACTGCGAGCATGCCGATGGCAGTCTGCGCGCAGTCATTGCCGAAGTGCGCAACACCTTCGGCGAAAAACACTGCTACCTGCTCGCATCCAATGGCGCAGCCATGCCGTATATGCAGCCATACGAGACCGAAAAGTGCTTTCACGTATCGCCCTTTTTCGATCTGGTCGGACGTTACCGCTTCACGCTGAGCGAGCCGGCAGAGCAGTTGCGCGTTTTGATCCATGAAACCCGCGAAGGCCTGCCGATTCTCGACGCGACGCTGGCCGCCGAAAGGCGCGCGCTAAGCGACGGCAATGTCCTGAAACAGGTCCTGATGCTGCCACTGATGACCTTCAAGGTCGTCGCCGGCATCCACTGGGAAGCACTGAAAATCTGGATCCGTGGCGCGCGGTTTCATACCAAGCCCGACGCTCCCAAACTTGATGTGACTTGAGCTCCACATGGAAAAAAAACAGCCGGAAGTCATCACCAACGATCGTCCGATCATGCCAGCGGATGGCTTTTCGCCAGAGCTGCCCGCCCTGCTGGCCAAGCGCGGCAATGGCCTGAGCTGGGGCCTGCGCACGCTGATGTTCATGCTCAAGGGCATACAGATTGGCCAGCTCGACGTCCATCTGCCCAATGGCGAAACCCGCCATTTCCGCGGCAGCTCGCAGCCCGAGCTGCACGGCGTCCTCAACATCCATGATGGCGCCATGATTCGCCACATCCTGAAAAACGGCGAGGTCGGTTTTGGCGAAGCCTATATGGACGGCCTGTGGGATTCGCCGGATCTTGCCTCGCTGCTACGCGTGATGTATCTCAACGAGCCGTATTACCTCGGCCCCTACGAAAAGAATTTTGTCTCGCGCTTTCTCGGCTGGCTCAAGCACAAAAGCCGCGCCAACACCAAGAAGAAAGCACTGGAGAACATCCAGTATCACTATGACCTCGGAAACAATTTCTACAAGCTGTGGCTTGACGAGACGATGGCCTACTCGAGCGGCGTTTTCCGCCGCGAAGAGTCAATGGATGCCCCGAGCGGCGTTTTCCGCCACGAAGAGTCAAACGAAACACTGAAAGACTCGCAGCTCAACAAGTTTGCCAACATGTATGAGCGGCTGGACCTGAAGGCCGAACACACGCTGCTTGAAATCGGCTCCGGCTGGGGCGGCTTTGCCATCTACGCCGCGCAGCATTCTGGCTGCCGCGTGCATAGCATCACACTGTCGAGTGAACAGCTTGAGGAAGCACAGCGCCGTGCGCAAGCCGCGGGCGTTGCGGATCGCGTGACGTTCGAAATCCGCGATTACCGCGATGTCAAAGATCAATACGATCGGGTGGTATCCATCGAGATGTACGAAGCCGTCGGCGAGGAATTCTGGCCGACGTATTTCTCCGCGATCCAGAAAGCCCTGAAACCCGGTGGCCGCGCGGCGATCCAGGGCATCACGATACATCCGGAGATCTTCGATCATTACCGGACCAAGATGGACTTTATCCAGAAGTACATTTTCCCAGGTGGAATGCTCGCCACCCCGGGCGTTTTCATGGATGTGGCCGCGCGCGCGGGGCTCGCGGCACAACGCCCGGAATTTTTTGCGCGGGACTATGCCGACACCCTGGCGATCTGGCACCGCAATGTTTTGGCGGTGCGCGACACCATCTTGTCGCAATTTGACGAGCGCTTTCTCCGCATGTGGCGTTACTATCTCGCCTATTGCGAGTGCGGCTTCCGGGTTGAACGTGTGAACTTGATGCAGATCACGCTGACCAGGCCTTAAAGCTCGCGTCATTTGAGGTAAGAGAGCATGAAGTTCCGTCTTGGGCTTTTCGCCCTGACCGCGCTTGCGGCCTTGATCGGCGTTTCGATCTGGGCCACGGGCCATATCAGCATTTCACCCGTGATTGACGAGCTGCTGACCTATCCAGGCGCTGGCAATAACCCGTGGTTCATCGCCACATTGCTCGATGCGTATTTCGGTTTTCTGTGGTTCTGGGCCTGGGTGGCGTACAAGGAGCGCTCATGGCTCAGCCGCGTCGTCTGGCTCGTGCTGATTCTGGGGCTGGGCAATATGGCGATGGCCAGCTATATCCTGATTCAGTTGGTTCGCTTGCCAGCGGAAGCCAAGATCGAAGACCTGTTGCTGCGCCGTGGCTGAACCTAATTTCTGGCAACGGCGCGTCGTCGCGCCGATTCTTGCGCAGCTCAAGCAGGGCATCACGCCTGAAAAAATTGCGCTGACCCTGGCGCTCGGCAGCGTGCTGGGCGTGTTCCCGATCATCGGCGCCACCACCGCGCTCTGCGCTGCGGTGGCCTGGCGACTCCAGCTCAACCAGCCGATCATCCAGTTGATCAACTACTTGCTTTACCCGGTGCATTTGCTGCTGTTGCTGCCGTTTTATCGTGCAGGAGAGACCCTGTTTGGCCAGCCGCATCTGCCGATCTTTTCCATTGGGGAACTGGTGCATCGCTTCAAGGAAAGTCCGCTGAATTTCATAGCGGACTACGGCATGGTGGGACTCTATGGCGTGGTGGTGTGGTGCCTGGTCGCGCCACCCGCGGCCGCCTTGCTTTATTTCCTGCTGCGCGGACCCGTGCGAGCGCTGTCTTCAAGGCTGGATTGAACTCAGCCCCGTCCCCGCAAGCGCTGGAGCAGACGCTGCAGCCACGTCTCGGGCGGTTTCATGAAAGCCCGAGGCGGCGTCTCAACATCTGAGACAGGCTCCGACGCAAACTCGCGGATATAGCCAATCTGCAGCCAGTTCTTCATGTCCTTCCTGCGTGCCGGAGTACTGGTCTTGACCACCCCCAGCTCAAGCAGGCGCTGTACGCTGGCCTTGCTCATCGGCCCGCGGCGTTCGCCGTCAATGACGACATACCATTCCATGGTGTTTTCCTAGCCGCTCAGCGGCTGTGATTCTCTCGGGGCCCGGCTTCGTGCCAGTGTAGGAACAATCCTCGTTATCCCTAACGAGCTATTTTTACCCGTCCATGGGCGAGTCACTTGGATTAGCCTCATGGGATACTAGCTGAATAACCAGTGCAAGCCCGTGACCCGTTTAACCCGCGAAATAGAAGTCCTGAAAACATTTCCAGCGCAGTTTGCCGTCGGCCGTGAAACATTGGCGCTGACGGCGTATCCGCGCCTGATGCTGATGCTGGAAATCGTCCCGCGGCCTGAGCAGCCTTATGGCGTCAGCCATGAGTACGACATCGTCTGCGAGCTGGCGCTCGTGCGCAGCAGCGGTGCGCAATTCAAGATCAACGTCCAGATTTCCACCTCGCGCCAGTGGCCGGCGGCAGAAGCCATGATCGTCAGCGGCAACAAGGCCGATGCCGCAGGCCTGGATCTCGACAGCTTCGACAGCCTGGTCTGCCAGCAGGTCTCGCACGATCACGTCTGGGAAAAACACGGCGCATCCATGCGTGAGTTGATGCTGCGCTGGGTCACCGAGCACGGCCTGCGCAGCATTGCGCATATGAGCGACTTTGAAATCGCCTCCGTCCTCAGGACCCAGTCCCCCGATTTCTACAATGAGATCCTGACCTACGTCAGCACCATCGACGTCGGCAATCCGGAAATCATCCGCAGCCTGATGCGTACCGCCCTGGTGCAGCCACAGGTGGTCCGCGACAACATGCGGGACAACCCGTCTCCACAGCGCCCCCCTTCCAAGGCCGAGCAGGATCTGATGGGACAGACGGTTGAGCTCAGCACGCAAAACGTCAAGAGCCCACGCGGCGCTGGCGCGGCAAAAAAGCGCGCTTGAGGTTCTAGCGCGGCGCGGCGTCGCCCGGCTGGGCCTGCGCATACCACTGGTTTAATCGCATCGCTCCCACCGTGCCATCCGCTGCCGACCACGGCGCATAGTCTTCCGGCGCAATCGGCGTATAGGGCCCGTGCTTGACCTCGAAGATCACGCCGCCCGGATCCAGTGAAAGCACCGCATGCCAAGTGCCGGCGGGCGTCTCGACCACGGCGCTGTCTTGCCCCAATACCGTGCGGGCAACCACGGTTGCCGCTTCATCAAAATGCAGCACGACGAAGCGGCCACGCAGGGGATACAGCAATTCCCAGGTGTGCGGATGCCGGTGCGGCCGCACATAGGTGTCTGGCTCCATCGCAATCGCCAGGCGCTGGATCGGATCAGGCAACTGCTCGTGCAGATTATGGTTGGCACGGCGACGCGGCGACGCCTGTGCCTGCGACGCCAGTTGATTCAGCATTTGCGGGGTAATGTGTTTCAAGCAGGGATTTCCTGAATAGGGCGCGGACATTATCCACGCGCTACGCGAGGCCTTGCTAGGCTTTCAGGCGTTCGGCCAGTGCGGCAACGGAATCCTGGCCTTGGGTGACCGAGAGTTTCACCGGCAGGGGTGGCTTCTCGAGGTAGTGCCTGCCGTTGAGCAGCATGCGCTTGGCCGGCGGGGTCTTGCGGCTGAGGATGGCACTGGTTTCGCCATCCAGCGTTTGCGCCAGCAGGTTGGTGGCGGAGCCAACGCCACGGCCGCGGTATTCGCCACGCCGGTTGACGTAGACCAGCGTTTCGTCGGTCTGCAGATCGGGTTTTTCAACCTGCGCGTAGTCACCGAAGCCGGCAAACCAGACCGGCACCAGATTTTCAGACGCCTGCTTGATGATGCTCTCGACCCAGCCCGGATGCGGCGGCTGCGCGCCTTCACCACGCATGCCACCGACATAGACCCACTTGATCGGCGGCGTGCGCATCAGCGGCTCGGCGTGCATCGGCGCCCAGTGCCGCTGGCCCTGGTCGTCCATCGACTCATAGGCCTGCACCATCTGCTTGAACGGCCACAGGCGGTCAAAGGTATCGAGCTGGATCATTTCAAGGTTGATCGGGCCGGTCAGCGGCTCAAACACCAGGAAATGATTGTGCGCCGTGGTGCCCAGCAGATTCGGCACACGCGCGTTGTATGAAGCCTGGTCTTCCACCGAAGTGCCGACCCAGACATTGGGCAAAGGCCACTCAACCGCGATGCGCGTCTTGAAGTAATGCTTCATGAACGCCGGGTTCTTGGTCTGGATAAAGAAGCGGTGCTGTGGGGAATTTTTGATGACGCTGAAGATCTTGTGGCGGACTTCGTCGCTCACATCCGGCTGGAACAGGTCGCTCAGCGGGGCCACTTCGATATCCATGGCTTCGCGATAGCGGATCGGCTCGGTCAGCTGCGATTCGTGGACCGTGACTTCATTGGGCTTGGCCGCCCAGAAACCCGAGGTGCTGTTCTGGAACTCCTCCCAGCTCTCCTTGCGGGCGATGCAGTTATTGCAGACCGGGCCGGTCTTCATGCGGCAACCAATGATGGGGTGCCACTTGAACCGGAACGGGCGCGGCAACGGTTTTTCAACCGTTTTACGAACTTCCTCACTGCGCATGGTGCGCGTGAGTGAATCCATTAGTTCGTTAAAGTCGCTCATTGCAATAAATTCAGCTGCGTTCCGTCGCATATGCCCATCTTGGGCCAGCTACCGTATGCGAGATCAGTAGCCTGCCCAATAGAAAAATTGACCCTGCACGAATATCAAGCACAGCAGACGCTCGGATTCATGCTCCGGGGAATCAGGATTGCCGTCCCCGATCGCCCTGCCGTCGCTTCTACGAGCCTATTGAGGCAGATTCGGGACCGCTTGCGGGCCTAAAAGTGATGTGCGGGCCTGACGGGCGGGCTGAGCGGTTGGTCCAGCAACCGGCCCAGGCGCGCATCCTTGCGAACCCACAACTCATTCACCCAAGCCTGAAAACGGGCACGAAACTCCTCATCGTGCTCGTAGTCACCGTGGACGAGATCGGCCGGGATTGCGGAGATATCCGCGCGCACCACCAGCTCATCCTGCTCCCCGCACAACCAGCTCCACAACAGGGACTTGTTGGTCTGGCGGTAAGCAATGGTGACATCAATCAAACCCGCAAACTGATCCCCCATGGCATTCAAAGCAAAAGACATGCCGCCGGATTTTGGCCGCAACAGATGACGGTACGGTGATTGGTTCTTGAGGCGCTTGGCCTCGGTGAAGCGGGTCCCCTCGAGGAAATTGACCAGGGTCACCGGCTCGGTGCGGAAGATTTCGCAGGAACGGCGGGTGGCTTCGAGGTCGGCGTTGCGCAGGCCCGGGTTGGCTGCAATCGCTTCCTTGCTGTGACGCTTCATGAACGGGAAGTCCATCGCCCAGCAGCCAAGGCCGACGACGGGGACATACAGCAGTTCATGTTTGAGAAAGAAGCGCGGCAACGGCACACGGCGGTGCAGGACATCAAACAGCACCATGATGTCGGCCCAGGACTGGTGGTTGCTGACCAGCAGGTAGCTGCGCTTGGGATCCAGCTGGCCGCGGATATCCAGCTGCCATTGCTTGGGATGGAGGATGCGGTAGATCAGCTGCATCGATGCCGCCCACAGGACAGCCACGCCGACGCAGTAGCGGCTGCAGGCGCGCTGCAAGGGTTTGTATGGAATCAGCTTGAAGACGATGCCCGGCAACAGGCCAAAGAAGGTAACGATGAGCAGGGCGATCATGGCCACAAAGGTGATGGCACCCACCAATGGTCCAGGCAATAAAATCGAAAACATTTCTTCGCCTCCTACAACTTCACGTTTCAGACGTGATAACGCGGACTCAGTTCTCGCACCGCCTCAATCATCGCCGCGGCATGTTCCGGCGGCGTTTGCTGCAGGATGCCATGACCCAGATTGAACACATGGCCGGAGCCGGAACCAAAGCTTTCCAACACACGCGCAACCTGCTCGCGGATACGCTCGGGTCGCGCCAGCAGGCACAGCGGATCCAGGTTGCCCTGCAGCGCCACGCGATCGCCCACCTTGGCGCGCGCATCACGCAAATCCGTCGTCCAATCTACGCCCAATGCATCGCAACCCGTGTCCGCCATTTTCGACAAATGCTGTCCACCATTCTTGGTGAACAGAATCACCGGAATCTGCGGCGCGAACTGCTTGAGCCTGGCAACGATGCGCTGCATCGGCTGCAGCGAGAAGCGTTCATACGCAGCGGGACTCAACGCGCCGCCCCAGGTATCGAACACCATCACGGTGTCGGCGCCACGAGCGATCTGCGCTTGCAGATAGATCGCAACAGACTCCGAAAGTTTCATCAGCAGTTCGTCGAGCGCTTCGGGCTCGTCGAACATCATCTTCTTGGTCTTGGCGAACTCGCGGCTCGAGGCACCTTCGATCATGTAGGTTGCCAACGTCCACGGGCTGCCGGCAAAACCAATCAGCGGCACTGAATGATTTAACGCCGATTTTATAGTGCTCACTGCATCCATGACGTAACGCAGTTCACCTTCCGGGTCAGGGATCGGCAGCCTGCGAATGTCTTCGACGGATTTCAGCGGACGATCAAATACCGGGCCTTCACCTTCGACGAAACGCAGGCCGAGGCCCATCGCGTCGGGAATGGTGAGGATGTCGGAGAACAGGATCGCCGCATCAAGGCCATAACGCGCGAGCGGTTGCAGCGTCACTTCGCAGCACAGCTCGGCATTGCGGCAGAGGTCCATGAAGCCACCGGCCTTGGCGCGGCTGGCGCGGTACTCCGGCAAATAGCGGCCGGCCTGACGCATCATCCAGACCGGCGTGCGGTCAACAGGTTGGCGCTTGAGCGCGCGGAGGAAACGGTCGTTCTGGAAATCTGGTTTAGACACGCAGTGCACTCGCAATTTCTTGTTGGATGGAGAGCGCGGCGTTGCGCGGATCAGCGGCGTCACGGATTGGACGGCCTACGACGATGTAGTCGGCGCCTGACTGGATCGCATGCGCGGGCGTCATCACGCGCTTCTGGTCACCATCGGGCTTGTTCTCGACGGGACGAATGCCCGGCGTCACACAAATCAGTTCGCTCGGCGCTTCGCGGCGCAGGCGTTCCACTTCGAGGCCCGAGGACACCACACCATCGCAACCGGCCTGCAGCGCGCGACGTGCACGCGAGAGCACGAGATCAGCGACGTTGACCTGGAAGCCGAGATCATTGACGTCGCCCTGGTCGAGGCTGGTCAGGGCCGTCACTGCCAGCACCTTGAGGTTGCCGGACTTGGCTTTCGCCGCCGCTTCCATGATCGACTGGTTGCCGTGAATGGTGCAGAAATCCGCGCCGCGTTCGGCAAGATTCTTCACCGCACGCGCCACCGTTTCGGGGATATCAAAGAATTTCAGGTCAACGAAGACCTTCTTGTCGTTGTTGCGCAGCCATTCCAGCAATTCGAAGAAGCCCGGCGCCATCAGCAGTTCCATGCCGATCTTGTAGAACACGGCAGCATCGCCCAGCCTGTGGACCATTGCCTTGGCCTGTTCGGCTTCAGAGACATCGAGGGCAACAATCAGGCGTTCGCGGGCAGGGATCGACTTGGACATGGCAGGGCATCTTTGGGGACAGCCTATTTTACCCCGGAAAGCCCCTATTTATTGAGCAGGGCCGCCACCTTCTCGGCATTGGGCGCGCCCTGCGCCTTGAGCTCCTGCGCAAACAGGGCCACGCGCCACTCCTCCAGTACCCAGCGTGCAGGATGGAAAGGCTCGGGAATGCGGTCCGCGACCCTGCACAGGGAGGCGGTCAGTTCGGCATCACGCGCGGGCTTGTTGGCGAGGCGGTCCAGACGGATGCCAATGGCCTTGAGGTAGGTCGCGATGCGCGGCCATTGGGCCTCCGGCAGCGCCGCCACAAAGCCGGGCGCGAACAGACTCTGCAACTGGCCTTGCAGATCATTGATCGATTCGGCCCATTGATTGCCGTGTGAGCGCAGGCGCCGCTTGAGTTCTGCAGCGGTCAACAGCCAGCTGCAGATTTCATCCAGCATCTTCGCCGCCTCGCGGCCAAACTCACCGCGGTGCATCAAGGCCGTGTTGAACTGCGCCTGCGTGCGAATCGCAGCCGTATCCCAAGCTGAAGCGGCCGCGCGTTCGGCCACCACCTGCGCAAGATCATCCGAGGTGTACGGCGCATTGACCAGGGCGAGGTTGAGCTTCGACTTTGCCGTCTTGGCCAGATCACGCATGCGATCCGGCAGCTTGGACAGCAGTAGTGCGCGCACGCCTTGCGCATGTGCAGTCGCGGCAACGCTTTGTGACTCCAGCAGGCGCAGCGAGATCGTCGTGCCCGTCATCTGCAACGCCGGATAACCGCGCGCGCCTCCGGCCAGATCGACGAACTCCGGCAGATCGCCAAAGTCCCATTGATCAATCGCATCCCGCACCCAGCGCTTGGCGGCTTCGTCACGCGTTGCGGCCTGGGAGAGCGCAGCGCGCGCAGGTGCGGCATTGCCCTGCTGCAGTTTCTGAAGTGATTCCGCTTCGGCGACGATATTGCCCTGGTCATCTTCAACGACCAGCCGTGGCTTGAGATGCGCAGGCAATTTTTCCGGCGCGAAGTGAGCCGGCTCCAGTTTCACACCCGTCATTGCGTGGAAGTGGCTGCAAATTGCCGTGAGGAAATCACCGTCGGCCGGTGACATGCGCGCAGCCAGCGCGGTGGCGTATTCCGCTGCCGGCGTGCAGTAGCGACGCAAGTTCTGCGGCAGGGTCCTGATCAGCGCTTCGATGCGCGCAGTGCGCAATCCGGGCACCAGCCAATCGAAAGCATCCTGCGGCAAGGCATACAGCAGCGACAGTGGAATGTGGAAACTGACGCCATCTTCGTCTTCGCCGGGATCGTGGGCGTAGCTGAGCTCCAGCGTGTGCTCGCCAATATCAATGAAATCGGGGAACAGGGCTTCAACGTTGGCATTGGCGCCATCGCGCAGAACATCTTCTTCCTTCATCAACAAAACAGCACCGAAGCGCTTTGCGCCTTCTCCGGGTTTTGTTGGCGCAGCCTGCCCAGCGCCCAGCTGGCGCAACCAATTCTTGAGGCCTGCAACGGTGCAGACATCGGCAGGCACGCGCTGATCGTAGAACGCACAGAGCTGGTCTTCATCAGCAAGAAGATCAGGACGACGCAAGCGCGTTTCCTTTTCGCGCACTTCTTCAATCAGTGCAAGATTGCGTTGCAGGAAGTCGAGTTTGTTGGGCCAGTCGCCACGCACCAAACCTTCAAGAATAAAAATGCGGCGCGCTTCCACCGGCTCCAGTGAACCGTAATGCCGCTGGCGCTTGACCAGTGGCAGGCCGAACAGGCTCTGATGCTCGATCGCGGTGACTTCGCCGCGATCACCATTCCATTGCGGGTGCGTCAGCGTGCGCTTGACCAGATGCGCGCCGACTTCAGCGAGCCATTCCGGTTCGATTGCGGCATTCACGCGCGCGAACAGCTGGCTGGTCTGCGCCAACTGCGCGCTCATCAGCCACTGCGGCGCTTTCTTGGCCAGCGCGGAGCCGGGAAAGATCTTGAACTTGCGACCGCGTGGGCCCTGGTACTCCGGCTTGTCCGGTGCCTTCAACCCGATGTGATCAATCAGGCCCGCAAGCAGGCATTTGTGAATTTGCGGTAGCAGCTCATCCAGCGTCAGCTTCGAGTTGCGTGGCTCTTCCGGCTGATCATGGCGCAGCAGATCAACGATCTGCTTGTAGACCGCCTCCCATTCCTCCATGCGCAGGTAGGAGACGAAATTGTCGCGGCAGATTTTCCGCAGCTGGCGATTGGATGAGGAGTCGCTCCATTCGCGCCATCGCTGCCAGAGATTCAGCAGGCTGAGGAAATCCGAACGCGGATGACGCCAGGTGGCATGTTTGGCACGCGCCGCTTCCTGCGCCTCGGGTGGCACTTCATGCGGATCCTGCACCGACAATGCAGCGGCCAGCGCCCAGATATGTTCGCGGCAGCTGGTTTGTTCGCGACCCGCCAAGGCAATGCGGGCGATGCGCGGATCCAGCGGCAGACGCGCCAACTCACGGCCGAGCCGCGTGAGGCGACGCTCATCATCGAGTGCGCCGAGTGTCTGCAACAGGCGATAGCCTTCGGAAACATGGCGCGATTCCGGCGCATCGATCCACGGAAAATCTTCAACATCACCGAGGTTCAGTGCCGCCATCTGCAGAATCACGCCGGCCAGATTCGCGCGCAGGATTTCCGGATCGGTGAACAGCGGACGTACTTCGAATTCCTCTTTTTCGTAAAGGCGAATGCAGATGCCCGGACCCACGCGTCCACAACGACCGGCGCGCTGGTTGGCCGCGGACTGCGCGACTGCTTCGATCTGCAACTGCTGCACGCCAAGCCGTGGCGAGTAGCGATTGATGCGCGCGGTGCCGGTATCGACGACAAAGCGGATGCCCGGCACCGTCAGCGAGGTTTCGGCGACATTGGTCGACAGAACAATTTTCGCCGGACCACCCGTGCTGAACACACGATCCTGCTGCTGCGCAGGCAGCCGTGAATACAGCGGCAGGATCTCCGCGCGCGGGAAGCGTCCGGGCAATGAGCGCGCAAGATCATGGATCTCACGTTCGCCCGGCAGGAACACCAGCACGTCACCGCGCGGTGCGGCAGGCCAAAGCTCGGCAATCGCTGCGCCAACGCGATCTTCCAGATCATCATCCTTGTCCGGCGCGCGGTAGCGCAGGTCTACGGGATAGGCGCGGCCGGAAACCGTGAGGATCGGCGCACCGTCAAAATGTTTGGACAAACGCTCGGGATCCAGCGTTGCCGACGTCACAATGACTTTCAGATCAGGGCGCTTGGGCAGCAGGCGCTTCAGCCAGCCCAACAGGAAATCGATATTGAGGCTGCGCTCATGCGCCTCGTCGATGATGATGGTGTCGTAGGCCAGCAGCTCGCGATCACGCTGCAACTCGGCCAGCAGGATGCCGTCGGTCATTAGCTTGATGAGTGAACGCTCGGAGACACGCCGGTCAAAGCGCGTCTCGTAGCCGACCAGTTCACCCAGCCTGCCATTGAGTTCACTGGCGATACGCGTGGCGACGCTGCGTGCGGCAAGACGGCGCGGCTGCGTATGGCCAATCAGTCCGCGCTGGCCGCGGCCGAGCTCAAGGCACAACTTCGGCAGCTGCGTGGTTTTACCTGATCCGGTCTCGCCACAGATCACGACGACCTGATGATCGCGGATCGCTGCGAGCAATTCCTCGCGCGCCTGCACGATCGGCAGCTCTTCCGGGTAGTCGATGGTTTGCGGCTTGAGCCGGGCACGATTCTCTGCTGCCAGCAATGCGCGCTGAACATCGGCATCGAATCGGGCGACGTCGAACTTCCCTTCGCGCGCCTGCGCCAGCGTACGCGACAGGCGCGCCGCATCACGCGCCAGCAGCTGTCCGTGGATGACGTTGAACGCAACGCGAAGTTTCGCTACCGGTTCCACCGCTTCAATCCCTATTTCGGCCCGACACGCAGGATCTGGCCGTCGCTTTCATCCGTCAGCAGATAGAGATAGCCATCCGGCCCCTGGCGCACATCGCGCACGCGCCGGCCAATGTCCCAGCGCTGCTCACTGACGATCTTGTCGCCATTCAATTGCAGGCGCACCAGCTGTCCAAATTTCAGCGATCCCACAAAAAGATTGCCCTGCCATTGCGGAAAGTGCGCGGCGTTGTAGAAGGCCATGCCGCTGGGCGCGATCGATGGCACCCAGTAATGAAGCGGCTGCTCCATGCCATCCTTGCTGGTGATGCCTTCGCCAATCTTGCCGCCACCGTATTGCTCGCCGTAGGTGATCACCGGCCAGCCATAATTGCGTCCCGCCTGCGGGATGTTGATCTCGTCGCCGCCCTGCGGCCCATGCTCGTGCGTCCATAGCTTATCGCTCCAGGGATTGATCGCGGCGCCCTGAGGATTGCGATGACCATAGGACCATAGCTCCAGTCGCGCATCCTTGCGCCCGGCGAAAGGATTGTCCTCTGGCACATCGCCTTCACGCGTGATGCGGATGATCTTGCCGAGATCGTTATCCAGCGTTTGCGCCTGCTGCATGCCGATGTAACGCTCGCCCACGGTGATGAACAGATGGCCATCCGGCGCAAACGCAAGGCGCGAACCGAAGTGCTTGTCACTCTTCATCGCCGGCTGCTGGCGGAAAATCACCTTGAGGCGGTCGATGCGATCCTGCCCAAGCTCGGCATACGCAACAGTGGTGCCGTTGGCGTCGCCATCGCGCGGCTCGCTGTAGCTGAAATAGATGCGATGCGTGCTGGCGAACTGCGGATCCAGCACCACGTCCAGCAAGCCGCCCTGTCCCTTGTAGGCCACCTTGGGGACCCCGGCCAAGGGCGCCGAGAGATTGCCACTGGCATCAACAATCCGCAGGCGCCCCGGTTTCTCGGTGACCAGCATCCTGCCATCCGGCAGGAAGGCCAGCGCCCAGGGCTGTTCCAATCCATGCGCAATCCGCTGTATATCCAGCGTTGGGCTCGTGGGCTTTGCATCGCTCCTGAAGCCGCCATAGACCACCAGCGAGAACAGGATCAGCAGCAAGCCCAGCAGTAATTGGCGTTGCGAGATCATTCAGCCGGAGTCTGATGCTGTTCCAGTTCGGCCACTCGCGCTTCCAGTGCTCGGATGCGTTCGTACAAATCCGCCAGGGAAATCTTTTCGCCGCCAACTGCTGTCGCGACCGCAGCACTGCCGACCTGTTCTGGCGTGAAGGGCGTCGCCACTTCTCCGCTCAGCGTATGAGCGTAACGCAGGGAAGATTGCCCAACCACACGCGGCAGCAGCGTCGCCATCGGCTGCGCGCGATCAGCGAGATCCTGCAAGGCCTGGTTCACGCCTTCGGCATCGGCAGGGCCACCGAGAACCGTGGCGTTGGCGCGCAACTCCGACAGCGTTTGCGGCCCGCGCAACATCAGCGTGGCGAGCACCGCCATCACCGGCGGCTTCAACAACAGCTGGTTGTGGAAATGATGCCGCCATTTCGCCACTCGGCCCCCAAAGTCATCGCGCGCGACCAGCCTGTTCTGTTCCAGAGAATTGAGCGCAGCACCGACATCGCCCTCGCTCAGGTTCATCACCGGGCTGCGGCTGCTCTTCTGGTTTGCCGCCAGCATGATGGCGTTGACCGTCATCGGATAATACTGCGGCGTGGCGATGGATTTTTCGACCATCGCGGCCAATACACGCGCTTCGTTGGGGCTGAGCTGTGGAGTCATGAAAGCCTGATGTCGTTTACCGTAGGCGCGGCAGTCTACCGCAGCGCGCTGCCTGCGTAACGCCTACGATGGCTCAGGCTGCCTTGGCGTGGCCTACTGCATCACGGTAGAGATAGTCGCGGGTCAGGGGCACGCGATCGATGCGGTGGCTCAGCTGTGTGTGAAACACCGCCAGATTACCCCAGCGAAAACTGGCCTCCGAGGCCTTCAGATAAAACTCCCACATGCGGCAAAAGCGCTCGCCCATGCGGTTCTGTATCTGTGACCTCGCGGCAGCAAACCGACGCTGCCACTCGACCAGCGTTTTCGCATAATGCAGGCGCCAGCACTCAAAGTCATTGTGCTTGAGCCCGCTGCCTTCCACCGCCGTGAACAATTCTGAAGCTGCGGGGATATAGCCGCCCGGGAAGATGTATTTGCGGATCCAGGGATTGGTGACGCCCGGTGGCGACAAGCGGCCAATGGTATGCAGCAGCGCAACACCGTCCTGCTTCAGCAGGCGCGAGACGGCTTCAAAGAACGTCGGATACTGCGGACGACCAACGTGCTCGAACATGCCGACGCTGACGATGGCGTCGTACTGGCCAGACGTGTCGCGATAATCCTCGAGGCGGAATTGCACCTGCTTGCTGAGGCCACTGGCAGCGAGGCGTCGCTGTGCCACTGCCAATTGGCCTTCCGACAAGGTAATGCCGGTGACCTGCACGCGACGCGTGCGGGCGAGGTACAGCGCCAGCCCGCCCCAGCCGCAACCGATGTCGAGCACCTGCGCGCCCGGGCGCAGATCAAGTTTGCGAGCAATCAATTCACATTTGGCCTGCTGCGCCTGCTCGAGCGTGCGCACGCCTTCAGCAAAATAGGCACAGGAATACTGCATGTCCGCATCCAGGAAACTGCGATAGAGGGATTCATCGAGATCGTAGTGATGCGCAACGTTGCGGCGACTCAGCGTGGCGTTGTTCAACTCGCCCAGTAACGCCAGCGCCTTGCCGGTCCAGCTTCCACGATGGTGATCTTCGTAATACTGGGTATAGCGCGTGCCGACTTCGAGTACCGCATCAAGGTCGCCGCTCTCCGGCTGCCAGCGACCGTCGACATAGGTCTCACCGAGGTACAGCGCGGGGTTGAGCAGGATATGCCGCAGCGTTGCGGCATCACGTAGCAGGATACGGGCCTGTGGCGAGCCGCGGCCGAGGGTCCAGCTTTTGCCGTCCGGCGCAACAAACTGCAACTGGCCGCCGGTAAACCCACGGCCCATCCAATCCAGAATTTTCTGCATGACACTCTCCATGTTGAAGCATGGAGAGTTGTGACCACGGCAAGCCACAGAATGTTCTGTCGATCTATCCGCGACCCATCATAGGATGTTGAATGGCCTTGTTTTTTATTTATGGAAACGGACGTCTATGCGGCCTCGGGCCGAGGCCGGAAACTCAGCCACAGGGCCAGCGCCGGCAGCACAAAAACGCCGGGAATATCGCTGATCAGGTGCTCAATGCTCTCGCGTCCCGCGAGGCCATCCCACACATGCGTCAGCGCATGCAGCAGCAGGAAGATGGCGGCGATCAACGCAGCCGGTCGCGCCTGCGCATCACGCGCCATCCAGAAAAATGCGCCGCCACACACCAGATAGGCGCAACCAATGTCACGAACGAAATGCGGATTGAAGGGACCGGTGGAAGACACGCCGGGAATCAGGTGATACCAGGGCTCGGGTGCGATCAGCATCAGCAGGCCATTCGCCGCCAGGATCAGTGCCAGCAGTACAGTCAGCGCGTGTCGCATTGTCGTTCCCCATGGATAGCTGCGGCCGAGGATAGGCCTGCCGCTGATGGACGGCAACACACCGGCATCAGGCGTCTGGCGCACCCGCGGCGAGCGTCATCCGGCGAGAGGTACGCAGAACCCCCAGGCAGTAGGTGCTGAAATAACCGATGACCACGCCGAACAGGGCAATCGTCAATGCGCTGCGCGATCCGGCATCGAGCATCTGCGCGGTGATCGGCGCGCCGGTCTTCTGTGCGGCGGCGAACGTCGGATACAGCACGATGATGCGGTAGATCATGCGGCCGATGAAGATCATCGACACCGCGATGCCGAGAATGGGATTGGGCCTGAAGTAATGCCCATCCGGCACTTGCTCAAAACGTGTATGCCGCAAGCCGAGTAATGCGAAGAGAGCGCCTGCAATGACGCCGGCGACTTGCGCAGCCGCCATCAGCGGATCGAACGACGGCCACAGCAACAGCACGATGCACAGGATGCCGAGCACGATGGTGCGCATCAACAAACGCCAGGGAATGATTTTTTGCCGCGCGATATTGCGGTGAACGCGGCGGTACATGCCCCACATCATCAGCGGCGCTGCAACCGCCAACGCCGGGGCATGAATCACGACCGGCTCTCCCGTTTGCTATCTAACGTGAGAACCGGTCGCTGTGTCATCGCGGATTAACGCGGCAGATCCGAGCTGCCCATCAGGAACTCGTCGACGGCGCGCGCGGCCTGACGACCTTCACGGATGGCCCAAACGACGAGCGATTGGCCGCGGCGCATGTCGCCTGCAGCGAACACCTTGTCGACGGAAGTCTTGTAGCAGCCATCGCCGTCAGTTGTTGCCTTGGCATTGCCGCGTGCATCCTTCTCGATGCCGAAGGCTTCGAGCACCTGCGTGGCCGGAGCCACAAAGCCCATGGCGAGCAGCACGAGGTCGGCCTTCATCTCGAATTCGGAACCGGCGACCTCGACCATCTTGCCATCCTTCCATTCCAGGCGAACCGCGATCAGCTTCTCGACCTTGCCATCCTTGCCTTCGAAACGCTTGGTAGCGACCGACCAGTCACGCTCGCAACCTTCATCGTGCGACGAAGAAGTGCGCAGCTTGATCGGCCAGTACGGCCATACCAGCGGCTTGTTCTCGGTCACCGGCGGCTGCGGCAGCAGTTCGAACTGGGTGACACTGGCGGCGCCATGACGGTTGCTGGTGCCGACGCAGTCAGAACCGGTATCACCACCGCCGATGACGACGACGTGCTTGCCGGTGGCCATGATCTGCTCAGGCACCTTGTCGCCTGCATCAACGCGATTCTGCTGCGGCAGGAATTCCATCGCGAAGTGGATGCCGCTGAGCTCGCGGCCCGGCACCGGCAGATCACGACCCTGCTCGGAACCACCGGTGAGCAGCACGGCATCGAAATCCTTCTTCAGCTGATCCGGCGAGATGGTTTCCTTCGCCAGGTTGGTGATCATCGAAAGCGGATCCTTGCCGACGTAGACGCCGGTACGGAAGGTCACGCCTTCAGCCTTCATCTGCTCGAGGCGGCGATCAATCACTTCCTTGTTGAGCTTGAAGCCGGGGATGCCATAGCGCAGCAGACCGCCGATGCGATCATTCTTCTCGAACAGCGTCACGTCGTGACCTGCGCGCGCCAGCTGCTGTGCGGCAGCGAGCCCCGCGGGGCCGGAGCCGACGATGGCGATCTTCTTGCCGGTCTTCACGGCAGCAGGCTGCGGCGTCACCCAGCCATTCTCGAAGCCCTTCTCGATGATGAAGTGCTCGATGGTCTTGATGCCGACCGGATCGTTGTTGACGTTGAGCGTGCACGCCGCTTCGCAAGGCGCCGGGCAGACCCGGCCGGTGAACTCGGGGAAGTTGTTGGTCGAATGCAGCGTGTCGAGCGCGGCCTGGTAACCGCCGGTGTACACCAGATCATTCCAGTCCGGAATGATGTTGTTCACCGGACAGCCGGTCATGCAGAACGGCGTGCCGCAGTTCATGCAGCGCGCGCCCTGCGTCTTGGCCTGGTCATTCTCCAGCGTGAGCACGAACTCTTTGTAGTTCTTCACGCGTGCGTCGACCGGCAGATACGCCTCTTTCTGACGCGGATATTCCAGGAAGCCCGTTACCTTACCCATAGTGCACCTCTACCCACAATTTCTGATTAGCTCGTTCGACGCTTACGCGACGGCAGTTTCTTTCTTCGACGCTGCCGCGGCTTTTTCCGCATGCATCTCGCCCAGTGCGCGTTTGTATTCGTGCGGGAACACCTTCACGAACTTCTTGCGTGCATTGGCCCAGTCGTCGAGCAGGTTGCGCGCGCGCGTGCTGCCGGTGAACTTGAAGTGACGTTCGATCTGACCCTTGAGGATCGCTTCGTCGGTCTGGCCAACACCGCCACGCAGCAGGCTGTGCCACAGCGCCTTGTCGGTCTTGTCCTGTTCAGCAGTGCTGAGCACCGGATCGAGCGCAACCATCGCCATATTGCAGCGCTTGGCGAAGTCGCCCTTCTCGTCGTAGACGTAAGCCATACCGCCGGACATGCCGGCTGCGAAGTTGCGGCCGGTTGCGCCGAGCACGACCACCGTGCCACCGGTCATGTATTCGCAGCCATGGTCACCGGTGCCTTCCACCACCGTGACGGCGCCAGAGTTACGCACGGCGAAACGCTCGCCGGCGACGCCATTGAAATAGGCTTCACCCGCGATCGCACCGTAGAGCACGGTGTTGCCGATGATGATGTTGTCGACCGCGCGGCCACGGAACTCGGTGTTCGGACGCACGATGATGCGGCCGCCCGACAGGCCCTTGCCGACGTAGTCATTACCTTCGCCAACCAGGTCCAGCGTCACGCCCTGCGCCAGGAATGCGCCGGCCGACTGGCCTGCGGTGCCTTGCAGCTGGATGTGGATGGTGTCGTCCGGCAACCCGGCGTGGCCGTACTTCTTGGCCACTTCACCCGACAGCATGGTGCCGACGGTGCGGTTGAAGTTGTGGATCGGCGAGATGAACGACACGCGTTCGCCCTTTTCCAGCGCGTTCTTGGCCTGCGCGATGAGCTTGTGATCCAGCGCCTTGGCAAGATTGTGATCCTGCTCTTCGGTGTGATGCAGCGAAGCGCCGCCCGGTGATTCCGGACGATAGAACAGGCGCGTGAAGTCGAGGCCGCGGGCCTTCCAGTGCGAGATCGCCTTGGACTGATCAAGCAGATCGGAGCGACCGACCAGATCATCAAACTTGCGAATGCCGAGCTGTGCCATCAACTGACGCGCTTCTTCGGCAACGAAGAAGAAGTAGTTCACGACATACTCGGGCTTGCCTGCGAACTTCTTGCGCAGCACCGGATCCTGCGTCGCCACACCAACGGAGCAGGTGTTGAGATGGCACTTGCGCAGCATGATGCAGCCTTCGACGACCAATGGCGCGGTTGCGAAGCCGACTTCATCAGCGCCGAGCAGCGCGGCGATGACGACGTCACGGCCGGTCTTCATCTGGCCGTCAGCCTGCACGCGAATACGCGAACGCAGGCCGTTGAGCACCAGCGTCTGCTGGGTTTCGGCCATGCCGAGTTCCCACATCGCGCCGGCATGCTTCACCGATGACAGCGGCGATGCGCCGGTGCCACCGTCATGGCCCGCGATCACGAGATGATCGGACTTGGCCTTGGTGACGCCTGCAGCAACCGTACCGACGCCGCTCTCGGCGACGAGCTTCACCGAGATTGAAGCACGCGGGTTGGCGTTCTTCAGATCATGGATCAGCTGCGCGAGATCTTCGATCGAGTAGATGTCGTGATGCGGCGGCGGCGAGATGAGGCCCACGCCCGGCACCGAGAAGCGCAGGCGCGCGATGTACTCGGACACCTTCTTGCCTGGCAGCTGACCGCCTTCGCCCGGCTTGGCGCCCTGCGCCATCTTGATCTGGATCTGATCGGCAGAATTGAGGTATTCGGTGGTGACACCGAAACGGCCTGCGGCGACCTGCTTGATGCGCGAACGCAGCGAGTCACCATCCTGCAAGGGGATGTTGGCTTCAACCTGATCAGCACCGATCACGCTGGCGATGGTTTCGCCGGACTTGATCGCAATGCCCTTCAGCTCGTTGCGGTAACGCGCCGGGTCTTCGCCGCCTTCACCGGTGTTCGACTTGCCGCCGATGCGGTTCATCGCCACCGCCAGCGTCGAGTGCGCTTCGGTGCTGATCGAACCGAGCGACATCGCGCCGGTTGCGAAACGCTTGACGATTTCCTTCGCCGGCTCCACTTCATCCAGCGAAATCGCCTTGCTTGGATCGATCTTGAACTCGAACAGGCCGCGCAGCGTCATGTGACGCTTGCTCTGGTCGTTGATGATCTGCGCGTATTCCTTGTAGGTGCTGTAGCTGTTCGACTTGGTCGAGTGCTGCAGCTTGGCAATCGCGTCCGGCGTCCACATGTGCTCTTCGCCACGCACGCGGAAGGCGTATTCGCCACCTGCGTCGAGCATGTTGGCGAGCACCGGATCATTGCCGAATGCAGCCTTGTGCAGGCGCAGCGCTTCTTCGGCGACTTCGAACACGCCGATGCCTTCGATGTTCGACGGCGTGCCGCGGAAATACTTGTCGACCAGCGAGCGGTTGAGGCCGATCGCTTCGAAGATCTGCGCGCCGCAGTAGGACATGTAGGTCGAGATGCCCATCTTCGACATGACCTTCATCAGGCCCTTGGAGATGGCCTTCTGGAAGTTGTAGATCGCCTTCTCGGGTGACAGGTCGCCGGTGAGGCCAGCGGCCATCGCCGACAGCGTGTCCATCGCCAGGTAAGGATGGATCGCTTCCGCGCCGTAACCTGCGAGCAGGGCGAAGTGATGCACTTCGCGCGCCGAGCCGGTTTCAACCACGAGACCGGTGGAGGTACGCAGGCCCTTGTTCACCAGGTGAAGGTGAATGGCGGAAGTGGCGAGCAGTGCCGGGATCGCAACCTGGTCCGCGTCCATCTTGCGATCGGACACGATCAGGATGTTGTGGCCGGACTTCACCGCATCCACTGCCTTCGCGCATAGCGAGGCGAGGCGGGCTTCGATGCCTTCCTTGCCCCAGGCCGCGGGGTAGCAGATGTTCAGTTCAAACGACTTGAACTTGTTGCCGGTGTGCGCGGCGATGTTGCGCAGCTTGGTGATGTCGGCGTAGTTGAGGATCGGCTGCGACACTTCCAAACGCATCGGCGGGTTGTTGTTGTTGATGTCGAGCACGTTCGGCTTGGGGCCGATGAACGACACCAGCGACATCACCATCGCTTCGCGGATCGGGTCGATCGGCGGGTTGGTCACCTGCGCGAACAGCTGCTTGAAGTAGCTGTACAGCGGCTTCAGCTTGTTGGACATGACGGCCGGAGGCGAGTCGTTGCCCATCGAGCCGGTGGCTTCTTCGCCATCGACCGACATCGGCGCCATGACGATGCGGATGTCTTCCTGCGTGTAGCCGAAAGCCTGCTGGCGATCGAGCAGGGAAACCGTCGAGACTTCTTCCGGCAGGGTCTTGGTCGGCACCAGCTTGAGCTCGTCGAGCTTGATGCGCACGCGGTTGACCCAGGTCTTGTAGGGCTTGGCGCTGGCGTAGGTGTTCTTCAGCTCTTCGTCTTCGATGATGCGGCCAGCTTCAAGATCGATCAGGAACATGCGGCCCGGCTGCAGGCGCCACTTCTTGGTGATCTTGGCATCCGGGATCGGCAGCGTGCCGGATTCCGAGGCCATCACGACGAGGTCGTCATCGGTGACGATGAAGCGTGCAGGGCGCAGGCCGTTACGGTCGAGCGTGCCGCCGATGTAGCGGCCATCGGTGAAGGCGAGCGCGGCGGGGCCGTCCCACGGTTCCATCATGGCAGCGTGGTATTCGTAGAAGGCGCGGCGGTTGTCGTCCATCAGCGTGTGGTTTTCCCACGCTTCCGGAACCATGATCATCATCGCCTGCGCGATCGGGTAGCCGGCCATCACCAGCAGTTCGAGCGCATTGTCGAAGCTGGCGGTGTCAGACTGGCCTTCATAGATCAGCGGGAACAACTTCTTGAGGTCGTCACCGAGCTCATCGGATTCCATCACGCCTTCACGGGCGCGCATCCAGTTGAAGTTGCCCTTGACCGTGTTGATTTCGCCGTTGTGCGCGATGAAGCGGTACGGATGCGCCAGCGGCCATTCCGGGAAAGTGTTGGTTGAGAAGCGCTGGTGCACCAGCGACAGCGCGGAAACGCAGCGCTCGTCCTGCAGGTCCTTGTAATACACGCCGACCTGGTCGGCGAGCAGCAGGCCCTTATAAACGACGGTGCGCGCCGACATCGACGGCACGAAGAATTCCTTGCCATGGATCAGGTTCAGCGCCTGGATGGCGTGGCCGGAAGACTTGCGGATGACGTAGAGCTTGCGCTCGAGCGCGTCGGTCACCATCACGTCTTCGCCGCGGCCGATGAAGACCTGGCGGATCACCGGTTCCTTGGCACGCACGGTCGGCGACATCGGCATGTCCGGATTGACCGGCACATCGCGCCAGCCGAGCAGCACTTGGCCTTCTTCGCGGATGGCGCGTTCGATTTCCTGCTCGCAGGCGATGCGCGAGGCATTTTCCTTCGGCAGGAAGATCATGCCGACGCCGTATTCACCCACCGGCGGCAGCTCAACGCCCTGCTTGGCCATCTCTTCGCGATAGAGCTGGTCGGGGAGCTGGATGAGGATGCCCGCGCCGTCGCCCATCAGCGGGTCGGCACCGACCGCGCCACGATGGTCGAGATTCTTTAGAATCTGCAGACCCTGCTCAATAATGGTGTGGCTCTTGTTGCCCTTGATATGCGCGACAAAGCCGACGCCGCAGGCGTCATGCTCATTCTTGGCGTGATAAAGACCGTGTTGCTGGGCCTGCTGAATCTTGTGCTCCATAGCACATCCTCAATAAAGACAAACTGGACCGGGGAGGATAGTGCAGTGCAACAACAATGCCAAGATTTTTAAATTGGGGTCAGAACCTAATTAATATTCCTGCAACATACTGCATGAATTAATTAGGGACACATCAATAATCAAAGGCCTTACAAAGCGGTCTATTCGCTCACCGATTTGGCGACGATCGATTTCGGGCGCCCGGCACGCCGGCGGGTCACCCGCCGCGAGGTCTGTTCTTGCAGGCCGCTGACGAAGCCGGCCTCACCCAATGGCCAACCCTTGATCACAGCCTCGACCAGCTCGGCCTGCTGCCGCGAACTGAGCCCGTGACTGACCAGATCGGCATAGCGCGCCTCGCGCTCGAATGGCGTATTACCCAGCTTCCAGCTCAAGGCATGCGGACTCAGCAGCTTGTCGACATGATGGCCCACATAATGGCCATGGCTGGACCAGCGGTAATCCAGCGCCCGCGTGGCCAAGCCTGCGCGGACCGGGTTGAGATCGATGAACACCATGCCATTCAGCAGATGCCGTTCCGCTTGCAGCAGGGTCGCACGGTAGCGCCCTTCCCACAGGGTGCCGCTGCGCTGATGGCGCCGGTTGAAGTACTGCACATAACGGCGGCCAACGGCCTGCATCATCCTCGACAGGCCCTGCGCGGTCGACGGCGTTGCGAGCAAGTGGAAATGATTGGGCATCAGCACATAGGCATGCAGCGCCACTTTTTCCTGCTGCGCACATTCAGCCAGCAGCGCGAGCATGCGCTGGTAGTCCTCGGCATCAATGAACACCGGCTGGCGATTGTTGCCGCGCTGGAGGACATGGTGCACATGTCCGGCAACTGCAAGTCGCGGCAGGCGGGCCATGAGTTAGCGCAGACGACGCGGATCGAACAGGCGCTCGTGCTCGTCCAGGGCGTATCGATCAGTCATTCCGGCGATGTAGTCCGCAACAACACGGGCGCGCCCGGTTTTGCCTGCCCGCTTTTCTTGTTGCTGCGCGTCTTCAAACTTGGCGGGAGGCAATAGCCGCGGATCATCGAGCAGCGCAGCGAACAACTCGCGCACCACACGCTGGGCCTTCACCGTCATGCGATAGACCTGGTGATGCTTGTAGAGGTGCTCACGCAGGAATTTTTTCAGCGCGAGGTTTTCAAGCTGCGTCTCCGCGCTGTAGGCGATCAAGGGCTTGGTCCGCGCGCGAACCTCTTCGATACTCTTTGGCCTGGCCTTGAGCAGGGCGGCGCGGGAGGTCTCAGCCAGATCACTCACCAGCGTGTTGATGATGCGGCGGATGGTTTCATGCCGCTCCTGCTTGGTATTCATGGCCTTGCTGGCCTTGCGGGCCTGGTCATGATGCCGCTTGAACAGCGGCACTTCACGCATGGACTCGATCGTCAGCAGGCGTGCGCGCAGGCCATCGTCGATGTCGTGGTTGTTATAGGCAATCTCGTCGGCGACATTGGCCAGCTGTGCTTCGAGGCCCGGCTGCCCGCCCTTGAGAAAACGCTCGCCGACATCACCCAGCTCACGCGCGCGCGCCTTCGAGCAGTGCTTGAGAATGCCTTCACGCGTTTCAAAGGTGAGGTTGAGTCCGCGAAAGTCCGCGTACTTGTCTTCGAGTTCATCAACCACGCGGAGCGACTGCGCGTTGTGCTCGAAGCCGCCGTAGGCGCGCATGCAAGGGTTGAGCGCATCCTGTCCGGCGTGCCCGAAGGGGGTGTGCCCCAAATCGTGCGCCAGCGAAATCGCTTCGCAAAGATCTTCGTTGAGCGACAGTGTTCGCGCGATGGTGCGGGCGATCTGCGCCACTTCCAGCGAATGGGTCAGGCGCGTGCGGAACAGATCACCTTCGTGATTGACGAAGACCTGCGTCTTGTATTCCAAACGGCGGAACGCGCCAGAGTGAATGATGCGGTCACGGTCACGCTGGTATTCACTGCGATACCCCGGTGGCGCTTCAGGGTGGCGGCGACCGCGTGAGTTGTCGGCGCTGGCGGCGTATACGGCAAGTGAGGCGTTCATAAGCTGATTAGAGCCGAAAACGCGCTCCAGCCGCAATTTGCGGCCGATGTTCAGCGTTTACGCTTCGGTGAAATGCCTGAGCGTGGCCTGCAGGGCTTTCTCGTCAAAGTCGGCCGAGAGCACCGATACGCCTAGCTTGCGCAGCAGCACCAGGCGCAATTTCCCGGCGGCGACCTTCTTGTCGTGCCCCATCAGCTCAAGGAAATTCTCCGGCTTCATGCCTGCTGGCGGACGTGTCGGCAGCCCCGCGCGCTTGATCAATGCAGTGCAGCGCAAGGCGTCGTCCACCGATAACCAGCCCATCTGGGTAGACATGTCGGCCGCCATGCACAGACCCACCGCGACTGCCTCGCCGTGCAGCCATTCGGTGTAGCCGGTGAAAGTTTCGATGGCGTGCCCAAAGGTGTGACCGAGGTTGAGCAGGGCGCGCGGACCTGACTCGCGCTCGTCCTGCGCAACGATGCGGGCCTTGAGCTCGCAGCTGCGGTAGATCGCCTTGGTCAGCGTCTCGGCATCCAGCGCCAGCATCTTGTCGAGATTCTGCTCAATCCACTTGAGGAATTCGGCATCAGCCAGCATGCCGTATTTGATGACCTCGGCAAGGCCCGATTGGAGCTCGCGCGGTGGCAGGGTCTTCAGCGTATTGATGTCGGCCACCACCGCCTTGGGCTGGTGGAACGCGCCAATCATGTTCTTGCCGCGTGGGTGGTTGACCGCGGTTTTCCCGCCCACCGAAGAATCGACCTGTGACAGCAGCGTGGTCGGCACCTGGATGAAATCAATGCCGCGCTGGTACAGGGCAGCGCAGAACCCGGCCATGTCGCCAATCACTCCGCCGCCAAGCGCAATCAGCACGCCATCGCGTCCAAAATTGTTGGACAGCAGCCAGTCGAGGATTTTCTCCGCCGTGGCCCAGGTCTTCTGGGTTTCGCCTGCGGGCAAAACCAGCACGTCTTCGGTTGTAAGCGACAGCGTATACAGCAGGGCAGGCAGATAGCGGCGCCCGGCATTGGCGTCCGTCACGATTTTGATCTTGCGATTTTCGATCTCGGGGAATTGCGTGCGATCGGACAACAGGCCGGCGCCAATTCTGATCGGGTAGCTGCGCTCACCCAGTTCTACGTTAAGCGTTCTCATGCGTCTACTGCTTATATTGCGCTGGCCGGGCGCTCAAGGTGATCTTCGATGTCCCGCGCCAGCACTCGCGCGTTTCGACCATCCGTCTGCAACAACAGATCTGCAATTTCACGATACAAGGGATCACGGAAGGCAAACAGCTGCTCCAGCA
>Ga0116227_10001233_pt1 | contig 56181 bp, 42 predicted proteins | sample S1TSphgellanicum_FD_89693 | JGI IMG/M metagenome (GOLD analysis project Ga0116227, IMG submission 89693) | Host-associated microbial communities from peat moss isolated from Minnesota, USA - S1T2_Fb - Sphagnum magellanicum MG | ecosystem: Host-associated > Plants > Peat moss > Unclassified...
ACATCACATGGTGCACATGACATAAGTCAATGCATTATGGAATCCTACATCCATCTTACCCCATAAAACAATTACCTAAGTAATTGTGCAATCAAATTACACATGAAGTTACTTACACCCATCCTACCTCTAAGTAATTGTGTAATCGAGTTACATATGAAGTTACAATAGCACTTATAAATAATAGTAAGGTTGGTTGGCCCCCTTTTGACCTAGTGACTAGACATCTAAAAGCATCAACCCTATAAATACTTTGTCTCCATTTCCCTATGCATTTCGTCCCCAGTCTTGGCAAACCTGGGCCTCAGTTTGGAATCCCTTACCGATAACTCTAATAAACACATTTTTATATATACTAATCAAACGAACTAACCCTTTTAAATTCTAGTTTGTAGCTAATTTAATGTCCTGTAAATTCTCCCCTTCCCTTATTCCTTTGTACGTTTTCCAAACCAAATCTACGGTGCATTTATAATAAAGTTTTGTAGGGTTGCCCCATTTTCACACATTCACCGAAAATCGAACCAACCTCACAAAAGTCACCAGTTAAGATCAACGAAGTTACCAACACCTTTCACTTCTTGTTAAAACATTGACTGTTTCTCTTGCCTTTGACCCAAAGGTCAAGAGTTCGACTCCTACTGAATTATTATATAGGAGAAAAAGTCTTGAAATAGTCGGTAAAACCAACTGAGGGGCTTTTTTTTTCTTTTCCTCTTTATGATTCCTTTATTGCGAATTTTTTTAATCAAACCGTGAAATCTCTCCCAACGTCCCGAGTTCAATCCTCGCCACTGACACACAAGAACCACGCGGTGATCGCAAGGTGAACAGTTCAATCCCTGCCACTGACACGACCAAGGAAAAAAAAAAACCAAGCGGAGATTTCGAGGTTCCCGAGTTCAATCCCCGCCACGGACCCCACAAGAACAAAGCGGAGATCCCAAGGTCACGAGTTCAATCCCCGTCACAGACACTCCGAGAACCAAGCGGAGATACCCAGGGCACTAGTTCAATCCCCGCCCGTGGTCATGGCAAGAACCAAGCGTTTGCCTGTTGGTTTCTGAGCTGCAGCTCTTGAGAACGATGGCGATGCGAAGTGCCATGGCCTGAGAGTGAGATCATCAATATGGCGATCTCTTCTTGTGCAATCGGTAGCTCGGGAGTGAGCAATTTTTCGGGATGCGAAGGCAAATGGAATCGTCGAAAGCAATAACTATAGTGGTGATGTTGTGAGAGTGCGGGAATTTTGAGAATGGGCAAGATGTTTGCGATGCAGCAGCAAGCTGGAGATGGTAGCGGCCAGCAATCTGGTGTTGGTCGTGTCGTTAGTGGTGATTGTGGTGGTGTAGGGTATGGTCTCCGGGAGATTTCGCACATTTTGGGGATAAGGGGGAAGGTAGAGACGGTTTTGGATAAGTCGGACATGAAAGTTTGGAGATCGCTTGTGTCTAGTTCCTGGATTCTTGCCATCTTGCTGGTGTTTAGAAATATGGAGGCTTGTGGCGAGTTGCTGCAGCAATTCACAGTCGCCGCTGCTGTGCGTCAAGTTGTAGGGGTTTTTAGTGTTTTGAGTAACTTGATTAGCTTGGGATTTATTTTTGTGGTAGGAGTTTCGACCGGGTTTTGGTGGCGAGTGCAGAAGCAGAAATCGACAGAGAGATTGCAACTGTCACCGGAGGTGATGTTGCTTGAACAAGCGTGTAGTTCTTCGTCTTCGGGTGGTAATTCCGGATGTAGTGCTCGGGTGAGCTTGAGTTTACAAAGAAGCGGTGTGAAGTTTGCGGGCAGAGTGCAGCAATACTCTTTGAAGGAAATTGAGAGCATGACGAACAATTTCGAGAAGGAACTCGGTCGCGGAGGACAGGGCATTGTGTACGCTGCCACGATTCCTGGTGAGACTCCAATTGCTGCGGCCGTGAAGAAGCTGCAAAAAAATGTTGCGTTGCTTGTCAGGAATACCCAGATACCCGCACAACAGTCGTTGGAGAAGGAGTTCTGGGTGGAGCTCAAGACGATATCGCGGTTGCACCATGGGAACCTGGTCTCCCTTCTGGGCTACTGCGTCGAGGGCCAGCAGCTCTTCCTCATCTACGAGCTGATGTCCAAGGGATCGCTAGACAAGCACCTTCACAAGTGGGATTCGGGGTTGCCAGGCGCCAAATTCCTCGACTGGCGAGCTAGGATGCGTGTGGCCATCGACGTTGCGCAGGGCCTGGAGTATCTCCATCGCCATGCGCATCCCACTCTGGTGCACCGTGACATCAAATCAAGCAATATACTCTTCGACGACGACATGCAGGCGAAGATCGCCGATTTTGGTCTCAGCAAAGCCCTGATTGCGGATAAAGACTCCACTATCTCTAACCGAGTATGCGGAACACCGGGCTATGTCGACCCCTGTTACTTGATAACGGGACGGGCTGTCGACAAGAACGACGTCTACAGCTATGGCGTTTTGCTCCTGGAACTCATCACGGGAAGAAGAGCGCTCCAGCGGAAAGTGACCTTAGCGAACTGGTGCAAGGAATTCTTTACAAACGATCCGTCGCTTATGGCGGTACTACTACCGAAGATGGTTGACAGCGGCATACAGCAGTCCGAGTACTCACTCGAGCAGCTCCAGAGCGTGGTGAAAATCGCCAGAGGTTGCCTGGACGACAACCAGGAGCGACGCTCCAGCATGAAGGAGGTTGTAATTGCGCTCCACAAAGCCAATTACAAAGATTTCTCCAGCTCCGAGTCCAGCTTCGAGGTAGGTATTTACTGCAACTTCCAAGCATGTGTGTGTGTGTGTGTGTGTGTGTGTGTGTTTCTCAGTTGTTAAGATGAGCGTCTTAGTAGCAACATCATCTCGCGAAACATTTTGAAACTTCTGAAACTTTCAAGAGGTGCAGACATTTTGAAGCTTCTGAGAGCGTTAGTACTCTTGAAGATGAGCTTCTTAGGAGCATCATCTCAAGACGTATTTTTTAACCTCTGAAGCATTCAAGAGCTTAAGACATTCTGAAGCTTCTGAGAGTTGAAGTACGCTTGAAGATGAGCTTCTTAGTAACATCATCTTGGGGGAAGCATTTAGAAACTTCCAAAACTTTCAAGAGCTTAATTAAGTATTCTTGAAAATGAGTTTCTTAATAGCTTGACCCTGAGAAACATCTTGAAACTTCTGAAACTCCTGGAGCTTATGTGCAGGGTAAAGCCCCAAGGGCAGGGGGATTCCCAAAATGCGGGGCCTAGGACAGAGGTAGTTGCTAAGATTGCCCCCGCATTTTGGGAATGTCTCCCATCCACTGACTTCATGCACTGTGCACAAGGCAAAGTTATCATGAACCTAAAGATGTGCATACATCATGAGCCATAGGCTGCTGCTTCTCTTGAAACTAGGCAGATGTAGATCGTGAGATGTGGGATCAGGAGGATTCTTATCATGAACCTAAACATACATAGATTGCTAGGTTTAGGCACGGGAAGGTTCTTACACCTACTTCTTAAGAGCAGGAGCCATTGAATTCTACATATAGGTGTAAGACCACTCCCACTCATAAGGAGTAGCCATAATGTCCCACCTCTTTTCTATGAGGGATATTCAAGGATGTGCCCTCCAAATATACTAGGAAATTTCTCCAAGTGCTGGACAGGACTCTCAAGAGTTTCTCTTCTTTCCTTCCAGAAATATCTTCATTCAGAAACAAAAACCATTATAGACTGTCATGTGATCATAGTCCTTGTCCAAGAGAGCTTGTGAAACGAATGGAAAACCCTTCTTATTTGGGGCATGGTCAAAAGCTGCCCAGACCCTTACTTGAGTCACGGGAGGTCATTTACATTTCTATCAAAATGATGGCAGTTTTGGATAAATTTATTAATTTTAAAATATAAGTTCTGCCTATAATTTTTTTGGAAAAAATTATTTGAAAAAGTATGTTTTGAAAATATAGTAGTTAGATAGGTTTTTTCATGTATATATTTATCAGTTATCAAAATTTACCATATGTATCAAAGAATAAGAATAATAATGGCATTCATCCCATTTACAAATTAGGTGACAAAATAATAGCATTCAAACAGAAGATGCAGTCAATAAGAGTGACCTCTTGGAGCCTTAGTCGGTGAGTATGGTTGGAAGGCTAAGTTAGTGCATATGAAAGCTCTGAATCCTTAACTGTTAATGAGCAAATAGGGTTGCATTTGTTTCTAACAGCATAACCTTTGGGTGATTTTCATCAGGAGAATAACGGAGGACTCCGGATCCTGAATAACGTTCCCAGTGTTCATGGTGGCAGTGACCTGCAGTCTCCAACCAGTTTCAAAATGGGGTAAACTTCACTACTGGCTTTCATCTCATCTGAGAGCAAAGATGGGCAATACTGTAGTACCTGGGCCAGTTCAACACTAATTATATTATTTTCGGATATTTTGAAATTTTCAAAAAGAAAATAAAACTGTGAAGGAAAATACAGAATCTGATGGAATATTTGGGAATATATCATTTGTTGAAATGGAATCCTTAAAATGAATTAACTATTTGACCCATGTTGAAGTGGTCAAGGTACTAAGGTAATAAAGCCATAGGAAAAGCCATATTCTGTTGTAATGAACCTATGTAAGAGTCTATGTATGAGACCTGCATCATACTTGTATATGCATATGCCAAAGTTGTTTGCTGAAACTACATTAAAGGTTTACCTTACATCAGTTGTGACACATATTCATTTTGAATAAGCCATACTTATAGAGTGATCATTCATGACCCATCCATGAAGTATAACTTTGTGGTTTTGTCCATTTTCAAATAAAAAGATATGTTCGGTGCTTCATCCATTTTCCATATGTGATGTTTATCATAATTTGACATTAGCATAATATGTGTCATTACCACAATCAACTTTGAAGGCCTATTGTCATAGGAAAAGCCATATTCTGTTGTAATGAACCTTGAGGTTTAATGTAAGTTTGGTTTCTTGTTTTTGCAGGCCCTCATTTTATGAAATAAAGAAGAACACTATCATCGTAATTGTCATGGTTGATGATTCAAAGATTGCAATGAGATGCAAGATATGGCCAACACTCAATAACTTTGGTCTAAACAAGATTGAAGTGACATCGAATGGAGGTTTTCTCTGGAAGAAGGGCCTCTGGTGGTACAATTCGAGAAGCTCCCGGGTATTCACAGTGGATGAACACATCAAGCTCATAGCTGAGTGGCATGTCACTTTGAGAACTAGTCATTATGGATTAGCTCCATCAGATCCTCGCCGGTCACAAGGTCCATTTTGTGTTGAGTATTTAGCACTCAAGGATCTTGATGGCAAGGCTTTGGTTGAATATCATGGTGACCATTCACCCCTTGAGTGTCGCAATGTAAGGACTTTACATTAGGAAAACTTGCTAGTTATAGGAGTGATAGTTGTAGCAAGATATTCTTCTCCAGTGGGGTTTCTGCAGCAGTACAAAAATTGCTGCTACTTTGGTGGGGATTTTGGAAATTTTTCTTGTATTATGGTAGTTGTTTATTTATGCTGTAGTTGGGTTTTCAGATTGAGAATTGTAATGGAAGATGCAGAACCTATTATTTATACTGAACCCTGTTCTGTTTGCAACTGGTGGGTGTTAATGCTCTCAAGAAATTTCTGTCTTCCACCCTTCCTTGGTCTTTGCTTGTTCAAGGCTTGTTTTTCTACATACTGGTATATATGCAATGCAATATGTAGATACAAAGTGGTTTAACTTTTGCTTGGAAGTATGTATACTGTAATAGAAGGGCAACTTCAACATGGTTCTGTTGAATAATTAATTAATTTTTGAAGTTTTCTTGTTGGAAACTGAATATTTCAGTATATTTCTAAAGATTCTCTAGTTTCCATCAGGACATTTTGTTCTTTGAAAATAATAATAACAATAATAAATCTCAATATTTCTACAAATAATACAATCAGTGTCAGAGCGGCCAAGGTAGTACAGTAGCAGTGATATTCTCACAACTTCTATGCATGAAGTGAAAAAATGGAAGAACTTTGTTTAGAAAGTGGGAAAAAATCCATAAAAAAGTGTAAAATAAATCAGTATTTTCAGTGAAAGGGCTTAAAGCTTGGAAGATCCTCAAGTTTTTTAGATAGAGGTAGAAAGGAAAGAGAGCAATAATAGATGCAGTATTACAACTACAGCTTTTAGTGCACTTGTGAAGTAGAATGTTGTTTTGGAACATGGAACTGAGGGTAAGATCAAAGTTATGGGTGCAATCAAAGTTCAAAACTAGTTTTTCCATATGATGAACCTTTTTGATTGGCTCATCACAAGAAAAAGTTACAACACTTTGCACACTTCCAATAAACAAGTTTCTAAACTTAGACACTATCAAAGTGCCAAAGCTTAGCCACGCTATCTGTCCTAAAGGAGTCCTAAAGGAGTAATACAATGGCAGAGAATGTGCAATGAAATGTGACCCTATTAGTATGCATTGGAACTATTTGAAACCTCTAAGGGACATTTGACAAAGAATACCTAGTAAATCTAAAGACTACCTAGTGATGGTCACATTGCAATGACACAAAGATTATGTGACAAAGTATATGGGGGAAAAAATTTAATTGCACATGGAAAACAAATTGGGAACATGTGGGGGAAGAAAACAATTGTCAAGTACCTTCCCCCACCCCTGAACAAAACATTTGTTGTTGAGAATGAACCGATCTATGCTGCCATAACAACCAAGCAGTGTAAGACATGTTTGACATTGTTTAATGGTGTAAGACGTTGTCAACCTCTTCAATCATTGCATTGGTTCCTTGTCTTCCTTTTGCTTTTACATCGTTTCTTCTAGTTGCACTCTAACTCCCAATGGCTTATGTCAATAATGCCTGTACTTTCATTGACTCGTTAAGTTGTCCCATCTTCCTTTAGTTTACTAAGCATAATGCTTAAACTGTTTGTTTTTTAATTCAGTTTCAACACCCTTGCAACCTTGCAACCTGACACATCATCGTCCCTACTACATATCAAAGCAAGGGCACATACTTCCCTTAACTTCAAAGCTATCTGACAATACTCTCAAGACAATTTTGAACATCATGTTCCTAAATTAATGTATCAATATGAGCATTACCTTCACAGCCTGGAAGAACTTTCATAACTTACTACAGTACTTTTCCAACTCAATGCTCTTCCAACCTCATTATAAGGGACAGTATGTTTTATGAATTTACTGCTCCATGTGAACTACAATACATACAACATATATTTAAATGGATGAAACAACATAGTTTTTACCTCACACATGTCATAAGCCATGCCCTACAGCCTTTTGAAATACCATGTTCAAATTCAACTGCAAGCTCTCTTGTTGTTCATAGGGAAGAAATGACGACAATCACTCTATCATTCAACATAGAAAGAACCCACAACCAAACACATAATAGGAAAGCAAACCAGCAATCTCAAGAACATGCAAATTTGCAATACGGTTCTTATGCACTCTTGATACAAACATGGACACATTAATCAGATTCAAATGTCTTCCACATCAGAAATGATTCAGATCATATACAAATTGTCTTCCCCTGGCAGAGACAGTTTTCAGTTATCTTTATCCAAAGGAGATGATAAACCGCATTGATATAAACCTTGACTGAAAAAGGAAAAAAGAAGTGTAGCTTGATGATTGGTACTGCATCGTGTCCCACTCTGTCAACACTACATTTTTCCATCACTATTGTTACAAAACAAAGAATTTGCTGCAATGCAACCCTTTACGATTTGTACAGGGTTTCAATATTCAACCAGGTTCTCACAACAAAAAGGTAGGAGACCTGGGATTGATGAGCTAAAGCCTTCAGGAAATTTAGCTATCTGTGGAACTCCTGAAATTCAATCTAGCTAGCCATTGTACTGATATGCACTCTCTCAATACACAAAAGGCTTCATTACAGTTACAATGCCCTCCACTGTTGCCTTTCTCCTGCATTCTTCTACTATCACCTTCCTTCGTCCTCTGCATGTCCTTCCTATTGTGGGTGATAAGGATCCCGACTTTTCCATCCTTTCTGGTCTCTGTCGTTTGCTCCAATTTCCTGGAGTCCTTGGTTTCTCTTCTGTGTCTACTACTACTACAACACCTTTTGTGACACTTCCTGTCTCTTCTGCTGCATTTAACTGGAGTTGTAAATTCTCACCTTGTGATAAGTTATCCACTGACTTCAGATCTTCAGATGCCACAGGTTCCGAGCCTATTTCATTGGTCACCACAGACACGATGCTCAAAGGCTTTTGTTCAAGAACTTCTGAATCACCTAGTAACATTCCAGACTGCACATTACTTTCAGTCACACCTGGAGTAATTTCTGGTGACTTTAGATTTTCACTTTTGGAATTCCTTGCTCGTTTCAATCCACCATTTTGCACTGGCCTCTCATTTGGACTACTACTGATGAAACCAATGATCTCTTTAGAAGAAGACCGTTGTTTATGGCGGCTGCTGGCTGTTTGGCCCATGAACCTTGGAACCATGTTGAGAGAATCAACCAAAGTATCAGCACAAGTTGTTTTGGAGGTTGGAGGCAAGTAAGTGTACAGCTCATGAGCTAATGCTGGATCATTGCTGCTGCCAAGTTGATCAGAAATGCTGCCTTGTACAGTTTGAATGATTGATGCTTTCCTTTCTTCAATCAGTGACTCAATGGTCTTGATACTTTCCCGTAAGCTCCGGCAATCATCATCATAAATGCTCATCAATCTATAAAGCTCTGCAATTGCTGCTGCTCTTTGTGTCTTTCCTTCCTGCACAATGTTCACAACAGCTATAATCAGATTCCATAAACCCTATACCATACAAAAACTCCAGCAGTTGATTCTATGCAAATCATGTGTTTCTAAAACTGTAAAGTTTACCATGTGACACCGTTTGAGAAAGGGTTTATGCATGGGAGACACATATAATGACCACCCACACTGTAGAGGCATACCTGAGAAATTTCATGCCCAAGATGAGTTCCTCGTGCTCTTGAGGCAAAACTTAACGAGCATACTGTCTCTTTTATGTCCATCTCCTTGGGGCTCACATGTACCAGCATCAAGGTTTTTGATTGCTCACCTGAAACAGCAAACAGCAAATTAAACATCTCCATCAGATTGCAGGAAAAAAATGTGCACACTTAAAAGGACCCTTAACCCTACTTTGATGCTATCCACCTTTGAGTCTGTTAAAGAAAAAAAAATGACAAATAAGGGAATGCCACATACCAAGAGAATCACGCAAGAGTTGAGTAAGTTTGCTATTTCTGCAATCCAAAATGAAGACAATCAAAATCAAGAGGTGTATTATTTTTAATTAATGTACAACATTTATATGATCTATAATTTCAATAGTATCATTGTATAGTATTATTATTAATTTCCACGTAAATTTTTGCAAACAATCTTTTGTTGATTGAAAACCCCTCATAAGGTTGTAAACTTCACAAAAAAGCTATGCAAATTTTTTCTCTATTAAAACACCAAAGGTGTGTTTGCATACCGATAAGGCACATGTGGTTGCTTTCTTTGGAGAGCGCTAATGACATCCCCCAAGGCAGACAACGAGACATTAATGGCTTTCCCTTCCTCAAGAGTAAGCCCTTGTGCATTCGTCTTTGACAACCGCTCACTGCCACCGAGGTCCACCAGCCAGAGCTTGCTTGTTGTAGCAAACTTGTGGCTTTCTAACACATATGTGCACGTAATTGTGATCCGCAACAAGCTGTAAAAACCACACAAATAACCCTTTAGATTAATTGCTTCCTTTCTAGTGCGTCACTGTGGTTTATCACTTTAAAGCCATGTTGCAGTTTTGACTCTACAAAGGTCAAGGGTATAGTGAAATTTTGCATCATTAGGGTTTAGGCTAAAACTGCCAACTGTTAGTGGTTGGTACAGTACTGAATTTGTAAAGAACAACTCAATTTGGATAAATATTGTACAATCCAACTTCCACTGATCACCAACATTTTGCTAGTTTGTGCTTAACCTTGACAAGAGCCAATCAAGAGCTTTGCAATGAAGCAAGAGAGCAAGTAGAGACTCTTCTTTGGAAGTGGGAGACACACCAGTGTGATCTGCTTGAAGTCTCATTGGCATTAGTGCATGAAGTGGATCTGCTTTGGCTTCCTCTTTGGTATAACTTGCTAGCTTCCTTAGCATCCATGATGGGCATTTCCGTCAAGTTATCCACATCTATGTACCCATTTGAAGCCATCTGAATTGAAAGACTGCATGACAAATCACAAAGATGGTACCAAATCCATAAGCTTCATTTAATAAAGTTATCCTCCATATCACCCATCTCTGAGCCCTAGTTTGACCCCCAAATTTCTGTGCTTTAGTACATTTACATCCCCAACCTTGATCTCATCTCCAATTTCAGCAGAACTGTGGGTACCCTGCCCCTTTTCCGGCAACTGTATTCATATCTTCATTGTTATCCCAGAACACCTGAAAAGGCTCTTTTAAAACCAGAATTATTTGGGCATCTCTGCAAGGGAGAAAACAAGAATCTTGTACCATTTGGATGCAGGGTCAGTGCAGCGGGCAGGTTGCTGGCAGACAAGCAAGTCACGCAGTGATCCTTTGTAGACCTCTAGCATGCTTAATGAGAAGGTGTACGATACACTTGTGTCAACATAAGCTTCATCAAATAGTCTTTGTAAGGTGCGTGGGACAACGCCTGGCTGATCCTTATTACCTTCCTGCAACAATCGAGGAACATGCCATCAAGAATTTCACTTAGCAAAAAAGCCCCAGAGACAAATAACTCACCTTGACAAAATGCAAACTGCTTTGATGCAAAGTAGGTTTTGAGACACAAAAGTGGACATTCCACCAAACAAAATAAGGAAGGATGAAGGGCACCCGCAGGCAGTCAGATACCATGGTGAAAGTTTTGCCAGTTCCAGTCTGACCATACGCAAAAATACAGACATTGTGACCATCTAAAGCAGAACGGATAATTGGTTCCACTTCCAAGAAGACATCATCTGCACTCGAAAAGCAGTCTTTTAAGAAATACACTCACTTCAGATCAGCACAAGTGCAAGTAGTTTGTTTCTCCTCTTTATTCCAGTCATGTTCACAACATAGAAATGCTAACCCAAATCTCTATGAAATTGCAGAGATGTTTACATAGCAACATAGCAAAACTTGAACCCACTTACAAATTGCTAATTACTAGAGTTTAAAATTGTTGAAAGAAGTACCAAGGACAAATCCCTAATCACTAGACTCTGAAATTGTTAAGGAAATGACAAGGGCAATTTGCTAATCATTGCACTCTGGAATCATCAAGGAAATGCTGCTAATTACTAGACTCTGAAGCCATTAAGGAAATGGGCAAAAATCACTAATCACTAAACTCTGAAATTATTAAGGAAATGAGGACAAACTGGACAGCACTAGACTCCCATGTTAAGAAAGAAAAGAAAAATTGCTACTTGCTGAAATTGTTCAGTAACCAAGGGAGCAGCAGCAGTAGTTCTCACCTTGCAGAGAACTTGGCAGAAAAACTTTGTCAAACTGGAAGTCTTTTCTGGCACTTGTAATTTTGACAATATCCATTCCAGGAGTGATAAGGTGACCTACACGAGCATTCCTCTCATTTGAAAGCAATGGACGCACCCGACAGAAAACCCGAATGTTACCTGCATTGAAGATGAACATCATCAAATCAACCTGAACAACTTCACCACTGACACTCTAATTCTCACCAAAATCAAGCAAAAATTCTACTTCTAATGCTTTGAATTGGATATGAAGCTTCAAGCAATCTGTAATTTCCGAGCTTCAGATTGCTGCTGCTGCTATATCTATATATCATCATTTTTAAGGAAAGCTTCTAGGAAACTTGATTGCACATTAAGTGAATTGGATTGCAGTAAGGAAAGGGGGTGAAAAACAACATTCTTCAATACATGTTGCAGGTGGCAGGAATGAAATTGCATTTTTTGCATTTTACCTTTCAAGTCCAGTACTCGATTCAAAATGCGTCGGCGGTGAGAATTTGAAACTCCCAAAGCTGTCTTTAACACAAGAAGCTCACCTGCAAGACACAAACCACCATTGCAGCACACACAATCAAAACCCTAAGAGCTGAGATTGTCACCAGACTTTTCCTCTTGCACTTCTTGCATCTCTGCAAGATAGCATTTTCTGTCAGTTTCTAACTGACAGATTATCAAGAGCCTCAGAATCAGTATAATCATCACCATCATCAAGCACAGATTGATTTCATTGTTGCTATAATTCTTGTCATTAACATCTTGAGCTTTTTCATTCTCCAAAGATTGATTTTGTTGCTGTTCTCATTAACTTGAGCTTTTCATTTCTGCAAAGATTGATTTTTTGTTGATCCTGTTTCGAATCAGACCTCTTCTTGTTGTTGTCCCCAACAGCTTTTTATTCTATGCAAATTAGTCTTGTTCCTGTTGCTTTTGTTGTCTCCAAGAGTTGTGCAGTTCTGTAAAGATTTCATTGTGTTGTAGCGGTTTCTGAGTCTTTTGGGTTCTGCACACACACAAACTAGATGCGAAACCTAAACTGGAATTTTGTTCTTGAGAGAGAAGGAACATGGAAAGCTTGCAAACCTTCAAGGCCAGCGACAACTTTGTCGTGATGCTGATGATGATTCTCGCGCCAACTTGATGTAGTGTGCCAGCAGGAGGAAGAGCTTGAAGAGCGACCATTGCTGGTACTAGGGATTGGAGAAGACAGATCAGTGGATAGCAGAATTTGTCGCACTGATTCAGCCCATGCCGTGTTCAATTCCGGTTTCACATCCAAGAGCGAGTCTATAGCGTCCGCCAAGCAAGTCCGTTCCCCTTCTTCCTCAGCTCCTCCTCCTGCTTCCGCTCCTCCGGTCTCCGCCAAGCAAATTCGTTCTCCTTCTTCCTCAGTTCCTCCTCCTCCTTCTGCTGCATCATCGCCGTCGTAGGAACTCACCTTCGACACCATTCTTCGCGTCCACCTGCAATGCAATGCAAGGAAGAAGATGTCTTTTAGGCTTCTAGATTCCAAGGGGTATAGAAATCTCTTGCAACTAAGGAGCATTGTTCTTTGCCGAGTCCAGAAAAAAAAGTCATGAGTTCAGGGAAAACAGAAAGTAGAAAAGAAAGGACAAAGAGAGATGTCTTTCTTCGACCAAGCTCTGTCCGAAAACTAGTCATGAGGGAGGCAAAAAAAAAGACACAATAATAAGCTTCTCCTGGACTACATGAAGCTTCCACTAGCCTTGGAAACCGAGTCGACTTCATGTCCAAAATTTTCCCAGAAACAAACATTAAATAACGAGATTCACACTAGTAGCACAGCTGCACCACCAGATCCATAGTTCTAGAATGCAAAGCTCGGAACCTCATTCAAAACAAAACTAACAATCTGACAAAACAGTACTTGACTAGTTGCCAAAGCATTTCTCCACTCATGAGCTCCCGAGAAACAAGTCCGACTTCACTGCAAAGATCTCTTCAGCAACTGGTCTTCTGATCCCTTCTCTGATAGCTTGAGTTGTGGTGGTCCTCTGTTCACTACTCTGAAATACAAATGCGGGAACGAGAGCTGGAGGACGCAACTGCAAATGAAGCACTAATGAAGAAAGCCTCCATTCAATCATACTCACAAAAAACAAAAGATTCCCACCTTCAAATAAAAACTCGAGATCGATCCTAACCCAGATAGCTAATCATTTTTCTTATCGACTTATTTTGAAAACTTGTACCTCCAGTTTCCAGAAAACAAAATAAAACCAGTCTCAAACCACGAGGGGACAAAAACCCAAAAACCCAAACAGAAAAACAAAAACAGCAAGCCCAAAAAAAAAGGAAAGAACAACACTTTTTCTGAGCTCGTTTCTTCCAAATCCAGCAGCAGAATGGAATCCCACCTGTCTCAATAATTTTATTCCTGGGTCGATCACAACAAGCAATAGTTTCGCAACTCCTCAGAAAGAGAAAGGCAAAAACAAAGAGACCGCCACCACCACCACCACCACCAAGAAAACAAAACCGGCGGCGCTTGACCAAAACACCAAATTTCTTCACCATAAAACTCCCATTTTTTGCCACCGTTTGTGAAGTGCTGTGGCCCACGAATGACGAGACGGCGGCATTGCGAAAATGTGGATCAAATAACACAACATCGTCGACAAAACAAAACCAATCATGCGAGCGTCGAGAGGAGTCTCGTGCGCGAGCGACGACACCAGCAAACGCGAGAGCGCGAGAGAGAGAGAAGAGAGAGACAAGCGAGAGCCGCTCGCTCGGCACAGCGGGGGCAGGTACAGCCAAGCTGCGCAGTAAAAAAGTAACTTGCCCATAACGGGGGGAGTTGGGGTAACTATTCCCATGAGGTCCCTAGTCCCTACCATGTGGTGTAAAAGTTTTTACCATATGGTAAATTATATCTGACCATGTGTTAGAATATTTTACCAAATGGTAAATTATTTCATACCATTTGGTAACTTAGTTCTTACTATGTGGGAAATTACTTCTTATCATGTGGTAAAATGTTTTCTTACCATGTGGTTAATTAGTGCTAACCATCATGTGGTAAGTAAATAAACTCTTACCCTGTGGTTTTGCCAAGTGGTTATTTTCTTTTTTACCATATGGAAAATTACCATTTTTTTTACCATGTAACGTCAATTGCGCCGTCTAATAAGATAAGGTTAAGGAGGTACATACAGTGTACACCTATTTTTAATAAATTGTTTTATTTTGTATTAAATACAGCATTGAATTATATTAAAAAAAAGGAAAACAGAATCATCCTTTTGTTTTATTTATTTATTTATCTATTTAATTATAATAGTTTCAGTGAAACGTATCTTCAATGCTCCCCCAGTGCTGACTCCTGACTCCCTTCCCAGGATTTTATTTTATTTTTCAATTTCAAAAAAAATGCAAAATTAGTAGAAATTTCAATAGGAAAATACAAATTTCGAAATTTTCTCCCTTCATTTTAATTTTCTTGGTTAAATCTCTATATTTCATTTTTGTAGCTTTTTTTTTAAAAACTTCTTTTTGTTTTAGTGGAGCATATATTCAATGTTCCTTTTACATTTTTTATTTTAGAACCTATGTATTCGGAAGGCTTTTTAATGTTTAATTACATCTTTATATTCATTTTTTTGTGTTTTTTTTTTTAATTTCTTGTTTTTGTTGGACCATATATTCAACTAAAATGAAGAAACCCTTGAATTTTAGTTGAATAAATGCTCCAACTAAAATTCAATAGTTTCTTCATTTTAACTAGTATATAGCTTGTGTCAATGGCCGAAATGTGATCTAATTGCCCAATTAATTTTTCCTTCCAAAACCATTTTTTGTAATTTAATTGAATTTTTATGAAATGTGATCTGATTGCCCAATTAATTTTTCCTTCCAAAATCAATTTTTTGTAATTTAATTTAATTTATAGTGATAAAAAAAAAAACTACTCAAATTTCAATACCTTGCACACCATAGGACTAAAATTTTCTAAATCACCTTCGTTTAAATCTTACTCACTAGATTTCCAATGGTACCAAGATCCAATGGTACCAATGGCTTCAAAGATCTCTTCATGGGACAAACAAAAGAAAACAAACTACCTTTACTTCATAGATAGATTATAGCATTTAGGAAGGCTTTTTCTTTGATTCCAATGATTGATTGAATTTTCATTTTTATTATTGCTCTTCTCAATTTGGGTTTCTTTCCCCTTTTTTTGTTGACCAAGTTTTATCTCATTTTCCCCGAAGGTTCAATGATTAGAATCAATGGGGAGTTTATGCCAACTTTTCTAAAGGAAATCCACGAATAAATTGTTCCAACACACATGAAATGTTTTTCTTTCTTCTAGTTCTTAATGGATTAACGGAATAATTGAATACACAATTTCAACCCTAAATCTTCAAAAACATGAAAATTTGGCCATTCAATCTTTTTTTATAAACTTTTCCCTGACTAGTAGTTCCTTTTTTTTAAAATTTGGAATAACACTTATTTTCAAGTGCAAAATGTTGAAAATTTAACACCCCAACAAACTCATTGTTCAAGACTATAAGGTTACTTTTTTTTGGTTTCAATGAAGATTTCTAGTCTAAAAATCACACAACTGAAAGGTGAATAATAATTAACACTGAATTTGACACAATTGCATGGGATGGTTTAACTTATCTTCATTGTGGCATTTTAATTTTCTAGAAAAAAAAATTAATTTAATTCTAGAAAATTAAAATATTTTTCAACTTCATGAAATAATCCAAGATTTTTTTTTATCATTTGAATAATTGTTGTCCATGGCTAACAATCATTTCAGCCTAAATTTGTTGCACCGCACACAATATTGTTGAAATGATGTTATTCCAAGAATGCTTTTGTGAAAGTAATTTATGTTTGGTCACAAAATGGTGTATATTTGTACTTTGATTATCAAAGCAATAGCTTAGTTTTTAGGATGCATGACCACTATGTGTTAGATATGCTTGATGGTTCAATTCACTCCAACTAACAAGTCATGCTGAAAACTACATGTAAAAGGACCCAACCCTTGTACCTAGGTCATTGGTAGACAAGTCATCCAAAGTTGGAACTCAATACCTAAGGGCATTCATTTAGAAAACTAATCAAGCAAGTATGCCGACCCTTGTGACAATTAGAATGTGTTGAACACATATCCAAGAACCAAAGCAAGAATTATTTGTTTTGTTCTTGTTGGCTTGGGTCCATCCAATAATTTGTGAACACCTAAAGATAAGGCGGAGGGGGAGGATGAGGAGATCCTAAATCCTATTTTCCTTTGAACATACATCAATCCTTTACTTCTATACACATACAAACAACCCCATTGGGGGCTTATCCATGATTGGCCATTATAGCTATAATAAAGACAATGGAAGTAATTCCAAAACTTTGTATGTATTATTTTGTCATTTGTCCTTCGAAGATACAACATCAAGTCTCATAGTTGTTCATACATTCATATGCATTATTATGTTGTGTGTCCTTCAACTTCAAGATTCATATTGGTTCATACTTCATACACTCCAATCACACACCTTCACACTAAATAAGGAGGAGAAGAAAAAGTGTTAAAAAAACTGGGAAATGTCAACTAATGGTAATGGCACCTCACCTCGAGAAAATTACCAAAACCCATCAGTACAACAACACAAATGAACACAAAAAAGAACTCTCTAGTGTTGCAAGTTCTATGTATGTTTATAACAACAACAACAAAAAAAAAAACCACAAAAAATGGCACCCAAATTTGAAGTTATAGTTGGTGTTGCAAGTTTCTTAGGTTATAGTTTATACTTAGACTAATGTAATGCACTTCAAGAAATTTCCCTAATGTCATATTATGTTTGAGGTGAGGTTCCAGTACTCATGCATTCTCCTGAGGTTTGGGAACACCCTTGTGCTCACATCCTAGGGTGCCCCTCCCCTCATGAGAACACACTCCAACATGAACCTCCCTTACAACAAACCAAACCCTAAACTCTTATAAACTCCTATGACCTCATCTGAAGTCCATTTACCTTGGGAATACCCTCACCCTAAAACAATCTGTAAGATAATAAACTTTACCCCGACAAAATGCACAAAATTTTATGAAGTTCAAGTTCACACCTAAATGCCCAACAATTGGGCAAACTTGTTATGTTTCTAAGCAAAGAGTATCTTAGACTCAAAAATCATAGTACATCTACAAACTACTCATCACCAATGATCAAAAGTTTACACACTGAGAGAACTGACTAAGTTTAAAATGTTTTTAAAGTTAGGCTACTTTGATTGGGAGATAGATGCTTAGTTCATTCTTGGTGCCTACCCTAATAAGCATCTTCAAATCAAAGCATCCTGTAGGGTTTTACTATGTGTATTTTGAGGCAAAACCCTAAACTCAATTTTTTTAGGGTTTTTTTTTTGAGGGGTAAAATTTTGTCAGGCTGACTTAATTGCTAATTATCAAAGTTAGTTTAAGTACATGTTGAATGATGAGAGAGAAAAATTCTGTTTTTTTGATTTGGGTACTTGAGCACCCAAATCAAAAAGACCTTAAATCATTGCCTGACTACTACCAATAAATAACAAAATGACATTAAGTCAGTATACCCAAATTGGCGACCCCCCTCCCCTCTCCTCTCCTGACAGTCCTTCCTTAGGCCTGCCTGTTGTGTAATAAATTATTAGGGAACTTAATGCTTGGGGATCACAAGTTACTTACATCCAGCCCTCTCTAAATTATTAACATGGCCACCATTCTCTCCCTAGGAAAATAAGTGGGACATTCACCTATATTATTAATTGCACTAATACTTTTTTGTTTTTTTTTTCAAATAGGAAACAAATTTAAAATAAAGCCTCCCAATTCTCCTTTTTTTCACATTACTTAAATTTTTTGAAATATAGAAATATTGACACCAGCCCAAAAAACAAAACAAAACAAAACACTCATTTGTGGTAATTTTCCTTCTTCAAAATTAGTCTTCCCAACTTATGCACTCACAAGAACAAAGTTTCAATATGTATCACAAATTTTTATCAAGCAAACTTAAAAAATTATTATTGATTGCACTAATAATTTTCTTTTTTCAAAATAGGAAAAAAATTTAAATGAAGCCTCCCAATTCTTCTTCTTTTCACTTTACTTCATTTTTTTAAAATATAGAAACATTGACACCAGCCCCAAAAAAAAAAAAAAAAACCAAACAAAACAAAAAAAAACACTCATTCATAATTTTCCTTCTTAGAAATTCGTCTTCCCAACGAAGGCACTTGAGTTGTTATTAACACGGAGAACAAAGTTACAATATGTATCACAAAAGTTCGATTAAGCAAACTCAACAAAATGTCAATTTGTAAGTATCACAACGTGTGTGCAAGTTAGTTTATTTTAAATTTTTTGGGTTTTGCCAGGATGCATAGTATTTCAAGAATTTTAATGAATATTTTACAGTTGGGGTTTCTGCCCAAGACATTGCCGATCATTGTTTGTGGAAGAGGAAGAACACCACTTCCGAGGACAATCATTGATTGAAAGTGTCTCTGGGGAAGGGGGGAGGAGAAGGAGGAGTATGTTGGACGATGACGACAACATCTGCAAGTTCAAAGTTCAAACCAGCACAAGCTATAATTGAAAATTGTTTCACAAAATTCCCACAAAATGAAATCACAGTTCACAGTAACAAAACATGCGACCAAATGAAATCCACATTTTTCCATATCCTCCCTTCCCTAACAAGGCAGAGCTGGAAAAAGCACTTCCTTCACATCATCATCATTTGTATATTTACAAACATGGTTTTTTTTTGTCTTCAATTTTGTGTGTTGTAACCACATTAGTAATGATCATCCACAAGAGGATTTAGCTAAATTTGGCTATAAGTCAGAAAGCAAAGTAAATTTCAAAAAAATAAAAAAATCCAGTTATATCTTTTGGCTACCTATTCAAGTGTCTACATTATATGATGATTTCAGAAACTTTTTTGCTCTAAATCTGACAATTTTGCCAGTTTTTTCACAAAAATTGCTGTATATGAGTCACATTGGATTTTTTTTGCGTCACCATGTGGGTGGCCAGAGTTTTTGGCCACAGAAGAAATGCCACTCCTTCCAAATTATCACCTCCTCCTTCCTTTGTGATCTCCCCCAGACACCAGAAACCAAACCCTAAGCAGCAGCACAATAGATGACCACAATAAGGAAGGAAGGTGGGGGAATCAATCCATCATTGGTCATGTTATTTGGATGGGTACTCACATACCTACCTTTCTCTTTACAAGTGAAAAAGAAAAAAGTATTTTCTTGCTTGTAGCATGTTGGATAATTTCTGGAAATGCCTCCTATCTCATTGATATGTGGACAAGATTTTTTTTGCAAATAAGAAAAATTGAAAAGGAAGTTTGAAGTTTGAACCTGTGTTGGACGGGTATTAGATCTTGCACCAAACCTCCATGAGTTATCGGGGTGGATCTTCTTCAGGTTCGTAAACACAGCTCTCAAAAGATTTAAAAATCAGTTCTGATATATATAATTACGGTTCTCAAAACATTTGAAAATTTTACTTGTAATTTGCACTTTCAGAATGACACAACTTGTTGTTTGGTGTAGTTTGCTAGATCTAAATGATATTTATGATAATGTTCACCTCCATTACCCTTCCAAACTGTGCGAGCTTCCCTGTGCTTTTGGTGTCACCAAAAAGCCCTCAACAACGCAATGCAATATGCATGTTTGTTATTTCACAATTTTCGTACCAATGGAGTAAAAGTTATTGAATTTTGAAAAATTACTTAAACTTTTTTAAATGGTTTTTTTCACAATTGGATCTATAAGAATTTTTTAAGTTAAGCTCACTTCAATTATAATAGTATTGAGATGGATGGGTGACCTTACAAGAAGGTTAATATACTAGGGTTGCAATGGCGCAAGGGCCCACTAGATTCAATTCTAGGCATTTTTATAATTTGGCGTATTTCTATGACAAAAATGTTTTTAGTTTCCTAGCTTTCAAAGGGGATTGATTTTCTTAGGGTTTCTGTCAGCATCCTTGTACTGAACCAGGGTGAACCTGAAGTTGTGCACCTTCACCTTGGTACGTACAAGTAACTGATCTTTGTCTTGAACTCTTACACGTTATTCTGTCTTTTTGTGGTTTGGCGATCTTTTTAAATGTGCTTTGCTGCTAGGCATTCGGTGGCCATGTAAGGAATGAAGTGATTTTCCAAAGAAAGAAAAGCTTGGGTCATTTGTGCCGAATTTTTCGCTCATTATGACACTCTTAAATCCCCAAACTCATAAAATTTGCACACTCTATTGAAGAGAGTAGGTAGTAGATGGCATATTATTGTTTCAAAATAATAATATTTTGAAAATTTTCAAAAAACAAGAACTAGAATATATTAAACAAAAGCAATGAACCACCCAACATGGGTTGTTCTACTACATTGGCAGGGCAATTGTCATTATTGCATCACACCCAAAGCAAATTATGTCACAAAAAGCTTTATACTCCTTGAAAGGCTTTAGGGAAAGGCTTTAGGGAATATGCCTCCTTTTCTTTGTGGCCTCTTATCTTATAAACCCTAAAATTTCAATTTGCTTGCGACAAAAACATTGGGGGTAATACAATTGAACCATTCAATTTGGGAAATTCTTGCCTAACAATTGCAAAATTTATTATGAGAAAACATTTTGAAGTCTAAACCTTCACATAGCAAAAGCAAAAGATCCAAATATAACATTCTCAACATGTGCCTCCCACTTTTGTACTTAAGTAAATCCTGAGAATAGTGCAGAAATCTCATAAAATCTTCGTGACTATTGGCTTGCAATTATCACGCACACAATTTGAAAAAACATCAGAATCTAGAGATGAATCACACTTTCCCAACATGATAACAGCTCACATAATTAGGGTATTGGGTTACTTACAATCATTGAATACTTACATGCCAAGCTTGCAAGCAAATTTAGAAGAAGTAGATAAGATTTCAATTAAGGATGTTACCAAACTCGAATGTTACCAAACTTGACTCTCTGAAAGTTTACTAATTTGTAATCTTCTAGCAATTCCATTTGCTTCTATTATTTAGAGCTATAGACCCTAAAACCCTTTGGAGAGGAGCCGACATTTACAAAAGGAGATTCCAATATATCACAATAATGAGTATATGATTGTCAGATGTCACAACAAGCATACAAATTGTTGGGTAGGATATAAGATACAAATTTGTTGGGCCAAGTCTCTCCCGAGCATAATGGGAGAGATTGGAATGAACTTCAAAATGGTGTGGGCCAAGGGTTCCATGAGCATAGGAGGAGAAATTGGAATAAACTACAAAATGGTTTGGTTGGGTCAAGGTTTCCATGAGCATAGGAGGAGTTTAAAATACTTTACAAATTGTTGGTGTTGGTTTCAAACCAAGCATTGCAGGAGTTTTGACTACTTTACAATTGTTGGGTGAAAGGATGAAAGGTTACGACAACAAGTGTAAGACAAGTGCAAGTGCGTGCTCATCTGATCGATCAGAGAGGGGTGCAGGCAAACACACACAGACAGATCGTCAAAACACAAAAACATGGGTTCATTTAAGATGTTAGTTTTATTAATTGGGCCGCCATGGGTTCATACATATATATTATTATGTGACATTTTATTGGTTGGGCTGCAACTCTGAACAACAATTAGTTTTTGGGTCATGCCATTCATAATGGCAATGACACACCTGCTGCAGAGATTTGTAAGGGGGCAGACCATCAATTCAATTCTCTTATGGTGATGGTGCAACAACAAACAACAACTCAGAGGTCATGTTGTTGTTGCAATTTTGGCAGGAATGTTGCTCAGGTTATGATTTGGCAGCAAAAGTGTAAGGCAAGTTGCAGGGAGACACAGGCAAACAAACGCTGTTGCAATAGCCTGCAAACTGTGACCGCACGCAGCAAGCGTAAGCAAGTTAAGCTTTTTACACATACATACATACATACTTCAGAATGACAGAATGAATGTCTGCCAACAAACAAAAAGATTTATAACTAACTGAATGTCCTTCCTTATCTCGGGTCTTCATTCAACCCCCATTTGCATTTCAGCCTTTGTTTTTCTTAGAAAATCTTTGACTTGTAGTGGAAGAAAGAAGCTCCATGCGTTCAGAGACTCTTCCTTCTTCCCCTGCCCCCTATACTTGTTAGCAAAAATTGTACTCTCCTCAAAGTTGGACTTTAGTTGGACTTTTATTATTTTTTGGTTTGCTGAAGTCCTCCTCCTTTTTGTGTACTTGGGATCAATCCTTGTTGGAAACCACACACACTTTGGATGCCTCTCTATTTCACACTTTTTGGTGTGGCATTTGCAGCTTTCATGTTATGTGCAATGGGTCAAAGGGTGGTGGTTGTCTGTTGTAGTTTTGAGGCAACAACATAGTTTTGACTGGAGAAATCTCTGCCCAGCAGCAAGTACTAAGGTAGGTATACCAATAACTAAATTGATGCCCAATGTTCGAGTAGTACCCAATCTCTGAAGTGGTACCCAATAACAAATTCTAAGCTAATTGAAATTTGCTCTTATGAAGCTGGTTATCAGCTCACCTGCTTGATCATCTCTTTGCTAGAACATGCATAGAGAAAGTAGATCCAAATTTTTAACCCATATGAATATTGTTAGCGTGTGAATATGGCAATGAACAATGCAACTCCATTTCAAGCTAATTTTTGAAACCTTTACTTGGAGTTGCATACACACGATTATTCTTGTGGGATTGCACTCATTTTCATCCCATACTATAAATGTTGTGATCTGAATAGATGAATTGGAATATATAGTAGAGTATGGGTTCCAATGAAAAAAAAAAGGTAAAATTGTATCGTTGGGTTGCTTTCCCCCAATTAAGCATAGACCTTTTTTTCTTGTGAAAGAAAAGATTTATTTTTTGTTCTTATGTTTTTGTCACATATTGCATGGGGATTGCGTGAATTGAGCTAGGCTCATGAAATTCCTTTGTGATCATTTGTGGCCCTAAGTATCATGATGGTGATATATGCAACATGACAAGTTGAATTGGTGTTGTAGTGAACACACAGAAATTGTTGGAAATGCCATCTAACTTATTCCACCCAAGCTAACAATAAATATGGACTTTTATGAATTTTTTTTGGACAAAAAATCAATAGGATCATCATGAATTGGCTTTTGACCCCCCAACCAACCACACAAGGTGAATTCAACAATTTAGTTGTAGTATGTCCAACACACAACATTTCCATATCCCAACACAATCAATTGTTGTGTCCCATGTGTAATAACTTACAAGATCATTTTTGGGTTGCTTCCATCAATTGGGTGAAGAGTTACACACAAGGGTCCTTTTTCATCCCTAGGTCACGCTTTGCATGGGACTTTGAGCAAGACCCATGAAGTCCTCAATGATCATTTGTGGCCCCTTAAGCATCATGGTGGTGGTGGTATGAAGAAGGCAGGAACACCAATTTCCAAGTTAAACAGATGACAATATAAATGGTTTCCACAATCGAGCATTTTGAAAGACTTATTACCAAGGCATCTTTTTTTCACATCTCTTTTGTTTCAAATATTGCATGGGGCTTTGGGTGGCAAGGCCAATGAAGCCATTAATGACTATTTGTGGCCCCAAGCATCATGCTAGTAGCTATACGAAGAACCACTACAAAAAGTTAAATAGGTGGCCATCAACAATATACACTAAAATTGTTAGGAAGAGCATCTGAGCTAGTTAGGCCCAAGTGCCACAAATAGGGGCACTTCATGGTGTTTGGTGGGGGCCCAAACCCAATGAATAGGAGCATCATGAATTACTTTGGAGTTCACAATAAAAGTTGTATACAAACAAACTAATAATGTCCAACACAAATATCCATGTTCCCAATGCAATCAAGTTGTTGTGGCCCATGCATGCATTCTTCATAATACTTTCCCTACCAAACTTTATTAATTGCTTCAAATTTCCAACACATTTCAGCCTTGTGTAGTTGTTGTTGTTGGGGGACCCGGGCTACTCCTTCTTGGTCATGCTTCCCCTCCAGTGGGTTTCCTAACAAGTGGCTCCTAGTGTAATGGCTTTGCCCCTTATGGCAATTTCAAACTAGCAAGTGGATCCTAGTGTAATGGCTTGGCTTGGCCCCCCTTATGGCAATTTCAAAGTAGTAAGTGGCTCCTAGTTTAATGGCTTTGCCTCTTATGGCAATTTCAAACTAGCCATAGTCAAAATAAGAAATGTTCCATGAAGTTCCCAAAAAATGAAACCATAGTTCAAAATGTGAGACAAAATGCAAAACTATATATTAGAGTTATCTTGAAAATCACCTTGTCTTTAGGCTTGTCATTGGGCCTCCAAAGTTTTGACCTATCTTTACAATCATCCATCTACGAGGACGAAAATTAAAAAATCAACATGAGACCTGCACTATTTTAACATCCTCTCTTTCTTGCTCTTGCCATCTCTCTTTCTCTCTCAAACAACAAACACAAAATTTCATCAATTCCAACAACCTCTCTTTCTCTCTCTCTCTCTCTCTCTCTCTTTCTCTCTCTCTCAACACAACACAAATACACAAAATTTCAACTTAATTTTTTTTAACTCATCTCTGCCAATACAATTGTGCTTGCACACACTTGCCACACAAACAAAAAACACCCAGAAAAACCAAAAAACCTCCTATTTAACAAAAACAGTTTTTTTTCCTAATCCTTTTGCTTCTCTCTCACATGCAAATCTCTACACCCTCGAAACAAAACAAAAACCCACCAAAAAACAAATTTATCCTATGTGTTGAAAATAGTCATTTCATCATTTTTTTTCTTGTATCCTTTCTATTTGTTACACAAATCTCTTCATACACACACAAAATCTGTTCTCTACTAGCTGATTTTATCCTATTTTTCTCCCCTTGCTAATCATGGTTCATGCACTTGAATCTCTCCCAATCATTGTGAAAAACAACCAATTTTCCAAACTGCATGGGTGCAAAATCTCTATAAATGATGCCAAGAACAAGCGTGAAAAAGAAGGGTCATTATGCTAAATCCCAAAAGACAAAAACAGTATCAAGAAATCACAAATTTCAATGCATTTTTTAATTGCACCCCTTGTTATTTCTTCAACTATGGTCCATACCATGTTTCACATTCCACCACATGCATTGGCCAAACATAATGTTCCCTTCAAAATCTTGTCAAATTTACAAATAACTTTATTGTCATTCCATAGTCTCTCCCTTATAAAAGTACCTAATAAATAAACAAAAAACCACACAATCCCATTGAAGAACTTCCAAAATTGAAACACAAACAAGAAAAGAAATAAGCAATGCTTTCACTAAAAAACCAAAACCAACAAATTTTAATATGTGGGTCATATTCTAATGGCTTGCCCATCTTGACAAGTTCAAAATAGCACCACCTAAAATATGAAATGTTTCATGATGTTCCCATGAAAGGAATTCATGGTTCGCACTTGTAAAATGTGTGACGAAATGAAAACCATGTATTATTTTGTAATCTCTCCCTTTAAAATTAGAAGAGCCAATGAATGAACATACACTCACACTATCTCATCTTAGAATTTCAAAAATGAAATGCCAAATTTAAAAAATAATTTTTAAAAACTCCACAAAACAAAACAATTTCAACAAACTTCATTCAAGGCATTTTATGGGGAACTACAAAATATATTACAAAGAAAGCAATGTTTCCTCTATGAGTCTAAATTGTTCACCACCCAAAACTTCCCTTTTGCTTACATATTGCCAATGGAGCAATAAAAGCAATAATTTATGTCAACAAAGAATTTGGCATAAAAGGCAAGGATATTGATTAACAAATAAGATACATAAAGGAATTTCTCACAAAAAAAAATTTGGGTAATCTGTGTAGAATTGAGAGAATTTGTTTATTGGAATCTATAATCATCAACTAATCATTTAAGTTGCAATGGAAGCAAAGTGGGAATTAAATTGTTGCAAATAATTTGAGAAGTATGGTAATTCTATCACCTAAGTGGAAAGAGTTGTGAAACATACTATTCAATTTGGAGAAGTCTTGGACTAGAAAAAAAACATGGTTGATAAACTTAGATCATTTTGTGTTATTCATACTAACAAATTTTGAGGAATAAAACAAAAATTTCTCAAAGAAAATCAAAGATCAATGCATGCATTAATGGAAAATGCTTTCCATAATCCACCATAAGAGTAATAATTGGTGATTGAAGAGAGATGAAGCCATTTCCAAGTTAATGCAATAATAGTTGATGGGAAGGGTGTTTACTTGTATGTAAATTGTTTAAAATGCAAAAATTCTTGTGAAGGTCAACAATGCATAAATTTCTCAAGTGGGATAAAAGAAAATTGAAACAATTTTTGAATATGATTTGAGCCATGGATTTTCCATGTAAGTGAAAAAATTGAAAATTATTTTTATAAACAAAGGTTGAATAGTAATATGGGCCTATGAAAAAAATATTTGATCTAATAATTGTTTCCTTAATAATTGATTTTGAAAGCATTTTGTATTTTTACCATGATATTCTAGTTGTGTAAGAAATGAAGTTTAGTGATGGTGTGTCATATTGTTGATGCAATAGATGGAAAAAGGTTACATGTCACAAGAATGAATCACATTTGTGAACAATAAGCATCAACACAATTGTCACATGGTAAGAGGTTACATGTTACAAGAATGAATTGCATTTGTGAAAAATTAACATCAACACAATTATCACATGGTAGGAGATAGCATGCTACAAAAATAAATTGCATTTGTGAACAATAAGCATTAATTGACTTGTGATAATTTTGTGATACATGAATGTTATATGTGAATTTGTAATCCCCTTCTTTTGCTACCCCAACAAACTTCTTTTTTTTAATTGTTGTTGAGATAATGGCATCATGTGTTGAAAATTTGAATCCAAATCAAAGTGGTGATAAGATACGATTCAAAGCACAAATTGTTTTTTTAAATGCCCACAAATGTCTCATCAAGATCTCGTATAGAACATGATTCCAAAATCATGTCTAGTATGTCAACCTTGAAGCTTGAAAAATAGTAAGAATATAACAATGAAATTGAGAAAAATGTTCAATCTAATTTCTATACTCTTGTTCTCCTTTACATGATTTTCAACATTTGCAAGAGTTACATAATTAATTCATAATTACATGATACCAAGGTCAAATTTATGTATAAAAGAAAGACCCAAATGAAGAGTGTTCCTTAATTGAAGCCTTGGAATTGAGGGTGGTAACCCAAAAGGTTGAAAATTAAGGAACATTCCACACAAGGGGACTTCCACTACTAAAGAAACTAGGTTAATTATGTTATATTTCTAGCATTTGTTTTCATGTCAAACTAGGAGCCTAATGTTAAGCTGATGGTTTAACTTATGGCTTTTTGTACACATGTCAACTTCATTTTCAATATTTTTTTGTGTTTTTTAATATATTTGACAAAAGGAAAAAAATCACAAGAATGCATTACATATTCACATAATGCCCTAGCAATTGATATTGTGGAAATCAAATGCCTTCATATAATAAAACTAAAGCCACATAAAGTGGGAACTTTACACTAAGCAATTGTGACCAATATTGGGCAAGTATGTTGACAGAACTCATATATATAGGTCTAAGATTCAAAATTTTGATATATTTGGTAAGGATCTAAAATAAAAATTGCATACAAAATATATTCAAAAATATATATGAAAAATAGGTTCTGTTAATTGTTGGTATGAATTTTATTTTTCATAAAGACTTGAGACCAACTTCATATTAGAGCAATATAAATCTCAATATGATGTACATATTTTTTTCATGTTAGCGAATAATTAGACTTAGTCTTTAGTACACTAGTATGAAACTTTTAAACAAGATTGATATTAATATTTTAGTATGTTTTCAAGTTTGGAATAATTATATTTTTTGTGAAAAGCCATTTTTTAAAGAAATTACTTTCTCAAAACATCAAATTTTAAGGAAATGATTTGCATGTAACTTTGAGATTTTGAGATAGTTGTGTACAAGGTTGTATTTGAAGTCTATTGTATTATTTTTTTCCTTATTCTATATCTAATAAGTGGGTGATTAACTAGTTGCTTGTTTACCTACCTATGCCCATTGAATAAAGTGAAATCCATACTACTTGTGCAACAAAAACTTTAATGAGGAGAGGATATTGTGCAATTCTTCTTTTTTTAATGAGATTTTTTCATGGATATTAAGTGCAATGAGTTGAATTATTTTTTAAAAATCACCATTATGTCAAGTTAAAAATTTCATAAGTTACCATTTTAATTGCCAACATTAATTTTGAAAATTAAAATAAGTGTCAAACCAATTAAGGTGTTATGGTACTAAGTTGGTATGATTTTATTTTTAAAGTTTCAATACCATTACCAATTGGTATCTTTGAAAATAGATATTCACCCAACATGAGTTGTGAGTCAACTTCCTCTTTGGTGAAATTGGTGGTACATACCAATGTTGGTTAGTTACCATTGTTTCTTTTTAAATAACCATCGGATAGGTTTTATTTTTATTTTTAAATGGGACCACACATTATATTTATATACATATATATAATTGGGTGCCAAGTAAGCTTGCACCTTTTTAATTGTATACAAATTATGATTCCATTCCTTTTGCATGATAAGCCGAAATGGAATATATGGATAAAATATACATGTTGGTGTGAGTGGTGTGGTACGCTAATGACAACAACACACTTGACCTATAAATGTCATTTGAATTTTTTTTAGTCTATAATTAAAATGAAAAAGACATTAATGTGTGAACACAATCACATGAGTCTCATACATTTAATTAGGTGACGCTTAAAACAATCCTTAAAAGTAATGTGATAGATTGCAACAATTTATTATACTAACTCTTAAACAATGCATTTGAGCATTACTATTTTTTTTGGTTATTATATTTATTGACTATATTCATTTCAAATTTATCCAAATTTTATGATTTATCTTGGACATTGTTAAGTGATAGCGTACAATTGATAAAAAGCGATAGTTGAAAGTTCATTTTGTAATGTGGCAATTGCAAAAACAAGTATGTGTTTGAAAGGAAAACAAGTTTGTGTTTCAATTTAATCCATTTCCAAATGGGTACTAAAAATAAAATAAATTTTATCTTCAAAAGTGCATTGTTGTTATTTTCATTTTTTAACACCATTCTTGTAAGTGATCACATGTTAAGGCTACTTATCAAACGTCATTTTATATCTTGTCTTACATCTTTTCTTTGTAATGTTTTGGTCTTATACATGAAATTTATTTTACAATTGGTGATTGTAAAACTTTGAAAATAATCTTGAACATATTTTGGATGCAAGTGTAAATGTGCATGATTTGGCTATCAAGATAATTCATTATTCATGTATCATGTTTTTGCAAAGGCAACAACTGGTTGTGTTCACATCATATCATACATTAATGGCGAAGAATCAAACATACATGTGAATTTTAGTTAGGTAATTTTTATTTTTTAACTTTTGCATTTCCAAAGAACTTTGCCAACTTTTTGTGATATCTTAATGCATTGTGCTATATTTCTTCATATTGAAATAGTGATGCTTACACATATGTGATGTTGATAGGGTAATTTTTAGCTTGCATATTTCAAGAATTATCTTTGATCAAAGCCTTTGATTAAAAAACATTTAGGTTTAAGGTCAAGGTTGAAGATTTAATTTGCATGTCCAGCAAGGATTTTAAATTTATGGTTTGTCAAATGATATTACAAATTTCTTTTGCGATAGATCCTTACACTATTATAGGTTAGGTCTGTAAATTCCTACCTTTGTTTACTAAAGAAATAAAATCATTTCAAACATTTGATTATTTTTCTTCAATAACAAATCAAATTAATAGAACATGAATCACATGCACAATGTTTTAAATGGTTGTTGGGTTCATATATATATAATTTCAAATTATCAATCATTCACACATTGTGTCACTAAATCTACAACTTATCACATGACATTTTACACACACACACACACACACACACACATTGGTGTTTTTTTTTTGGGCAAATTTTTGCAACATGGCAATAATAAAAAAGAAGTTGCAAAAAACCCATGTGGTTTTTCTTGGAAAAAAAATGGGCTTATGTTACCACATTCTGGAAGGTAAATTTTATCGAAACCGGTATTTTATTGAAATTTTATCGAAACAAAACTTTCCTTACCAAATTTCCTCTACCGAAAACCTTTTTACTAAAATTAATTTTTACTATTGATTTTAAATTGTGTATATTTAGATTTTTTCAGGGAGGATTAGGCTAACTGCTTGTTCCACCACTTTTGATTTTCTTTTTTAGAGGTACTCAAGGTTTTGTCCTTTTGTGAACTATACAAGATAATATTTTATGGAGTAGAATTATTTTTCCTACCCTATTGTTGTACATAGAAGTTTTATGTGTAGTTCTTTTCCATATGTTTTGAATGTTTTGACTTTTTGGTACGCAAATCTCCTTCCTTGTATTTTTATTTCAAGTTAGTTTTTGCAAAAAGTTTATGAGGTTGTCTTATTACGATTTGATAATCCCCTTTGTGTTGAAATTTTTTGCTTACCTAAAGAGAGTAAAAAGATTTTAACTTCTATTCTTTTACTTTATTCTTTTAAAAATTCAATAGTTCACCAAGTGGCTTCAACATTTGGTGACCATACCATGAATATTTAATTTATAATTTATGGTTCATTGTCGTTCCTATTTGGACAAATATTGGTTAAAGATATTTGACTCTACCAAAACAAACCGTAGATTAATTATTGTTGTTGTTTGACAAAAAAAAAACCTATATATTACAACTTTTTGTAATGATTTACAATAATATGCCAACAGTGTTGACAATAAGTATGAAGAAAAGAATGGAACATGTTTTGCAAGAAAGTGTTGACATAAGTCATGTAAGTAACCCAGAGTGACTAAAATAACCAAAGATCAACCTAAAAGGGACTGTGACCTTTCATAGTGGGGAGCAAAACAAATTGGAGAACGTGACTGAAACTATTGAATCAAAAACTATATGACCTACCAAAATCATTTGTTGAAATTGTGATGCATCAAAACCAAACTAAAAATTCCATAGGAATTTATTTGGGACCCTATTGAAAATAAAGCTTTTTGGTACCATGAAAGCGTTGTGACAAGTCCACATGTAAAAAAGATCAAAATTGATTAGCTTTAGAGGTGAATTAATGAATTGCGTTGGTTTTAAGGGAAGGAAGCTTTTGATGAAGTATGAAATGTGAAATCCTCGAAGATGAACATTTTTTATGAAGAAAAATTCCATCAAGAAATTTTGATAACCTTTTGTTTTTAACATTTATGCTTCTTTTCATGTGTTTCCAACTTGTATTTTTTGTCAAAATTTGGGTCACTAGCACTACTACAAAATGTGGGTGTAATTCATTAGTCCCGATTCATTACTTTCCAACTAGTCCTCATTTATTAGGACCAATGAATTCACTCAAAGTGTAATGAAATCACTTGGCATACATGGACACCTTTTGTTGTAATGTAGACAAATAATTTCCTTATCGATTTAGTTGAATATTGCTTACACAAACAATATTGAATGCTATTGGATAAGGATCATAGACCTTATGTAGTAGCATTACCTATTCAAAGTTTGGTTCCAAATGTTTAGAATCTAGTTTATCGTTCAACACTACCAAATGTAGTCTGTAGAAAACTAATTATTCCACTTGTTTCTATTCCACTACCAAAAATGTAATGGATAAAAATCCAATAGGTTTTCCAAATTCAATGTATCTTCATGTTGGACATTATACAACATATTTTGGTTCTGGTTATGGGGAATGTTCTTACAATATGACCTCCTATGTCCAATCCCTTAACTGACCCCACAACACCACCAAAATTAATTTCAGGAATTGCATAAGCTAGGATTATAACAAATCATAGGGAGTGTTCAAATGAGGATGAGGACTATTCTAAAAGAAAACATAATCTTAAGATGCCACAAATTTTTCCTAGCAGAAAATTGTACCATGAACGGAAAGGAAGACCATCCCTAATTAAAGATGTTGGTAGAATGTTTATTGGTCAACAAGCTGTATTGATCAACAATGTTGGTGATGGACCTTTTGACAATGGTGGTAATGGGCCTCCAGGAGTGGGTGGTCCTAGAGATGGTGGTAGCAATCCTCCAAAAGGTGGCAATAATAGCCCTTTAAAAGGTAGTAGTAATGAACCCCCAAAAAACCAAAATCCAAAACCATATGTTACAAGACGAGCAAGGGCATGGATAGTACCTACTTAGAATCTGTGGTACCTTTCATGGTATCTTATCCAACCCCTTATAACACCAAATTTTCCACCAAGTAGGAAATCCTTACCTTACCCCAATCTACATTGTAGGAATAGATCTTGATGTTCATGTACAAGTTTTTTGCAAGGCCATTCAAGCTAATAGAAAAAAAAACGATGTTGATATTGTCAATTTGTTTTGTTTTACACTTAATAATGCCAAATCTGAATGTGGAATTTTTTTTATGAAAGTCCATCTAGTTTGTAGATTTGAAGAGCTAAAGGTTACGTTCTGTAAGTGTTACCGAAAAGTACAAATAGATGAACAAGTGTACGTGGGATTACAAATGATAAAGCAAAGTGAAGACAATAAGGTGGAAATATCACTACTACAAAAGTGGGGTGCAATTCATTAACCTTAATCATTGTGGGATCTTAAAAGTGAAATAAGTTCATTGCATTTTAATGATTTCACCCTGGTTTAAGTTATTTCACTATAATATCATTATATAAACATCATGTTTCATTACTAATTGACATAATTCACTATTATAATTTACTATAGTAAATCAATTTATTTTAATGTTGTTTTAAATACCCTATATATGTTACTTTATGATATACCCTATATTATTTTTAAATACTTTAATTATTTTAACTTATACCCTACGTTATTATAAGTTATTACAAATTATTATAGCCTAAACTATTATACATTATTTTACCTTAAGGTATTTAACTAACCTTAGGCTATACCTTAGGTTATTTTAAGTTAAAATATGTTATTTCAAATTATACTTTAAGTTATTCAAGGTCATTATACTTTATGTTAATATAAATTATTTTATCCTAAGTATAATAATTTAAAATAATTTAAACTTAAATATAATGACCTAAAGTAAAGTAACCTAAAATAGTCAATAATGGCCACCAATAGAATAACCATAAATAATTATCAATAAAATAACCACCAATGGCTTATAATATAATAGCCACTCATAGCCATTAGTATAGAATAAACACCAATATCCACTAATATAATAACCATTAATAACCACAAATAGCCACCAACAACCATTAATAAAATAACCATCAATAGCCATTAATAGAATAGACACAAATAGCCAATAATATAATAACCATTAATAACCACCAATAGCCATTAATATAATAATCACCAATATCCACCAATAAAATATCCACCAATAGTCATTAATAGAATAACCATCAATAACCACTAATATAATAGCCATTAATAACCACCAATATCCACCAATAAAATATCCACCAACAGTCATTAATAAAATAACCATTAATAACCACTAATATCCACCAATAGCCATTAATAAAATAACCATGAATATCCATTAATAACTTATGGTAATTTAGCCTATAATAACCACTAATATTCACCAATAAAATAATTACTAATAACCATTAATAAAATAGCTATCAATGACCATTAATAGAATAACCACCAATACATTAATAGTCAACAATAAAATAACTACCAATAACCATTAATAAAATAGTCATTAATAACCACCAATAAAATAATCATTAATAACCACCAATAAAATAGTCATTAATAACCACCAACAAAATAGCCATTAATAGTCAACAATAAAATAATTACCAATAACCATTAATAGAATAACTATTAATAGCCATCAATAACCCCAATAGAAGAATAACCAATAGCCACGAATATAATAGCCACCAGTAATCATATCTTAAAATTGTTTAAAATTGCCAAAAATAATATATGGTGAAATAATTTACAATAGACAAAAGTAACTTAAGGTGAAATAACTTATAATAACCTAAAATTATTAATAATAACATAAGGTGAGATAAGTTAAAATAGCCAAAAGTAATTTAGAATAACCAAAAGTAATTTAAGGTGAAATAACCAAAAATAACCAAAAATAATTAAGAATAACCATAAATAGTCGTAAATAATATAGGGTGAAATAATTTAAATTAATGTAAAGTAACCTTATAATAGTTGAAAATAGCCTAACATGGGTAGTATTATTATATTATCAAAAACCTTATCCATTTATTAAACATTTTCTTTTTCAAAAGAATGGTCATTGAAATGTTATTAAATAGTGATATTCGGAAAAAAAAATTGTTCACATGATTTTACATTTTCAAATGGAAATAAATGTAATTATGTACATTATTGAATTTTTTAAAAAAAGTAAATTAGAATCATTTCATTTGAACAAAATCTCAATAAGATATGAATTTTCAAATTTTATGTTTTTGTAATTTTTTAAATGAAATATTTGATAAATAGAATGCAATGTAACATATTATCACAACAAGTGGGGCAACTTGATGGTAGGGTTGTTTATCTCCATTCAAACTTCACAAGTGATGTGTGTGTGGTCAACAATGGTAAGTTGACCAAATATTCTTCTATTTAGTTCCATATAGTAGGTGCCTAGGTTGATTACGTGGCCTATGTATTTAGGTTAGTATTTTAACTTAGTTTAAGTAGTGACACGTGTCAATAATTCATAGGTTTAAAAAATCATGAAATTATCAATATTATTATATATTAAATAATTTAAATTTAATTGATTTCCATGTTGCCTAGTTAATTAAGTAGCAAATGAATGGCTTGATAAATTTGTATTTCACTTGAGAATAACCTTATTTCATTAAGTACTAGTGAAACAATTCATTGTCCGTAACAATTAGTCCCCATTCACTAAGGGGTTGACCAATTTCACCATGATAAAAATGTCCAAATTCACTCAAAATCTAGTGAAGCCCATAGTGAATTAGGATGTATTTTGGTGTAGTGTATATTATAAATGTATATTGAATCTAACTAACTACCTTTAGCAATTGATAATTTGTTGACCATTTTTTTTCAAATTGGATTATAACCATATCTTTGAATAACTATAACGGGGATGAAGAAGGACACCTTGTTTGAACACAAGGAAATTATAATCACTTATGAATGAAGTATGGGTGATGCTAATGAATACCAAAAATTGTTGGAACACCAACCAAACATGAGAAAGCTAGTAATAGAAGTTAAACAAATGTGACATATGGTCAATGCAATAAATTAAAATATTCCAAGGAGTGTTGCCATTGGAATTCAAACAACCCGAACAACAAATTTAAAAACAAAAAAAGAGGTAACAATGAATGGAATTTTAACACAAATGGTGGTAGTACAACAAATAAATCTGATAACAAAGGAAGTTGTGGAAAAGTGAACAAATGTGGTTCCATCATTTATTGCTATTTCATCTGTAATTTTGTTGAACATAAAATTTATGACTACCCTCATAAGGATGCAACTCAAGCCATGTTTAGGGAAAAGGCTGGGATGGTTACACCCAAACAGGACAATGTTTTGTCAACATGGTTTTGGTAGTTACCACCTATAATCAAATACCCAAAAATTTGGTATTCAAATAAAAAGAATCGTTTAAAAACAACGCTTGGGGATTGGTAAGAAGAGGAAAAGCTTCAATGTTCATTTGAAGAAGTTATTAAAGACCTACAACAAAATGAGTTGCATGGAGCCAAATTTATACAAACTCTAATTAAATCTAACCTCAAAAAGAATTTTGATTTTGATACCAAGAATAATTTTCCAGATTTATTAAATCTATAAGACCTTCAAGTTCTATTGGAATGATAAGTTTAATTGGTTATATTAGATTTATCGATGTTATCAGTTTCACCAATTCTACTAGAAATGATGATGCTACCAAATTTACTACATATCAAAACAATTGATTTTTTTCAATTTTGGAAGATATCACCTAACAACTTTGGGCCAGCTCTTCAAAATCGCTCTAGATTTGAAACAATATGTTACTGTCAAGCTTGCCCCTAGAAGAAGAATTATTGTCGTGTTAGAACTTAATCCAATTATTGCCTTGATGGCAATTGATCTTCACATGGTTGTGATACAAGTTCAGGTGGGCAAGAACATAGTTGAGGACATCCTATTGGATGGAGGATCTAGCATGAACATCATAACGAAAGAACTATAGAAATAATCCAAGCTTCCTAGTCCTAAACTTGCACCATATACATTCTAGATGGTGGATCAAACCATCATTAAACCAGTTGGACTCATTAAGGACCTCAAAATACACATTCATAGGATCATTACATTGTGATATTCATAATAATGAAAAATGATGATTTGGATTCCAATTATTCCATGTTGTTAGGCCGAACATGGTTGCGTAATGCACGTGTTACTCATGATTGGGGAAACAACCTAATCACAATTGAAGAAAATGGTGCAGTGCAAACCATCATTGTAACTAAACATTTGGATATCAATACCAAACATCTCGAGGTCTTGAAGTGTTACGATCTAATGGAAGGAATCATAGACGAAGAAAAAGAAATATTCTTTGTAGTAGAACCAAATTTGTTTACACTTGGGACCATCACATCATCGAAACTAGAAATTCTCAGTGTTAGAATTTTCGATGCAAAAGCCGATACGGAGAACCTTACATTCAACTTTTCACACTCTGAGCCTATATGGATTTTGATAGATATTACGCCTTCATGCATCAAAGTCCAAAAGTTGGACATTGCACACTAAACATTACTTGAGGATCACAATGACTACTAAAAATTACTACTGATTTAAGGACTACTGAAAATCCTCATATGGTTAAGTTGAATGTGGCATTGGATGAACTAGTCACCACCAATATACCAAAACATTGATATGGGAGTACAAGGACATTTTCGCATGGAATTATACTAACTTAAAGGGAATTCCACCATGAATTACTCAACATTGCATTGAGTTGGACACCACTATTACACATGCTTATCAAGCAAGGTATCGAATGAACCCAAATTATGCTATCGTGATCAAGTAGGATTTAAACAAACAAGCTTTTAAGTGCAAGTTTCATTACCCCAATGGAGGAAGCTAATTTGCTATCACCAATTGTCATTATATTAAAAAAGAACAAGTTCAAAATCTGCATGGATTTTCGATGATTCAATGCTACAACCAAAAAAAATCCATATCCTTTACTTTTTATTGAAGAGGTTTTGGACAAAATGGTGGGTCATGAGGTCTATTCATTTTTGGATGGATTTTTTGGTTATCACCAAATCATGATTACCCTCAAAGATAGGTACAAGACTACATTCATCATTGATTTCGGAGCCTTCATTTGGGTGGTCATGCCCTTTGGGCTCAAGAATGTTCCACCAACTTATTAACAAGCAATGAATACAACTTTTAAAGACTATTTTGGAATATTCATGAAATTATTCCTAGATGACTTCAACGTGTTCAACAATTTGGACACCCATTTACCAAAGCTACGATTATGTTTTGATAAATGTAAAGAATTCAACAGAAACTTGAACTGTAAAAAGTGCATGTTCTTCATGCATTCGGGCATTTTCTTGGGATACGTGGTATCTAAAAAAGGCAAGCTACCGGATCCAAAAAAAATTCAGCTATTGTTCACATGCCTACACTAAAAACACCCAAGGACATTCAAGTTTTCAATGGCATGGCCCATTACTACCAATGTTTCATCAAGGATTTTGCTTTCATTATGGCTCCCATTACCAAGCTATTATGAAAGACAAAAGCTTTTGAATGGACGATAGAGTGCCAACAAGCTTGGGAAAAAATCAAGCAACGTTACATGGATGCATAGATCTTGATTTCACCCCAAAGGGACATTGAGTTTCAAATTCACAAATATGTTTTCAATTTGGTAATCAAGGATATGTTGGCATAGAACCTTACTAGAAAATGCAACTAATTGATTGCTTATGCATCATAGTTAGTCAATAACATTAAACAAAATTATAGAACAACTAAAAGGCAGGCACTCGCAATGGTGTATGCTCTCCATAAATTTTGTCACTATTTGCTGGGTAACAATTTTTTTTGCTATGTGGACCATATGGCATTGTTATACTTGGTCCAAAAACCCCAATTTTTAGGGAGAATAGCAAGGTGACTACTTCTCTTCTTAGGGTACGATTTTTCAATTATTTATAAACTAGGGAGGTCCCACTACGTGGTGGATGCATTATCCCGAATGTTCAATCTCATAAAAGAAAGTGGAGTACCAAACCAAACAATGGACATTACCCTTTTCCTCTTACAACCAATGTGGCTATAGGAAATTTTTGAGTAACTCACTACTAGAAAATTTCCAATTCATTACATCCAAAAAAAAAAAAAACTAACATTGAGAGTTTTAAGCTTTTATTTGGTCCAGGGAAAATTATACCATCAAGGTCAAGACCAAGTTTTAAAGCATTGCCTTGAGGATTCAAAAATACCCGTAGTGCTATAGGAAATTACATGATGGAGTCAGTGGTGGGCATTTTTCATCCGAAATCACAATTTGGAAAATCATGGACGCAAAATATTGGTGGCCCACAATACATAAAAATGCCCTCCAATATTGCCAAGCTTGTGACAATTGTCAGTGTTAGGGGAACTTAATATAGAGGAACATAACAAAATTGGTAACTTCATTACTAACAAAACCCTTCATGAAGTGGGGATTGGATTTTGTCACCCTAATCAAACCCATAGGTAGGTATACCAAAAACAAATACATTTTGGTAACAACCAACTATGCCACTAAGTGGGTGGAAGTAAAGATGTTACACACCAATACAATGGTCATGATAACAAAATTCATCTCTGAATTCATTCTCACAAGGTTTGGCTATCTTTTTACTTTAGTAAATGATTAGGGCACTCACATTATCAACAATGCCACTAAGATTCATATAAACCATTTTTTGTTACGACATTTGACTTTAGCCACTTATTACTTACAAGGTAATGTATAGGTATAATCCACCAACAAAGTCATTAGTTCGTTGTTCACCAAACTGGTAATGAAAACTGCACCAATTAAGATGAACACCTACACATGGTTCTATATGATTACCACACAACATTCAAAGTAACCACTAGACACACATTGTTTAGCTAGTTTATGGCCTTTACCCTTTGATGCTAACAAAATATTTGTTGCCCAAAATTAATCCACATTTTTACTATAAAAAAATTTCCTACCCATATTCTGATAAATTGCATGGCAAAATTGGAACCCTTAGATGAAACCTACCAAAAAGCAGCAAATCGAGCATGTATAAAACAATGGAACATGACATTATGGCCTCAACAAAACCACAAAATTAAAACTTTCTCTATGGGGGACACAATTCTTTGATTTCCAAAGGTTATAAAAGAATAAACATGGGCACATGCATTCAAAAGTAGGCCAATTGGTGATCCATCTTCAAAAATTAAAAATAGGTGGAAAATAAGTTTTAAAATTTTGAATTTTAGGCCTTTTACCAATGTTATAAATTTAACGATGTTAAATAAACCATATATGGTCATCCTTGATTTATATTATTATTTGAATTATTTTTATTTATTTATTGCAAGTTTATATCGGGTACTTTTTCAAAATGAAACTATTCAAATGATGTGTTATTAATGTTTGAGTGATTAAGCATATAGATACACATTTTTTGAAAATTAAATATTTGAATTATGACAATGTTAAGCCCTTCAAAAGTAAGTTTTCCCTTATGTAGGTCTAGAGTGCTAAGAACCTACTTTTCAATATGAATTACAAATGCATTTTGTGTTCGTAACATTGGGAAACATGCTTTAAACATTCTTTGAGGGAGCTAGAAAAATGAATTTAAAAAATGAAAGGCCATGATTATACTTCATGGACCTACTTTGTGCAAAATGCGACCACATCAACAAATGAGGAAAAGTGAGTGAAAGTAGGTCGAGAAAAAAGTAAACACAACTTCTTAAGCTTTTAAAAAAAAATTCATATTGAACTACATATGTTCATGTAGTTTAAATGTTACTTTTCAAATAATGTGTCCTAATTTTTAACTTCCAAAGTTGAGAATTTTGTTTTTTTTTCATTAGTGGGATTTTTTTTTGGCCTATTTTAATATGCATATGCGTACAGGAAAGTTCAAAAAATAGTGGTTTGGTCCATATAAATCATAGTATTGTCTCCCTAGTTATATTATATTACTTGTTGAAGTTGACAAGTTTGAACCAAATCCCATTTTGGAGAACATCAACAAGCTCAAACCCTACCGAAAATTAGGAAAAGTTCCCTAAAGATTGGAAGCTACCATTGAAGGGGGAGGTGAGCACAAGGAGGATTCAAAACACAAGGAATACCCATAAAAAGATTTTAAAGATGGTTTTGCTAAAAATTAAACTACACCAAAATTTACAATCAACCAAAAAAATCTAGTTACTAGCATAAAAAAACTGGAATATGAAACTACCAAATTGATAATAATTCTCAGTCCATTGGCTTTTTATAGAGACTAATCAAAAAGTTGAAATTCCATCGAAAGACACCTTTCCAACTAAACAATTGGAAATTTTTGTTTGACAACAAATTCCAACTTGGAATCAACAATGAAAAATTTTGGTTTAAAATACTAGATAAAATATTCCCCCCTAAAATCAACTTAAATAAGTTTTAAACTTTTTGTCTTGGAATCAGTACAAATCAATTTTGGTATGGAATTTGCAAATGCAAATTCTATCACATAATCGCTTGTTATAAATTATGTAGAAGGCATTGGGGTAATGGGTGTTTACACACTACATTGACCTTATATGGACATCACAATGGCAATTTTTTTTGTATTCCTTAAATACAAGGAAATAAATAAAATAAAATTCATTGAAATAATTTTAAAAATCAACTCACTTATCTAAAGCTATCATAATCAGCCTTCCAAAAATGAAAAAAATCAAATCAAAATCATGGATAACCAATAAGTAATGGACTTTTGAATTTTGCCCACACTTTCCGTCACACCTGCAAAACTCATGGATATGGACTTTTATTTTACAATGTGTTAATCTTATGTGTTTGAAACTTTGGGATATTGGATGAATTATGTTTAAAAAACTAAAGATCCATTAAATGAATGGAATGTGATTTTCATTTATTATGTTGTGGACTTTTTTAAATCCCAAAAACTATGATTATTATTTTTAAATTTCAGCATTTAAAATTAATTTAAAAAAATGTTTTGTGACATTTTTTATATGTCTTATAACATCATGATTTGACTTGGATGTGATGGAAGTAAACCTCAAAACATGTAAGATTTGTAGTCATTTGAGGTTACTTTAATTGAGGAGCACAAGAAAATGAATAGGGAAAATGACTATTAGAATAAGGTTATGATGAATTTAAAAATAAATTGGCTTGGTAAAAAATAAAGAAATAATAGAAAACATAAAGTTGGGTGTGGTCAATGTAAATTTTATTGATGAGAAAACCAATTTGAAGAACATGAAGTGATTTTAATTAGGGTTGGATTGTGTATATTTTTCATTATTGCTTATATTTTTTTCTTGTGTTTTTCAAGTCATTATTGTACAATATATTAAGCTTTAAGTTTTTTTTGATTGTATGATATTTAATATATCATGATATGATATAAGGATGTGTCAAAATGTCACATGTTTAAATTTGATGCATTTATAAGTTCATCCTAAGGTATTGGGGGTAAACTTTGAAATGGCAACAATAAAAAAATAAATTAAAAAATGAACATATGTGAGTACATTCTTTAGTTCATTGCATTAGAAAAGAAGGGTTTGTGTAAGAGATTCAAAATGGGAATAGGATGATGTGACAATCACAAGCACCTCATGAACAAGTCATTTGCAAAGTTAAATAATGTAAGTGGTTAGTGCAAATGGAACTAATTTTGAATCACAAATTTGCTTTACAGTTATTACATTTACACAACCCAAACTTAAGATGAAGTGGCCACCACCTTCTTCCCTATAATATCACAACACCAAAACATGTTTTTCATGAATAGAACATTTTGCAACTACCATAGTACTTTTACCATTTTGGCACAAATTAAATTATTTTTTGTTTTGTTGAACTTTTGAAATTTCATTTATCATTTGTGCTAAAATTTTAATAAAATAAAAAATTAAACTGTTAAGTTTTGAACCGCAAACTTCCCATGACAACGACTTAAAAATTGAGACAGTTTAAACACACTAAACTATTCCATAATAGTGACAAGACCCTATTTATTATTTGTTATAACCATTATTTGCCAAAAATTTCAGAATTAAAAAACCAAGTGTCAAAGTTAAGATTTCAAATTTAATTACATTTTCAATAGTTTGTTGCCAAAATGGTATAGGTATTATGATCTATCCTAATTTAGTTCTGCAATTATATGTCCTTAGTCATATACCTTTAATTATTTTTATGACTATAAGATATTAAAGGTAGGTCCTATTAGTACATATCTAAAGTACATACTAGCTAAGTACCTATTTTAAATACCTACTTTAGATATATATTACCTTAAATACATATCAAATCCCCACAATTTCAAGTCCTATAAGGGTAACTAGGCTAGGTTGCTAGTTTAGCTTAAATACCTATTCTAACCTAGGTTGCCAAATAGGTTAACCTACATTCTTAGCTAGGCTAACTTGCCTACATTTTCAGCATGTAAGCTAGGTTTTTAATGGAATAGACCTTAGGCTTGCTGAACTTAAACTAAAAGCCTAGGAACATTTTTTTTTTTTATGTTTTTTTTTATTGTAGTCACAAAAGTCATTGTCAAAAAAGACATTGTCATTCATGACTATAGTTGCAAAAGACATTTTAAATATGACTTGTCCTATTGATTACATAGTCATGTATTCATGGATGTCCTAAACAATTAACAACCTAATCATGGATTGAGGATTTTGGTGTTGTGTATATTTTGTGATTGGTGATATAGAGGCTACATCAAAATGGTTATAATATTCAAAATTTCCAAATTATAAATCCTGTGACTTTGTGGGTTCATAATTCCTTTATGTGAGTTTTGATTGAGCAGCTTAAATTTGCGAAGTTGTATTTTTGACAAGATATTTCCAATGACATGGTGCACATTTTAATCAAAGGTCATTTGACCTTTCTTCCAAATGGGTTTTAATGCTTAGGAATCAAACTATCAATTTGATTTTCAACCTTTTTTTTGCTATATTATGTCTAACTCATAACATTGAATGAAAAATGCACATTCATTTTTTATATTTAGATTAAAAAACATGTCCAATGATATATATTGGGTTCAATTTGAAGATTATTTATTATTACATTTTTACTTCAATGATTCGAAACATTTTGAAACTTCAACTCCCAAAATGATTCCCATTTGAAAGTGTTCAAAATTCACCTCCTTTCCACTCTTCCACACTTGCGAGAATGTATGTGAGTTCTACATCATTTTCTTAACTAACATTCTACTTTGTGTCTTAATTTTGCTTACAAACCCAAAACTAATGTTGTGACATAATTCAATTATGATCTTTTATAGTTTATAATGTAAAACAACAATAATATAACATCACATGTTTACATTTTTTCAATGAAATCAATAATTATTTAAAAATAAATTTAGTCATTTTAATTAATAATCGTAAACCTTAATTATAAGTAAACACTTTGAATTTAAATAAATAAAATTATATACCCAAGAATTTCCCTATTTATGAAAATTAACTAAAAACCATGCATAGAGGTTCCAACACATTTTCAAAAAACTTCAAACCTTTATTTGAAGGTTGGTCAAATTGAAAATAAAATAAAATGATGATTGCAAGTTCTTTAAAAGTTAAAAACTAGCCAAAATTGGTTTGAACACTAGCCAAAGTTATCACTTGATGAACCAATTGTTGTTTTTCTATTAGTTGAAACCTAAATGATATTTTAAATATATACATTGTTATAATAATTATTATAATAATATATAGAGGGTGTTGAATAGGCTTGTGTGTATGTGTGAATAAAAAATGTTATTGGTTGAATGAAATGACTAGATTTGGTGGTCTAAATGATTTTTCTTTAGTGATTTAACAATTAAATGTGAAATAGGAAGGTTTGGTAGGTTTGGGAAAATTGTACCAGACTAATGAAAATGGTACAAAAGGACTAATCTTTTCAATGTTCAATATAATCAACTTTCATGTAGGTTTGGATTTTTTTTCCAAACCAATGAGATATTGTCGGATTTGGTGGTTTGAATTTATTTTCTTAATTATTTTGAATGAATTAAGTTTTCATTTAGAGTTCAATTCAATGTGTAATATCATGGCAAATTCAACATTTTGGTGTGAAATATTTATTTTATTTTGAAATTTTCATTTCAATTTTTTTTTTCATAATATGTTATATGATAATTTAATTTCCTTCACAAAATTATGTTCTTTGATTTTTTGGGGGGATAATTTAACATTTAAAAAATATATAATTAGTATGGAACTTGCCATGATAAGGTTCTTATGTAGCAAAAAAAAAGGTTATATAACAATTCCATAATAGTTCACTATTTCATTATTTTCAACAAATCATGGTCATCTTGATGATAATTATCTTTAGGAAAAGAACTTTGATTATCTAACAAACATAATATAACTTTGTTTTTTGCATACATTCTTATAACAATAATTACTTCTAATAACAAATTGTTTTAATTAATTGACACGCATATTTACAACAACATGAAAAAGAAAGTGATATGGTAAATTAAATCTCTTTGTACATCTCTCAATTAACTATCATGGTCTTGTTTTGGCATCAATAGTACCTTTGGTGCTAAAAAAAAATCAAGTTAACCCACAATTGTTTGAAATCAACACAAAACACCCTTATGCTCTTTCACTTCTCCTCTCATGTAATGTGTAACCCAATTTCTTTAGGGTTCCAAACAATTTAAATCTCCCCTTGAATATGAATTTCTCACAAACCCAACATTTTTATAACCTAATTATTTTGATGCCTTTCACAAACTAACCTTTTTGTCCCCTAAGGTTTTGTGTCACTTCCACTAGGTATCACAATTTTTAATCATGTTGTGATCCTATTTGACTTAAACTTATGGACTACAATGTACAACAAAAAAGTTCAAGAGTCCACCAAAACAAAAACATTGGGGCATTCTTCCTTGATGGTACAAGAAAACAATAAGCAAATAACAAGTTCCTAGTCAAGTTTAATAACTTCTACGAAAAAAACAAGTGTTTAGCTTATAAAAAAGGGTTCCTTTTTATCTCTTTAGTTGTGTGTTCCTCCATTTAATTTCACCACCAAACCCTTCCGTTGAGCTTCACCATTGTCAAAAAAAGGTGTCATTTTTATCTTTTTACTCGCATGCTCTTCCATTTAATTTCACCACCAAACCTTTCCATTGAGCTTCGCCATTATCAAATAACATCAAAAGCACCAAAACAAAACATCATTTCAATCGCCATCATGACTTAAAACAACCAAGACCCACGGTTCAACATACAAGCATCATGCCCCTATTTATATTCTCTGAATAAATTAGGGTTTTCATCCAGATTGATGTATTTCAATTCATAAGGTTGATGCTTCAAGTGGGTGTTTTGAATGGAAACCAAAAAAGAATTTGTGACCAATATTATAACCAAATCCATGGTTGGGTGATAAATAGACTCAAATGCATGAAATAAAAATCAAAGTGGGCAATTCCTCTCATGGCATATAAGGTCTCAATGGAAGTTTTAAGGTGGGAAATTATGTCAATTCCAACCAATACCCACATTTGAACCTACAGACATCATGCCAATCTTATTTTTTTACATAAAATGGTAAGCATGTCCAAATTGATTTATTTCCAAAATATAAGGTTCATATTTCGACTCGGTGTTTAAAATGGAAGCAAAAAACAATCAGTGACCCATATTCGGGCCAAATCCATGGCTGGGTGATAAACATATTGAATCATGCATCAATTAACACTACAAGAAAAAAAAGGTGTTTTGCAACTGGCTTTGTAACTCACCATGTATATAATGCAATTCATTGCAACTCAATTGCAATTATGTTGAAATCACTCATTTTCAACTACTACACAATTCCACTACAACTACAACCATAATGTCATGTTGATGTCATAAATTTTCATCCATCCATTAAAACTTGACACATGGCACTACGAAGATTTTGGATAATTTTTTTGCAATATTGATTTCCATTGCCTATTATGATTGTTGATGGTTCAATATTATGACTAATAAAAATTTGCCACATGGCATATTAATTAAGATTTGAAAAATCAAATAAATAAATAATGCATTTTAATAGCTAGGTAGGTCGATACATAGCCATAGGTAGGTTGATTGGTGGGTCGTAGGACCGACATACCTACATTACATAACCTATTTACTTACCTACCTACATAGGTAGGTAGAAAAATAAGACCTATTTACTTGCGTAGGTAGGAATATATATGACTAAATGAATTAAATAATAATATTATATATATATATATATTGCCTTTAGGGTTAAGCTTTTTGAACTCTTCCCAAAATGACATCTGTATTTTTATGTGAAAACATAAGAGATGACACCTTCTTTATATAATTTGTGACATGGGATTCAAAGACAAAGCATATGGGTTAAATCCTCTAATTGTTTTTTAGTTACAAATTGAGTTGCAACAACATAGAATAAGTCGGTTGATGACTAAACATTTAAATGTTCAAGGCAAACAAGATCCAAGGTGAGGGCTCTATTGTTTTTTGTGATAAAACAAAACTTAAACCCCTCCTATTGGCACATATGGTGTATTAAAAATATTCAAAGATAGAATAAGATTGAAAAAATTATGGCCACCCAAAGTAGAGGAGGTTAAAAACTCAAAAAAACAAATCATTGAATGCTAGAAAGGCCGATTCTTGAACACCCAAAAAAATCCTTGAATGTTGTTTTGTTGTTATTAAAGTTCAAAGATGATTTGTAAAACTTGAGGTGGTATTCCTATAACACTTTAAAAAGGAATAAGAAATAAGAAAATCATGAAGTTTGAAAGTAAGAGGGATCAAAAAAAATTTAAATGAAAAATTTTGCAATTTTTTGGCTAGTCCTTTTAATTACTTTGCATTTCAAAAATGATTTGTTGAACTTTAGATGACATTCTTATAACATTTTAAACCGTTCAAAATGAATAAAAAACAATAAAGTTATGAGGTTTGAAAGTAGGAAGGATCAAAATGAACAAAAAAGAAAAAAAAAACATTTTGCAGATTTTTTAAAAAAAATTATTTACAACTTTTTTTTGGTTGGTCCCTTGGTTTTGCATTTCAAAGATGATTTGTAGAGCTTGAAAATGCACTTCTATAACATTTTAAATCATTCAAAATGGAGAAAACAATTAGTTGCAACATAGTTGTGGCATTAGTGGCACATTTCCAACAATTCTAAAATAATTGTCACATGTAACTATAGTGTAGTTTTTTCGAAAGTCAAACATGGTTGATTACATATGTATATATGTTATGTACAAATTATCGTATAAAAGACCCATTTTCAATTCACTTATAACTATAATACAACTAACTGATTTTGTGACGTGGCAATCTATTTATTAATTTTCTATATTTCCAAAGGGATAATTGCATACTAATTATAATACCTAAAGGGTAGTTACACAATAGTTGTATATGAGTTTTTTTTAGCTCTAGTTGCAAGGTAATGTGGTTTTGGTGGAGACAATTTTTCATAGTGTAAATTTCTAAGTGGGCAATTCCATTCAAAACATACATGGTTTCAATGGAAGATCTAGGGTGGGTCCATATTGTCATGACTAACCAAGACCCACATTTGAATATATAAACATCATGCCTATGCCTATATTCTCTGAATAAATTAAGGTTTTCATCCAAATCAATGTATTTCAATTCATAAGGTTAATGCTTCAAGTCAATGTTTAGAATGGAAACTAAAAAAATAAACAGTGATTGATATTATAACCAAATCCACGACTAGGTGATAAATAAACTCAAATGCATGAAATAAAAATCAAGGTGGGCAATTCCATTCAGGGCATACAAGGTTTTACTGGGAATTTTATGGTGGGCCCATATTGTCAATTCCAACCAAGACCCACATTTGAACTTACAAACATCATTCCCATCCTATATTCTTTGGATAAGTAGGTGGTAGTATAAACATATCCAAATGGAAATAAAGTTATAATGGGCAATTCCACTCAAGGCATATAGGGTTGTTGTAGAAGTTTTCGGGTGGGAAGTTATGTAAATTGCAACCAAGACCCACATTTGAACTTACAAGCATCATTCCCATCCTATATTCTATGAATAAATTATTAATTGCATCTAGATTGATGTATTTCCATATTCATAAGGTTAATGATTCAAACGAATGTTGAAAATGGAACCACACAATAACCAACAACCATGATTAAGGCCAAATACATGGTTGGGTGATAAACAAATTCAAATGCATGAAATAAAAATCAAGATAGGCAATTCCATTCAAGGCATACATGGTTCCAATGGAAGTGGAAAAGTGGGTTGAGATGTCAATTTTGACCAAGACCCACATTTGAATTTACAAACATCATTCCCATTATATATTCTTAGAATAAATTATTAATTACTTCCAAATTGTATTTCCATTCATAAGGTTAATGTTTCAAATGGGTGTTGAGAATGGAACCACACAACAATTAGTGGCCGAGATTAGGGCCAAATACATGGTTGGATGATAAATAGACTCAAATGCATGAAATCAAAATCAAGATGGGCAATTTCATTCATGGCATTCAAGGTTTCAATGGAAGTGGAAGGGTGGGTTGAGATGTCAATTTTGACCAAGACCCACATTTGAATTTACAAGCATCATTCCCATCCTATATTATTGGAATAAATTATTAATTATGTCCAGATTGATGTATTCCCATATTCACAAGGTTAATGATTTAAATGGGTTTTAAGAATGGAATTAAACAATAATCAGTGACTGGGATTAAGGCCAAATACATGGCTAGGTGATAAACAAACTCAAATGCATGAAATAAAAATCAAGGTGGGCAATTCCACTCAACACATATAAGGTTGCAATGGAAGTTCTAGGGTGGGAAATTATGTAAATTGCAACCAATATCCACATTTAAACTTATTGGCATCATGCCCATGCATATATTCTTTGAATAAATTAGGGTTTTCATCCAGATTGATGTATTTCCATTCATAAGGTTAATGATTCAAGCGGGTGTTGAAAATGGAAATCGAAAAAAAATTCATGATAAGGATTAGGGTCAAATCCATGGATGGGTGATAAATAAACTCAAATGCATAAAATAAAAATCTAGATGGTTGATTCCACTCAGGGCATACATGGTTTCAGTGGAAGATTTTGGGTGGGAGGTTATGTCAATTCCAACCATGACCCATGTTTGAACTTACAAGCATTATTTTCATCCTATATTCTCAAAATGTATGTTGCCCACTTCTTTAGCACCATAAATCTACAATGAACAAAAAAACATTCCTAACCACTAAAGAGAAAAAAAATCAATATCAACCATTTGCTCTTTTGTCTCTTTCATTTTTTGACAATTTGACCATTTTCATTAGGTTTTCATTTAGGTGAAAATAAATCATTGGACTTCCTTTCATCTCACACTTGCACATTACTTGTGCATTTTGATTTCTTTTGAGTAGATTGAAAGTTGTACGCACCCCCCTTCCCTAGGCCTTTTAGTGAAGGCCAAAATGTGAAATATAATTTCTCATCACATATTTGTGGGAACTTGTTTGGCTTTGCAAAGGTCGCATGCTTTTGAACTTCACTTGTTTAGTGTTCTAATCTTGGCTTTCTTAGTATCTATCAAGGTGAACTTTTTAGTTTTTAGTTTTTTTTCCTTGGTAGATTTTTTCTCTGTTTTTTTCTATTTGTGCAAATTATGGTAATAATCACTCTTGATGAATTGAAAGAAAAAAGAATGTGAATTTGATGTGTGAATTTGATTGATGTTAATATGTTTATAATTTTTTTTTAAAAATTAAATTTTCTTTTGTTTCCATGGCAATTTTTTGTGTTGTGAATCATGCTTGTATATCAATTGGACCTCTTTTGCGGACAAACCTTAGTAATTGTGGCTCCTTTGCTAGGTTAGAAATGGTTTCACTATTGTGAGCAATAGGTTGTTTATGTTCAAACGTCTTTTGAACTTTTTAAAAAACATGTTTGGTGAGATAGTGCATGTGTTATTATTTTTTTCTTAACGAAGTACTATGCTAAGGTGATGTAATCATTTTTGTTGGCAACATAGTAGTGTGTCTTCTTCTCCTTCTTCTTTGCTATATATGGAATTGTATTATGTTTAGAGTATTGGTTGTTGGATGTAACATTTCAATTGCTTAACAAATCTTTTTTGGTTGCATATGGATCTTTGGTGCCAAATTTGGTTGTGAATTCAATGTACATATCATAATCTTGTAAGTTTCCAATGTTGGTTATAGAGGTATTGCCGTGCACACGAGTAGTGTATTTTTTAAAGATCCATTTCCTTATTGTAATTATGCACGTCTTTGCTGTAGATCTTTATAGGGTTTTGAATGAAAATTCTTGAGAGCGATTATCCATTTCATTGTGTATCACAAGCTTCAAGATTTGATCATAAACAACTTCAATATTGATTGATTCAACTATTTTTCCAGCTCGACATTAAAGGATTTTTTTTTTCGATAAATGGTTGGGGATGAATTATTCTTAGAACTTGAGGATATTAATGTTAGAAGTTACTACCACATCATAGACATATCATTCAACGTTTTTACATGGGATTATATACTTCCTGAATAGAGTTTCAACTTTTTAGATTCATTAGGGCATTCTCTGTTGATACATTACAAATTATCCTAGATAACCTTCTTATTAATACATGGATAATGAAGTGATGGTAGGAATGCAAGAATTTGGGGAAAATAGAGTTGTTTAATTATGTGATGTACTGTTCTTGTGAGCCATGCCCAATGTCATTTGTTGCAATGTACCTTGCTTGATTGCCAATATGTGCACATGTTTGACCTTTTGTCCTTGTATCCAACTAGTGATTGAATTCAACATATTGATTCATAGTTATGTCTTTATGTAAATGCACAACAATAATTTTTATAAATATTGTTAAAAACACTCTATTGCCCATGTGTAAGTTAGAATAAAGATGTTATTTTATTTCTATTTCTTTAAAGAATCTTGCTATAATCAAATAAAACATTTATTGTATCTTTTCAATACAGTAATGAGTTAAGGTTTAGTAAATATTGATGTGAACACCTTTTAATGTTTGTTGATCCTTTCTACATCCTTTTCATAATTAGGAAAGTGATTTTCTTAATTGGGCTACATATTTGTCAAGCTCTAAATTGCCTAAAATTTTTTCTTTGTACATTTATCTATTGTGTTTCATGATGGGCATTCTATTTATTGCATGTTGATTTTGCTACATACATGTATCGTCATTTATAATATTTGCTTACTTTTACTTGACATAGGTTTATGTATGGAGTTGTGTTCCACATTCCAAAAATCAAATTGCAATGTGAAAAAAATAGTTCATCCAAAAATTGCAGAGGTATTATGGAAAAACTGAACCAAAGTTTAGATTTACTGAAACTTATACTTTGGGTTATCAAATTGAACAAAATGATTGTGTTGCCATATGAATGAAACATGTCACATGTAAGTATCATATTGCAAAATCTAGCATTCAGGTGAACAATAATGGTTGTTCCTTAAAATATCATTTTTTGTGTGATTTTTTTTGATCATGTCATTGTAGACAAAATTTGGCCATCTTCGAGTCTCCAAGTGTAATGAAAGTGCTAACAATCTTATGAATGCAAACATCTTGTTTGAGCCTTTTTTTTATGTAAGCTTTTTTTTAGCGATTTCCACTTAGGCTTTTCATGGGTCCTATTTGCTAGTCTCAAAGATGATAATGTAAACATTTTCTAACAATGCTAAATGGGGAAAACTTTTCTTTTTGACATGCTGAATTTAATGTACATCAAAAATAATTTCCAAGGAGGAAAAAAGCTATGCAATTGCTTCTCTTTTGTCAATAATGAGGTTTACTACTACTTAATCCCTTCAATAATCATTACTTTATCTAGTTGTTGCCTTTCCTTCCCAAGGGGACCCTTCAAAAGAGAACTATCACAAATTCGTGCACAAGATTGGGGCATGGCCATTACATCTTAATACAAATACCAATTGCTTGCTGATGAATATTTGTCTTGGCACTCTTGTATGTAGATTGTAAGGTTGGTTATTAGGTTGGTTATTTTTGCTTTATTTTCACTCAAGGTGAACCTGACAAATTGTTCATTTAAAACCTTTGTTGTATACTTTTGTGCTTTTGTAATTTGGTTGATTAGAGAATTTGTGTTGTATTACGATTCCTATATGTACATGTGTCGCATGTAGATGCCCAATGTATATCAACTTTGTCATAAACATACATTAAATTTATTATCTTCTAAGCTTGCGATGTCACCATCATGGTGGATTTGGAAAGAATTATAGTCATGGATTTCTTGTAATTGGTGTTTGATTTGAATCCAAATAACAATTGAACTTTTTCATATAATGTCTTCCAAAAGCTTCTCAAGTGTAGCTTGATTGCATTTGTGGAAAAAACCATGGAATAAATTCCTTTGACAATTGTCCACCCACATTTTCAATGCGAAAAGCACATTGATTGTCCTCATTTGTGGTCTTCCTTGAGGATGTGTGGGATGTCTTTGAGCCAAATTGTCTTTGATCATGATTAGTGAAGGTGATCGATGGCATCTATGGAACATATACAAGATTATATCTACATTTGCAAGCAAGAAGGCGACACGAACACATATTCAATTTGGAAAACATGAACAAATCACACTAGACATGTTTTACAAGGCAAATGGGACATGGGTCAACTAAATGAGATTAATTTTTTATTTGGGTCTTTGATAATAAAGGTGGCTATGAATTGGGACAAGAAGTTCCCTAGTAGGGGTCTCCTAAGAGAAGCAAATTACTAAGCAAGGGCGTCAAGTGGCATAAGATGGAAATTTTAACAAGTTAATAATTGTTCATTGAGGTTAAGGTCATCCAGATTGCAAATAATTTGACTTAGCTAGGAAACTACTTGTAGCAATCAAGTCATTTTGGCTTAATGGGTTAAAATGAACAAGGGCAAAAATTAAGTAAAGGGAGTATAAACTTATCCATTTGGATGGGCAAATTGATTAGGTAATGTGGATTCATGAGGCCAAGCCAAAAAAATGTTTGCTTAGCTTATTGTCAAATACTTTAGACCCAAAAAATAAAAGGACGATTGCTATAGACATAAAAATCATTACAACAATGATCAATTATTGTGAATAAGACGAATATGATGAAAAACTACATGATAAGCTCAAACATGATCAAAACAATGCACACAAACACAAACATGAAGAAAACATGAAATTTGTATAGTGCAAGTTTGGGAGGGTTTCTTCAGAAACACTTATATTAATATATAGATACCCTAGTTGAATGATACGTTAGACAAAATTTATATAATTTTTTATATGTGCTGAATTTCTTTTTTGAAGGAAAATGAAGGAAAATGAAGAATATTTTGAAGTATTCAAGAATATCTTATTTTTCAAAAATGAAAACTTGAAAATTGAATAATTATTGGGCATGATGAACCTACTATTCAACTAGGTATGTATGTATGTATGGACATATTATTATGATGAGAGGGATGTCATGTTTTCACTTTTTGCATATATGTATAGTATTCTACTCAGTACACATGTAGTTAAAACCAGTATATGTATGGACCATAATACATAATATATAGATAGACCGTATGTTAAAAAAAATCCCGGGCAGCTCTTTTTGCTCGCACAAACCCTACGTGCCAAACATAAAGAAGGAAAGAAGCTGATCAGAGAGAGGTCATATTGTCGTATTTTCATATGTATAGTATACTATTCTGTATGTATGTAGTTTAACGAATACATGTACGGTATATAATACATACTCCCTCGCAAACCGTATGTTTTTGTTTCATCGCGGGCAGCCCCTTTTCCTGGCGCAAACCCTATCAGCAAACACACGAAGGAAGGAAGCTGATAACAGAGATGCGATGCTTTTGCGTCTGCGATTTGCGTGAGATCGATCCATCGATCGATTGCAGTTGCTGCGTGTTTCTGTATCCTGTTTGTGTGCGCCGCTTCGCGGCAGAGTATTGTTGTCGATAGGAAGTTGTGTGAGGAGAGAGTTTAGTTTTGGGGATTTTTCTTTCTTTTTCGGGGTTAGGGTTTCGGATTTCGTCTGCAGCGAGCAAGACAAAAGCTCTTCTCGTTCTGTGTAACAGGTTGAGGAATGAACCAAGTGCTTGCGCGCCGGCGGGCGCTAGGAGAGTGATTTTTTTTGTATTTTTTTTGTCGCGGAGAGTGGAGTATAGAGTGAGGGGAAGAAGAAGAGAGTGAGATGGGGAAAAGGAGAGATCGAAGGCATGCGACAGCGCTCGGTGGAGGTGGCGGGCGAAGAGTGAAGCTAGACCTTTGGAATGACGACGATATTGCACAGACTACCGGGAAAGGTACCTTTCTTTGAGGGGATTGTGTCCGCAGTTATGTTAACAAGAGATACATTTTTAGTCTTTTGGAGCTTTTGCCATTGTGTTGCTATACCGATGTTCCGTCGTTCGTCTCTCGTTCTATCCCCTTTTGCGAAGGGAACCAGGCAGCCATGAGGTGGACATCGGCCTTGTGGAGGGTATGTAGTAGTAGTGATTACGAACTCCTATACTGACTTTCAAAGCTTCGATATATATTTTTTCACAGAATCTTTGCTGCCATATTGTGAATCTTTCCATTCAGCTTTTGATGTCTGGTAGCATCTTTTGAAGGCCGTGAAGATGTGATCATTGGAATTGAATACATGTATATGCGGATGTGACTTTCCCCTTTGTGTTCTAGTCCATTCAGCAGGCTGTAGGGTTTGGAAAGGCAAGTGGCAGAACAGCTACTCCATCCAGAGGTGGAAAAAATCTGTTTGAGAACTAACAGATCTGTTCGTGGGTTTATCTTTGATGCAGGGGTGGGGCATACGACATCAGCAAATGTGGACGCTGGAGATGATATAAAGGCTGTGGGTAGCGTGCAACACTCTTCGCCACCAGCCCTACCAGGTGGGTTCACCGGGTTTGCCCTCGTGGTGCTCCTGCAAGCAAAGAATATGTCTGGCAGGGCATTTTGCCCGAAGGAAACTTTCACAAACTTGGTTCAGCCAATGTGGCTTGGCTTGGCTTGGCTTGGCTTGGCATGAGAGTGGTTATGGAGCCTCTAGTTTGGCTGTTTCTTGTGGCCGTCCAAGCACAGCAGGGATTGTTGAATCAGATGTTGTCAGGCCTCTTCTTCTTTGTCAGTTTG
>Ga0116227_10001234_pt1 | contig 56174 bp, 49 predicted proteins | sample S1TSphgellanicum_FD_89693 | JGI IMG/M metagenome (GOLD analysis project Ga0116227, IMG submission 89693) | Host-associated microbial communities from peat moss isolated from Minnesota, USA - S1T2_Fb - Sphagnum magellanicum MG | ecosystem: Host-associated > Plants > Peat moss > Unclassified...
GAGCCAGAGAGGAGATAAAATATTAGCCAACCAGAGGGAGAAAAAAAAAAATATTGTCTTCCTTGTTTTGATAGTAAAACCCCTTTTGGTTCGATTGCGCTTGCCCCCCCCCCCCCCCCCCCAAATTCATGCAAACATTTGACCTCCTCAATGGTTGGTGGAAGCGGAGTCTTCAAGAGGACCGTTGGTCTGACCAGTTTGTACACCAGTTTCCCCCACTGATCTTTCTGCTGGATTTGTTGGCAAGGATGTTGTGTTTAGATTCATTATAGAGTATAGTAGCTTAAGGGATTTTGGCTCCTAGGTAATAGTTCTATTTTTATATGAGGATTTTTGAAAGATGATATTTGGGCTTTTGTTGAAACTTGAGATTAGTTAGAGTTATAATATCTTGAAAGATTTTGGTTTCTTTTAGAGGATTTTTTGAAGATTATATTTTTGCATGGTGAAATATTTGTGTTTCCATAATTCTTCTTTTGCCTTAAGATACTTTTTAATGTAAATGGCAAGGCCACAGTGTGTGGCACCCCTTGTTTTTTTAAAGCAGCTTGTCATTGTGTCAGACTCGTGTTTAGCATTTGAATGCCAGTTTCAAGGACAACATAAAAAATGACCCAACTATGATCATCACTAATCTGTCTAGTATGTTTGTTTGTCACATTGAGATCTCCCAAACCTCAGTGTCTCTTGTTGCACTCTTGGTGCCGTTGAAAAGCTTTCAAGCAGTTGGAGCTGCACTGAACTGAACTGGTTTAGACCTACGGTGCAGGAGTTATTTAATATTGAATAATTTTTTCATTGAGCGTTTGATAAAATCAATACTAAAAGTTCTAGAGAAATTAGGGTGTGCTCTTGGTATTGGTGGAAAGCCCACAATGAGTGAGATTTTGTGGAGATGATTTTGTAAATTTTAGACCTAATATGTGTTAGATAATGAAATTTGATCATTTTGGGGGTTGAAAATTCAACAAAATTACAAAAACTGGTTTTGAAAGGAGAAATTAATTGGGTAACAAGTTCACACTTGGGCCAATGGCATAAGCCACAGTAGGAAGGCCTAAAATTCAAGCCTTATTGCCCTTCAAATGGTCTAATTCTTATATAACTCATGCCAACAAAAAAATTAGCAGACCTTCCTTAAACCCTAAATCCAATGAGCAATAATGTAATGAATCTTTTCATACAAAGGGCAACTTTTGAAAGAAAGGTTTTCTTTCAAAATAAAATAAAGTCAGCTGTGTTTGAGGAAGGGTTCCCTTCTCTTTCTCCACTTGACAAAATTTCTTTGTGATTATTTTTGGTGAAGGGGCTGTTCTTGGGCGAGCCTCCCGTCTCAAGGGCTAGGGTTTGGCAGCAATGGTTTGTGACCATGGAGGGCAACCCTAACACCCCTTCATTTCTTAAGATCTACTCTCTCTCACCCGCAATTAATATGTATCAAATGCCTTATTAGACAAGGGGTATGTGACACTGTGGCCATGCCATTTACATTAAAAAGTAACTTAAGGCGAAAGAAGAATTATGGAAATTCAAATATTTCACCATTCTAAAATATAATCTTCAAAAAAATCCTCTAAAAGAAACCAAAATCCTTCAAGATATTAATATAACTCTATTATAACTAATCTCAAGTTTCAACACAAGCCAAAATATCATCTTTCAAAAGTCCTCATATAAGAGTAGACCTACAACCTAGGGGCCAAAATCCCTTAAGCTACTATACTCTATAATGAATCTGAACACAATATCCTTGCCTTGGTAGGCAAGGCCAAAAAAGGTTAATATTATATCTTTGCCCTCATTGACTTGGTATTTGGTGATGACTACAAAACCCCTTTCACATAATAGAGGATTAACAGCAATCAAAATCATACATCTATCAAGAGGAAATCCATCCATCTGATTTGGGCATGTGAGCTCAGGGTACTACTTGGGCTCTTTTTAAAAGGGGAAGCAAAGTTTAAACAATAAACAGCATTTCAATTTTATTTTTTCCGGCCAGTTTTGAAAGTAGACAAAAGCAAAAATTAATTGATTTTTTGGTGTTTTCAGTTGCCAAATTTTGAAAAATATCAATGGAAATCGCCATATTTTTTACATTAGGTTCCAATAAATAGCCAAAAAATATAAATATATACTTAAATATATTTATATAAAAAAGAAAACCTTCAGATCTCATTTATAGCCAAATTTGGCTAAATCTTTTTTATGGATGATGCTTCATCACTTTGACTACCTACAATCACAAAAAATTGGAAAAAGAAAAGAAAACAAAAAAACTGGTCTGAGTCTGTGTACCTATCCTAAAAACATTTATGACACAAGAGTAATAAATATATACACACATTGTAAATGAGTTTCCTGTACATAATAAAAAGCAGGTATGATTAGATTGTGAAAACTGAAACAATTGAAATATGATTGATTTACCTATAAGAATAATTGAAATTAAATATTACTTAATTACTAAAATTTATACTCTTGTTCAATTTTGTTGTAGGTACTCTTGGTGTTTTTTTTTTTTCTGTCATAGGGAATTATTTATTGTAAAGAGCCAGCCCAAGTTAATTTACCACTTGGGCACTTGGCCAATCATATTCTAAAAATCACTGATTGTAGATCCAAAATGATATGCTAGTTGTACCCTATACCCCTCCAGGATTTGCAGGCAGGGCAGGGCAGGGCAGAAAGGGCAGAAAGGGGCCAGAGACAAGAGAGAGTCCAGTTGCCAGCCTAAAACCCCAAGCCAAACGCTGCTCTCACATTAAAACATGGGAAAAGGACATTGAACAGCAAAACATAGACTTGTTCAACAAAAGTGGCCTGGTAGGGTTTAATTTTTTTTAACATTTAAAAAAAAAAGTAGGTGGACTGGCTATATCATCCACAACATGAATTGAGCCAAATTTGGCTAGAGGTCATCCATCAAACTTAATTTAATTTAATTAATTTTTTGATCCCACTTTGATCTGGTGATCCCCATGATCAACTCCTTTTCTACACATGATGACTTCTGAAAAATTTCCTCAAATTATGGACTTTTGAAAAAAAAAATTCCCCAAAAAAAAACCCTTTGAACTTGGGCGTTTTTGTTTTTTTTTTTTTTTTGTTTTCCCCAAATCAAGTTTGTTACAAAGGTGGACTGGCAATCATCCACAAGAGGACTTAGCCAAACTTTGCTATAACCCTTCTTATGATTAGTCGCCCCCCTTTTTTTTTCGGGTCGCAAAAAGGTGAGAATTCAGCACCAAAAAAAAATCTCAGCTTTGAACACTTCACACCGGATTTTCTTTGCTGTGTGAAAATTTGCCCCAAAAAAGAAAAACAACATTGAACGCTACATTATTAGTCGCCAAATTTATTTTTAAGAAAATATTTATTGCCAAACTCTTTGCTTTCCATTTCTTGCTTTGGTCCGGTTTGGGTTTGTTTGGACGCACACTAAGGACAAAACGCCTCGTCCTCGTCTTCTTCTGCGTTGTCGTGGTGATGCATCATCGTGTTGCAGTTTTTTTGGTTTTTGTTTTCTTGGGGTTTGTTGTTGCAGTAGCTGAAATCTCGAACTTTGTTGCAGCTCATTTAAACATCCATTTGAGATTTTTGCAGTGATACTTACATTGGTTAAAATAATATGATCAAGCTCTAGCTAGTGCTGCACGCTTAATCACGAGTTCGTGAAGCAGCTGTAGCAGTCCAACTGCAACACTCGTTTGCAGGACGTCAACCACGCCCGCAGCAGGCAGACGTAATGCAGACATGATTCTTTTTCTTTATTTTCTAGCAGCAGCAGAAGAGGATTCAAGCATGTCATTGTCGTCGATGGTGGTGAAGATGATCATCAGTTTCACAGTTTGCCATCAGAGGATCATTTGTTTAAAGCTTCCAGCAACCAGCAGTGGTTCTAGTTCCTGCACTGGCTGTTGTTGTTGATCGCGTCGACAAACTTATACAGGAGCCCAGCTGCTGTTACATGTGTAGGAAGATGAAGCAGCTGCATCGCCCTGGTTGCTGGCTCACGTCATGGCTGCTGCTGCTGCACATTTTAGTCCTGTCGTCGTCGTCGTCGTCGATAGCTGTTTCATCATCATCGGTGAACGACGCAATTCTTGATGCGGCAGCGCCACCAGCTACGTCTCCAAATGGAGGAGCTGGACATGAATTTTGGAAGCGGTTGCAGCAGCATCGACCATCGCCGTCGCAGAGCGTGGACATTCAGCAGCAGCACTTGATAGACGCTGCCATGAACATGTCTACGCAAGTAACCGCCAGAGTAATCACCAACAAAAAAAAACCACACTATTTAAATCTGTTCGATTGTTTTCACGATTTGCTTCAGATCATGATTCTCTCTCTCTTCTCTCAAAAAAACTCAGCTCATATTTTCTTCAGAACAGAACGCGATTGCTCGTGGAAGAGAGATCACAAATCTTGTGCCGCAAGTTGTAGAGCATTTCTGCCACATCCTGCTGTCTTGAAAGCGAAGGAGAAAGCTTTATATAAGGACTGCCTGTTGCTGTCTTGAAAGACTAAGGAGAAGTCTTTGTATAAGGACTGACTGTTGCTAGTATTATGGCTGGGGGTGTTGTGCCTGCCTTCCTGCCTGCCTCAGCTTTCCGACGGCGATGTTGTATCATGTGTTCCCATAAACATGCAACCAGCGGTTGTCAATGCAAAGCTCCTCAAAGTTCAAGTAATATCTCAACCTTGTCACTCACTCTCTGCAAATCTATCTAGAAAGTCCAAACAAAATCATTGCAAAATATACTATAAGAGACTATTTTATCTGAAAAGGATTAGTCATGGATGCCATGTTTTGGCATATTGAAGATCAAGAGCTCGATGGCACATTAGGAAAAGCTTTGGAGACTCTGTCTCTAGCATTAGAATAGATCAGACCTGTCTCAAGACTCTACTGTTTGAATAAGCAAGTCTAAGCTTGTGAGTACAAAAACTCAATGTGAGTATAGAAGCTTGATCCAGATGACAATTTGCTTTGCGTAGACCTAACTAGGGTGGCAATTTTGAGAATGGCTTGGTGTGTTGGAGGTGATTTGTACATGCAGCTTCAGCCCACAATTGCAGCTGTTCCCAGGCCGGGGAATTCGACAAGGAATAGGTTGGGATCAAGAGTGGCATCTCAGTTGTTTGCTTTGGAGTTTGGTGCTTGTCCAGCAGGCACTATTCCCCTGCGCAGCTATAATAGTAGTACTGGAGGTGCTTCTTCTTCTTCTTCTTCTTCCAGCCACAGCAGCAGCACAAGTAGTGATCCAGTGCAAGAATCCGTCAGGAAGCCTCAGTTTGGAAATCCAGGCCTGCAGCCTGCAGAGCCCACTGCAAGTGACAACCTATTTCATGCTGTAAGTCCTCTGTGTACATATATATCCCTATAACCTCACTGCTCAGAAACAGGGAGGAAAAAACAAAAAAAAGCCTTTAGATTTGCAAAACAAAACTTACAAGGACTGGAAGTCAATGCATGCATCATGAAGCAGAAAAGCTCAAGATTTGCAAAAGAAAAACTACAGATTTAACTACAAATCAATGATGTATGATGAAGCAAAATGGCTCAAGAGTTTTGCAGAATGAAACAACAGCACCTGCAAATAAATGATGCATCATGAAGCAAAAAGGCTCAAGATATGCAGAACAAAACTACAGAAACTACAAATCAATGATGCATCATCAAGGCAAAAGCTCAAAAATTAGCAGGACAAAACTATGACAGAAACTGCAAAGCAATGCCATCGTGAAACAAAAAAGCTCGAGAGTCTTGCAGAACAAAACTATAGAAACTGCAAATCAATGAGCTATGAAGCAAAAAGGCTTGAGATTTTTGGAGGATGAAACTACAGCACTTGCTAATCAATGTGGTGTGAAGCTCAGAAGAGCTCAGGATTTGCAGAAAAAGTACAGAAACTGCAAATTGATGGATCATGACAGAATCATGGTGGGCTTTTGTTTTTCTTTGTCTGCAGCATGCATACACAGTGACAGATATAACCAACCCTCCATCTTACAAGGGCACTGAAGTGTTCATCAATGTTTGGGAGCCAGTTGTTGTTGAACCTCATGACTTCAGCTTGGCTCAGCTTTGGTTTTTGAATACTGGCCTGGCGTATCCTTCCAGCAGCAGCAGCAGCCTCCTCAACACCATTGAAGCTGGATGGCAGGTAAAAGACCCTAAAACCGTAAACCCTAAGCAAAGTATCATCACAAAGAGCTCAAGCTCAAATACTATTGAGCCTCCATCAACTTGAAAGTAGGAGGATCACAATACATATATGTACTACTTGATCCTTTCACATATGCAAAATGCTCTCATGTAAAAGATCCGCTAGGTTTTGCAACAAGCTGAATCATTTGATTTCCATTCTTGGGTGTTTTACTCTGTGAAGGTTTATCCAGAGCTTTATGGTGATGATCAACCACGGCTTTTTATCTACTGGACAGTAAATGTTTCAACCATGATCATCTGCACAATGTTCATATCTTGAATCTATTCAAAGACACTGCTAAAGGCTTGCAGATTGGTCTACCTGATTGTGACCTATTCCTGAAAGAGAGATAATATTATGAGGAGGTAGACAAACTGATCGTTGAGGTGGTCAGTTACAGATATGGTTCAGTTTTTTGTTAGCTCACAAGAACTTGGTCTGCAGGGAGATGCATACAACCAAACAGGATGCTACAATCTCAATCAGGGCTGTCCTGCTGGTAGTCCAGGATTTGTGCAAGTGAGCAACAAGGTGTTGATAGGTGGAAGCATATCTCCAACCTCCACTACTGATTCAACACAGTATGAGTTCAAACTACTAGTTTTCAAGGTAACTTCTGATCAGACTCATTGCTGCTGCCACTTGATTTTCACACAAAGAACAGCAGCATTAGCAGTAGTAGTCAACAAACTCTTGCCTGTAGCAGAACTGAGTTTGGGTGGATCTGGAACCTGCAATGGAGAAACAGGATGACAGTAGTGGGAATTGGTGGCTTCAATTCAACAATGAGTATGTCGGGTACTGGCCTGATGCGCTCTTCAACTCCCTGAAGGATATGGGTGACCTGATTCAGTGGGGTGGCGAGATTCTTGTTTCAAGCACCGGCAGCAGCAACAGCAACAGCAACAATAATTCCATCAACATGGGCAGTGGCGATGGGTCATCTCTGGGTTACAAGAAGGCTGCATACCAACGCAATCTTCAATATGTGGCCACTGATAACACGTTGCATGATGTCTGCAATCTCCAGGTTCGATTTCTTGAAGTTTTCTTGTCCAAAATTAGGGATATATAAAACTCTAATTTGCTAGAGCCTTATCAAATTGGATCACCACAGCTCACAAACTTCAGCAACAAGTATATCCAGCCTCCATAGAACTCTCAAACCTTGCACCATCAAGCTGCAAACTTTGATACAAAGTATTAGCATGCACCTTGAAGCTTTCACTGAATGGGATTTGCATGTGTTTGTTGTCAGGGTATGGCAGAGGATCCTAACTGCTTCAGTGTCACTGTGAGACACAGCACACAATGGGGCTCCTATTTCTATTACGGCGGATCTGGCTTCTGCAACCGCTAACACAAAGCCAATAGCTGCTGCAAACACTTCCCACAGTTGTATACAAACCAAATCCAGAAAATTTAGCACCTTCAAAGATACACCCACAGCAAGTTGGGATAATTCAAATTGCTCAATCACCAGTCTCTGCAGTTATATTGAGCTACAAAGAGAACCAAGTTGTCATTTGATTCTACAGAAACAGTGATCTGCAAACTTGCAAGCTGATCCAAGTGCTCCATGTATAACAACATTTGCTAAGACAATTCTGCACAATAAGATTTAGAACTCTCCACCAACTTCTGCTCTGGTGTTTTCAATTGTTGATGATACCCCATCAGAAGGAAGAGAAACACCTGAAGCCTGCATGATGACAACAATCCTGCTAATGGAGTATTGCACAAATATGTTTGCAAATGACACAACCATTGACATGCTAGCTGTCAAACTTGCCAGGCTTTTACACAGGTGACAAATAGATAGTGGGCAAGTGTATCTTTCACAAATAGCAAGTCATCTACATATTCAAGGGCAAAGCCTGCATTTGCCCTCAGTGTCTGAAACTTACCATTCTCATTGTTGCAAGAAACTGGTGATCGCAATCTCATCTACCCTGTCTAAACCTCAAACTCTCTACCTGAAGGTGCTGTCTTGACTCCACGTATTGAATAAAGTTGTCGAAGATTCAGCCTCAGCTCCTCCCTTGGATGACATTGGCAGAGGTGTTGCCATACCAGGTGGGTGTATGGGCTGGACCATTGAAAACATCACAAGGAGGTTAAATGGTTGGTGACCCTGGGGTATGATGCTGCACCAGCTGGTTCGGCTGGCTGCAGACCTTTTGAAAGATCATTCAAAAGGCAAGCTGTGATTTTGGATTGATGATATCAGCTATTGTTGTTGTTGCTAAAAATGAGGTGGACCGTCTGTCTGAAGCAGCAAGATGGACGCATATAGAGCAGAAACCTTAATGTGCTGCACTATAAAGGTATCCAAGGGACCACTGTTGAGTCAATGGTGGCAATGGAGGGTTCTGGAACTGAATCCAGCACACACATCTCTTGGAGTGAGTACCACATCAAGTCTGTTGGTAGCATCTCCATCCTCAACAGACCCATTTCCCTGAAAGGCTCATACTGAAATCTGCAATGCCAATAGCACATATACAGTTCTATCTGACATCAGCTAAATCAGCTAAATACATAGAGCAACAACCTGCTTCTCATACTGGGAACCTTTCTGTAAGAGAAGGATCATTAGCTTTGACACTCCCTTAAGCAATTGTCTCACCTTCTTTTGTCTTAACATATCTTCCCAAAAGAATTCCCAGTCTCTTGGCTGAAAAGGCAGATGTTGCATATTCATACTCATGTACAACTTCAGAAGCCCTAGATCCCTGAGACTTTGTATATCAGATTGCACCATTCCCAAGTCATGCCCATGGACAAGCAAGAGAAGCTACAAAACCCTGAGATAATTTGCTCTGGAAGATGCACGTCTAATCATGGACTTCACTGACAGCATTTTCCATCTTCCAGAACACACCCATTACCTGACTGACAATTAAACAACAAGCACAAATGTATTGTGTTTCGTGCCTATGCAATCGAGAATTCTGTAGAACCCAATGTAGCAAGAAAAGCTCCACTGAAACACACTGATTCTACTCTGCGATCTTAAACTGAATGGAAAGGGACTGAGAAAACCTCACAGTCCTATGCAATTGAGAAATCTGTAGAACCCAATGTAGCAAGAAAAGCTCCACTGAAACACACGCATTCTCCTCTGAGACCTTGGACAGAACGGAAAGAGACAGAAAAAAGCTCACAACGTTGAGATACAGAGAATGACAAAGCAATACCCTGGTTCTTGAGCTTGTTGAGACATCACTTTGCTTTGGATGCTATTGCTGTACAACTCTGCTGTAATTGGGTTGGCAGCAATCTAACTGCCTTGTATACTTTGATTGTTTGGTGTTCGAGTCCCAGAGTTGCAACACACTTGTTGTCTGTCTAAGACCCCAAGTGCCAAATTTAGGGTTTAGAGCCTAGGGTTTTAGGGTTTCGTGGTCGACACTCGTTCCTCCTCGCCCAGACACCTCCTCCAGTCAACAGCGTATCAAACCCTAAAACGATAAAGCGGCGTCTTCCGGCGGCATTTATCCCTTTCTCTCTCGTCGCGGGCACCGATTGTGTCCGTGTGTGAGCGCTCTCTCCTTCGGCCGTTCTTTTTCATCATGGTGTGCTCTCGCACTTCTTGCAGTTTTTTTTATTGTCGTTTCTACCAAAAAAAGAAGAAGCCCATGGTGGCTTTGTATTGAGGTTTCTCTTCTTGCGGTATTTTCTCTTTTTTGTATCTGTTGTTGTTTCTAGAAGAACATGTTGGGTTTTAATGAGGTTGTACTTCTTCCAGCTTTTTGAATGTTCGTCTTTGCTGTTGTGGATGGATGCAGGTGAACGTTCCCAAGACCAAGAAGTCCTTTTGTAAAGGCAAGGACTGCAAGAAGCATACCCTTCACAAGGTGACACAGTACAAGAAGGGCAAGGACAGTCTCTATGTGCAGGGTGCGTGAATACATCTCTCTTCACTTCTGGCTCTCCAATGTACAGAGCATATAACATTCCTTCCATGTTCTAGGGTTTGAGTCTGTAACAGAAACAGTACTAAGACTACAGACGGAGAGAGAGAAGAAGAAGAAGAAGAAGAAGAAACCAGCTTACACCATTTCTAGGAAAAATTCTCCAGCATCGGAAGAGAGAGAGGAAGAAGAAACCACCTCCCACCATCTGTAGAAGAAGTTGTTCGTCACCTCTACAATCATTCTGAAGTTGGGTACAATTTTTTTCTTAATTTTTTTCACTGCATCCAAAGCACACATCGAAGGCTTAGTGGTCCACTTATGGCCATGGAGTTCATTAAGTGTGCCACATGGAAACCACGATGAAGATTCTGACTTCTTCTTGGAGTATGTCCCAGCTTCTTCTACTACGACTGAAGTTTGGGAATGTCTTCTTCACGTACACTCCTTTATGAGATTGGTGCTTTTACTTGCTTGTCTTCGATGAATGTGTGATTTCAGCCAAAATGAATTTTTTGTGTCAAGGTTTGTGGTGTGTCTGGTAATACTAAGTCTGGAGGTCATGTGCTTTGAGCACACAAGTTGCTCAATGTGCATGATTGCTTAGACGACAACAGACCACTGCATTACATGTAATTTGCAAAGTGTTGACAGTCATTACATTTTGGAATTTTACATGTTCTTTGTGTTCAATTCTCTGCCTCTCTCTCTCTCTCTAAATTCGGTGAGGTTTTGTATTGCAGGTAAGAGACGTTATGATAGGAAGCAATCTGGTTATGGTGGTCAGACCAAGCCTGTCTTTCATAAGAAGGTCAGCATTTGTGGTATTTCCTGATTTGCAAGGTGGTGTTTTGGAAGGTTTGACTGCAGCAAGAGGGATGGGATTTGGTCTGTAACGTTTGTAGGGGAATATATATTTGCTAAAGCAAAATTCTGGTATCTTCTGCACAAACATTGTCAAATGGGTACTTAGATTTCCATCATGCTGGCAATCTTCTCTCTGTTTTTTCCATTTTGGGGTTGCAATCCAGAGTCATCAGATCCATAGGTATTTGCATGGGTGAGCAACCAAGAAGCCTGGTGCTGTAACCATACAGGGCCTGCCTCTTGATGTTCTGAAGACTTGTTCTTTTGTCTACTTTATACTTTGTTTTGGTGTGAAAGTGAGTTTAATTTAGTTGTTGGCGACCTTTGAAATATCTTCTCTCCAGTTGGTACTTGTTTATGGCATGTAGCAAGGAGGCACACAGCAGCCATATTGGAAGCTTACAACCCATTTGACTGTTGAATCTGACAGGCTAAAACCACAAAGAAGATTGTATTGAGGTTACAGTGCCAGACCTGTAAGCATGTGACACAACATCCCATCAAGGTAAGGCCTACCATGAGCTGGTGTAGATTCTTTGATTACAGTACTTATCAGAAAGAGTAGGAAAGAGGCACAGCAGAGTTTTATTATCCCTCTGTCACACCATTCCCTTTGTGTCAAATTTCTTGTCTCATGTAAGTAGCAGGCTATGTGTATGCGACCTGGTTCAGAGTTCAATCAAATCAGCTTCTATACAAGTGTATCATGCTCTGTTTGTGTGCAGAGGTGCAAGCATTTTGAGATTGGAGGAGACAAGAAGGGCAAGGGGACATCACTCTTCTAGAACTGAGAGCAGTACTTTTGACATAACTAGCAAACCCATGTCCACAGGAAGTATTCATAAATTGCTGATTTTTGGTGGCTTTTGTCTGTATTAGAGCTTACTATCTATAAAACTTCTGGTCTTGGAAGCACAAAACATTTAAGGGATCAAAGCTGATCGCTCTTTTCATGTATGATTTTGGGTTATTCTTGAAGTTGCTGCCTCCGATATGGTCGAAAGGTTTTTAATTCATAGGGAATCATCCTTCATTGTACTGAGTTGGTTTCTGTGGTCTTGTTGTGACATAGCCCTTGTTTAGGAAGGTACATCATTGCTATGTCTTTTGAGTGCTAGCTGGTATTTTGACTGACACTGCGCATTGGCTCTGCACTGTGACAGATTCAATTAGGATGCAGATTTTTGGAGAATTGGTTGCTTGGATTATTTAGTTAATTTTTTCTAATGGGAATTTTTTCACTTAGTGAAAGAAAGTGTCATTAGTTTTCATTTTTTCACTGACTACAGTTTTGTTAGTGTGTTCTTCCAGTTTTTTGTGGTCTTTGTTCCTCCTATTTCATCCCCATTCATTTTTGTCTTTCTCCATTAGTCTTTTGTGCTTTGTGCCCATCTATTTTGAAACATTCCATTGACTTTTTGCAACCTATGGAGTTACTGGTTTTCAAACTGCCTATCCCATTCTACTTTGCTCAGTACTGAAAAATGTTGAAGTGGGTGGTAAATTGGTCACAAAATTGAAGGTCCTCTTCTCCCAAAATATGTGCACATCATTTGAAAATGAATTGGAGACAAGACAAGCTAATGCGAAGTCAGACTGGCAACAGACATACAAAATTTGGTTCAGGGGACCTGTTCTATAAAATGTCAATTGGGGATGTAATAGAATTTTGAAGCTTCAAGGATGGGGATGTAATAGATATAGAAATTTCAAACCATCACTAATCTCTCATCTGAACTATAAATTACTGGGCACATTTATTCTGTCCAAGAAATAAATAATAGTTCTTCTGTTGTGGAAATAAATAAATGAATTTTGCAGCACTCATTAGTAAAAGGGAATTTCAGATGTTCTATAAAAATCAAGGTGTGTAAGGTGCAACATGTTTGCTGATATGGGACAACATGTCTCAGCATGTCACAGCAGCCATTCCTGCTATCCTGTGTCTCATATGCAAGGTAACAGTGCTAGCTTGAAATAAAAAGTAAAGATATCAGGAAAGCTATCAAGGATTCTGCCAATCACTCTTTGCCATCGGCTGCTCTAAGGGACCCAAGCTGGACAGGAGCTTGAGTACCTACCACCTTTGATGATGCGTACTTTCCAGCCAAGTCTACACCTTGTGTCTTCTCTTTCTCTATCTGCTCCTTGATCCACAAATATGTGATGCGCAGTCCATCCTACAATTACCAGCATCATCTTGGTAAGACCTATGACAGTGGCACATGTTGTACACTTTATGATCATCAACAAAACCACATTCTTCACACAAAAACTTCAGTTTTTGTAGCATCAGCAGGGCTTCTAAGGGGGAACTGCAAGAGTGGAGGGGGAAGCAACAAGCAACCCCTTTTCCTGAGCAGAAGAAGGGCTTTCTAGAGTCTGTAACATGACACCACAGCAAAGTGTGTATCAGATGGAGCTTCAGAAGCAAAGGATACAATCACATACCTTCAGGCGCATGGATGGTGCCCATCCAAGCTTCTCTTTGATGAGAGTATTGTCAGAGTTGCGGCCACGTACACCCTCAGGACCAGGAATATGCTCAATAGGCAGTTTTTTGTTCTCAAAGCTCAACACTATCTCTGCCATCTCGTTCATGCTTACCATCTCATCACTGCCAATATTCAAAGGCTCCTGGAAATCTGATTTGGTCAACCTGCAGATGGAAGTGAGCACCCCGTAACTGCTGATGTTATCCTTTCCCACAAGGTTTACAAATTAATCTAAGCGAAAAAATTCCAAGTATCTCAATTTGCACATCATTGCTTTTTCCTGTGACAATCCATCTGAGAAAAAGAAAAAAAGAGTGGAGAGTTTAACATTCTTAAATGAGGTATGAAAATCTCACCTCAAAACACCTTCTACACATTCATCAATGAATGTGAAGGAGCGTGTTTGGAGGCCATCACCCCACATCTCAAATTTGTCCACTGCTGTCAGAGCCTTCCTACAAAAAGCAGCAGGAGCTTTCTCCCGTCCCCCTAGACAAACCCAAAAACAAAGATTAGGTCAATGTGCTGACTAACTACCTTAACAAATCGGCACTATGTTTCTCGAAACCAAATTTCATCCTGAAACTCTTTGTCCACACACAAGCAAACCTGGAGGTAGTAGGTATTCAAAGGGCTTGAACACAAGGACTTGCAATTATCAAAGCTTCATAACACAGAAGGAAAATGTCCTCGATAGAGAGGGCTACATTCATTCTGCAAAAACCTACGTTTGATGCTTTGGAAAGAGGGGGGGGTGAAATCTGATTACCTTTCCAGGTACCAAAGGGTCCATAGATGTTGTGGAACCTTCCAATACGACACTCCATTTTGAAATCCTTGGTATAATGTTTGCAAAGCTCCTCAGTTGCCAGCTTCTCCAAGCCATAAGCATCTTGTGGCTGCCCAGAATCACCAAAAGAATCAACATGCACATCAATTTTGCGCCCACCAGAGAGCACATCAACATCAGCATAGGTTTTTGCAGAATCAATATAGCCACCTCAGAGGTCCATGTAGTATTCAAGAAAAAGTGGAGAAGAAGAAGAAGAAGAAGAAACTTGTGAAATTCAGAAACTCATTAAGAAAACCAGAAACAACAGTTCTAAGTAGTAGTACCTCAGCAGGCCAAGCATCCGATTCCTTCAGGCTCACATTAGTCTCCAGCTGCTTGAATTCAGGGTAAATGCAAGCACTGGATGCATAGAAAAATCTGCAACCATTTCACCCGCAAAGGGAAGGGGAAATTAAAATCAGCAGCAGCACCACCATTACCTCCATCACATACACGTACACACAACACGCATACACATACATACCTGTGGATGCCATTGATGCGGGCTGCTTCCAGCATGTTGAAGCTGATCATAGTGTTGTTGTACATGATGACAGAGTGGTTAGACTGAATAAAGCCCATACCGCCCATGTCGGCCGCCAGGTTGAAAACATGCTGCACGCCCTTGGTAACGGCCAGGCAGTTGTCCATGACGCGCAGATCCACCAGATGGAACTCGTCACAGAACATGTCCTCACTCATGTGCTCATTCTTCTTCCAGTCAGAAGCCACGATGTAGTGGCCCTCACTCTTGAGACGCCTGGCAATATGCGACGCAATGAATCCTCCGGCTCCCGTGATGGAAATCCGCAGCTTCTGTTCCGGCCAGTAAGGCTCCCGATCCAAGTTACTCGCCGTATACTCCCCATACTCCTTCAGTCCGTTAGAAATCACCATCCTCGTCTCAGTCTTCTGCGGCAAGCAAAAAGTCTTGCACTACTTCCCTCCGGACTTGAGCGATCTCTTTCCAATTACTACAATATCCTCTCACCTACTACCGAGCTCGCTTTGGTTCTCTCTCCGGCCAACTTCCCCCACAAAATTCCCTTGCACACAAAACTCCCTCCCTCGCCCAACAATACCCCTCGCGGCTCGTTTCCTCTGCAACTTCCCGAATTCCAAAAAGCTAGCGCACGCTCGCGACGCCCTCTACGCACACAAAAACGAATGGAGCGCGTGAAGACGACGACGACGATGACGAAAACGACCAAATAAGTCCTAGAAGCTCATCAATGGATGAATGTGGATGAGGTTTTTTTTACCATCCTTCTTTGGTATATACCTTTTTCTTTTCATCCCCTTGGCATCCCATACTTTTTGGGCGTACCAATTTTTTTCATCCCCATCCCATACCATCCTTCTTGGGTATACATTTTTCCTTTTCATCCACCTTGCATCCCATCCTTATGGGACAACCCATTTTTTTTCTCATCCACATTTCATAATACCATCCCACTAGGGCATACCATTTTTTTCATCTACTTCCCACACAAATTTTCTAGGGCATATGAATTTCTTTCATCCCCCATCATGTTTCATCGCTTTAGGGTATACCCTTTTTTCATCCCCATCCCCTCCTAGGGCATATCTTTCAATTTTCATCCAAACCCTAAACCCATCCTTCTAGATATCCCTTTTGTTTTTTCATTGCCATCCAACTAGGGTAAAATATCTAATATCCCCTTATATTTTTTGGGTGGTCCAAGTTGGTGTATGACTTCTCAATTGGATTAGATTTTCCTATACACCTATCTAGATATAACATTTATAAAGCTTGGTGTAAATTCAAACACAAAACACACACACACACACACAAAATAGGGACCTTTTTCTTAGTATTTGGCAACCTTAGACTTGGCCTCTTTCCAATACAATTGTTGTATGGATGATGCAAGGTTCATTTACCTATGAAGGTTTCATTCGAATCCAAGGGAAATTTATCACGTGATTAGATAATTGGGCAAATGGATGAATGGAAAAATGGATGGATGGATGAAAAATTGGGAACAATGGTTCTTCAAAGAAGCCAAAGAGAATGTGAATTGTTTGGAATGAAATAAATAATTTTTGATGCTATGACATAAAGTTAAAAAATATTCTATCAAAATTGAGAATTTTAAAAATACATTTTAGATATATTTTCATAATTCAATTCTAGGCATCTTATTTATATTTAATTTAATTATAAAATTAAGTTGCACCTTATGTTTTTTCACATCATTTGGCAAAAAATGAAAGTAATTCCCTTTTGTATTAATCTACCCAAAGAACTTTAAACTTGTTTTAAAAAGGACAACACCACCAATTCAAGTTTAAATTCAATGTAAAAAAAACCAATTGTTCGATCCAAATTCAATGGTAATTTTAGCAAAATTTTTGATCCAAATACACTAAAACCCAACCTAAAATATGGACTTCAACTTGCTTAAAATCTAGAAATTATGATGATCTTCAATGGAAACTATTATGGTAGCTTGATTTCCCCTACCCAATACTATCATTAAGGCTTAGGGAACAAGTCTTTTTGAGCTTTCCAGCATAATGGAATAGTCAAATTTTTAATTAATAAATTATGAAAACTTAGTCAAATAAACAAATTAAATAAAACAACAACATAAAAATAAACCTATATATCATAGTAAATCATAATAATGAACTATGTCAATTAATATGTAGCATGATATTTACATAGTGATCCAATAATGAAATATTTTAAATCAAAATGAAATCATTAAAGTGCAATGAACCTATTTCATTTTTAAGGTCCTATAATGATTTAAGCTAGTGAACCGCACCTTGTTTTTGTATTAATGATGATGTAAGCATGACTATGTGTATTATAGTGGTATTCTAACGTGTTTCAATGTGGGTGGTTTAAGATGCGCTTCAACTTGGAAGTTCAAGATTGGGAAAACATGTTCATTTTGTCACATATCATAATTGACACATTTTGCATGTACATGAATCAAATTACTTCCAACAAATATAATGAATCTTATTCATCATCAATGGTTGCTCATGAATGTGCTTGCCTTTACTTTCAAGTGCATTTTGTACTAGAACACATGCATTTAGCACCTGCCTCCAGAACAACAATAATGTGGGTTGCATACATTTGTATTTTGTGAAAAACCATATTTGAAAATTACATCAGAATTGAAATGTGACCAAAATCATACCTAAAAACAATGGAAATGATGTATTTTTTCATTGTAATATAACTTTTTGAATCACAAAAAAAAGTAATTATTTCATGCCATATTTTTTTACTACCATGTTTTGCATACATGTCAAATAAGCTACATCCAATAAAAACTTTGGTAGATCCCATCCATTTTCAAAGGTTTAGAAATTTGCTCACAAGCATACATGCCTTTTGAATGACATTTAATTATAATATTTATGCTAATGATACATTCAACACCCCCCATGGCAGCAAGTAAGCTGGATTGCATACATTTGCATGTGGTTGAAATCACATTTAAAAACTACATCACACCCATGGCAGTAAGAAAGTTGGGTTGCATCCTCTTGTATGTGTTGCAAATTAAACTTGGAAACTACATCAACACCCTATGGCAGTAAGAAAATTGAGTTGCATCCATTTGTATGTGGTGCAAATCAAATCTAAACACTACATCAAAACTCAAGGGGACAACAAACATATCAAGCTTGTGAAAAAAGAAGACTAAATTTGAAATGAAAAGAAAATATTTGAAAGGTATTGACCTTTTCAAAAGGTTAAGGTTATGATGACAAAAATTTTAAAAATTAAAAGTGGAAAAGCTTCAAGAAAACACTAAGAATAATGGAAAAAAGAATTTCAATGGAACACCAAAACCCTAGTTTATAGGGTGTTGCCAAAAAGAGGCACAAAGTTGATAAGAAGTTTTCCAAGTAAAATTTGAGGTTGAACTTGTGTACTATGTATATCATTTTAGGTATGTTAATATATTATTTGACCTATATACATGAAATATACTTAATATAATTAATATACTTCAAGTGTGCCTAATATAATATATTTAAATTTGACAATATATTTACACACCTAATATTTTTTAATATATAAAAGGTAACAATATAGGTGTCAATATATATTATGTATATTATTATACCTATGGTGTTTCAAGTATATGAATATTTTAGGTATATTACATATTTAATATACTATACACTATTACATCCAAACTTTTATATATGTCTAGTAAATGAATTCAAATTTTTTTTGTTCCCTTCAAAACTTTTGGACACCAATTAGTTTGTGCCCCTCATTTTGAAAACAACCCATAAAGTTGGGTTTTGTTGTTCCATTGAAGCTTCTTTTCCATTCTTCTTAATGTTTTCTTGAATATTTTCCACTTGCTTTTTGAAGTTTTTGTCATCAAAGCCTATCTTTTGAAAAGGTCTATATACCTTTCAAATGTTTTACTTTCTTTTCAAAAAAAATTTTTTTTTCAAAATTTATCAAAATTTGTTGATCCTTTGAGTTCTAATATATTTTAAAGTTTGATTTGCACCATATACAAATGGATCCAGTTTTCTTATTGCTATGGAGTGTTGATGTATACTACAACAAATCATAGTTTATTTAATTAGAAAACTAGACAAAAAACCAATTGTTTTGACATTTGGTCAAATTCGACCACTTAGTCATACTAGACAAGTCAATTTGAACATGTCCAACTTGACTGGTGGTGTTTTCACTAACCATAAGATGGTTTTTTTGACTAGTCAAATTGAACAAAAAATTGGGTAACCAAAAACATTTAATTTTTAAAAAACTTCAATTTTAAAATATAAAAATGTAATAAATAAATAAATAATAAATATTTTCCCACCCACCCACCCACCCACCATGGCCTCTTACCTACCTATCCACAACCAAAGGTGAAAGCACATCTTACCAACATATACTATGTGGAGTATGTATATTTATATATATACCTTGTACATGTGTGTAAATGTATAATACACGTAAGTTAAAATCTTGATGGTATCCTTGGTAATCCTAAACATAAGTAAAAAACTTTAAAATTTGCACAACATTTTTGAATTCAAAGTTCATTTTGAGTCAAAATTAATTTTGATCTAATGGTGAAATGAAGAGGATGGATAAAATCAATGTACATAGGGCCTCATGTTTATGATTCATAAAACATTACAAACAAGAGAAAATTTTAAAAGTAATGTAATGCCCATTTATAAAATCTTTTTTTTGATATGGTAGTGGTTTTTTCCTAAAAATAAAATATTATTGTGCATTCATTACTAAAAACTACAAAAACAATAATTTTTGAATGGAATTTCATCCAAAAATATTTAAACTTAAAAATTTTCTAATTTGATTTATGTATATCAATATCATACACCATAAAAAAAATTCACCTAAAAATTCCATCCACAACTTTAGTTTTGAAATGTGTATTCAAATTTTCCAAATCTATGATGGGTATTATTTTGTCATGAACATACTCCATACATTCAAATTTTTTAATGTTTGTTGAATTTTTCAAAATAATTGATTAGATGAAATCTAAGCTAATCAAATATACTTAAAACAAAAAGATAAATAAATAAATCCAAGTTGCGATGTCCATACATTACCAAAAAATTTAATTTTAGAAAAATTATACATGTTTCACAAAAAAATCTTTTTTGAGTAGTTGTTAATGTTGTTGCCCTAGGACAATAATTTTGTTACAAGGCAAAATTACCATCCTCTTATTTATTGACTATGTTATGGTCAGTTTTTTAGTTGTAACCAATTTGCTATCATATTAAGATTATTCATTTACGGAGTGATATCTAAGATGAGAAAGTAGGATGTTGTTTAGGGAATTTTTTTTCCTATTTCATTTTTTTTTTTTGTCATTCTTATGTGAGTAGTTGTAATACAATAAAAGAATTAATGAATTAGCTTTGTGAATTTTTAACATTATCTTTCTTGGATATTACTTTCAACTTGAAGGTGAATATGGGAACCTAGTTAAACATTACTTATAAAGACCAAAATAAATAAAAATCCAAACAACTCTTTCCATTCAACAAAGTCCTCAACCATAGGTTTCGCTTAATTCAAACCCTTGTTCCAATAAACCCCACATCCTCGGGCTTTAACCTTTACCTTACATAATCATGTTATGTGAGTGTTGTTTGGTACTACCCAATAAGTTCTATACTTTTCATTGTTCAAAGCTTTAAACTTCAAAAAAATTGGTTGAAAGGGACAAGTAAACATTACAAATGAAGTTGTTAATCAATTAGAGTGGACTACTTTAGAAACATTGGAAAGAGTTGAAAATGGCGAAAAGAGTGAGTGAAAGAGTAAGCAAAAAGATTTGGAATTGAATCAAAATGTTGTACTTAATAACTGCCATCGCCAACAAGCTTATTACCACCTTTAAAAGGGACGCCAGTGGAACTATGATAGAATTGAAGAAACTAGAAAAGGAATTTGGAAATTGAAAGGATTTGTGACATTGGGTTTGCTTGCCATCATCAATTAATCTCATCATTGTAACTACATACGTGAAGAGGATGATGATGACATTGGTGTGGTAGTGCAGAGCTCATCATTGTCTTGTAGAATTTAAAAGAAAATCGTTTATAACAATTTGTATTATTAACACAAACTTTGGATGTGGAATAACCTTTTCTACTGATACCCACTTCTAATAACAACCTTGTTATTGTTCTAAAAGTTAGAACTTTTATCAATGGAACCTTTACATCACAAGTAGTAGTGCTTGCCTTCATTGAAGAAAAATCAAACACTAACAACAACAACACTATGCCAAACACAAATGTTAATAAGGATAGTTTGAGGTTCTTGGTTTGAATCTTTGAATTGTTGGGGTTTTTCTTTTTCTTTCTCATGAATGTCTGCCCCTTATTTCTAATGCTTTGGTCCTTTCCTTCCCCCTTCCCCTTATGCTAGCTTCGGCCTTTCTCCTTCTTCCCCCCCCTTTGTGGTGCGGTTACTTCAACTAATTGTCAAACTAGGCCCATTTCTTCCCTTGGTAGCAAGAGTGGAAGCCTAACGTGATGTTCCTTGTTCTGGGTGTGGTGCCTTTTTTTTGCAATAGGGCATGTTTCATCATCAATAACATTGTTAGGCTTTCCAGGCTTTTTTTTCTAGTGGTTTTTCTTGCCCCTCACCCTCCCACCTTCCCCTTTTTTCCCCCCCCCCCCCCCCCCCTTTGCAGTGTGTTCGCTTTAGCAAGGGAAGTAAGAGTGGGAGCCTAGCATGATGTTCCTTGTTCTGGGTGTGGTGCCTTTTTTTTGCAACATGGCATGTTTCATCATTAGTAACATTGTTAGGCTTTCCAAACTTTTTTTTTTAGTGGTTCTTCTTGCCCTTCAACTTCCCTTTTTACCTCTTCTCCCCCTCTTGTGGCTTGGGCTTGGGCGTTAGGGATGGGACCCCTTGGTGCCTTCCATTTGGGTCTTCTTTGGCCCCTTTTGTATTCATGGATCCCTTTCGTTCTATTTTTGGAGTGCCTTGCATGACCTGTTTGACGTTGGTGCCTGACATTTATTTTTGTTTTTCCCTTAGTGGTGTCTTGTCTTCCCCACTTGAGGTGGTGCAACCGAGCACCGAAAACTAGGGCCTGATTATGATGATTTTGCTTGGAGATTGGGAGGAACTTTAGGCAAAACATTTTATGTGGGTGTAAGCATTTGTGGTTACTTTATTTGTGGATTGAAGACCTTTAATGCCCATGCTCCTTTGAAAATTTTCTTTTGCCTCCCCCCCCCCCTTTATAATGACTTGGGTGAAGCTTAGCTCTAAGGTGTGCTGGAAAGTATGCATGTGTGGTGAGGGCCTTTGCCCCTTGGCCCCGACTTTTATTTCCTTAGAGACCATCTCAACTTTGTAGGCTCTCCACCTTTCAATTCCGCTTTCCTTTTACTTTGATTTTTTGAACTTTTAACCAAATGGAAACCTAAAGTTATTTTTGGATTCTTTTAGGTCAACTTTTTTGTGCATGTCCCATCTTTTCAAGGGAGACCTTTTGGCATGGTTTTTAAGCATCTTCGGAATGCTTTTAACCTCAAGAATTCTACCAACAGCTTCATTCAACTACACCAGCTGAATTCCCATGTTGCGATGGGTCATTTCCCAGGGTCCATTGCTTGTGTCCTTGGTGTTGTTAGGCTTTTGGCTTTGGCCAATCCTACCTGTGGCATCAAACCAATTGTAGTGGGCAAGGTCTTTTATGAATTGATCATTAAACCATTATGTTTATAGTTTTGAGATGCATTCTTTTTTCACTTGTCATTTCATTAGTTTGGCATGGCAATTAGGGGCGAGCGTGGGGCGGTGGTGCATGATATTCGAACTGTTTTGGATGTCCATCCTAATTGGATGGTGTTGCAAGTAGATGTGGCAAATGTCATGCGCTCTTATGTCGGTGCCTATAACCATCAACATCACCACATTCACAACACATAACATAAAAATACCCTAAATGGTACACCACATCCAAACCAAAAAACTAATTTACTTATAACAATGCAAGAATCCAAACCCAAACATAGAAAACCAGAACACTTGTATAACAAAGAAAACTATAAAGCAAAAATTATGCTTTGGAATGTCAAATCACCAAAACTAATTTGAGGTCACACAAAATGGGATTATATCCCATGACAAATATCCCAAACCCTATTCACACATGAACTAGTTCGAGATTAATTAATTAGTTTAACTAACCCAGTTTATTCATAATTAATTAGAACTTAATTGAACAACTAAATTAACACACTTGACATTTGTCATGCATTCCTATGTCAGTGCCTATAACCATTGTTGTCACGACACTCACAACACATAACATAAAAATACCTTGAATGGTACACCACATCCAAACCGCCCCCCTATTTGGGGTTGAGGTCCCCTTAAACTAAATAACATGATAAAACTATTTATTGGAAATCCACCATGGATGAACACTTTGGTTCCAAGGCAAAAGGATCATTAGGCCATGTGCAAATGTGATCCCATCGTTAATCACCTAATTGTAATCCTTTAAATCCCAAGCCAAACGTGAATTATTATGGAAAAAAACCTTAGATTAGTTCTACTATGTGACCTTAGGAACCTAGGTCTATTGGGTGCACCGAGGGTAAAACCATTTGCCAACTAACACTTCTTCCATTGGTGGCATGAAATATCTCATATGCCAACCTTGATAATAGTTGTCACAAATCAACATAGTGGCGGCTCCTAAAGCTTGCCCACATAACATGCATTGTAAGCCAATTGGAACCATAGTTAAGGATGGGTCCATTTTGCCATCCACATTGGGAAGACGACATGGTGCACAATTGCACACATGGTCCTTCCATGTTTGACCATCTCGGCCCTCCAATAACAACACTCCAGAAGGTAAAACCTTTTGCACACATATAATAACATGTTTTAGAGTCACATCCAAAGTAATCGATGTTGTCTATTACAAGTAAACATAATCTCCTCGTTCAAACCTTTGAATTTAAGGCTGATTACCACCTCCACATATAGTGGCATAACGCAATGTATCCCAGTGTTGGGCAATTGCCAAATTTTCCATAGCCATGGGTATAACACGTTGGAATAAGGTGGCTCGTTGTTCACATGCCTGAATCCACACATTATGATCATCCATGTTGATTATTACCATCACATCTCATCAAATTGAGGTTGGTAATTTGGGTTCACGACCAAACAATAAGGAGTATGGTGAAAAAGATGAAAAAGAAGCTTGTCAACTAAACTTATACCCCATAGCTAACCATGGTAATCGTAAGTCCCAATATCGAGTATGGCCTTTATGAAGACCATACTTTTGTAAAGCCTGCTTCACCGTCTGCACCATTTGCTCGACTAACCTATATGCTTCACGATGGTCTCGTGAAGTCATGCGATGATCAATAAATGTTTTCTCACACAACTTTTTTTTGTACCTTGGTCAATGAAAACTTCGGCTGAAGCCCCAAACCTACTAAATACCTTGTCCAAAAATGCATATGTTGTTTTTTCACTACTACGATCTGGCAATGGAACCAACTCCAACCTTTTGGAGAAATGTTCAATCATAACCAAAACATATCAGTTATATTAAAATGTCAAATTCAATGGGCCAACAAAATTCAAACTCCATCGGTACCCAAGCCCCATAATTGGTAAAGGTTATAGGTGAAGTCTAGGTGCATTGAAAGATGCTCGAACTCAGTCACACACCATACACCTAGAAACAAATTGCTGAACTTGCAATTACTTCCTTCACCACCAATATTGTGTCTAAAGCAAACTGTATGTTTGTTGGACCCCAAAATGGCCCAACTTTTCATGAGCATGCTTCACAAGGCTCCCAAGTTGTTATGGGTGAAACATAACCTTCACTTGTCCATCTACTCACATCCATAAGAACGAATTACCTTCCCCTTTGAATTGCTTGGCCTTATGCACAACACAGTCCCTTTCCTTGGGTGTTAATCCAATTGGAATTTCACTTGCTTGCAAATATGTAATGATAGGTGCATCATCATAAATATCAAGGGCACCATTGCCCTTTGATTCCATGTCCACATCATGGGGATCCCCATCATTTACACTAGTTTGAGGTAAATCCCCAAAACATCCCAATAAGGTACAAAGGTATGCAGAGGCATGCCATTCTGGTATTGTTTCCAAATCCACATCATCATGCCAAAGAGCCCCAGTGGTATTTTCCTTGTTGGAACTTGGGTTTTGACTCAACCCATTAGCATTTCGATCAACCTTACAAGGCTTGTGAATTATATCAAAATCATATTCTTGTAAGATAAGTGCCCACCTAGCCAACTTTCCTATGAGCCAATTTGATTCCATAAGGAATTTCGAAGGTTGGTGATCAATAATCAAAGTGAAATGGGCTACCATAAAGATAATATTAGAATGATGAAACAACCCAAACAACTACAAGGCACTCCCCTTCATATGAACTATATTCCATTTTTTTGTTGGATTGATTGGCATATGCCACCACAAACTCTCGACCATCATCATCAAGTTGGGTAAACACTGCTCTCAACTTTAAAGTCTTCCAATCAATGTAATGATCGTCCTCAATTAGGTCGCTTCAAAATGGGGGCTAATGAAAGCCTGGCTTTCAACTGCTGAAAAACTTATTCTTGTGGCTCATCCCAAATGAATTCTTGGTCAATATGTGTTAATTAGGTTAAAGGTTTGGTTATGTTACTGAGCCTTTCACAAACCTTTGTTAATTATTACACAAGCCTAGAATAGTTCGTAATCAACTAACATTTGTTGGTTGGGGAACTTGTGAAATGGCTTCAACCTTGGCCTTTTGAATCCCAATCCACCTTGTCACAACCTTAGCCTTTGACTCACAACCAAGGTAAAGGCATGGAAAGATGCGAGTTGAAAGTGCAACATGGGAATCACATTTACACTCCTGTAGTGTGAGAGAATGTGAGGGAATGAGCCCACACACTCCTGAGTGGATTCCCACCTTGGGAGTTGGAATCCCTATGGAGTTCAAAAAAATTTGAGAGCAATTTCAGGGGTTAAAATTCAGCTTGGGAGTCCCAATACAAAATAACATTTGAATGTAGCCCCCATGGCTAAACACAAAGAATATTATAAGAAAGAAGGTGGTGGCTTCCCCCAAGTTCGGGCTGAGGTGAATCTTGTGAGTCCGTGTATGCCTGTGGTTTGTCCGTGCACCAAAAGTGCTCTAACTATGCACTAACCAACTTGTTGTTTCTTTTGTGTAGATTCATATGAATAATTGACCTGCTTGTCATTTGTCCTAGTTCCCATCCCGAAGCTTTAGCACGCCCCTCTCACCCCCAAGTGTTCCAAGTTAAAAAGCATACCCCAACTCCTTCTTCCATTGTTTTCATTTTCGGATTTGTATTTGAGTTTTTCGAGTTTGGGGGTGTGTCACACCTAGATAAATCATGTGATTGAAGTATTTTACTTGAGTGTGAAAGAACCGGTACTTGCTCAGATGAAATTTAAGGTTATGTTCCTTAAGTCTTCCAAACACATCTTACAAATGGTGCATATGATTTCTTGGGGTTATGCTAAAACCAATGATGTCATCAATGTAGCATTTGGCAAAACCAAGACCCAACAACACTCAATCCATGACCCTTCGAAATTTTGTAAAGGCATTTTTCAAACCAAATGGCAAAAAATTTCATTGGTACAAATAATCCTTCGCATGGGAGTCAATTTCCCAAAATGTTGTCTTAACCTTATCACCCTCCCTCAATGGCAACTGATGGTAGCTAGACCTTAAGTATAAGGTATTGAAAACCTTCGCCTATCTAAAGGCATCAAAGATCTCTTTCAATAAAGGCATGGCATATTTGTATGAGCAAGTCTATTTATTCACCGGATGATAATCCCCACACATGAGGCATTCAATCCAATTGCCAAAAATGTCCTTCTTGGCTAGCATCATTGTTGTTAAAGTATATTCACCCCTAGATAGTTCCACCAGACCAACATTTAGCAACTATCTCGTTCGAATTTAAACCAAAGTTCTCTCCACTTCATTAATTCTATAAGGTCACCTAAAAATTGGATTATCATCTTTCAATATGATTTGAACCTCTTGTCCCCTTAACTGACCCATTCCTTCAAATTGAAGGCAAAACATTTAATGAAATCTCATATTATCTATCATGTTTCATGCACCTCACCTCCTATAACTATTGGGCTAATTCCTAGGTCCCATGTTTTTGTAGTCACATGTACCTTGGGTTGGGATGATGGAACATCCCCAACACCCGAGGTTGAAGGCATGGCTTGTGATTGCTATGTAAAATGTGGAAAGGTGCCATCATGTCTTAGTGCCCCCACATCAATAATTTCCTGTTTCACACCCATAAATGTCCCTTGGCATCTTTGATCCCATAATTGCCATGGATGTACTTGTTTTGTTGTAACATCACCTCCCCCTTGCACCACCATAGTTGATCTAGCAAAAGGTGTAACAATTAAAAGATGGGGTGGAGTGGGTGGGTGTGATTGGCCAAAACATAACTCTTCTGTGAAGACAAAGTTGAAAATCCATGTGAGGCAGTTGAAATCCATAACTTGCCCCAAAAGCCACCTATAGGCTCCTTTAGAAATGCCTTGCACAATTGTGGCGTCAATGCAAAATCCCATGGCCCATTCCCTCTCATCTACATTGGGTTCTTCCATATTGGATGAATGCGAGTCCCAAATCATCCTTGGGCCCCCATTTTTAAATGCATGAAAATGTGGAAAATTCAAGAATATTGGTAGGGCTAATCATGGAAGGCCATCCATATTGAACACAGTGACAAGTGGTCAGTCATCATGATGAACCCCGCATGAATGGCGTCCTGGATCCAATATGCCATCCATTAAGCCTGTGGGTGACTTAGGAGTGAACTCATATGCTTGTTGGATCACCTTTGGTGGTGCTAGGTTAGTCCACATCCATCAGAACCAATGAGCTTGTGAACCAATTGAAGCAACATCCACCCTCACTATCTTGCCAATCCAAGCCCTAATTTGTTACCATCTAGCTAAAATAGTTGGCCTAAAATCCCCCAATGGTGGGACATTTTCCAACAAATATGCACATGGGTGCATATGTGATTGTTACAAATGTTGCACAACATGAATCAATTCCTAGAATAAACTTGACCTGGGATTGGAAAGTCCTCAACTTATACCCACCTATGAAAGACCTTGGCATGGCCATCTAGAAATGACCAAATTGGAAGACCAATATAGCCACCACTCTTCAATTTGAATATCATGGGCACATTTGAATTCATGATAGTCATCCATAAGCAGCCCCTCCAAATGTTGAAACAAACCTTTCCATGCCATGAAAGGTGTGAACAATTGGGGATTATGCATTTGTTGCATATCACACTAGCTGTCAAACTCCTGGATGAAATCATCCAACTCAATGGTGCCAACTGCCCCTAAATATTGATAGGGCCCTTTGGTGGCTCCATACATCTTCTCCATGTCCCAAACAGTGGTGGGATGACAAACCTTGAAAAAAAAATTGAATTCCCCAGATGATGATGAAGGTGGTGTGGGTGGTGTGAATTGTATCCCTTGCATGGTGAAGCCATTAGTAATAGTGTCCCTATCCCTTGAATCTTGTGTCACCTCCATGATGAACTTTAAACCCTGACTTGGGTATCTATCCTAAAATCTAATCACATAAGGATGATACACCTTCGATGGTTCAAACACAATCTATAGGGATGTTGAACTTGTTGTGGCTTAACCAAACCCCCAAAACATAAACCTCATAACATGAACTTAAGGTTGTTGCACTTGTATGGCTAGGGCACCTACTCCCACAAGAACATTTCACATGGCCAATAAATTAGGGCACACTATGAACACAAGGTGGTCTATTGGTCATCAACCTAGTCTCACCACAACAACAAAAAATTGGACATCTTGGTGATCAAATCTAGACATATCTACAACTATACCTCCTAGTACAACCTAAACCTTGATTAAAAACTAATCAACATGTTTAAGGAAACTTGGAATTAAGTAGGACCTGCTAAATGATCAGGATTGGGTGGTAGCTTTGTCCCATGTTCGACCATTAACCACACCAATCACAACCCTCAAGTTCATTACAACAATAATGGCACGTGTGGGAAGGCACATAACCTTTCACTTGAAATTTCACACTAAATAGTAATCGTAGACTACCAAAAGGTCAACCTGAAAGCATGTGTTCATCCCCAAGTTGTAGTCGAATGGCACACACCTTGGTAGTCCCCTTACCCCTTGAAAGCATATGATAACATGATCAACATGCTAATAAGCAACAAGCGCAATACAACAAACATGAATGTAGATGCACAACTCATGCAACACAAATCTCCACTTTTGTGATCCCCACATAGGAATCACGACATGAATTCAAATCCTTTGCATTTGCTGATGGCATGGCACTCCACCACCTATAAGGTGTAGAAAATGTAATTCACCAGCATAATGTTGAATCTTCAAATGTTTGGTACAAAAAAGTGGGCCACACACCACCCAACATTTTGGATTAAGCCTCCAAAAGTTCTTGTCTCCAATTGAGCTGAAAGCTCCCATGCTAAAAATGCTCCTCACCAAGAACAAATTGTCACATAAATGTTTCTTGATTTCGCCTTCATATGAGTGAGAAACGAATTCCCAAAGTTGAATGGCAAAAATTCCACAATTACCAAATCAACCTCTGGCCCCAAAACTTTTGCAGCTTCACATGCATATAGTTTTTTTCTCCAAAAACTCAACAATGTAGATGGTTTGTCAATTTGACTTTGTATGCAAAAGATATGAATTTTTGAAGAAATTCAAAATGAAAATTCAAAACGAAAATGAAAATGAATTAAAAATCAATTTTTTGTCTAGTTTTAAAGGTCAAATCGTTTAGTGTATGCTCAAAGGTGGGCTTTTTGCTAATTAACCTACCCACATGATCACTAGCCCCTATTCATCCACTAGCTACTCTTAATTATATGGATGATTTTTTTCATCCAAAATTTGGATGAAATCCTTTAGATGGATGAAAATAAATAAATAAATAAATAAAAATGTTGGTAGGTTTGGATTGGTGCCAAACCTGCACCTTAGGTTCAAGAATTTGAAAGAAAATGAAAATTAAAAAGGGAGGTCTAGATTGGACCCCTTCGACCCATTTTATCCTGAGCCTCCCTTTAGGCATGCGAGCCTCTGCTTGTGCTTGAACCTCAAAGGTTTCAAAGAGAGCTCGAGCTTCTAGCGATGGTGGTTGGAGCTTAGCTCTCTCCATCGCCACCTCCCCGAACTTGTTTTTTTTTTCTTCTTCTTCCTTCCTTCCTTTTTCTTTCCTTCTTCTTCTTCCTCACCTCCTCCTTATTTCCTTCTTTTTCTTCTTCCTCCTTTTTTGCTACAGCCATTGCCACCTGAAAACACCACAGTGAAAAAAACACACCAAGGAGACTTGAAGAGGGAGCTCCCCCTCCCTCTTCTTTCTCCCTTACGTTGGTATAGCAACTACAATAGCTATTATAGGTTTTGTGGGCTTTTGTTGGACAAAACCAAGTGCCTTCCTTTGATTTTTTTGAACGCCCCATTTTTTTTTTCTTCCCCAACTTTGCACAACCTTTGATCTCTAGGGATTTTGGGTTCAACTCCCAAAGGAATTATAGATGAAAAATAGGTACAAAAACATCAAAATCACTAGGCAAGTTTCTTTAAACTAGGATCCATGAACGAACAATATTTGCAGTTCAAACAAAACTCCTACAAAACCAACTTGCAATATAGAAACCAAAACAAACAACACATCATTTGCTACTAACCCAAACTCCCGTGCTAAACAATGCTAGCATAGTTGTAACACAAAAACAACTATCTAAACTTTTGGTGATTCAAAAAACTATTCACTTATAATAACATAAGAATCCAAACCCAAAACATAGAAAACCAAAACACTTGTATAACAAAGAAAATTGCAAAGTACAAACTATGTTTTGGAATCTCAAATCACCAAAAGTGATTTAAGGTCACACAAGATGGGATTATATCCCATGACAAATATCTTGAACCCCATTCACACATGAATTAGTTCGAGATTAATTAATTAATTTAACTAACTTAGTTTATCCTTAATTAATTAAGACCTAACTAAACAACTAAACTAACACACCTGACACAAATGCATTGAACTCCATCTCATGTAAGGCCAACTTCCAGGAACCTTATGTGGCAGGAGGCAAGTTGTTTTTGTTTTTCCCTTTTGTTTATTCTTTTTATGCCCAACAATTGTTTTTTTTCTTTAGTCATCATTCCCTTAGGGAAAGTTGTCGGTTATCCTTTTACTTGTGGGCATGCGTTAGGGTGACCTACTTATGGGGCATCTTTTTGTTCTTGTTCATTTTCGTGCTTTACAAGCTTTTTCTGTTGTTTTTTCTTCATGTCTTTTCCTTACATTGGTAGATGACATTCACATCTTCAACCTAGCTTCCTTCGTTCCCTTCACTTTTGACCATTTTTCTTCCAAATTGGCCTTAGTAGGTTTGGTTGTCTAGCCTTGTGAGTGCACTGTTTAGTCCCCTTCTGGCTTGCCCACTAATTTTACCCTTCCCCATGGCTTTTGTTGCCTTCCTAATGGCATTAAGGTTTTAAGGGTCCCCTTTGACTCTGTGTTGTTATCTTTTTCCTTTTTATTGGACACTTTGGACAAGGATGTTTGCCATGCAAATGTGCTTCTGTGGTTGGGGGATGTCTAGGTTGCTTTTGGGATCCTATCTTGATGTTTCACACAAAGGCTTTCTTATTTGCTTCGTGCTTTCTTCCCCCTCCTGAGCTTTCGACCCTAATTTGTTTCCTTTGATTTGGCCTTCATGTAGGTTTTCGAGAGGCTTTTAGGCCCATGTTCTCTTGAGTGTCCAAAGACCCCTTTGGTGCGTTGGCACGTTTCACTCCCCATTTATAGTGAAGGCATAGGTTTCATTTTTGCAAAGACCATTGTGCCAGCAACTTACTTGGCAAGTTGGGCACTAGTAATGCCTATTAGTGCTTTTAGATTCTTGTTGTATTCATGTATGTTCTTATTGGAGGCTATTGGGGTGGATAATTTAGATTCACTTCCCTTCCAGGTGCAGTTGACGTTGTTTCGAAAGTTTTTTGACCCAGTTATAGCAACATGTCTACCCCATTCAAGCAACTTGTAGAGAGGGGAACATATCAACCTTAGAAAAGTATTTTAGAAATTTTGCACAACCATTCTTTTTTTAACATCATTTTTGACATGTCTTTTGACTTGCATCGAACACATTTGAGGTCTTGTGTAGGGTTGGGCATGGGAGTTTGATTATCTACTCACCTTATCATCCCATGCTTTTGTCCACCCTTAGATGTTTTCTCCTCTATGTTGCAAATTAGACTAGGCCTCCCCCATCCTTTGGTTCCCGGTCTGACACATTGCATCTATGACTAGCCATTAAACACCTTGTGGATCCACCTCCTCCATTGCACCCATGGTAGGGGGCGGACTACATTGCATGATGTTATTTAGAATGCTTCTACATCCATTGCGAAAGATGTGGGGTTTCATGTTTTTTGTGAGTAATCACACATTCTTTCACCACCTTCTCTTCAATCTTCTTGTTGTCTAGTTGACATTGTTTTGTTGGTTGATGGCATACGCACATTGGCCAATGTTGTCATTGAACCCACTCAAACAAACTTGGTATCACCGTCGGTTCTTTCTCATGCAGTGGCTACGACATTGGCAACTTTGTTGAAGGAAGGGTTTTATCACAACTATTACCCAATGGATGTGTTTCTCCCTCTTGCCATAGAGATTTTTGGGTATCTTCACTAGCAGGTCGATAGCTTCTTTCATTAATGTGCTAACATGGCATAGATGACAAAAGCCACTGGAAGCGCTCCTTTATCAATGTTGCTTTCCTTTTGTAAATAGAGAGTGTCAATGGCATTATAGAGAGCACATATTGCTTCCATCTCGAGACGGGTTGTTATTGCAGGGGAGGGTTCTTTTATGCTAGGATTTTTATTGAGTTACCTCCCCCTTTCTTTAGTTGATTTGCTTCATGCGACTGGTGGTGGGGTCGACTCTTAATGGTTCCCTTTCCTCATTGTGGGCCGCCTTTGTTGGGTTGTTTGCTTGTCTGGACTTCAGTCATTGCCCCTTGTTTCCTTTTCTCTCCCTTTCTTGGGTGCTTTCTTTCTATTAAGTTTGGCAGGGTTTCATCATTTTAGTCACTTAGCAAACTTTGCATTTCTGTTTTTTTCCTAAAGTGCCTGTGAGCATGGACCAGCAACCATGGAACTTGGAAGCAGCTGTGCATTTATGTGCATGGCTCGCTTTAAGTCTAAACAAAAATGCACAGCTTCCGAGGATTCCTGAACCAACTTTCAGACTCAGTCTGTCAAACTTATTACAAGACAGCATTTTGAGGAGAGGATTCCCAGTCTTTTTTGTCAAACACTGTGTGCACTGTGGATTGATGCAGGTTATTACTCAAGACCTCTACTACGTATGGTGTTGAACAAACTGACAGCCAATTTTTCAACCTGGCAAAATGCAAATCACAGGTGATCTTTGATTGCCATCTTTGACATAACAACTTCAAACAGTTTTTTTTTCCCTGGACTGGACCCTAGCAACAGGTTACAGAGGTCATACTAAACTATGGAGAAATACTACTGAAACGTTGCATTGTGCTGACCTTTGATTTCAACAAGGACGGGAAGTTGGCACTTCAGGGTCAGGTACTGGGATTCAAAAGCAGGAGGGCCCAAGCCAAGGATCGGATCTACTGGCAAAGAATAACACTGTAAAATTGGTATGCAGACATCCCCCAAGAAGTTATTTCAAAGTGTTGATATTGGGTCTCTTCATTCATCGTCCATTTTTTAAACTTGAAAACATCTGCCCTTTGTGGCAATGTAAATGGAGGATGCCTTCCACACTGTACTCAAGTGTCAGCAGCAAGAAGGCATTTTAAACATTGAAATGACAGAATCAGGCTGGCCTTGGCTTCGCCTTGCACAGGCCCTTGATCCAGTAATAATACCCATGGCCTTGAGTGTTATCCTACATGGAAAAACTTGTTGGGTACTTGAAATCGAGTGACAGAAATTAAAAAATGTAGTTTGAAATTGTGCCTAACTATGTACTTGCAGAAGAACTAAGGAACATTGTAATTTGTGAGTTTAGGGTTTAGGGTTTTATTACTGATTCCTAAAGTACTAATAAACTGTTGCAACTTTGATGCTGGAGATGAATATTATCGTATAAGCAGCATATCTTAATTCAACGAGTTCCTTCATTGCGTGCCTAGGACCAATCAATCTGTGATTGCATTTGGTGATTGATTTCGAGAATTGTAATATTGACTTCGTACGCGAAGAACTACCTCGCCTGCACTCAGAGACCTCGGGGTTTGGATGCTTGGCGACAAGTATAATTTCAAGCGGAATTATACAGCGGAATCGGATCTCTAACGGTCCAGTTTTCGATGCACACGCTGCGCATGTTTTTTGAAAATACCATACTTGACTTTGATGTCAATGGATTATGGAGAACTTTTCATCAAAGCGGGAGTGTTGAGGTGCGTACCCAGTAGCCAAAAAGCGAAATGAAATGAAAATTAAAAATTTCGAAGATAAAGTGAATTTGAGAGGTTTTCAAATCGCTGGAAGTGAGGGAAAGAAAATAGTAAAAAAAATGATCATATTTCTATATTTGGATTTCAATCTCTAGTAAGAAATATAGAAGGATGATTAAAGATTTGTACTTCATGTTTGGTTTATAGCCTAATTTGGCTAAATCTTCCTAGGGATGATAGCTACTTTTTTTACATCTTCCCATGGATGATCACCAGTTTTGGCTACAAACAGAAATTCCTAAAACCCTAAACCCTAAAAAACACTGGTGCTACCTATCTACAGAAAAAAAAATTCAGTAACCCCTTCCTTGCACCTTCCACACCCATGTCAGATGTTGAGGTGTGAAGTTAGTGATTTCCTGGCATATTTGCTGCTGATTTCACAGTCATTAAGGCACTCGAATGCAACTGTGTTTCTGTTTGGGATGCTAAAATGTTGATATAAGTTAGTTCGAGGGTTGTCAGACACAATTTGTTTTTCTCTAAAGGTAGGAGTATTTATTCAAACCCTAGCAACAAAACATTGAAGGGAAGGATGCACCTGAATCCAAGAGCAAACCCATACTTTCAAATGAAAGCTCAAGCTGTCTGTGATCACCACCAGAATATTGAGCCTCAATCATGGAAAGACTCCAAAAACTTAGGGATTTTACTTGCAGAGTAGGTACTGTACATTGCAATGCAATCTGAAGAATCCCCCATGGATGGGATGTACATGCCTCTCTCAAGTAAACAAAATATATGTTAATACTGTATTTTTCTTTTTCCCCCTTCTGGACAGCTGCTTTCAGGATCTGTTGCACTGGGTCCTCTTTGCTTTGTCAGTGGGCTTGACTTTTGGATTTGTTCTAAGGAGCAACACAAATATATACACAGAATTTTCTGTCTGCTGGATCCATGAGCTTGACTCAGTTGTTCTGGAAGAAGCAGCCTTCAACTTTGTAAATTACAGTCAGGGATGGGAGCGGAAGATTAGCCTCTAGAATATGTAGGCATTACATTGGAGCGGGTACAGTTGGGAATTTTAGGTACTGTAAGGTCTAGCTCCTCTAGGAATCAGATGGACAGGTTCAAGACTGGTGATGGTAGTACCCATGTGTAAGCATGAGACTCAAGCGCCTTCATTACCAAAAAGGGTTTTCTTTAGCTGATAGTGTGCATATATAATCCCTTGAGAGGACTTCCATCTTTATATCCCACTTTTATAGAGTTCAAAATGAAACAAAATTCAAACTTGAGATGTTCTGAAAGGGGGAGAAGAAAAAAGATTCCCACCAGTTGATCAACAAAAAAAATCAGAACTGGAAGATGGGTATTAAAAATGACACCAGTTGCAAGCTCCATGATGGATCTCATGAACCTGACTGTTCTCTTGAAAACACTGCGCAGTTGTTGAATCACGCACCATTCTAGAGCTTCTGCATTGATCATGACGACACGCATCATCAATGGAATAATTACAACCGGATAATTCACATGAGAATGTTTGCACCTTCAAGTTCTAGCACTCACAAAAAACTCTACTTGCAATCTTCTTTGAGTTCATAAAGTCATGATTCTCATGAACATTTGCTGGAAACTCTCATGAGTTTTTTCATAAGAGCTCAGGTTTTTGGGTTCATCTGATCAAAACTAACAAAGCAGTTCGAGTAGTACTCATACGTACTGTTGGATCATCCCTGATGCTTTCGTTGTGTACACCTTGTGCAATACACATGAACCCTAGAGTGCCAACCTCAGGTTATTGGAAAAACCACAAGCAGCGGGCAGCTCTGGATGGATGTGTATCTCTTCTACAGTTGTACACTGGGGTGTCTGAAACAGGGTCACAAATCAACTCAATGCTATGTGAAGCTTCTCACACCCATACTCTCTCATGTCCTCCAGAATCTCCTTCAAGAAATGAGAGACACATTGGCAAAAAGCCCACGGAAGGAATCCTGGAACTTCCCTAGCTAGTCCCCCTCCCCCTGCCCTCCCCCGCCCCCCTCTCTCATGGGTACCACAGGTCTATACAAAGTGGCGCAGAAGCTCCAGAGAGCATTGAGTAAATTTGTGACCCCGGGCTGGCGGCGGTACTCAAGATCTGTCATGATGATACCTGCAACGTCTTCTACTAGTAGTTACGGTTTCTTTCTTTCTTTCTTTCTTTCACACACAGTCCTTGTTCTTCAGCTCCTCCCTAGTCAGCTGCAGCTGGTGAGCTTTGTTTGTTTGTTTCAAAGAGGGATCAGGCCCTCTTTCACTCCCCAAGCCACTAGAAGCACTACAAAACCCAACAACATGCAGTACGTGGTATCCATGTAGGTTTGGTTATACGCCTGCAGCGTCAGGAACGTCCCTAGCAATCCCAACAGAAGCGCCTTCACATCGCTGCTATCCATAACAATAATATTCAAGGCCTCTCTCTTCAGATCTCTTCTCTCTCACCCCCCAAACCCTCAAACAAAAACCCAAAGCTTGCTTGCTTTAGGATGTAGAACAAACCTCTCCCCCCTCCTCGACCCCAGTGCCCTTCTCTCTCTCTCTCTCTCTCACAGCCACAACCAACAAGTTGGCAACCTTCAACCAGAAAACAAACCCACACGGTTGTCGCCGCGCCAACTGAAAAAAGAAACCAAAACAAACCCAAGAAGCAGGCTCTTTTGCTCTCGGAGGAGAGCAAACTTCATAGAGAGATATAATACCACCACATGAGTTGCCACTTATACCGATCTACTTACTACTACTACCCACAAGCCCCCGAAGAAAAGCAAAGGACAACAAAAGAACTCAGAGCCCAAAAAAAAAAACCACAAAAACAAAAAACAACAACAAGAACAACAACACAAATACGCGGGCGCACACACACAAAGTCCAATCTCGTCAAATCAGGAATCCAACTTACAACCAAAGATTAGGACCGACGATTGCCGCAAAGATTTTTTTTTAATTTTCTTTGGTCTAACAAAGATCCTTTCTCTCTACTGCAGCTTTCTGCTTTGCTGCTGCTAACAGCGGAGCAGAAGATAAGAGAAAGAGAGAACGAGAGAGAGAGAGAGAGGGAGCAAGCAAGCAAGCGACAAAGCAGCGCTATTAAGAGATGCCAAGAACTGCGGTAGCAGCAGCATCATATCATACGTTGTTATACATACGCTTTGTCCCAGAAATTTACTTTTGTTATAAGTAATAATAAACAAGAGGTGTGTCACATTGTGGCCTTGCCATTTACATTAAAAAGTATCTTAAGGTACTAAAAAAATTTATGATAAATTTTTTTTTGTTTTATGGAAACTCAAATATTTCACCATGAAAAAATATAATCTTCAAAAAAAAAATCCTCTAAAAAAAACCAAAATCCTTCAAGATATTATTATAACTCTATTATAACTAATCTCAAGTTTCAACACAAGCCAAAATATTATCTTTCAAAAATCATATATTGTAAAGGACGTCGGGATGAGAAATGAAGCTTCCCCTGAATCCGTCCGGTCGTCCATCCCATATAAGAGTAGACCTATTATTATTATTACCTAGTAGGGGCCTATAAAAATCCCTTAAGCTACTATACTCTATAATGAATCTAAAACACAATGTCCTTCTTGCCTTGGTAGTAGGCAAGGCCAATAAATAAACTTGGGCTGCACACTCACCACCACCAGTAATAAGGCCATTGTTTTTTTTTTACTCTGTGCAAGGGTTTGGGTTCTTCTTTTTTTTGGGGCAACCCCAAAAAAAAAAAGGGCTGCATCTTGTGCAGAGGATTTTTTTTGGGGGAAAATCTCCCCTATGTCGCCATATTTTGAGGGAATTTTTTAAATTTAAACCATAGGTTATGTCCAGTGTGAGGTGGGTTTTTGATTTTTTTAAGTAATAGTTGAGTCCAGGTTTTTAGAATTTTTTATTTTTTTTGGAAAGAATTGTTTGGGTTCAGCTGTTTGATTTTTTAAGATTTAGGGAGTTGCTTGGGTTCAGGTTTCATAAACTCAACAATGTGTGGTTATAAGGTGGGTGTTGGGTTTGGGTATGTGATTAACCAAGTACAAGCCCCCCTTCTATAACAAATATTTGGACGGGTATATATATATTTTTTTAACCAAGATATTTGAAAGCTCTTTTGAAGGCCCAATTCTAACAAATATCAAGACGAGTATACATAAATTTTTTAACCAATATATTTGACAACCCCTTTTGAAAACAAGTGTTGGGTCTTAAACCTTACAAGGCTTGGGTTGTAAACAAGTTCTTTGCATTTACAAGTACAGAGACAAAGCAAATTGACAAGTTTTGAAATTTCAAGGCAAAGTTGCATATTAAACATTTACAAATGATAGAAAACAAAAGGCTTCAAAGGTCATGGTGCAATTTCAAGCTACAAAAAATCTTCTATGAAAGTTTTGTTCTAGTTTGATTACACAAATATTACTTGAAATTCAAAGGCCTAACTCAAATAGAGAATTAGAATCAAATTTTGTATGTCATGTTTGATGGTTCTAAGTTTTAAGACAATTCTTCCATCATTCCATCTTCAATCCAACCTTCAATAGACACCCCAAAAAGCGACCAACAAATTGCAAATGGAGATATAAGACAAGGACAAACATCATATATTAGACACACAAACCATAACAAACATAGACCCAATACATATGATGTATAAATCATTGAAAACGCGTTGAGAACACATAAGCTGTAGAAAACAAAACACTCACAATAAACTTCCAAAACAAAGAAAACATTCATATGACACATCAAGCACCATGAACTTCCAACATCTATTGTTGACACAACCACTAAAGATATGAATAGACACAAATAGACATAGACATAAATACTAAAAACACAAACATAGACACAAACACACATACTAGAAACAAAAACATTAAAAACAAAATATGCACAATAAACATAAACATCAAAAAACATTAAGCCTAAGACTAGTGAAAGGAGACATATATTACAAGTAGAAGATAGACAATGCAAAATCATGGAAGAGTTGTCCAAAATGTGCCACCTTCACAAATGATTTAATTCATCTTTTTCAACCTAGCACCCAAAGCATGGAAAACCACCTCCACATAAAATTAAATAGAATCATGCAAGTCTAAGAAATCTTCACCTTCAATTTGGTTTTCAAATTTTGTTTCTAACTCTATCATCAATTCAAATTCCACTCACATGTATATATAAAGTTATTAAGTTTCAAGTAGCCAATCATGGATTGGATGGCCAATTTTTGTTGACAAATATCAATTTGTCCATATTATTTGTTTGGAGACGACATTTTTGAAGTGTAGTAAAAATGCCAACAATAGAAAAAATACTTTTTATTTTGATTTCATTGGTTAAAATGCCAAGAATATGTGTGTTATTACAACAATGGTTGGAAACTTGTTTTGTTCTTTGCACCACTAAGATAAAGCAGACTTGAAAATTTCTATATCAATAGGGTATTAATAGAATCCAATAGGTCCTCTTGACACTAGGTCCTTGTAAGTGTCTGCATTTATTGTTGTGGTGTGAAACATATTTTTAACATGAACTTGAGTTTGAAGATCTTCAACTTTTTCAATACTAACATGCATCAACAATTTGGTTACTTCTATTAGTAAAAGCAACAAGAGCTTTTCATGATATACAACAACATTTTCACAACCCAAATATGTGGTTACCAACTGCATGTTTTTAAACATCAAAGGCAACATATTATGGCTTCACTTCCTATCAAATGCATGCAAGGAAAGAAAAGGTAAAAAAACCATTAGAATATATTGCTTCATGTGCACCATAAGTTTTTTCAACTCATGATCAACAAAATCCTCCTCAACAATGCTACTAAGAATTTTTTTAAATGCTAGATCTTTTCAAATATCCCAACAAGTTGATATCATAAATGCAAGACATCTAGGAACAACGAATGTCTATGAGTTTGCTTCAAAACACAACTAATAATAATTAGGGATAAAAATTTTACCACAATTTCACAAATAGCCTAGATTCTTAAAGATGGTACACAAGATTGTAATGCCATAAATTATTAATTGTAGCATAATGTGATGGTGCTCTGAAAAGTTGATGCATCTTGAAAGTTGGAACAACAATACTTGATTAAAAAATCTATGATCAACAAAAAAAAACCTAAAATTAACACACATGAACCAAATAAAAATTATAATTTAAACAAAACCAAAAAATAAATTTAGTATAAAAAAGAAAACCACAAAACCAAAAAAAATCATGAAACTGCAAAACAATAAAAATGTGATTAAAAAAGGCTTACCTTGTCTTCACAAGCGTGTTGGGTTTTCTAGGCCTCAATCTAAATTCAATTCAAGTTTTGTCTCATGTTTGCGTACCTTTATTAAACTTTTGGGCCATGTAATACATTTTTGGATGACAAATTGAATGGCCTTTATAAATGTACAAGGTAAACTAAGAATCATTTTTTCATATGCAATAGCATATTATAATACTTTTGAATGTGTGTGCCCCAAACATGAGCCATCAAATGGTTCCAACAAGGCCAAAGTATTACATGACACAATAAAAATTAAGGCATTTGCATAGGTTTACAAGTTGGACCCTTCATCCTTAATGTAAGCAATATTTTTTTGGTAAAGGAAAACATGTCCAATAGTTCTTGCAATTTAGGAGCCATAATTACACCACTTGTGTTTGTCATTTCAAACAACTCAATAGTGACATGCCTCCTTGTCATTTGAGATAAAATTAACAACAACAAAAACATTGTGTATTTTTTTTTACATCGACAAGTCAAATGTGCAAATGGTTGATAAACAATCAACCAATGTAAACTGCACATATGTAATCATGGTTTTTCAACCAAACTTGGCAAAATATCTTCAACAAACATCTTCTTGGATGGGAAGATAACCCATGGACACAACTTGTATGCCAACCTTTAAAGCCAAATGAATTCAATAATCCTCAGACGCAATAGCCCCTTAACCACAAACAACAGTAAATCTTCCACAAAGTCCATATGTGTTACAACATCTCTTTTGAATTTACTAGTAGTAGAAAAAAACAAAATATTACAATTGGAGATACATGTGCCTTCTTTTTATTAGGCTCACAATCAAGTGAAGATCTTGGGGCCATGGTTGTTGCATCTTCTAAAAAAACATTTAATAAAATAAAGTGTTTAGATTTTACATGTTTTTTCATGGTTGTTATGTCATTGATTAAACATATGGTATGCAATGAGACCCTCTACATCTAATGTGCATGGCCAATATTCTAGGTGGAGTTGTATCATTATGACATCTCATAATTTGGTTTTGAAAAAGGTCCATGGGTTGGTTATTGTTCACCTTAAAATGTGCCCAAGTAGGTGAATTGTGGTAATGTAGTTTCTATACCATTCTTTGTTTTTGCAAATTCTCAAAGTGCATTCTAATGGCAATTTGTTCTTCAATAACAACAAAATCTAGAATTTTTGAATCCCCACCTTGATGAGCAAGATCCACATTGTCAAAATTATAATTATGACCATATCTTGCAAATGCTAGAGGGATATTATTAGTAAAGTTGATACCATGAACACTCCAAATAAGATTTGAAGAAAAAGCCATTGCTTCAAATAAAAACTAAGAATTTAAAAGTTGAAACAATTGACAAATATTATTTCAAATTTCACATTCCCTTGAACCTTGAATTCAATCACAACAAAATGTGATAGTCAAATGTTTAGGAAATGGAAGTTTAGCCAAGTTTAGGGTTTAGAGGTTTAGAGTTTAAATATTGTAGTTCCATGATGGGAACAAAGAAAAGCTGCATCTTGAAAATATGCCCTTTCTTGCTTGAGTTATAGAATAGTAGTTTACAAGATAAGGTGCAAACAAAAGGCCAACAATGTTATATGAAAAGCAATAGGTGATAGAACATGAGAACAATGACAAAATGATGAAACAACAAAACATGAGAACAATGACAAAGTGATGCAATGATAAAGCATAATAAGAATGATGTAGCAAGGAAACAACAAAGCAAAGGAATGATAAAATCACAAAATGTTGGAGCAACAAAATAGTAGACTGATGAAATGAGATATAATGAATCATGACCATTGACAAACAATGAAGCATCAAAGTTTGTGACTTGAAAAAGGTAAGAGGCGACAAAAACATGCATGATAGTTGTTAAAAGATCCCCTTGATCTTCACTATTTCACAAATACAAGGTGCAAAGTGCAAAAAGAAACATGAATAGAACACATTAAGCCGCATACCTTCTTTTAATTCACTAATAAATGGTGGTTCATCCTACCCTAAAGCTTGATTCATCTCCAACATGCAATACCTTTGAATGGCTAGTAGAATTGACATAACATCATTGCAAAAATTCAATAGCGCATTGTGAACATTGCAAAAGAAAACAAATGATAGTTGCAAAAAGTGAAAAAGACCAAAAACAAAACAAAACAAAACAACAAAACAAGGAACAACTATAAGCACATATGGAACTACAAAACCCTAAAATATAACCCTAACTCTAATTAAGACTCCTCCAAATATTAAAAAGATATGAATCCAAGTTTTGTGAGATACTCAATACCTATATTTCACCTTGGGTCAAGTCTGATTACATATATTTGATTTATAAAATCAAATATAAAATCAAATATAAATCAAATATGATTATGATTATGAGGTTATGAGGTGAGGCTGAGTAGTAATTTCAAAAAAATCCAAGGTAGGAGGAAGGTCTGGGTTTCTGAAAAACTAAGCCCCCACTAACATATATGCATACACCTAATCTCATAACTAGCTAATGCCCGAGCTCTATTCTAATACTCACCCCACAGTGGTTATGTCTCCAGTAAATTTGGCTAGGTCTTCTTATGGATGATCCCCAGAGTACATCTACCTCACAAAATTAAACCCCTTTTTTCATTCAAGTGTGGCCTCACACAGGACTCATTCAGAAGCATTATGGCACTTCAATAAAGCAATGAGAAAAAAGGTATGAGCATCAAACTTGATTATGTTTCTCTATGGTAAAATGGAAGAACATTTTACTTAAACTGAATCTTTTTATCATTCATGGATCATGGGTTTGAATTGAACTTTAAAAATATTGTGTAAATCATTGGCTAAAGAACACTTTCATCACCAGACCCACATCAAAATTTTCTTATTAGCTCTGATTTGTTAAGTGAATGTTAGTTTAAGATAAATCTTCATGATAAATAAGTTTAATTCTTAGATGAGTAGTAATGGTGATAAGGAACTCAACACTATCGTCCCTAACACCAAGTGTGAACACACCTTAACTAAGTGTTTTTCTTTTCAACTTTGTGATGTAGCTGAAGTGACTATTCAGCCGGATATGGCAATAAAAAATAAGTAACTAAAAAAACAAAATTGTACTATATTTTTGGCTATGTACTAGGGAACTTAGGATAGAATTTGGCAAATTCTTAAATTCTAAAATATTTTTTCATAAGCCCAACTTCATCTCCTCCAAGTGCGAAACGCCATGCCACATCATTTCTTTATCCTTGAGTTACATTTTAATTCAGAGTTTGCATCTTTGGAAGCAATTATAATAGAAACCCGAAATTGTTTGTTCATGATTATGCATTACTGTAGTACCACGAAAACTTTGACACTCATTATGTTTATTTTCAGAAATGTTAAATTTTTCAAATAAATACATAAACATATTTATTTTTTTTAGATTTTTAATTTTTTTATATAAAAATCAAAGCATGAAAAATTGTGAAGGAAAATAAAAAATCACTTAGGATATTCTGGAAGATTCCAGTTTTCAACATGAAATCTTTAAAATGAAATTGTTTTTCAACACATCACCAATGATTAAAACAACACTTGTAAAGCAAGGCACAAAGGACCAACTTAAGATTGGCATGCATGTCAACAATTGCAAAGCAAGGCACAAATTAGGACCAATTTTAAGGTTGTGCATGTAAAACATTTTGCAAACCAAGGACCCAAAGGACCAACTTGAGATTGGCATGCATGTAAAATATTTGCAAACCAAGCACCCAAAGGACCAACTTGAGATTGGCATGCATGTAAAATATTTGCAAATCAAGGACCCAATGGATCAACTTAAGACATGTGAATGTAAACACTTTGCAAAGCAAGGCACAAAGGACCTACTTAAGAAGACATGTGAATGTATCACACACAAGCACCACAAACACAAATTTCTGATTTCACAAGGGACAACACATCATAAAAGTGCACAAATAATGATTCCCACCACATTCATATCTCGCCATGAACTTGGTATATTGTCATGAAATTTGCATTACTTGTTGCCTCCACCACCAATTGTTTATGTGTATAGTGTGCTTTTGTTTCAATGTAACCCTTCTTGAAAATCAAGAACTCAATTTTTGATCTTCAAGAAGTATGATATTGAAAGGAGGCACCTCCTTTGTGTACCTATTGCAATTATTTTCCCCTTCCACTTGAGTGCAACATTGTTCCTTGATGTATTTTGAGCACAATGGTGGTGTGCCACTCTTTCCAAGACCTGAAATAAGTGATACAAATTGTCAATCTTACAATTATACAAATGTTATAATCATGTATAAGTTGTAACCCATAAGTGATGCAAAAATCACTTGGCTCTCCAAAACAACTCTAGAGGGAGAAATTCTTTGGCAATGGGGTGTGGAGAGTTTTCCAACCTATTACATAATTCTAGTGATTTGTAGAAGAAAAATTCAGATTTTTGGCAATTTTTCATTTAAAAATCCTTTCTATAACTAGTAATCACATTTTTCAAGTTGAAAATTTGTTAAATTTTTGCCCAAAAGAATCACTAGGTGGAACCATGGGAAAAAAGAGGATGGGAAGGTCGTCTTTGGAAAAGTTTGCATGTTCTTGCCCAACCCCAAATTCCAAAAGGTTGTGAAACTTAGTCTCCTCATCATAGCTTATCTTCATCCCTGTAAATGACCACTCAAATTTTTTTTTGTGTAAATTGGAAGAAAAATAAATAAGTATAAATAAATAAATAAATAAATAAAAATAAAACTTGATTAGCTAGCCCACTTTACTCCTCCTGGAACTTACTTGCTTTTTATGGAATTTAGTGACCAGCACATACATGATGGGGCTGTGGCCATCCGCTTGTAATTCAACGGTGGATGCTCGATTTCTGGTAGATCCAACAGCCAGAGATCACGGAGAGTGTTTATAAGTAGAAATTGAAGCCTGGAATTAAATCCCATGAAATCCGGCTTTACGTGCAGGTGGCGAAGAATAGGGCCCTTTTTTCCTATTTACAAGCCAGTTTCTCAAGGCACCCTTTGGGGCGCAATTTCCATGCCTCTCTCTCTTTTGCACGACTGCTTTTCGCCACCTCTCAGAAACACCCATATAATGGAATAGCCAAAAGGTCATGCTTGTAACAAGCCTTGGCCCATGATTTTCATCCAATCCAAATGGAATATCTCATCTACGTATTTGGAGTCCCAAAAACCCACCCTAGGAACACACATAACAATATGCTAGGTGATTTCAAAATGTGTTGTTCTACAAGGGTTTTTTAACGCCCCCCCCAACATACCCAACATACCCAAAGAGTCTAACAATCCATGCAATACTTGCCCTTGGTCTAATAAAAGTTCATGACTATTGACCCTAGGTTTTAAAAGTTCATGCATATTCGGCCCTAGGTCTAAAAGTATATGCATATTTGGCCTTGGGTTGTTCACAATTTTGTATATCGGATTTTTGTATTCGTTAAAATATATTTCATCCATCTTCATCCATATTGTGGGTTTTCATCTAATTATATAGCTTTGGCCTAAGTTGGTAGTGTGTTGAAAATGGCATGTGTTCAAGGAGCCTACTAGGCCCCTATCCAAGAAGGCCATGCTTTATAATTAGAATAAGGCTATGATTTTGATTGGACTTGGAGTAGCCCATGTTAATGTCCAAGAAGCCTAAGCCTAACCCAAGAGGCTCGGGCCACCTCAATGCATATATGTTTAGAAAATTTCGATCCAAGTGTAGAGTGCTAGAATTGACATAGCCTCTTACTAAGAAGCAATGAGCCTCTTGAGTTCATGGTTGCCATCCTCCTATCCAAGAGCTTGAGGACAATTTCTAGGCCTATGTTTAAGAAGGCCACGCCCATGTTCAAGAAGCTTGAAATCTCACCAAAAGATTTGGACAAACCCCTCCTTAATTAAAGAAGCCCAAGCCCACACCTAAGAAACCTCAATTGCTTTGACCTACGTTCAAAAAACATGGGACCTCACCAAAAAAAACTTAAACAAGTCCATTCCCAAGAAGCCCAAACCCATGCCAAGGAAGGAGAAATCAGCTTGACCCTATGTCCAAGAAGACAAAGCTTCACCATAAAGACCTAAACAAGCCCATACCTAGTACAAGAAACCCAATCCCATGCCCAAGAGGCCTAAATCACCTACATATGTTAAGAAAGCTCAGTGCCCCAAGAAGCAAAAGGGTATGTTATGTCCAAAGGCCTTTGTTAGATGGGAAGCATATATGTAAGCTAGGGGGGAAAAGCCCCAACCTCTTGATAGCAAAATGTAACCTAAAAACTCACCAAGCAACCTATGGAAACACTTAGACAAAGGCCTAAACAAATACCTATGAAGCCTATAAAAACCTTAAGAACCTTAGTGTGAACCTACTCAACCTATTAAAACACCCATGCATCCTCTGAACAAGGTTTAGGGGAGCTCTGAAATAGGGTACATACCTTAGGAAAAAATTCAAGTAACCTATGAAAAAGTCAAGGTATGCTTAAAAAACCCAAGAATCTTAGGAAATAACCTAAGCAACCTATGGGAAAAATTAAATAACCTTTGAAGAAGCCTAGGCACCCTAGGAAAGAGCCCAAGTAACCTATGAAAATGTTTAGGTAACATGGGAAAGAATCAAGGCAACCTATAAAAAGCTTTGATTTTTTTTTAAAAAGCTTAATCAGCTTAGGAAAAAGCCCAAGCACCTTGTGAAAAAACCTTAGTAGTTAAAAAAAAACTCAAACATGTTAAAAAGCTTGAGCAACCTAGGACAAAACCCAAAATGCCTATCAAAGAAGCATGGGCAACTTAGGAAAAACCCCTTTTCTTGCCTATGAAAAAGCTTAGGCAATTTCAACAAAACCCCAAGATGCCTATGAAAAAGCATGGGCAACCAATGTACCAAAGGACCCATGCAACTTATGAAAAAACCTATGTAGTCTAGGATAAAGCTTAAGCACCTTCTGGTGCCTATGAAATAACACATGTAAGCTACGAAAAAGTTTAAATAGCTTAGAAAAAAGCTTCAACACCCTAGGAGGCAATCTCAATAACTTATTTTTAAAAACTAAGCAACCTAGGAAAGAGCCTAAGCAACTTATAAAAAAGCTTAGACAACCTAAGAAAAAAACCCCCCTAATTTAAAACTTACACCATGAAAAAAATGTTTAGGTAGCCTAAAAAAGAGTTTTGTAGCCTAGTCCACTTAGGAAAGAGCCCATGACCTAGCTTGGGAGAGTTAGCACCCAAGAACATGCTATCAACCCCAATTCTCCAATTTTTCGCCCTCAAGTCAAATGAACCTCCAACTCCATATAAGTTACAATTCACATTTTATCCCCCTATTATTTTTACCTTCTTACATTGAATCTTGTTTTGGCTAAACCTTTAGCTTTTCAAGAAACTTTTATACTTCATAGCTAAAACTTTATCTTTTGGCAAAAGTTCTCTACTAATTGGCAAAAATTTTACCTTTTCACAAAACTTCTTTATTTGTTGGTTAAACTTGCAAAACCTCTTTATTTCTTAACTAAACTCACAAAACCTTTTTATTTCTTAGTTAGACCTTCACCTATTGGCAAAATCTCTCCAATTTTTGGTTAAACTTTTATCTTTTGGCAAAACCTTTCTATTTCTTAATTAAACCTCTATCTATTGGCAAAACATTTATCTTTCATGGCTAAACTTCTACCTCTAGGCAAGTAAGTGATAAACAAACATTATGATGACAAGTCAAAAATGTAGGTCTTGTTGGATGGAAAATGCAATTCTTTTCCACTTTGTTACTTTTTTAAATTTCAAATTTTATATTAGTTTTAATTCTTGAGAGCTCAAGTTGATATGCACCCAAAACCCATAAATTTGCAAACATATTTATAGTTGTAAAATAAGTGTTCATGTGAAGAATTTTTTTTCTCAAAAATTAACTCTAATCTTGAACAAACAGTAAATAAGGCATACTAACAATCACACATCTGAATTATTAAATAAATTGCCCAAAACATACAACTGAAATTGCTCCATGTGTTATGCCACATGACTTTGGAATCTTATTTATGCTATAATGTGGTTCAAAGTTTTTTTAATACGTTGAAGCATATTGAATTTACTAACTTTGGGTGAGTTTAATCTAAATTGAATTTATGCATTGCAACTAAACTAATTTGAGCAATTTTGTCATACATTTTAACTCATTACAACAAAAAATGTCCCTATATGCCAAGTGTTGTCACTAAATTTTGAGTGAAATCATTGGTCCACTGAATGGGGACTAATGAACTACATTCACATTTTGTAATAATGACTTGTTTGCACATTTTGAGCTTGAAGAACTAACATCAAACTTGTATCTAAATAGGATTCAAAATCTTCTTGAAAGACATTCATGATGGCACTTTGATCTCTTGCATCTTTTCAAAAATTTATGCATTCAAAATTCAAAATAAGGTGCAAGATATGCAATAATATAATTTTCAAATCAGTAGCTTCATGCATATCACCTATAAAGTGAACTTGCATTTCAATCCAATAGATCTCCAAAGATCCAGAATTATAAAAAAGGTTCATTTCTACATAAATGATGACAAGATTCATGACAATATTTTTGTGCAACATTGTTTCACCTTAAATTGGGGTTATTTGAAGAGCAAAGGTTGTTCACCAAAATACTATGTGGTTTGGAATGATGGGTGTTTTGCACAATTCAAGTGTGCCAAGGCATGGTACTTTGTTGTGTGGTATCCAAGTTTAACTTATTGTGAAGAAATGCCAAAGGGTTAAACATGTGTTGGAATTATTTTACGAGTGGTCATGGTAAGGGGGATGATGCATGTACCTTTTTGAAATGCAAGATCCATAAGGAACAAATCAAACCACAAGCATGCAAGCTACAAACTACACATGTTGTTACATTTTGTTAAGAACAAGTTGGTATGTTAGTTTACATTTATTGTTTAAGGTTTGGTTAGTGAAATCAGGAATCTTTGTCATTAACACTAATGAACATAGTGGGGTAGCCATTTGCAAAGGACAAATGGTCCTAGGTTAAGCACTCAATGTTTACCAAGCAATCTATTACACTTATTTACAGTTGAATCCCCACTAACTAAAAAAGGTAGTCATTGATGAACAAGATAGGGAGTCATTGGTTAAACAAACAAGTAGTCCTTGATGAAAAAGGACAAACAATCATTGATGAAAAGGATAAGCAATCTTTTATGAAAGGGATAGGCAATCCTTGGTTCAAAGGAAAAAATGGTGATAATTGTGATTCCAAGACCTCGGCCTCAATTTGTTAGTATACATTAACAACTAATGTATATCACTATATGTTAGTCATGTCAAAGTCCAAGACAATCCTATGTTAACCATTCAATCTTTGCACACCACACAATTTGACTAACTTGTAGATTGAATCAAATTATTTTAAATGTTGTTGTTTGTAAGCATGTCACATGCAGCTCACTCAAACACAAGAAGGATTATCAATAAAATATTCTAGGAAATTTGTCTAAACAATGTGGATAGGATTCACACACATGGTTCTTCCATTATGGTTGGAAATAGAGGGATGCACCAAGTAATTTCACCTCCTTATGAATCTTTATATACCACATTCCTACTTGTCAATATTTAGTCATTGGTTTAATTATATGGACAATGAGTTTATTTTAAAATTATGGTCATTTGTGTTAGGTCAAGAGTGAATCCAATTGGGATTTTGCTTTCATTTTATTATGCCATTTGTCATGCTTTTGTGATGTATGCATGGGTGCAACTAGCATTAGGGAATCATCAAAAATCCCATGTTCCATCATGGGAGATGGTGAAGCTTAATGTTCTTGCCAAATTTGCAATGTGTGAGGGTAATTGCAAACTACAATGTTCTAAAATGTATGTCACAAAGTTGTTTTTTCAACACTACAATGATTAAATTGGTTTCCAACATTATTTAATTTGTGATATCTTAGAAAGGTACTCATTTTTATGAAGTAAACTATTATTCCAATAGACTCCCCATTGATCACAATCAAATTGTTTAATTAAAGAAAATGAGGTACTTTTAAAGTTTCATAAATCGAATGTCACAATCCATATAAAATTCATAAATGGACTTTTAATTTTCATTGTTATTATGTGATCATATGGAATTTTTCCTCAAAATTCATGTGGATGATTAATTAGCTAAAATTGTGATTTAAAGTGTTATCGGTAAAAGACAAAAAACATGATGGACTTTTAAGGGTCACAACATTCTTTGATCTTAAAAAATCATTTAAAATTTTATTTATTTATTTATTTATTTTGCAACCTTGTCATTTCATTATGTTCTATATAATGTAAATGAATTTTAATTATCTTGTTTTAATTGGAAAGAATCAACTTTGGTTCTTCAAATGTGATTGTAAAAGGGTGATGTTTGTGGGACAAAAAAATGTGTTAAAATTTGGTCAAAATGGACTCTTAATGTGTCCAAAATTGAGCCACCATAGCTTGCAATTACTCATGAAGCCATGTTAGGAATAGAGGAAGAAGGAGAGGCAATTGATGACAATGTTTTTACAAGCCATGTGGAAATAATAATAGATAGTAGTTTAGGCTATTGATTTGTGATAAACCTATATGTATATTGTGATGGAAACCTTCATTGATGTTTATAAAAATAATCATTACAAAGGAAATTACGTCATCCGTGGTTGTTAATATGACTTATTATGGCTTAGGAGCTATGACTTCAATGATGAGGCTGAGACTACCTACGTCTATTCACATCCAGTGTATGCATCAAATCTCACAATGCCACCCACCTCACACAATGTACATAGAAGTTATCCAATATTTGAATTGTCAAAAGAGACTCTTCAATTGATTCAAAAGGCACTTGAAGATCTAAAGGTCTTAAATGGTGATCTTTAACATGTGGATATGTGCTTGCAAAAGGGTTCAAGTTTGAACCTACAAGCTCCACTATTCTAGATTAACATTATAGTATTGTATGCATAGTTTGCATAGCTACAACTTTTTGCTAGACCTCTTCAAGTGTAGATAATTATTTTGGTACATCTTTTAGCAAAACTATGTTATTTGCACTTAATCTTCTAGAAAAGTCTACTACTAGGAAGGTTCAAGTGGAGAACTATAGACACTTGCAAATTGTTGATTGTTGCAATGGGATCAAATGCAAAAGCCAAATGTGATGCCTTGAAGCCCACTAAAATTGAATAAAAATGTGTATGCTTTTTAGTTAATCCATAGAATCCTTGGTATATAAGGTCTCATTATCTATTGAACCTTTCTTTTTGTTATAGGTATCATCATTGTTACATGTGTTTTGCAAGCACCTTTCCTTGTTTCTTTGTTACTAATTTTTTTTGTTTATATAAGGACTTGAGTTTCAGTTATCAAAGAGTATAAAGCTAGGTCCTCTTTTTGGTCACATGTAAATTAAGGTGTTATACAAGTAGTAGGGTAGTCATTTGAAGGGGACATGCAACCCATGGTATTGGGGGGATAGATGGTCCTTGGTGAAAATGAGAAGTAGTCCTTGTTCCTTTGTTGTTAATTTTTAGTTCATAAGGTTTCATGGTTTAAGTAATCAACAAATATAAGATTACCCTTTTTTGGTAACACGTTAAGGTGTTATCCAAGTAGTAAAGTAATCATTTCAAAAGGACATGCAATCCTTGGTAAGTAGTCCAAATGTTCCTTTGCTATTGAATTTCAGATTATATGATTTCATGATTTAATATATGAACTAGTTTATATGGTTACCTTCTTCTTGGTCATATATCATTTGGTATTATCCAAGCAATAGGGTAGTTATTTGAAAAAGACATGTAGTCCTTAATGAAAAGGATAGGTAATCCTTTGTTCCTTTATTATTAAGTTTTAGTTCATAAGGTTTCATGGTTAAATAATCAACAAGTATAAGGTTACCCTCTTTTTGGTCATATGTTAAGGTGTTATCCAAGTAGTAGGGTATTCATTTGAAAAGGATAGGTAGTCCTTGGTGAAAAGAATAGACAATCCTTATTTCAACTTCATTTGCTACTAGATGTTTAGCTTATGGGGTTTCATGTTTTAGTAATAGAACAGAATAATGTTACCTTTAAGTTGCCCAATATGAATGTCTTATTGAAAGAAATATTAAGGTTTTTGCTATCCAAATACATACTTGATATGCCAAACTTCAATTTGGAAGACCATAAATACACACAAAAAGCCTATGATGACTAGGAGAAGATATTACATTTTTGTGGTCTCTTGCTTTTGTAATAATAAATTCAAGAAAAAATTGTAGCAAGAACCCATTAAACAAACAACTACCCTTCTCACTCAAGAAGAAAACTCATTTTAAGTAGAAGAACCTTATACTTACATTGAGTTCCCTTGTGAGTGAGAAGAGAAATGAACTTAGGGGTGGAAGTGATACTAGGATAAAAATATACTTGCAAAAACATATGTCATATTACAATGCATTTACTTACAAAGCCTTGGATACAAAAGATTTAAAAGTCATTACAAAGATACCACCAAATTTTGTACACATGATGCAAGCTACATTTGCTAATGACCCTATGTGATAGTTATTTGAACAAGAATCATGGGTTATGGGGGGAGGTCCATTTTGTTGATGTCATTTTGTGGTGGCAACAATATTCTCATGATGCATCTAACGTCTTTGGCATGTTTACCATCTTTCAAACTTAAATGGCAATCATCCATAGGAAGATGTAGAAAAATGATGATCATCCCTAGGATTTAACCAAGTCAAGCTACAAACCAAATATGAAGTACAAAGCTTTTATCAACCTTCTATAAATTTTATGACTACACACTAAAAACCAAATATAAAAATCTGACCATCTTTTTTTCCCCTCACTTTTGGCTATTGAAACATTCCAAAAACACTTCATTTTTTTAATTTTATTTTTTCACTTTTTGATGGAATCTTGCCAACAACTTGCCATAGAAAAGGCCAATTTGGTTGACTACCACCTCATCCTAGGCCCCTTATTTATCAAATGGCCCAACCCTAGGGCTTGAATAGAGTGAACCAACACCTACTCTGGTACCATCACCTTCTTGAGTGACACCTTTTAGAGGCTATATTTATCTTGGGCAATATAAAATTGGACTTAGAGACCTTGAATTAGTCTAAGCATGGGATATTTATAATATTTAGAAACAATTTAAACAAATTTCGGGGTTTTTATCATGTTACCATTGTAAGTGCCGGTTCAACCAAGCCCTTGGGACTCTAACCTACATAAGTAGTTATGGAGGTAGTGTAAGGTGGAAGTTGAAAGGTTTACAAGATAGCTAACCAAGGTGGAACCTTAGTAATCAGTTCTGGTTACATGTTTTTTTCTTTGCCTTGTTGCAAATTGGGGTCCTTTGAATGTGGCAATTCATACTCAACTCTTTCCTTTGCACTTTACTTTGCACCCAACCCGTGCCTCAAACTTAAGTCAAGCTCTCAAGACTCATGAGTCATGAACTAATGAAAAAAAAATCCACATTTGAATGTCTCAAAATACACATTACATGAAACAACAAAAGATACACTGTTGGAAATATATCACGAAGTGGCTAATAGACAAAAAATAGTTTAGGTGTGAAGTGTCTACACAAACTAAACTAGTTGTGTTTGCTCACATACATGCTTGGTGAAACCTAAAATCATACATGCATGTCTACTATCTTAAAGCAATAATAAATTTTTATAACATAAAAAGGAATAACAATACAAAAAACTTAATCAATTAAAAATTAATTTCATTATCATTTTTTTATATTAAATCTTCATCAAAGCCTTATTGAAGTTTTTTTAATAACATCAAATTAATTAAAAACATTTATATCTTAAAAAAGAATTTTATATTAAAATTTTAATATATTAAAAAATTGACTTGTTTTATTTATTCAATTCTTGCATAATTTTTCAAATCAGTTTTTTAAGAATCTCATTTTAATAAGATTTTTAAAAATCAAAGCTAATTATTTGTATGTTTATCAACCAAATTTCATGAAAAAATTAGTCATATAAATTGTTTTTTACCATCTCATACTGATATCAAACCTTGTGATACAAAAAGGCAAGTGACAACCTGAAAAAAAAATAGAATGATATAAAGGCATGATTAAATCAATTACCCAACATTCATATTTTGAGAAAAAACCCAACAAGTAGGTGGGTAGATTTCAAAACAACCCATCAATTGGATGGGTGCACCCAAAATCTACTCATGTGCATCCATTAGCTTGGGGCAATAAAAAAAATGTCAAAATTTTCATTATTGGGGTGAAATGGACTAATGCAGTACCTTTGCAGCTTCAACACTAATTACAATATTTGTAAAAATGTTGAAATCATCAAAAAACATATTTTTTTCAAAGAAAATATTTTTGTGAAGGAGAATAAAGAATCTATAAGAATATTAAGGAATGTTTTATTTTAAAATTGGAAAATCTTCAAATTTAATTGATTATTCAACAGATATGTGTTTCAGCTGTGCTTGTATTACAAGATATATTGAATTTTTAAAAAATAATTTGAGTGTTTTTGTTTGTGGTGAATTTTCACATAGCAGCGACATTTTTATTTTAAAAACTGGAATATTTTGTCACAGATTCCTGGTTTTTTTTATATATAAAACATTTGTCCAAAAAATGATGGAAATTTTGGTTTTTAAAGAAAGGTCACCACAATCCAACCCCAAAAAGTCTATTGACACTTTGCTACTAATGTAATACCCAACTACTTCTACTTCAAAAAATTGAAAGGAAAATAAAGCCATTATTGATCCATTCCACTAACTTGAGGTTAACTTGATGTTCTGATGGGCTTATGATTTAAAAGGGAAGCAAGAAATTCACAAAAAACCATATAATAATATGAAATTGTTATGTTATAATATAACATACTAATGCAGAAAATTGGAAATCCATATATTGACCAATTAGGGTATATATATTTATATTTATATTTATATATTCCAGGAAATTTTCAGATTTAGGTTTTTCCCTCCAAAAGTGCTCCAAAATTTTGGAAGCCGGATTTTTACCCATGAAAAATTGGTTCACGTGGAGTAGGACCTGGATTATTGGCCCTGAATTTTGAGATCTGGATTCAGATTGGATTGAGACCTGGAATTCAAGAACTCAATTCGGAGCATCCTTTGTTATATTGGCGAAATTTCGCCTACACGAGAAATTAAAACTTTTAAATTTCGAAAATGAAGTTACTTTGGAGGCTTTTATTCGCCAGAAGTGAAAAGATTAGGGGCCCGGGGGGGGGGGGGGGGGGGTTATGGCGGGTTTTCTTTTTTTTGTTTTTGAAGGGGGGGTAAAAAAAAATAAGGGGGGGGTAAAATTTTTTTTTCCATTTTTGATGTATTTTTTTAA